>ERZ773170.145-NODE-145-length-82120-cov-38.021995_pt1 | contig 82120 bp, 113 predicted proteins | sample MGYA00581002_ERZ773170 | MGnify/ENA primary metagenome ERZ773170 (study PRJEB29015, sample SAMEA2737811) | human gut metagenome | biome: human gut; feature: human-associated habitat; material: faeces | place: China | collected 2012 ... | reverse complement strand
AATTTGTTGGTCATTTAAGGCGTCAATTTCATTAAAATCATATTTTCCCCACTGTTTATTTACCTAATGAAATCCAATATGAACGTAAGCAATAAACATGAGAAACTAAATTAGTATTTGTATACAATAAATTTAGCTCTGTTAATGAATTGGTAAAATCTGATATTTGTACAGTAGCAGATTTACCTTCTAAATAACTTTGTACTATTGTTGCTAAAGAGCAAAAACACTCAATCTCGAAAGAAATAGGATATCTTATATTAACTAAAGTACTCGTATTTTCCCATCCATGAGTTCCCCACTGTTCATCAACCTACAGTGGGGAAAACAAGCGATAAATACTACTGCATTAAAAACAGTTGAATTACAAATAAGTTTTAATATTAGTTTCAAAGAAAGACCACCTTATGTTGGTATATCTCTTACAGATTCAGCTTTAAATGGTAATGAACGTCCTATTGGTTTTATTAAAGACCCAGTAAGTTTAAATGAATTTACTCTTTGTAATAGAAGTGAAATAGATTCTGGTGCTAATTCTTATTTTTGGATAGCATTAGGTAAAATTTAAACAGTGGGGATATTGGCATTGCGGTGAAGAAGGAACATATCCCATAAGTTATAAACAAAGTGGTATTAATACCATTGGTTTACATGTTGGTAAATTAGGTAATATAAATGTAATATTAGACTCGGATCGAATTGGTTCAAAAACTAATTTTTTATTTACAGGTTCTAATGAAGGTAACTATGCTGTATATTATTGGTCTATAGGAAAATAATTAACTGCCAATAGATATCCAATAAAATACTCCTGGAGACGTTATATTTGTACTTACGCCAAATTTAAATAAATTTTTATACTCATTAGAAACATAAAATGGTGTACCAGCAAAACTTCTATAAGGATAACTAAATTTTAAAAAAGGAATTAGCACTTTTGGAATATCATTGAAAGACATGGGATAAATAATTTGTTGGTCATTTAAGGCGTCAATTTCATTAAAATCATATTTTCCCCACTGTAGGTTGATACATCAACAGTGGGGAGAAACATGTATTGAGGATGGTAATTATATGGTAAAAACTAAATTACCAATAAGTTGGAATCACTGGGGACAGATATGTCTTTGTACAATTGCTGGAACTAATGACTTAAAATCAACTGTTGTTTGGGATGATAAAGCTATAGATAAAGCAAGTGGAGAAGTTGTTTTTAGATGTGCAGATTATCAAAGTAATGGTGGGTTATGGGTAATTTATTTATATATAGGTTCATGAATTTATTTAGTTAATGCAAACCAAAAGAATTTATCGTTTCCTGGAGTTTGTGTTCCATGAGCTTTTATTATTTGATTATATATATATATATATTTACACCTGCTTGAGAAATAGCATTATCACAATTTGTTGTTATTGCACAAAGTATATTACTTATACTGATATTCATGTTTATATCGACATCATATGAACTATTTAATCTACTTATTCCCCACTGTTGATGTATCAACCTACAGTGGGGATATTGGCATTGCGGTGAAGAAGGAACATATCCCATAAGTTATAAACAAAGTGGTATTAATACCATTGGTTTACATGTTGGTAAATTAGGTAATATAAATGTAATATTAGACTCGGATCGAATTGGTTCAAAAACTAATTTTTTATTTACAGGTTCTAATGAAGGTAACTATGCTGTATATTATTGGTCTATAGGAAAATAATTAACTGCCAATAGATATCCAATAAAATACTCCTGGAGACGTTATATTTGTACTTACGCCAAATTTAAATAAATTTTTATACTCATTAGAAACATAAAATGGTGTACCAGCAAAACTTCTATAAGGATAACTAAATTTTAAAAAAGGAATTAGCACTTTTGGAATATCATTGAAAGACATGGGATAAATAATTTGTTGGTCATTTAAGGCGTCAATTTCATTAAAATCATATTTTCCCCACTGTTTAAAGATATGAAATAGTAGCATATAAAACAGCATATTGTTCATTTCCCAAATTATGGCAAATAGAAAATGTATTAACAGTTTGGCTATTATTTATAAAAGCATTTGATATCGCTTGAGGTGTAGATGATGAATTTTTTAATATATTTGTTGTTATAGCAAGTGTTTTGGAACTTATAGGAAGATTAACACTTATTATGTTATCTTTGCTAAATGCTGTAAATGCACATCCCCACTGTAGGTTGATACATCAACAGTGGGGAAGTTGTTATATACAAGAAGGAAAAAATAAAGTGGAAACAACTATGCCTATAAGTTGGAAAAAATGGGGATTAATGTGTTTCACAGGCTTAATGACACAAGGTTTATTTATCCCTGTTAAATGGGATGACCTAGCAATTAATAGGGACGCAAATAAAGTGATATTTAGAGTTGAAAATAATGTATCTTTAACGACATGGGTATCTTATTTATATATTGGTTTTTAATTATTTTCCTATAACTAAATAAAAATGTTGTAATGTTGCATCGGGATTTCCTCCATATTTATTACCAAACCAACTTTTATATCCATTTAGTCTATGTTCATAGGTTTCAACTTCACTCGCTCCGTCTCTAATTCCAGGATTACAGTATAGAGAAACTAAAACTATATACAAATTATTTGTAAACTGTATTGGAAACGTTGTTTGTATATTAGAATCATTGTTATTTCCCCACTGTTGATGTATCAACCTACAGTGGGGAACAGTTAATTTTAATACACAAAAAGTAGAAAAAATAGTTACTTATCCTTTAGCTTTAACAGAAAGACCATTTGTAATTGTAGCTATGAGTAATTCGCAGTATTATCCTAGTTGGTTTGCTGTAGAACTCAATAGCTCTAAAGATTTTACTTTAATTCCTCAAATGCAAGCTGGTTGGACAGGATATTTTATTTTTGGCAAATAATTACTTTCCAATTACTTTCCAATAGACAAATAACAAATACTGTTATTTATTGATAGCTACCCAATATACCGAACAAACATTCGTACAATAAAGTTTAAATTTACTTGTAGATACAGTATTTATTTGATAATTGACATAATATGAGGTTTGAAGTTCATTATAATGTGTACAGATAACGACAGGATTGTTATGGAAATTTATATTAAAATTACATTCTAGCTTAGATTCTGGCAGAAAAGTATATTTTCCCCACTGTAGGTTGATACATCAACAGTGGGGATATATTCAAATAAATGAAGATGGTTTATACCCTTTACCTATAGCTTTTACAAAATGGTATACAGGTGTAGCAAGCCCAGATGTTAAAATAGGAGGAATTATCGGTGTAGGATGTAGCAATATGAGTAAAATTGAATTATCGACAACGATAGAAAGTTACAAGCGTTATATTGCAATTGGTTTATAAATTTATTTACCTAAAACAAAGTAAAAAGCTTGCATATTTTTACTTGCAGATAAGCAAGATAAAAAACATCCCATACCATTTTTAGTTGGAATAGAAGATATAGTTGCATTTTCTAATACAGCATACGTAACATCTTTTATTGAAGTAATAACACCACCAAGACAAAGATTATTAAAGCCTATAGGGAAGCTTACACTTTTGAATTCTGTTTCATATATTTCTAAAGGTGATGGGGAATATGTTGGAGATGATGGTGTAATAGCATTAACTAATCCCCACTGTTTAAGAGCCAATTACAAAATAATAACTACCGCCTCCTGGTTTGGGATTAGTATAAACCATAAAGCTGTTATTAGAAGTTACTGTTACTTCTTTTGCTATGGTTGAACTTGCTTTTCCTATACTTGTTATAAAAACTTTTAATAATTGGTTATTAAAATTTATAGGAAATCTAGTTTCCGTATTGTCTGTAGTAGTTCCCCACTGTATAATTGCGTCCCCAAATAATTTACCAAGACAGATATACCCGTTTTTAGCGATGTTGTATCTAATACCTAATGTTTCTAACCAGCTTTCTATTTGCTCCTGAGCATATTCCAACATTTTATTTTTTACATTTGTTTGTGTAGCACTATCTATACCAAAAATACTAGCAATACTTTCTTTGCACCATCCTTGTACGCTATTTTTTACGCTTTCCATTGTAGCAGTAGCAGAGCCAAACAATCGTTTAATTAAATTAGTATGTGCATTTTCATCATTGTTATGCTCATCTAACATTTCAATGGTAACTGTATTCCCTACATCAACCATACCACTAGCATTATCAGTATCTCCAATACCAACATTAATCATTAATCTAGTATATGGTTGTATTCTTGTCTCATCATCAATCCATCCTGGATAATTTCCTGCATTTGTATATCCTACAAGTTTTTCTGTACCACTATCACCATTTTTGGCAAAAAGACCAATTTCCCTATGGTAAAAACCTACTTTCACACCTTCATTATTATAAGTAAAAGTATATCGGAACGTACCATTTCCTTTATCTTCAAAAGAAGCTAAAGTTACTTCTTTTTTAGAACTTATTATATCCGTATAATCTCTTATATTACCTTCACTAACTCCATCTCCAAGTTTTACTTTGGTTACTATAAATCTATCTGCAGTTTGACCGCTAGCAGCTCTTGCTAACATTTCAAGTCCTGCACTTGTCATGGTTATATTTGGAAATTTAGCCATATTATCCCTCCTAAATATTAAATTTCTATTTGGTCCACAACATCAAATAATCCATAAATAATATTATCGGTATCAATATTTATATTAGTATCATCAATAACATTATCACTGCCTATTTCTATTTGTTCAGCAACAGTAGCAACATTATAAATAGAAATAGGAGCAGTTATTGGATCTATACTATAATCTTCTTCTGCTCCTATTTCTATTTGTTCTATATTATTTACAGCACCACCTACATATATATTAGAATCAACATTTTGCAAAGCAAAATATTTTACGCCTAAATGTGCTGGTTTATAAGTTTCTATAGCTTCTTGTAAGCCTTCCCAATCGAATAAACTACCATTATTAAAGCAAATATCAAAATAATAATCCTTATTATGCTGTACAATATTACCTGAATTATCACTTAAAAAATTATTTACTAAATTTATAATAAAGGCTTCAGATACAACATTCGCTCCTTGCAGTTTTAAAAGTATTTGTGTTCTTCTATCCTTTATTGTAGCACCATATTTTACTGATATACTGAGAAGTCTTTCCCAATCAGAAAGACCCCATGTTGCTGTCTCTACAAAAAACTGGTCTTTAACATCCAAGATAGCAAGTCTTAATTTTTCATGTTCATCATCACATATTAAAGCTGTATTTTTAAAATCATTATCTTTTTGTAAAAATTTAGGTAAGTGTTTTAATGTTTTTACTGGTGTTCGTCTAAGTAGATATAACATTAAAATCCACCTCATCATCTAAAATAGGAAGTTGTTCTTCTGTAAGTGTTATATTTTTAGCTTCTCCGTTTAAAGTCAAACTATCATAATCAATAACACCATTACATTCTAAAATAGCCTTACCAATATGTGCATAAGATACATATACTTTATTAAAGCCAATTTCTTTAAAATAATTATCAATTTTTTCTTTAAACTCATCTGTGTTTATATTGCCATAAATATTAGCAGATATTTTTATATTTACAGCTTCAGCAGATACTACAGTTACATCTGAACCAATAGGTCTTTCTTCTAAATGTATTCTTACTTTATTTAAAAGTTCTTCACTAGCAACTTCTAAATTAGCATCAATTATTATTACTTTTACAGTACCATTACCATTCCATAACGGTATGCATCTTGCACCACCTACGCCTTCAACTTCACGAGCCCAAAATACATAATTATTTTTATTTCCACTTGTTATTGGATTTCGTGCTTTAAATAAATATCTATCTAAGAGTTCTGCATCTGTTTCTTCATCATATCCACCTGTTGTTTTTACTTCATTTATTACACTATTAATTCCAGGAATAGATGCAGAAATAGTATTTATAGTTTCAGCATCCACATTTCCAATAGTACCTTCGATATTGGCTTCAATATTTATTTGTCCTGTTTCTTTTATTTCTTTATCTTCTATAGCTACAAATTGTATACCACTTTCTGTTGCAAAAGTAGCACCTGCATAAATTTTACCTGTTCCTTTTATAGTCAAAACTCCTACAGCCTTAGTAGCTTCTTTTCTAATAACACCAGATTGTTTAGCTAACATAGTTAAATATTCACCATAGCTTGTATCGGCAAAAGCAACTTTATATGCTTCTTCAATTTCAACTTCATTTTTAGCAACTTCAATAGAATTACTAGAAAGAGCATCATACATAAATGTTCCCTCAAATAATCCTGTTTTCGCTTTAGAATTATTAATCATTTCTTGCAATATTTCTTTTTGTTCTCTTGCCTTATACATTAATCACCAGCTCCCCATAAACCGTAGTTAAATTAATTTCACAATTAAGTTTTGTTTTCTCACGTGTTATTGATATGGAATTTATAGATTTTATATACGGATTAACCATAAGACATTCAATTACGGTTCTTTTAAACTCAGAAATCCTTTCACCTACAGTCATAACTTTACCAATAAATTTCTTTAGTTCTATTCCATATTGCCAACTATATGCTGTATATCTAAAGCGTTCTGTTTTTAAAGCCTTATAAATCCATACTTTTAAAGCTTCATTACCTTCTACTAATACATGTTTCCCAGAACTGTCATAAATAAAATGGTCAGTATCAAAATTCCATGCATATTCCCTATATAATGGCAACTCTGCTTCTAAAGTAGCAGTATTTGTACTAATAAATGGAAATGCTTCATTCATAATTTTACTACCTCTTCATTTATTATATAAAGCTGACCTTCAGCCCCTTCACATGGTAAAACACTTACCCAATCACCAACTTTTAGTGTATCTGTATAAATAAAATTTTCAGTATAATCATTATCAATATCGTGATTGTGGCTTTCGAAACTTGCATCACCACTACCACCACTACGATTTTGTGTTGCAGAAACCAAATGACCGCGTGCTGTTCTTTCATAACCGACAAGCAACCGCTTAGATATATAGGCATTTTCAGGTGTTAACTCAATATTATTTGCTTTAATAACAAAATTAGGTGGAGGTTTTTTTACAATACCTATAAAAGCACTGCGTGGAACATAAGATTGTGCAACGCTATGCATTATATCAACTATTTTTTCAACACTTGACTCTGCACTAGGAATTTGTGCCATTAAATCACCTACTTTTTAGTTTTTTCTTGCGGAGCTTGTTCTTCATTCATCATGTTTTCAAATTCAAGCTCGATTTTCATAATATGATTTCCATTCTGGAAAGTATGCACATCACTTTTTACCCAAAATTTACCAGCGTTTAAACTATCTCTTATTTCTATGGAATATGAAGACTTTACCCGATAATCTCCAATTAATGTTAAACTTCCACTACGAGTAAGTCCTCTAAGCATTGCTTCAACTTCTTTATTAGTATCTTTATTTGGGTCAGTTTTATAAACATCTTGTATCATAGAATACTTATTGATCCATTCATCATTACGTTTATATCCTATCATATTTCCTTGTTGGTCCGTAATCATCACTTGATTTACCATATTCTCGATACTTTCTTTATAAGTACTTTGAGTCATATTACTACTACTATCAGCAATATAACCTTCAATTAATGTGCCTTTTAATATAACATCCAACTGATCATTATTCATAACAGGGTGATATTTTTCACCTGTTTTTTTACTTGCCTCCGTATAAGCCATCATAATTATTTGATATCCTGTTTTACGGTCCGCAATAAAACTTACAGGAATACCTGTTTTTACTAAATTACCAACTTTTATACCCAGTTCCTTACATATTACTGTTGTAATATCTTCAGCTGTTATATTCACAAATTTTTTAGTTGTTTTAGATTTACTTAAAATAAACAAATTATCAAAAGTAGTAATTCGTACATTGGAATTTTGTCTGTTTTTCTCTACATCAAAAACATTACCTCGAAAGACAATATTGTTTTCTTCGTCATATCCAAAAATAGTTTCTCCATTATTTATTGTTAACACTGGAATATTAGGGTCTCTGTCATCTTGTACATAATCAAATACTAATTTTCTTGCCACCTGAAGTCGTGAACCGCTCCATGTAACTTTTTTCACTAATGTAGAAATATCCTTACCTTTATAAAATATTTTCATTTTAGATTCTTCCTCAAATTTAATTTTGTTACATTGTTTATAGCTAAATTTTTTAAGTCATTAGACTGCACAATATTTCGCCAATGACTGTAATCACCATAGACTTTTTTTGAAGCATCTAAAATATCATCAGCTTTATCTACCCAACTTTCTGGATTTTCAGGCTCATCAGTTCGTTTTTTCAAGCCTGTGGTTTCGTCTATTTGTTTTTCATTATTAGCACTTGGTGTATTAAGCTCTTTATATTCAATAAAAGATAATTTGTAATAAATATCTCTAGAACCATCTTGCTCACGATAAGTAAATTCTTTTAATCCCATCATTAAGTTTACAGGACTATCTGTAATAATTACTCTTATAGGTTTTTTAGCTTCTTTCCATTTTATTAAAAGTTCAACCCACTCATTTGGAGTTTTTATATCACCAACGATAAATGGATAACTATGTTTAGGGTGCGGAAAAAAACTAGAGAAGCTAAGTCTTTTTAGTTTTGCGTTACCAAAAAACATAGCTTCTCCAAAATCTAAAATATCTATTGTTTCATTATTTTGTGCTGTTTTAACTTCATAACCTTGAGGTGGTGTAACTGGAAGTATAGCTTTCTCATTATTAACGCTTAATATTATCTGTCTTTTACTAGCACTATCTTTACCTAATGCTAAAGATAGTATGTTGACAATATTATTTGTTCTATTCATGAAACTATCAAGGCTCATTAATATACACCTCCGTAATTAGCATCAACTTGACGCATAAGAGACATTAATCTATATGCTATTTCATCAATATCTTGCTCGTTGCGTACAATAAAAGTATTTCCTGTAATAGTAATATTCCCACCATTAATTTTAGAATAATTATTTGTAAGTTCATTTTTTATAATACGTTCGGTTGTTTGTGCTGGATAAATTCTACTGCCAGTTGGTAAATCAACAATTTCTCCACCACGTTCATTTATTTCAGTAAGACCGCCTTCCCAGTTCATTGTTCCTGTAGCATTATGTCCTAATCCGCCATCAACAAAATTTAAAACACCTTGAACTGGATTTGGAGCCATATTCTTTAATTCTAAATATTTACTTCTCAACGGAGAAAATATATTACTATCAAACCAAGAAACTAACTCATTATACGCAGATTTTATACTAGATATTCCACTATTTATTCCATTTGCAATAGCAGTACCTGTACTATTTGCAATAGATAATATTGGCATATACACATTTGCACTAAACCAATCTACCGACTCCGACCATTTTATTTTTATATATTCCCAAGCATTACATCCATATTCTTTTATACTTTCCCAAATAAAAGAAATACTTTCAGCTTGTGACTGTATGGTTTGTAGCTGTGATTGACTATTTTGTTCTATCGAGCTAGTTATATCAGTAAATGCATTATTTGCAATTTCTTTTAAATTTAAATACATTTGTTCTGTTGTTTCTATCTGAGCTTGCGAAGATTGTAATGTATTATTTCCATAATCATTTGCATATTGATTAATAAAATCAGTAATAGGTCTAAATGTATTACTAGCTTGTGTAATTGATTCTGTACCCAAAATAGTTCCAAAAATGTTTTTTATATTATTTAATCCATTAGATTGTGATAGTACATTTGAAAAAGAAGTTAACTTATCACTTAAAAATGTACTAATATTTTTATATCCTTCTCGTTGATTATTATCTTGTTGTATTTTCCTATTTGAAGCAGATAGTGATGTATCTATTAAATTTTTATAAATATTTCTAAAAATACTTCTTACATATTTAGAATATTCCTGAGCATAATTTAAATCTTTATTAGCTTTATCTATTTGTATATTTTTATTAACAGAAATAATATTATTATCATTATTAAAGTCTAAGTATCTAGAAACTTTATCTCCTATTTTTTGACCACTGAATCCACCAATTATTGAACCACCAACAGCACCAATATTAGCTCCAGCACTAGCACCAGCAACAGTACCAACTCCTGGGATTACAGAACCAATACCTGCACCTATAATTCCACCAACTACTGAACCAATTTTTGCTCCGCCCAATCCACCTAATAAACCACCAAAAAATTGTGAAATAGCTGAACCTTGTTCTCCTTTTTCGGCAGTAAATATATCATAAAGACCAATTGGAATATTTAATAACATACTCTTTAAACTTAAATCAGAAACAATATCTTTACCATAATTTGCACCAAATTTTAATTTATCGATAACCGAAGATATTGGCTGTTTTAATCTATCCCAAAAACCTATTGGTATTTGTGGCAAGTTGTTTTTCTTTGTTGGTCCTGATGGCTGTGTTTTCTCTTTCTCTGGATAAGGTGGACTCATTGGAGAATTTTGATTTTTGCCATTAACGTAAACATTTTGAGCTGTTATTATTATGTCTTTAGTAACTTGTTGATTTGGCAACTCTGTAGGAAGGTTTTTCGGTATATTTTTAGCTAAATTAATAATATCCTTTATTTTAAATACAATACTTGTAGAAATATTAAATATTTTCTTTAATCCCAAAAACAAAGCTCCACCTGCTAAAATAGAGCCAATACCATCAAATGCTATAAATTTATTTGTTAAATCAATAATACCTTTTTTAGCTAAAGTGAATATATCATCTAATCCAAATCCATCCTTTAATCCAGATGTAGCTATTTTTACGATATCTGTTAGTTCTTGAACTAATGACCTAAGTCCAGAATTAGCACTTCCAGACATTAAAGTGATTTGAAAATTTTCCCAAGCACCAGATAATTCTTCGATATCACCTTTTAAATTATCCAACATAGTAATTGCTACATCTTTAGCTGTAACCTTATTCATTTCATTAAACATTTTAGTTACACCTTCGGCACCTTCTCGCATTAAAATCATACCACCACGAATAGCGTCAGAACCAAACATATCATACAATGTAGCAAGTTGTTCTTCTTTTGTCATTCCTTTTAATCTATCTTGTAATAGACCTGCTATTTCTGCTAATGTTTTAACCTTACCTTGCTGGTCAAAAAAAGCACTAGTTCCTTTTTCTGTAATAAGATTTAATTTACTAAAAGCTTCAATTTGTGTTTTTGTTTTTGGTATTAAATTAGATAACATTGTTTTTAGTGAGGTACCTGCATCTGAGCCTTTTAAGCCATTTTGTGCAAACACAGCTAATGTAGTATTTGTATCCTCAAAGCTAACACCTGCACCAGAAGCAACAGCTGAACACATGGATAATGCATATCTTAATTCATGAACATCCGTAGCAGAAGCATTTGCAGCACCAGCTAAAATATTCGCAGCATGAGTTGCATCATTTACTTTAAATGCATTCATAGCAGTACTCATCGTTTCAGCTGATTCAGCTAAATCCAAACCACCTGCTGTAGCCAAATTAAGTGCTGCTTCAGATGCTTCGCCTAATACATCTTTTAATTGTACACCTGCTTTTATTAATTCAGTCATTCCCTTTGCAACTTCTGTATTTCCGAATACAGTATCTTGCCCAAGTTGCATAGCACGAGCTCTAACTTGAGACATTATTTCATCTCGTGTTTGTCCATCTATCCCATCTTTTGGAATTAAAGCTTTTATCGCAGATAATTGTGAATCAAAATCCATAGGTGTTTTTATAGTATCATATACTGTATATCCAATACCTGCCATACCAGCCATTTGCAAACTAGTTCCCATTAACATACCATCAGCAAAATTTTGAAATTTATTATTAAAATTAAAAGCACCATTGGGCATATTAGTTTTAATATTTACATAAGTTGTAAAAGCTTTACTTGCTAAACCCGCCAATTCTGATTTAACTTTTATAATTTGTGTAGAAGCTCTATCTTTTATTGATAATAACGAAGAATAATCCTTATTTTTAAATTGTTCTAATAATGATTTGGCTTTTACAGTAGCTTGAGATATCTTATCTTTTGCTGATAATGTAATTGAATAGTCACCTTTTAGTTTATCTAAATTTCCTTTTAATTCATCAGAAGTTTTTGATGTTTTTTCTAATTCTTTAGCTACACCAGACAATGCATATTGAGTTTTCTTAAGACCAGCAGTCATTTTATCTTTTAATTCTAATGTTGCACTCAAAACAAAATTATCCATTTTTTAAACTCCTTTCAAACCCAATATGCTGGCTAATGTTTTTAATATCATATCTAATTTTTGATGTTCATGTTCTTTTTCTTTTATCATTGCTGTGTATACAAATAATCTTTCAAAATTAGATAATGAAAAAAAATAATCTAATTTATGACCTTTGAGGACCAAATAAGCACATGTTGATGCCATCCAGTCCTCTTCTATTAGTTTTTTAATTCATCATGTACTTTAAATTTTAATTCATTCCCATAACCTGCACTAGACATGATAGCCTTAGAAAGAAAAGCTATTTCACCTGCTTTAAAAATCTTATTAACTATATCTGTAGGTTCAGTACATGCATATTCTTTCAATAAGGTAGAATCTTTTAAGTTTGGTTCAACAAAACTTTCATAAATCAAATATTGGTCACTGTCTTTATCCATTGATGTGGCTTCTGCAATCAATCCCATTGTTGGTTGTTTTACAGTAACCACACCGAAATTTGGAATTTCTATATCATATAATTTATTTTTTCTTTCTTGAATAGATTCTTTATTCTTTATCAAATCTTGAATACTAACGATTTTTTTATTTTCCATAAAATTTTTCCTCCTAAAAAAACATCTCTAAAGTGACGCAATAATTATTATGATGCAATTGTTTCGATGAATGTTGAATCTTCTGGGGTAAATCCACCAGTATATTCTTTTTCAACAACTTTTCCTTTTTCAAAACTCATTAAGGTTAATTCATTAAACCAAATATTCTCAATTGAAATTCGTTCCTTCTGTCCGTCTACTGCATCAGGATCATCAATCAATCCAATAAAAACAGCACGTGGATCTGTTCCATTTTTCCATGCTTCTAAATATTTATTTATGTTTCTATTTATAACATTTTTAAGTGTAAAATTTATATCTCCTTTCAAAGACACAATCTTACTATCTACACTATTTCCAATAAGAACATCTTCACGATTAGCAGTAACTTTTGCTTCAAACTTTACAATCTCGAACAAAAGTTCTCCATCCCACCATGCTTTACCATGTGAACCATTCCATCGTTTATTACCACGATATTTATATGCTTCTTCTTCTCTAGCAAAATATTGCAAATTAAATAAACGACTTTTTATTAAATATTCTGTTGTTGTAGGAATTATATTTTTCATATTTTCACCACCATTACATACTAAAATCAATTGTTAAATCTTCCATTGCATTAACTGGTGTAATACGTCCTGTTAAGTAAACATTAGTACCTGTATTATATTCGCGAATTTGTTGTGCAGTCATATTTTCAACATCTTCGCCCTTTAAAATCGCATAATTTTTCTGTTGTTCTTCATCTATATCTATCGTATTCTGAGCTGTAGGACTATTATCTAAAACATTACCTTTTAATCCATTAAAATATATACCAATTGCTGAAATAAATAGCATTTTATGATTATAATCATTTATTACTTTACCAACATAATCAGATTTAAAAGTATCTCTGATATCATCTTGTATCATATCGACACATTCAACAATTTTAATAAAGCGAAAATCTTGTCCTACATCCGTAGTAAATGTTGTAAGAGAATTGCATGCACGTGCTATTTTAACACCATCGCCATCACCTTCGTCTATAAGTAAAAGTTGTCCTTTATCAATAAGGCTATCAATATCTTCATACGTTTCCACACTAACAACTTCGCTCAATTGATAATACGTAGCACTTCTATCTAAAGGCAATCCTGCTAAAATACCTGCTATACGTGCAGTATATTCTTTAGCTGTATAAATTATATACTCTTCTTCTTTTTCTTCTTTCTGAACATCTCCTTCTGCCACAAGAGATATATCTGTATATGCTTCATCTACATATCCAATTTCCTCAGAATTACCATCGTCAGCTTTATAATTAGGATTAGCTACCTTTATCTGTTCTGTACAAAAATTTATAATCCCTTTATCATCTGCTTCTTGATGAGCACAAACTGCTTTAAAAGTTTTCTTTTTATTGTTACGTTGAGATTTAACCCAACTTACTAAATCTTCTTGTTCTTGTTCGGTAGATGTTGGAGCACAGATATAATTCCATTTAATATTGGCAATTTCTTTTAAGACACTGTTCTGATTTATAGTAGCATCTTCTACATCATCATTAGGTATGGTATATACCAAAACCCTTAAAGGTGTTCCTAATAAACATTTTTTTACTAAATCAATGTTTTTAGATGTTAATCCTACTTCTGGAGTAGTTGTTGGTATATCTGTTACATCAGAAATTTTATAGCTTTTCATAATATCTGATGTTTCGTTTTTCAAAATCATGACAACAATTCCTCTAGCAGAACGAGATATTGCTGTTGTAGATTTAGTTTTAAAAGTTATTTGAACCTTAGGTAATCCAAAAACTTCTGTCTCATTAGCCATAATTTAAATCTCCTTATTCTTGAGTTATTTTGAATGAAATTTTTCTTATATTATTATCATTAGTTTTATATGTTCCAGACAATCCTTTAAGATTTCCACTAGAATCTGTAATTGCTGTTAATTCCATATCTGATAAATTATCACTATCTAAATAAGGAATTTTATCACCAACAGTAACATTATCTTCAGATACTTTTTCTATTCGATAAATAGAGTTTGTTGTATCACAAATTAAATCTCCTACTAATATTTCTGTTGCTCCTGGAATATTTGTTTTACTTACTGATGAATTAGGTTTAATTTCTATATTAGCAATATGCATAACATTTTCTCCATTTGTTTGTTCCATTTTTTTATATAAATTAGCTACAGCTTCTTCTAAATTATTTAATTTAGGAGCTGTTATAGCTTCTTTACTTTTCCATACTCGAGGCTTATAGCTCAAAATATTTACCTCCTACAGAAATTTAATAAAAAAGACGCTTTTATTATAAAAGCGTCTTTCTACATATTATGCGGTTTTTAAACTAAATAATTTTTCGGATAAATTTATTGTGGAGTCACTAATAGATGTTACAGTAAAAACATCACCGTTAATATCTATAATAGTATCATTTTGAGCAATGTTTTCTCCATTGTTAATTTTATCTGCAGTAGTAGTTCCACTAGGTGTTAATGCTTCTTTTGCTGTAAAAACTCCTTGACCCTTGGCTCCACTGTCGCCTTTATCGCCTTTATCACCATTATCGCCTTTGCTACCTTTTAAATTTTTAAAAGAAAAACTAAACGTTCTGGCTTCTTCTGTACCGCCTAAACTTACTTCTACTTCTGGAGTTCCTGTATTATTATCAACTGTTGCAGTAACTTCTGTTATTGTTGCATTCTTACCATCTGTTCCATTTTTAGGCATATCTTTATATATTAAGTTATTGTCTTCTCCTAAACTTAAAACTTGTCCTGATGTTCCATCTTCTATTGGTTTAGTTAATTTTTTATTAATTTCAGTATTTAAACTTGCAATATCTTTATGTGCATCATCAATACCAGTTTCAATATTATTCATTGCATTTGTGGTTATTAATTCTTTACTTGCCCATGTTTTTTTTGTATAACTCATATTCTATTACCTCCATGTCATTTCTAAATTTTGCATTAATTCATACTTTATTCCATCAAATTCATCATCACTTAAACAATCCACAAAATCTAATTCAAAGCTAAAATGTAGAATTTCATCAACAATAGTAGTAGATGTTTCTAAAACAGTAAAAGTTCTATCCTTTACTTTAAAAATAGGTCTAAATAATATATCAATTTTAGAAATACTATCTTGCAATTTTCGCCTATCAATTTTTTTGTTTTCATCTAAAGCCAATACATAATCTATATCTATTTTAATAATTTTATTTGTATAAATATCATCTATAGTTTTTGACTTTGGTGTAAATTCAATATAAAAATAATCATCTGTACTATTTTCTACATCATCAAAAAATACTTTTATATTTTGAAATTTACTTTTTAATGCTGTAGTTATAGCTTTTCTAATATCTGCTAAAGTAATCACTTAAATAAATCTCCTAATATTGCTTCGGCATCTTGTATAAATGTTTGTTTAATATCAAAAAGTCCCCTAGAAAGCATTTTATACCCTTTAATAAATCTAGGTTTTAACATCATACCAGATTCTTTCTCATCTGGGTCATAAACAAAGTGTCCATTTTCCCATCTGCCTGGAACCCAACGTTTTTTTTGACGATGACCATATTCTACATGAAGAGCATAATCTGTATTATTATATACATGAACAATACCTTCTTTTGCTCGTGTTCTTTTCCAACTTTCACGTAAAGTACCGCCATCAACTTCAGCAACAGGAGTATAGTTTTTTGTGTTAGATAATAAATTCTCTGCTTCACGAGCTACAAATCTATTACGTTGAATAGCTTGATTTTTAGATATTTGAACTAATTTTTTATTTAGCTCATCAAAACCATCTAACTTCATGCATCACTCTTCTTTCTTACACTTACTTCCATATGCGTAGGATATTTAAAGGGTTTAATTATATCTAAAATTAATTTCTGATTAAGATTTGTTGTTATTATAGCCACATCATTTGGTTTTAATTCATAGTTTGGAGATAAAGTGAGTATATAATCTTCAGATATACTAGTTGCTCTATCGTTTTTATCTGATAATATACTTCGATTATTCTGAGATAATTTACATGGTATATCTACATATATCTCAGCCAGATTATATTTATCCGAACCATCTTCCAATAATACTATTTGGGACCGTTTGATAGTAACTTTATCTTTATACATAAATGCATCTAAATATTTTTGCAAACTAGATATTTTCAACAAAATCCCCTAACTTTTCTATAAATATTTAACATCGGTTTTAATTGCTCAAAAAAGTAAATAGAATTTTTTTCAACTATTACTTGTTCCTGGAAATTAAATTCAAATTCAGTATCATTCATCTTTAATCTTTTTAAATTTCTTATATCTACTTCACTTAAATTATTAGATTCATTATCAGAAATAATTTTATTATAAAACTGTTCTATAATACTCATCTTTACAGCTTCTGGTAAATCTTTTCTATTACAATAATTCAAAATACGTCTTACAAGAGCTTCGATATTAAAATTTAATAAATTCTCATTTATTACCAGCGGATTTTCTTGTGGAAGTAGTTTTTTGATTTGTTCCACTATTTCCGATGCTATTTCTTTTGGTGATTTTAATATTGGATTTTTTTTGTAATCCATTTTTTTTCTCGCTTTCTTCATATAAGAAAAAGCCCCTATCTTTATATAAAAGATTAAAGGCTTTTCTTGTAGCATATATGATATTTTTACCATTAGTATATTTATTTAACATTAAACACACCTCTAAGCAACTTCATTTTCATCTGTATGTGCTTCATCTGTTTTAGCTTTTAATTCATCAGCATCACTTGGAACAAGCATTGCAAATGCCTTTTCTTTTACTGGTAAAAAAGCGAAACGAGCAGTAGCTTTTATTGCAATCATATCATTTTCAGCTAAAGATAATGGTTTACCATCACTCATAGTAACATTATTGAGTGTAGCTTCTTTTAATACCTCATAAGAAATTTCATCACGAATACCAACTACAGCATAGTTCCAATTTCCAGCAATAGCTATAGCTTTTTTATCATCCCAACCACCATTTCTTACAAACTCAATTGGATTACTGTATAACTGGTTTTGATCTACACCAGGAACATATAAATTATCTCCATTTGCATTACGAAGTTTTCTCAAACTATTTTTTAATTTATAAGAAGCTACAAATCCGTTAACATCTTCTCCAGAGTCTTCAACTAATGCCATTACATCAGATAAATCTAAATCTAATGCATTTTCATTTGTGCCTAAAACAATTTTATGTTCATTATCATTCGCAACTCCATAAATATTTTTCTCAAATGGGCTACCTGTTCCAAATAAGCATGCAGCATCAAGAGCTTTAGCAATCGCTTCCGCAATTTGAGGTTTAATTTGCTCAAATACATCAATGGTTGTATCATTTATTTTTTCTTTTGTTACTGGAATGATTACTGCTATTTTTTTAGCCTTAAGTTGTGGGAAAATCCATTCTGCAGTATCTGTTTTAATACGTTCAGATTCACCTACCCAATAAGCTCCTGGTCCATCTGTCATTAAAGGTATTTGCATTGTATCAGAATCCATTTGTTCTATTCTAGATAATCTAAGAATAGAAGACCCTCTAGTTGTTAAAGCAATAATTTCATTAACTTTCTGTACTGGAACAAATCCCGCTAAATTATCTTTTAAAAATTCTTCATCCGCAAATAATTGTAAATCAAATATCAAATTCATAATAATTCTCCTTTATCTTTTTACTTGATTTTGTTTGATAATATCAGCCATATTAAATTTAGTTGAAGTTTTTGTACTACTTGCACCACCAGCAGAAGGCACTTTACCCTTTAATTTTTCCTTAACTTTTTCATCAACTAATTTTTTTAATCCCTTTTCAAAGGTAGTAATGTTTTCCATATTTTTATCATTGTCAGTTCCTGTAACTAAAAATGGCATAAATTCAATAGGAATACCTCTAGAATTTAATACAGCAACAGCTTCAGCTCTTTGTTCTTTTAGTTTTAAAGCTTCTTCACGCTCAGTAAGCTCAGCTTCTTTACGTTCCCATTCAGCTTTTTTACGTTCGTCTTCGCTTAACTTAGACAAACGCTCTTGCTCTTTTTTCTCATTCTCAGCTTTTTTCTTAAATTCTTTTTCCCATTTAGATCTTTCAGAACTAATACATTCTGCTAATTTGGCTTCTAATCGCTTGTTAAGTTCATTTTTAAATTCTTCTGAATCAACATCCACTTTTTTTGTTTCTGGATCTGTTGCTGGTGGTTTTCCTCCTTCACCTCCTTCAGAAGGGTCACCTTTACCTTCTTCTCCTTCAGCAAATAACTGTAAGTTAAAAATAAATTTAAAATCCATAATAAAATAACTCCTTTCACTTTATAAATAAAAAAACGTCTGTATTTACAGACGTTTAATTAAGCTTATTATATTTTACTGATATATTTTGAGGATATATTTTTTCTAGTCTTTCTAATGCTAATGCCATTGTTCTTATAATTAAATCCGAGTCCTTATCTGGATTATTAATCATTACCTTTAAAAAACCCAGACTAATATCTTGCTCAAAAATAATATTCTTTTTTAATATTTCATTTAAACCTAGTATTGCTGTTTGTGCAATACTAGATACTGCACTACAAACTATATCTTTCCCTTTAGGAGCAAAATTAGCATGACCAAATATATTATATCCAATAAATTTATATCCATCTGTTTCTATGCATATTTTTATCATATAAACCTCTCAATAAAAAAACACTTACTATTTTGTAAGTGTTTTTTCTAAAATATTAAGTTTTCCCATATTTCTTTTGGAATAGGTTCAATAGGTTTGTTATTTTTTATAGCCTCTTCAAGTTTTTTTATTCCGCTATTAAAATTATCAACATCCATTAATCTTGGATCACAAATAATTACATAATCAAGAGAATTTCTACCAAATATATTTTTATATTCTTCAACTTTATCATTCAATAATTGTATTACGTTAGACATATCATTTTCAATAATTGTCATTCTATCAACTACCCCTTTTAGGCTTTAAGAATTAAACCTACTATTAAATATAGAAACTCCATATCATCTTCTATTTTAGCATAAATAGGTTGATATTTTCCATCAACAACTTCAATCTTTTTAAGTATTTCACTAGGCTCATATAATACCTCTAACCCCATACTTAATACTTCTGAAGCTTCCTTATATTCTTTACCAATGTAAGGAGTAATAAAATCATCTGGTTTAACTATCTCTTTATTACTAAAACCCAATCCATGAAATAAATCTGTTAGTTTTATATAATTTTCATTTTTTGTACGAGCTTTTATAAATTCTTTTGAAATTCTAAGTGCATCTTTATTAAAAAATTCTACATAATGTCCTAATTCATGATAAGGCGTTTGTTTTCTTTGCCCTGTCATATGAATGGATATATAATCTTCCTCATAATTTTCATATTTAGTAGCATAATATCTACCACTAGGTGTTACTGCCCCTTTAGTAAAAAAACCTCTATTTGGTGTAATAGAAGTATATAATTTTTTATTGTTATTAACTAGATATTCTGCCCAATCTTTTGGATAGTACGAAAAGGCTTCGCTTAATTGTTGCTTTGTAATTGTATTACAGCCTTTAGCCCATTGATTTTTCCCTACTTCTCCTCCCATTTCCCTAAAATTACTAAAAATTTCTTTTAGTTTTTCTTTATTTCCTATATTATCAATAATATTAAATCTATTGCATACTTCAGTTCCTATATTAATAATATCATCTTTAGTACAAGTTTTTAAATCAATATTACTTATTTTTTCTTTTAAGCTTAATTTAATATTGTTACTATTATTTTCCCATTCATTTAATGTCATGGATTTTTTTATATATATTTTTTCCCAATCAGAATAGTTCATATCTGCTGGAACATATTTTATTTCTCCATTAAGTCTTGAAATTCTTTTTCTTACAGTACTTGTAGTCAAATTGGTTATTGAAATTGTGGACCTGCAACGTGGATGCATAGGTGGCATATTACTTCCTGGAACACCTTCATCAACTTTATGAATAGTATTATCAAGTTTCCTACATTTTTCTGATGTTCTTCGGTCTAAAGTAGCAATAAATCTATATTCTTGACCGCCAGAATCTTTAATACTTTTTAGACCAGCTTGATTATTTACATAATTAAGTTCCGAGCGAACTAATGTAATCGCTTGTTTGTATCCAGAATTCATCTTTTTAGATATAACAGTTGCCATTTCACGAGCATTAATACCTCTAATAATAGCATCGCTTATTTCTTTTTTTAGCACTTTAGATAATTTAGTTGTATTATTCCATATACGTTTACTAAATTGTTTGCCAGACCAAGAAGTACGAATAATATCTTCTATTGCTTCTTGGTCTAAGATAGACACTGGCATTAAGATATTAATTCCTTTACAAATATCAAAAACAGATTGATAGTAATTATCTGTTAATGCTTTTTTTAAGTATTCTGTTAACTTACTATCATATCCATCTGCCATTTTAGATAATTCTACAAGAATTTCTGCTTGTAATTTATCTAAACGACTTATCCTAGAACGCATAGCTAAAGTATTTAATTCTTTTAAGATTTCTTTATCTATATTAGCTTGTTTTACATAATCTTCTATATCCATTCTCCATACAGAGTACTCATTACTTGTAATTAATTTTTTAGCATCCGCCAGACTTAAGCCATTTTCATCTGAAAATCTTTCATAAAGGTCATTTATATCTTTTTCTATATTTCTTAAAGCTCTTATATACAAATTTTTTATTTCTGTTTCTATTTCTGATTTAGATTTATTTAGCCATTTTTCTTCACGTTCTTTTGCTCTTTTTTGCCAATATTGCTCATTATTCATTATCACCTTCACCACCAGCATTTAATATATATTGCTGTGTTTCTAAACTATCTTCATTTTCTTTATTTATAGTTTCCATTTCTTTTTGTGGATCATTTATAAAAGGTAATAAGCTTAATAATTTTGTTTGTGATACAATGCCTGTTAGTGATTTAACTATTTCAGACAGTTCCTTAATATTAGCAGGTATATTATCACTAAAAGTAAGTTCAATATCTCTAAAATCAAAATCATTATCCAACATTGATAAAACCCCAAAAATAAGCTCAATTCTTCTTTGGATTGCCTTTTTGAAAAAACGTTCTTTTCTACTACGTATTTGTTCTAATCCTATAAGTTTATATTTAATAGCCACACCAGAAGCGTTAGAAGCAAAATTAACATCTGTCATATCAGGAACAAAACTGAACTTGTGAATATCTGCATTCAATCTGTTTTTCATATTTTCAATGAATGTATCATTAATAGTTTTTGTTAACCATTCTGCTCCACACTCACCATCTGGGAAAAAAAGCATTTTTAATTTTCTCATCATTTTAGCTTCATTAACATTTTCTTCACCATACCCAAAACCTTTTAATATTAAAAATGCATTTGTAAAATCTTCCATATCATCTAAAGTTAGTGATTGTGTTTTATCATAACCATCAATCAGAGATATTTGTTTTTGAAAATCACCTATAGAATATTTGTTATTTTTATACTCTATAATAGGGACAGAATCGAACATATGATAATTCTCACTTAATAATTCAAATTTATTTCTATCATATTTATATTTTTTACATTTTTCATTATCATACACATCAATATAAGTGATATATGATGTTCCATCCAAACTATATATTCGATAATGACGTATAGCGAATTTTATGTTTTGCCCAACTGTAGCATCAGCTATCAAAATAACTTCTCTAGGATCTAGAGAAGTAAATCTTATATTAGCATCCTCATCAAGATATAATAATTCATACGCACAACCACATATACTTGCAGTTTCAGCTAATTCCATATTGTGAGCTGACTCATCATTATATTTAAAAATTTCGTTTATCTTTTTTAAAGCATCTTCATTTTCAGACGTATAGCTAATTGGTTTTCCAATAAAAAAACCTGTACTCATATCAGAAACATATGAACAATAATTATTAACCAGTTTATTATTAGGTGCAGAAGGGTCTTCCCTTTTTTTGTGTTTTATTTTACTTTCACCAAAATAATAATCATATAATTTATTTAATTCTTTTATTTCTTTTTCATGTCTACCTAATAATATTCTCAAATCATTATTAGATAGCTCGTTTATATCAGCTTGAATAAAAATATTAATTCCTCCATCCAATCTTTATCCTATAAACCTAACATAGATTTATTAGCTACTTTTAATTTACGTTTAGTAATTAAATCATTTAATGCATAACGAACACTATCTATAGCATGGTTATTTTTATCTGGATATGCGGAAATAAACTCTCCATTTTTATTTACTTCATACTCATACTTTATAAATTCATTGTACGTATTTGGGCAACGTTTACGATCGATATATATACGATTTAAATCTTGCAAAAATTTCATACCATATTCAACACTATCAGGTCCTTTTTTTGCACCTATAATGTTTAGTCCATAATCCCTTAATTCTGCTATTGATTTAGGCTCTGCACTATCGGCATAAATCAATGCTCCTTTATATTTAGGTTTAATCATTCTAGCTAATGTACTATTTTTTAATTTTTGCTGATATATTTCATCAAAAATATATAAATTTTCATGTTTAGCATCAAACTGCATCGCAGTAAAAGCTAATGGGTCAATACTAAAACCAAAGTCAATACCATAACGCAATCTATCAAATTCATAAATTTGTTTATCTGTTAACCTAATATCTTCTACATTATCAAAAACATTTCCACCGTTACCTGTAACTTCGCCTAAATACTCGTGCCTATAACGGTCATAATTTTTATTTTTTAACTTTTCAGCTTCTAAAATAAACTGTTCTCCCAACCATTCTCTCGGAACAGTTAAATATGAACTATGATTTACTATTTTATCTGGTTCATCATGCAATACTTCTAAATTTACCCAATTATCTCTGCTTTTGGGTGGATTATATGAATAAAATACCCAGTATTTCGAACCACCACGCAATAATGACTGCAGAAGTGAACGTATTTGTTCCATACTAACAAACTGATTACATTCCTCAAACCATACCATACCTACATATCCAAACGGTGGTTTAAATGATTTTATCTTCATCTCATCATCGCAACCTAGAAAAAATATTTTCTGGCCAGTCTTTTTATAAGTAAATTCTAATGGCGATATACTTTTATCAAACTTATTACTTAACCCTAAACTATTAATCCCCCAACTAATTTGAGGATACACGCTATTTCTTAATGTATTACCTACACGTCTTAATACAACAGCATGGCAACTAGGATTTTTTATAAGTAACAAAGGTATATCTATACTTACCTTTGACGATTTAGTACTGCCACGACCACCAGCAAACCAAAAATGTGTGAATTCATGATTGTGTATTTGACGATGTATTTTATAAAAAGCAGGTTGTATTAAATTTATTAATTCTATTCGCTTTTTACTCATCATCTGATACCTCTGGAATATTATCAATAATTATTACTTCTTCTGATGCTTCTTCTTGTGTGGTCCATCCTAATAATTTTTCTAATTTTTCCCAAGCCCAACGCTTATCTACTAATTTTAATGAAACACCATCTCTACCTTGCTTAACTTCTTGAATTAATGATGTATCTACAGTATCACTATCTAATAATTCAACAAAATTTACTGTAATTGTATTGCCCTCAGACAACTCAATCGTTCTTCTACCAAACTTTAAATAATCTCGTATGTCTGATTTAACAACTTTAGATAAAAAAATAACCATGTCGTTAACATCCAACTGTATATGTTCACGCATGATTTCTTTTAACTCATTTATTTTTTCTTTTATTCTAACTTTACCTAACAATCTATAAGCTGATGCACTGGCACATTCATAACTGCATCTATAGGCTTTCAAATAACTTTGTAATGCATTATTACTCATCACATAATATATACAAAACTTTTGTTGTTCGGCAGTTAGACTATCATCAGACATTACTGCATCTTTTAATTCTTTTACTATTTTATGACTTGTATCTTCGTTTTGAGGTTGCAACCTTTTTATACTTTTGGTTGCAACTTTTTCTTTTGGTTGCAACTTTTTCTTTTTCCAATATCGAGTTGCCCATGATTTTATAGTCGATAATTTTACATTATATTTATCGGCGATTTCTTTATATTTCAGTCCTGCACAATAATCTTCATATGCTAACTCTCTTATGTTTTCATTGGACACATTTCCTCCCCACCTTATATTTTTAGAATATCCTATTTGTTTGTTTATCTTCTTTTAACTTAAATTTCTTAACAATAAAATATCTAACAATTAAACCTGCGACAATAACAAAAAGAGCAATGCTAATTGGGACCATAATAATAGCAATTAACATCATCAACATAATATCCATATTATTTCTTTAACCTCTCTTTAAATCCATAATTAATTCAATACCTTCTATTTTTGCTCTTTCACTTAAAATACGTAACTTATTTTTCATAAATACAAGTTGTTCATAAAGAAGTTCATATGGGCATTTTAGTTTATAATTTAATTTATTATCTTTATATGCTTTAAGTATATTTTCTAATTTTATAGCTCTAATTTTTTCTTGAATATACTCTGCTTTAAAGTGTTCTTTGTAATCATCGCTTAGCATCATATTTACAGTATCTTTCAATTCCATAATTAATTACCTCCTTTAACAGTGTAATTTTCCCATTTTTTATAAACATCTACGTAAGTTTCATTTTTATCTCCGTTATGAGTAATCTCATAATATTGACCGTCTGAAACATTTGTACTAACTAATGCTTTCCAATTTTGCAATGTTTTGGAAAACCAAACTACATAAACATCATCTAATGTAATTTGCTTATTATCTGTTTTATCTACGTGAGAATTAAAGTATTCCATTACAATTTTTCTTGCTTGTTCTTGCATTACTATTCCTTCTTTCTATTTATTGTACATTTTATCGTTCAAAATCACTCAATAAATAAATAAAATTCGCATTTACAAACATTTTTATCAATTATATTAACTTCTATTTCAGAACCATTAGAAAGTTCTCTAGTATATGGGTTAAATTCATCTAAACTATACCATTCTGTTTTTCCATTATGATAAACAATATATCCATCAATATTATATACATTTGCTAAAGGTGGTATATTATATCCTTGTTTTTTATAAAATTCACCCAGTGTCATTGGTTCTGCTTCTATTACTTTTACTAAAAGATATTTTTTCCTATTGTTAAGCATTTTACTTAAAACTCCTTTTATAAAACAAAAAGAGTTAATCCTAAATATAGATTAACTCCCACATACTTAATATATATTAAAACTGGTAGTCCCTGTCGGAATCGAACCGACAACCACTCGGATATAAGCCGAAGGCTCTAACCATTGAGCTAAGGGACATTTGTCTTTTTTTGACAAGTATAATTATAACATCTTTGAAATGAAGCACAATACGACATTATAGGACATTATACGACATCATACGACATTTTTTTTGAAAACTTTATTTTATATATCTCTCTCAATGCTTTATTATGAATTCTTTGTGTTGTTCTATACGTATGGTGATATCTATACGCCACTTCTTCAAGAGACATGTTTACCAAATATATAGCTCTAATTATTATTCTATAACTAGATTGACTTAATTTCTGTACAATGCTTTCTATTTCTGTTTTTAGAGATAAATACTCTTCTTTTTTGTCATTAACAAGCTTTTCATGGTTTTCAATCAGCACAATAAAGTTAGAAGTGTCCCTGTTAATGCCATTACTATGCCCACCTTCTGCTCCATATATAGTAGCTTTAACACTACCATTATTTTTAAGATTATCTAGTTCTTTAACTGCTAAAAGATAATCTTCTTTTTTTTCCCATAAAGAATCTAAATACTGACTCGCCTTTATTAATTCACTATCTCTTTTTCTACGTTTCATTTTTATAATACCTCCATTTTTGTAATACATAATATTTTATATCGCACAAAAAGACTCTGCATAAAAAATACAGGTAATTATAAAAAAATATAAAAGGAGCTAATTTATAGCTCCTTAATTTAAAATGGTATTTCTTCATCACATGGAACTTCTGAACCAAATGATTTAGCTTGTGGTGGAGTTTGTACATTATTAATAGGCTTGCTACCCATAAATTCGATTTCATGAGCTATAACTTCAGTAACATAACGCTTACTTCCGTCTTGTGCATCATAACTGCGAATCTGAATACGACCTTCTATTAAAACTTGACTTCCTTTCACTAAATTATTACCACATACCTCAGCTAATTTATCCCATACTACGATAGGAATAAAATCTGCTGTCTGTTGAGCATCACTGCTACTAAACCTACGATTAACAGCTAACGTAAAACTAGCCACTGCTTTTCCTGTTTGTGTATAACGCACTTCTGGGTCACGCACAAGACGTCCTGCTAATATTACTTTATTCATATAACATCTACTTTCTATAAATTTTATTAAATTCTGTACCATATTTTTTAGATATAACTGATATGTTTAATAAGAAATAACCTTGTTTATCTAGAAAATACGCTAATTTTTTCATAAATTTATTCATGAAGCTCCTTTCTTCTTTTTTTTCTTTAATTTTATCATTATGCATTATATTATTAATAGCATTTTCAGATACTGGATCTGATTTTGTTCGATTACTTAAAGGATTGTAATCATATTTCATATGCATCACCTCAAAAAAATTTTAAAATAAAATCAAGATGCCTGCATATTATTTATCTCATTCTGTTTGTGAAACTAAATGAGTAAAATCTAATTTTACTCCTAATTGTTTCTCAATAAAATCTATCATCTTCTTATTTTCCTTAATTGTAAAATCTATACCATAAAAATATTTAATATATTCAGCTATAGTGGGTATATCATGATAAAATATTTCACCTTTATTACCCAGATCATTTATAGATAATGATTTTAAGCCATATTTATCCCATACTTTATTTGTCTTTTTATCATAGTCTATAATTAATAAATTATTACTATCTTTATATTTAACAAGAATTTCTTTTCCATTAAATAATAACCTTTTTGCTTCATTCAATGTTATTTTTTCCATATATACTTTCAATCCTTTACTATAAAATAATTACTGTTCTAGCATGTCATGTTATAGCTCCTTCATTATTTAAAGTCAATATTTTCTAAAAAGTATACATTACTTATTCACCATCTATCGGTTTGTTTTTGTTTCGCTTTTATATTTCTAATTACATCTTTTATATTTTTATCAAGTATTTTAGATGATTTGAATAAATCATTACATTGTAAAGCATATAATATCAAATCACTAAATATAGTTGTTGTATTTAAATCTTTAGCAAATTCATTAATATCTATACGATTAAATAATAAATTAACATTTTCTTTTTTTTGTTTATCTAATTTTTTAAAATTATTTCCTGGAGCTTCCCATCTGTAACCCATACTTCCATAATTAGAAACAATACTTAATACTCCATTTTGAGCATCAACAAAAAAATAAACATAATCATATTCATCTTTTACTAAATATTCTTCAATTGTATTAATCTTATTTACTTTAAATGTCATTTTTATTTACCTTTATTCCTTTTAGTGAAATTTTTTTACCATATTCATTTTCTAACTCTTTTAATTTTTTATATGCAAATTTCTCTGCATCCTCTATATCAGATGCATGTATAAAAAATCTTTTTAATTTTTTCTTTCCTTCTATATTAAACATAACAATATAAATATTTATCATCTTACGACCACTCCTCAAAAAAGTAATAACTGATAATCTTCATTACTATTACTATTTATAAAATCTTTTGCTTGCTGATATATATTTAATAATATGGATGAATTGGGATATTCTTTTAACATTTCTTCTATAATATTGATACTATATATGTCTTTATCCCCATTATTTTTTAAAGCTTCAAAACTTTTATTTGCTATAAAAAATAACATTTCATCAAAGGCTTTTTCTTTTGATGAAAACCTCTTCACAAATTCTGGAGTTATAAAATGTGTTTGATTACCATCTACTACAACCTGATAATAAAAATTATTCTCTTTATCTTTTAAAATAGCATATGCCATTTTAAAGTTATTTGTTTTTATTCCCTTTATTAACACAGCCATTTTTTACACCTCTAATTCTTACTTTAAAGATACATAATAAACATATTTTTCATCGGTTATATTTATCTACCTTATTTTTCTATACCTCAATTAATAATTACTTACTACATTACTGTATCTAAAACTATTGCAATAAGTACAGTAACTAAACCAACAACAATACCTGAAAAAAATATATCATGTACCATTTTTCTTATAAGAATATAATTATCATTATCAATATTTCTACCAAAAAAATGTACTATAAAAAGCTTAATACATTTTGATGTTATTATTTCAAAAGTAAATGCTAATCCCAATGCAACTAACCATTTCATTATTTATCCTCATCTTCTTTATTTAGTCTTATTCTTGGAATAACATTATTATAATCTATTGAAACCTCAACATTTCGTCCTAACATTGACGCAAGTAAATTTAAATCTTCTAAACTATTTAATTCAATAAAATATTCATTATAACCACCTCTATCATATATGGTGCTATACAATTCTTTTTCACGACCATTAAAACGTTTTAATGCATCGCTTAAATTATCATCATAATTATTTTCATTTATTTCCAAGATAAATTTTATATTTTTGCAATTCAATTCTTTTATATCTACTTTAAATAAAGTTCCTTTTATATAGTTATATAGTTTTTTAGCTTCTTCTTCAGAAGAATTATTTAAATTTACAACATGACCATTATTAAGAACAACTCTAATTGTGTGATGCAGGCTATTTTTCTTTAAAAATATCACTGATATATCTTTACTATTTAATATAACATCTTCATTAATTTCACTATCGTTTTTTATTTCTATAAACATTGTTTACAGCTCCAATCATTCATTTCCTATCCATTCATTTCCATATATTATGGTTTCAGAATCTAAAACTATTCTTCTAAAATGTGCTTCACAATACATTTCCGCATCAGACCAACTCTTACTTTTAAAGTTTTCTATTCCTGATAATATCATTGCATCTAAATCAACATTTCTTTTATCAAAATACTCCATTATATAATCTTCAATTTGTTCTCTTGTAGGATTTTTAAACCATAACTTCATATTAAATCGTCTCAATAATGCAGGATCCAATTCATCAGATACATTTGTAGCACATACAAATAAAATATTAGGATTTATACTATCTATTTCTTGCAACATTTTATTAACTGCTCCAGATATTTCTTTATCGCATCCATCATCATATGTTCTTTTCGTTGCAAATGTATCTATTTCATCAAAGAATAAAATTCCTTTTCCAAAATTATTAACTTCTCTAAATACATTATCAATCTGTTTAGAAGTTTCTCCCAATCTTCCACTTATAACTTCCGCCATATTAACTTTAAATAAAGGTATATTCATATCTTTACTTAGAGCTAAGGCAACAGAAGTTTTTCCATTTCCAGGAGGACCAGCAAATAATATTTTATTTACTGGCTCTAATCCATTGCTTTGTAACAAATCCTTTTTATTAAAAGTATCTACAATATAATCTATTGCTTTTCTTATATTGTTCTCTAGTTTTAAATCATTTAAAACTACATTTTTATTCACATTATAAATAAATCTTTTTATATTATTTGGTACTTCATCCATTTGTTTAGGAGTTCCCCATGTTTTATATGCTTGCTCTAAAGCATATCTAGTATTTACATTAGTCTCTTTTTTTTATAATATCTTCTAACATTGATGAAGCCCTTACAAAATCTCTAGCTCCAATATGTCTTATAAATCTGGCAATATCAACAGTTTTCATAATAGACGACACCTTTTCTCAAATCATTATCTATTTTTATTTTATTAAGTTCATTAACTACACATCTTATAAACAACCTATTAAGATGCTTCAGCAACTGGTATAAAATATGGTTTTTTTCTATATTTTTTATTTTTAAATATTTTTAGCATTTCTTCTTCAGGAATTTTTTCATCTAACTTTGTAATAAAATATTTCAATTCTGGATTTAATAACTCTCGTAAATATAAATCTCTCATCAATCCAGCTCGAAACTTTACAGGTACTATATAATATAGTGTTCTACGATTAGAATATTTATCTACTTCTCTACATACTATTTTCATAACAATACACCACTCTTCATTTAATTAAAAATCATTTCTTTTAAACAGATTTCTAATATATATAGCATATGGGCTTTCATTCATATATCCTCTTTTTATATTTTTATTATTTGTATATCTATGAGCCTTCATTATTTCTTCATAAGTAAAAAGCTTTCGTTTTTCTGTTTCTACTGCCACTTGAATATCACATAATTCATTTAAATAATTATTTTTTGCTATTATTTTTCTGTTTTTATCCATAGTATATAAATACCTTATTAATTCTGCTCGTGCTTCATCCACTTCACTTTGAATTTTAAGAAATTGTTCTTCTGGTACATATAATTCATATAACTTATTAAATATTTGTTGTTTAATTTCTAACTTATTCATTTGTATACCTCAAATATCTTTCTCATATTAACAGTTTTATATATCCTATTTATCCTATCAATATTATCTATATTTTTTAAATTACAAATAAAGCTTCTGCAAATCTTAGGTCTAACCTCATAAATATCACATTTTCGTTCCTTATTATTTCTAAAAGGACACGTTAAATCTATCATTTTTTCAGATAAAGTATTTATTGGATTAACATTTATTTTTATATTATGTTCAACTACATATTTTTTTATTCTTTTTATTTCCTTTTCACTTACAGGTAATATTGCTCCACAGCATTCTCCACACATAGAACATTTACCATTTATAGAAAAATCTTTTACATGATTAATCTTTATAAAATCACCTAATTTCATTTGATGCATCATATCATCCTTTCAAAACAACTTTAACTTTTTTTAACATTTCTACAAAATCTTCATAACTTACACCAAATTTATTAAGAATATATATACTTAAAAGAGCATGAGATACCAATATATCTTTATCATTAATAGCATTAGTATTTATTAAAAATTTATCCTGAGTAAGACTAAAATTGATATTAGCAATCGTTTTTTCTTTACATAACGTTGCTATTACATTATCTAAATATTCGTTTATATCATTTGTATTATTTATTTCGTTCAAAATTTTACCCTTCTTTCACTTGACCATATGTTTTTATTAAATTATATAAATCTAAAATTTGTTTATAATGTACAAGGCTATAGTTAATTTCTCTCCAGATTAAATCATAAATAAAATTAACATTTTCTAATTCACTAGAAATATGTACATATTTAATTAATTCATTACCTGAATCAGAATTTACACATATTCCAATTAAAATTATAGAATTATTAATAATTTGTATAGAACGAATAGCCTTTAAATCATATATCATATCTTTATTTAATCTAACTAACATAAAAACACCGCTATATTTATTTATTCTTCTTATCCTCATGAATTTTATTACTAAATTCTTCTAAATCCCAATTTAATGGACCTATATCAAAAAACAATTCACAAAAAGTAAGATTATCATCATTCTTATCGTTTTCATCAGTCCATTCAAAATCATCATAATCTCCATCTTTATAAACTAGTTTATTAAATATACAGCCTCTACATGATCCTCCATTCTCTTTTCTATATTTATCACAACTATTTTTTATTGATTTAACATGTTCATACATATTGTTAGTAGATATATTTTCCATTTTTTCCTCCCATAAAACTACTATGTTTATTTAATCTACATCATCTATTAACTCTTTATAATTCTTATACTTACATAATAATTTATTTTTATATTTATAATCTTTTGGCATAAAACAAATATATGAAGAATTCAAATGCTCTATTATTCCATTCTTAGCATAGCTATCTGAAAAAAAACAGCCATCACTATCTGAACATACAGGACATCTTCTACATTCTGAGCCATTATTATAAAAACTATCACATAACTTGGAAATACTAATGTAATAGTTCATCATTTTTTCAAAATAATCCTTACTAATAACATGAACTTCATCATCAAACATTATTTTTCCCATTTTTTCATAGGAAATATCTTCGCCAGTATCATCCTCAAAATAAATATAGTCATCATTTTGTAAAATAGTATATTTTTTAAAATTATCTATATTAAATACTTCTTGTTCTTCTCCAAAATCAACATAAAATTCTTTATCAAAATCAATTCCATTTTCTTTCATGAAAACTTTAATCATATTTATGTTTTTCATTTTTAAGCTCCTTTATTACCTTTTTGGAAAACTCTTTTGCAAATCTATGCTTCAATGTGCAATTAGTCTTACTGCATGGTTCCTTATTTATCCAACACATGAACCCTTTGTCTGCTTCATAATATTTTTCATCACATTGTTCATTTTTCATAACCATAACCTCCTTTCTAAGTATCCCAAAGTATTTAAAGTTTCAAAATGATACTTTTAAACCTCCTTGAAATTGATATTTGGATACTTTTTTAATAATTGCTTTCTTTTATTAATATATACTCTTGTTTTCATCCCCTTCACGTCTACTACTTCCTCTGTACCGTTAGCATAAGTCACCACAAAATCAGCTCTATAACGAATAGGTTTTACTTTTTCACCTTTCTCTGTTGTAAAAGCCTCTTGTAATGTAAAATCTTTTTGCATCACAAAATACTTTACAACTCCAGCCTTTTTTAATGACAAAAGTTTTAAATAATATTCATACTCTTTTTTGCTATCAAATCTAAGATTACCTATATGTGTAACCTTATTATTATATTTATTTTTAGGTTTTATAATCGCAGATGATACATTATATCCTGCTTGTTTTAATTGTTCTATCGTCCATGTAGTCATAGTTTAATCACGTCTATAAAATCATATAAATAATAATATGAACTTTTCATCTCCGCATAATCACCTTCATCTAAAATGATTTTTTCACCATTATTTCTTATGGCGATTAACTGTGCTTCATTTATATTTGTATAGTCTGTATCTTCAATTTTTATTTCTTTGATATCATTCAAATTAATCAATATTTCATAATCATTATCATTTGTTATTTCTATAAATTTACTCATTCATTTTTTCACCTTTTTTTAGATTAATTGGTCGAAGTAACATTTTTCCGATATTGCATCTTCTATTATTAAATCTTAATCTATTATTTTGGGATATCTTTTCATTATTAATTCCTATATTTTTATTGCATGAAACCATAATATTATTTTCATTACTATTTTCATTATCTGTGGTACCAGATTTTATATTATTTATTTTTTTCAATAGATATTTTATAAAATTTAAAAATTTACTTTTTATTTTCATGGTTTATCTCCTCATCTAACGAAAACATTTTCGGCATATCTGTATCAGCTCTAAGACTATCGTCTCTTATTTGCAGAGCTTTTAGCCTTAGATAACCACTTTCTATTATCTGCTTAGATATCTTTTCTATACATGTAGTCCTTTCTATTTCTTTTCTTAATTTATCTGATTTCAAATTTCTATCAGATAACCGATTTAATTGTTCAAATAATACTTGATTTAAAGTATCCAAATTATTATTCATTTTTTATATCTTCCTTTTCTTTCTTAAAGACATCAATTTACATAAATTACAATAGCTCTTTGTTAATTCCGAGTTTTTAAAAATTATGTGTTTGTTATTTAAATAACAATATTCCTCTTTTGATAGTAGTTCTAAGTTTTTTATATCAAAATTTCTTTTATTGCCATCCAAAAATATAACAACATAATTTTGGGGTATTTTCCTTTTATGAAATTCTTCCCAAATAACGTGGTGTTTTAATCTCCATTTAGCTGGATCAGCTTTTACTTTTATCCATATAAATCCATCACTCCAAACAGTTTCACTTCCTATCGGCAAAACTTTTCTATATTTTGCCACCTGTATTGATTTTATTTCCTTTAACTTATCATCGTTAAAGGACTTAATTTTATTATGTTTTTTGTAATGTTTTATCTGGTTTTCTGTAAAATTAGTTTTAAATTTATTATTTATCAATAAAGTTATTTCTTTATTAAATCTATTTGGAGCAATTCTCAATAAATAAGCTTTTTGTTCTTCTGTTAATATTGATTTAGTCATACAAAACAACAACACTCATTAAAATTATTGCTAAAAGAACAATTCCTCCAAATAATACATAATGTTTAGTATCTGCTATTAATTCTTTTTCCATATTTTCTATTTCATAAGCAAAGTATTTCCTATTAAACACTCAAATTCCCCACAATTTATTTATAAATTTATCTACCAAACTAGGTTCATATATACTCCACACGCCATTTAAGACGTTAATATTAACCTCGTTTCCTAAACTATCAACGAACTTATCATTTTTATATTGAATATAAAAATAATGAAATCCTACATCTGTACTAACTAGCTTTTTGCCCTTTATCATCAATTGTATAGCTTGTGCCTTCGTCATAAAATCTACTCTCCTCACTTGTTTCAACAAGTAATCTATTAAATTTTTCTTTTATTTCTTCCCTATAATTTTCTATTTCAATGATATTACCATCTTTCTCAAATCTTAATGTAGCCATCTTTATGCCTCCTGGATCATCTGGTTTTTTCAAAAACTGTTTCAATTACACCAAATTCATCATTTAGATCCACTTGTATACACAAGCAGTTTTTATTCTTAAATAATTCATTGGCATACCTTACAGCTTTTTCTTTTGTTTTAAATTTTCTTGGAGTTTTATACAGTCTTTGATATTTTCTCACTGATCCATTTCTATATAAATTGAATCTTATAACTGTATAAAATATCATTTCTTATTTTTTAAGCTCTTTAATATATCTTTTACTTGTATAAGTGAGCTTTGTTTCCTTTCCTTTAAATCTTTTAAAGTTTTTTCAGGTAAACTAGCCAAAATCTGACCATTTAAAATTTTATCCTCATTACGTTTTACAACACTATTGTAAAACTTTGTAAACTGAGCTCTAGCTATTCCAACTTCTTCACTTTTTAAACTACACAATTCAGTAATTCCGAAAAGTTTTACAGCTTCTTTAACTTCATCACAACTATATTGCCATTCTTTATAGATGTGATTTTTACGGACCTGCTCCATAGCTTCGCCCCATGCTTCTTCTGCAGTAGGTAAACTTTTTTCATTTACAAGTTCATCTATATTTTTAGCTTCTTCAAAAATTTGATGAACAGTAGGGAAGAAATCTACCTTTCTAATAAGCTTCAACATTGCCACCTCTATTTGAGCTAAAGATAATTCTGTTAAAGATTTAGCATAAATAACTAATCCCAAGCTATCTACTTTACTATGTGGAAATAATGACAGATATGGTGTTAATAATTTTATTATTTCTGCTTGATGTAGTTTTGAATTCACTATTATCCACCCATTTGTTCTAATAAATCTAAAGCTTTTTGTGCCGTAGTCATTGCACTTGGCATATTATTTGAATTTTTAGATTTATTACTGTATTTATTGTCTATGATAATCTCATCCTCCCAACGTTTTTGATTTAGCCACGTTGCTGGATTAGGAATATATTGACCATTATCCTTGTTCCACTGCATAGACTGTTTAGCAGTTTCTATAGCATTTAACATTTTTTCTAACAAATCTTTAGTTGGTTTTATTTTTTTCCAGCTTTTTTCTGCTGCACCTTTACCAACTTTTTTAGGATATGAAGCCCAGAATATTGAAAAATACTCTTGTTGTTTATTTTCCGTTTTCGATTTTTCTTTAACCTGTTTTTCCTCTTTTATTTCATCTTCTTGTTCATTATTAGACTCTATAAAATCATTTCTTGATGCATATGCATTAGGCTTTAGTTTTTTTACATATATTTTGGCAGGTAGTCCTCTGCCTTGTTGTACTACATCTATAAGATTATGTTCTTTCAGTTGAATTATTACTCTAGCAACAGTACGTCTAGATATATTCATAATCTCTGATAACTTATCTTGAGTATAAAAAATATATACTGCCCCATCATTATCCAACCAGTTATTTTTAATAGATAATATCAATCTATTTTTCAAAATAGCATATGCCATTTTAGAATCATTTGATAAATCCTTATAATAAGGATTAGTAAAAAATGCTACGGGTACTTGATAATATCGCTCATTATCAATATCTGCTATTTTTATTCTATCCATAATGCCCTCCATATTTAATGTTGTGGTGCTACTGACCGTTGTAGCACCTAGTGTTAAGATGATTGTCCTTTCGGTCATTAATTATCAACATTAAATTTAGTTAAGCATCACCACCTTCAAAATTTTTCTTACTTAATCCGTATTTTTTGATAAACATATTTTTATCTTTATCAGATATTTTTAATGGTTCAAGATGATATTTTTTATTAAATTGATATTGCGACATTTTATGACATTCATCGTGATGAACAGCACATAATGGAAGTACCGCCATACCAACTTGATAAATACTATCTCTATTTCTGCCCATGCCAACACGTTCAACATGATGTAATTGAGCATGATTGCCACATACACAACATTTTTTATTTATTAAACAAGCATATATATATTTTTCTATATCATCATTCAATAAATATAGTGGCTCACCAGAGTAAATTTCATTTTCAATCATAAAGTTTATTAATAAACTAATAAACTCTCTAGCAGTTGTCATATCGCAATCTCTAAAAGAAATGATATGTTTTCCTACTGATTGAATTTGCATATTAAATTGTATTTTCATGAGTGCTTTTGTATTTTCTTCTGTGTCTCCAATCCATTCAGCAATATACTTAAGCAAAACATATATTTTTCGCATTTGTTTAGCCGATATTTTACGACCATCTGAAAACCCAATAAGCACATTCTTATACTTTCTAAACAAAGCTCTATTAATATTTGGAATATCCGCAATAATTATTGCCTTTCCAGTTTCATTAAATTCTTGTATAACTCCTTGAGTTATTTCCATTAAAAAACATATACCTCCGCACCTGTCTGTCTTTGAATAGCATCTTTAAATAGAGCAGTATCACTATTATTATCACTGAGATGTAATAAATATATTTGTTGAACCTTATTTAAATCATTTTCCGATAAAAATTCTTTAACTGTATCTAAACTCATATGGGAAGATATTATTCTATTAGCTAATTTTCCATTAACTACATCATTAAATGTATTATTCCTAATAATATTTCTATCATAATTAGCTTCTATCATAATATGAGTAAGATTACTAAATTTATATTTAGCATAAGCTGTATCTGTTATATAAACCAACTTATTATCTTTATTCATAATTTGATATCCATAACACTCGACATCGTGTTTTAATGGGAATGGCACTATTTCAAATGTGCCAATTTTAAGCTTTATGAATGGCTTAATTATCTTTATTGGATAAATTTCTGCTACATCTTTTGGTCCAAAAATAGGCACACCTCTTTTATTTAAATCTTTTATAGATTTAGCATGGTCTCCATGTCTATGCGTAACAAAACACCCACCAATGTTACTTATATTAAAATTTGTGCCTATTTGAATTTGTTTAAATGAAATGCCTGCATCCAGTAGTAGCGAAGTTTTATCATCACTTATTAAATAACAATTACCACTACTACCAGAAGCAATTACTTTTACATTCATTAAAACGTTGGTTCATCAAACAATGTTTCATTTTTCTGAACCACTGTTTCTTCTTTTATATTAGATGTATTGGGTGTTACTACTTCAGCTTCAACAGGAGTAGCCTCTTTTAAAGCATTATATTCATTCTGATTTTCTTCTTGCTCTAATTGTGGTGTACTTTTTACCATATAATCCATATCAGTTGTTTCTGTGATATCTTTTTCCTTTTGAATATCATTTTCTGCAACTTTTATACTCAATTCCTGTTGACGATGTTTTCTATATTCTAAATCAATTCTTCTAGGATCTAGTGGTATATGTTTTTGACCATACACTTCTCTTATTAGTGTTTTTCTACACATTTCTTCATACCATCCGTCTTCAGATACTTTTTTACCACTTTTTTTATCAGTTACTTCACCGCCCCAAAAATTAGCACTAGCAAATTTAGGTTTTCTCTTATCAATATCTTTTTTAGGCATCATTATTAATTTATTTTTTGTCTTATCACTATATTCAATATATCCAAAACCACCAATTACTTCACCTCTATCAAATGGATTAGAAATTGTAAACTCATAACTTTCAAAGTTCTGGCTTATACCTTTTTTTATTGGTATAAAATTATCATTGCTATATACTAAATCAATTATTACATTTAATGGTTTATCAAGAGCATAATTTTCAGCCATGTATTTTATGCCGTTGTAGCCTTCTATTAAGGCTATTTCATATTTATTAGTCCTATTATTTTTAAATGGAATAGGATGTAAATGATTTGGTATATTCATGTCTAACCCAACCCTTGCATAGTAGATAATATCCACTGCTAAACCTTCCCAATCAACATTATTCCATGTATAAGCTAGGTTATTATTATATTTAGGATCTTTATTACTAAGATTTCGTCTTAATCTATCTTCTTCAGCTTTTTTTAGAGCTTTATCAATACCTAAATAGTAGCCTTGTATTAACTGTTTTTGATAATATGATGTTTCCAAGTCAAGATGCATATTACTACTTAATTCTTTAAGTACTTTATTTGCAAATCTTTCACTAATAGTTAATTCATTCTTTTGACTTTGAAGTGCCTTTGTATCTGTCATAGTTAATTACTCCTGTTCAATTCTAAATTCTTTATCTTCTGCAGATACTATTAAATTAATCTGCTGAGACGATATCTTTTCTATGTTACTAATACTTTCTGCTCTATCAACAATTACAGGAAGTTTTAAATTATAGAAATTACTTAGTACATCTATAATCTCTAAATTAGCATTTACCTGTGAAGCAGTATTTGCTGATTTATATTCAACCCATTGACCAGCTTTATTCTTAATTAATGGTTCACAAATTTCTTTGAATCCGCCATTTACTTGTTCTTTGAATAAAGCAAATTTAATTGTTTTGAAGTTTTTGTTTATATTATCTGTAATCATACGAGCTTTAATTTTTGAAAACTCATCACACAAATAAATTCCTTTATCTATATATTCAAGTTCACGAGCTTTATTTTTTCGCTCATTAGTTAATTCATTTATACGACTTCTAGTTTTCTCATCCACATTAATTTTTATTAACTGTTCTTTTAAATCTTGTAGTTTCTTATCAAGTTCGTAAATCTTTTTATTAATGGATTGTAAAGCTTCATTTGTATCAATGTTTTCTTTATCACGATTTAATCGTTCAATCCTATTTTTAATACTTTCTGCTATAGTTGTTTCTTCAAAAGGTTTAGGTTTTAAAACACTATCTTTTGCTAAATTAATCTTATTATTTATATCGGAAATCTCTGTATCTATAGCATCTAATTTGTTAGAGTATTCTGTTTTTTGTTTATTTAACCCATCAATTATTGCCTTACTAAACTGTTGCCCTTCTTTATTTATTTTTTCTTTAGCTATTGAATTGGCTTTATTATGTTCTTCTCTTCTCTTTTCAAACTCTATTTTTAAATGTTCAATTTTATCTAAAGGCAATTTTTGACCACATAGACTACAAAGCTCGCTGTTTTCATCCCATTTTTCATTAAATGTATTAGCTTTGACTCTATCATATTCATCTAATAATCGTTGACGATTACTAATACATTCATTAATTTTAAGTTCAAGAGAGTATATATTATTTCTATATTCCATTGATGTTTGTACTAATTCTGCTTTCTTATTATTAAGAGCATTTATTGCTTTATATATTTCTTCATTATCTTTATTATTATTTTCTATATAGTTTGCCTTACTTTCTTGATAGTGATTTTCTAATACAGATATTTTTTTATCTATACTTAATTCAAGAGCTTTACTATCACTTAGTAAAATATCTAGTTCTTTTTGTTTAACCTCTCTTTCTGTCTCAATATTTTTAATAGAAATATTGATGGTGTCTTGTGTTGGTAAATCATTTTTTAATGATAGTTCTAATTCATCTATACGCTCTGGTATAGACTCTAATTTCTTGTTTATTTCACGACGTTGATTTACTGCTATTTTTTTGTACTCATCAATTAAATATTTATTGTTTGTTCCTGGAATAATTAAATATTCATTTAATGGCATTAAAGAAATATTTTTATTAATAATTGTTTCATCAGAAAGACCTTTATCACATACCTCAAATAAAAGTTTCCTTTTATCTGTAGTAGATAATACTTCTGAAAAATATCCTACTAACATTAATACTTTTGTTTTATTAACATCACCGCCACATATTTTTTCTAAATTGGTGATGTATTCTTTTTCTTTTACAGGAACACCATTTATATAATGATCTGTAGTGTGACCACTTAATTTTTCTGCTAATTCTCCTTTCTTTTGACGATATACTTCATAATAATCTTTAGACAATGATATTTGTCCGCCATTGTCTAATTCAAATACACCATTTACAATATGATGCAAGTTATGAGTATCACTTGTTTTAGGCGAAAAATCTTTTTCGTTTGTTAGTGGTTGTCCTGTTAATAAATAACTAATAGAATTTGCAATTGTTGTTTTCCCTATTCCATTTGCACCATAAATATTTGCACTTTTACCCTCAAAATTTATATTTAAGGATTTTATCCCTCTAAAATTCTGAAGATTTAATGATAATAATTTCATTCCTTATCTTCCACCTCATTTTATTAAACCAATATATATTTGTGGTTGCTACCCACATATATAAGCTATAAATTTTTATGGGCGGTTTAATCGAAACCCACCGCCAAGCTTTCGTGTCTATATTTTCTAGTGTGTACCATTCACCTCACAATATATCTTATAAATTAAATGTCTTGGGCGGGGTATTTTAAATTATTTTTTATTGCGAGGCAAGTGCTACACACTATGGTATAAGTTAATATATACCACTCGCCCTACGACTACATTATTGAAATTTAAATTTTTATGGAGTGAATTATTTTTTGTCGCAGGGCTAGTGCTATATACTAGCCACTTTTTATAATTGCTTTATATATTTTTTGATTTTTTTATCATCTATATTTGTGGAGATAATAATTTCAATCATTTTTAAAACCTGCATCTGGTCTTTCCTTAGAGAAATTACCAAATCAGATGTTTTATCTTTTATAAAGTTATAAGCTCTAGGTGAGCCTATTACTTTATTTATTAAATCCTTAAAATAAGGCTTATCTGCCACAATTTTATGACCTTCTTGCAAGAAGGTATTTTCTTCTATAAAAGTTATTATCATAATTCTCTATCTCCCTATTATGCTTTAGAGGTTGGTATACACCTTCCTCTAAAGCATATATTGTTTTTAATTCCATTTGTTTAAATCATTTAAAAGTTTTATTAACATATCTTTTTCAAGAATTTTTTCTTGATTTTCTTTAATTTTACTTATTTTGTTTATAAGTTCTTCGATATTTTTATCATTAAATCTTATAACCTCTCCATCATATTTGACTTCTGTTTTAAATTTTTTAAAACAATCTTCTACCTCTTCAAAAAGTTTTATCGATATATCTGAAAAAGCCCTTCTTTCTCCCTTTAAATACGCTTTCTTCAAATCAATTCTTTCATTAAGATTATTCATTTTATCAACCTTTCTTTTATGGTCGGTATTTCTACCGACCAATTTTTATACTAATTGCATTTCATAATACTCATCATCAAGGACTTTATCATAATAAAACTCATCGTTTTCTTGAAGCATTTCATTTATTAATTCACCTTCAATTGGATCATCATATCTACAAAGATATTCGCCTTGTTTTATTACAGGATAATCTTCAAAATCTTTATTTCTAATTATTACTACATATCCTTTTTCTAAATAATTCAATGCTTCAGCTTTACCAAGTTTTATCATTTTCAAAATCCTTTCTTTGATTTAAGCAATTTTTCTTGTTTGTTCTATTCTTACTCCATCTTCTAATCCTTTGAGATAACTTAATGTCGCTATTTGTATTAATTCTGTATTTCCGCTAGTTCTAATAGCATTTATAATTTCCATAATTTCTAATTCTGTTTTATTTTTATTATCTGTCATTTTTCTCACCTCATTTATTACTAAGGAATATTTAATTTTGTTTACATCATTAATTATAGTGCTTAGGAATATAAAAGTCAATACATTTATATAAAAAATATTGCTAAGGAATAAAAATAATGATATTATAATAAATTAGGAGGTGTTTTTATGTTAACAAGACTAAAAGTTCTTAGAAAAGAATTATGTTTAACTCAATCTAAATTTGCAGAACAAATTGGAATGAGCCAATCAGGATATGCTCAAGTAGAAAAAGGCTCTAAAGCAATAAGCAATAGATTAATAAAATCTATATGTTTAGCATTTAATGTTAATGAAAATTGGCTTCGCACCGGCGAAGGAAAAATGATAATTGAAAAAGAGGATAATTTTCTAGAGCAATTGACTAAAAAATATAATCTTTCCCCTGTAGAAGCTCAAATTGCAGATTATTGTCTAAATTTATCATCTGAAGAACGTGCAGGCATCTTAAAACATATTTTAAATATTGCTAATATTATTCAGCATAATAATTCTATAAATGGTATAAATATACAGGATAGTAAACTTACCAAAGAAGAAAAACTAAAGATACTTAGTGAACAATTAGATGCCGAAGAAAAAGGGCAAACGTCAAAAGCTTTCACTGGTACAAATGGGTGACAAAACAAGCAAAGCATTAAAAAAGAGGCTATTTCCATAAGTTTGGAAATAGCCTCTAAGTTTATTTTTAGGAATGCCATTTTGACACTTCTAGGTGTGCCATTTTGGCATTGCTAGGAGTGCCAAAATGGCACTCTAATTAACTTAATATATAATTAACTAGAGAATATATTATATATAACCCCTATATTCCCCTAAAAAAACAATAACAATTTTGATGATTAAAGCATATTTAAATCATAAACTTTGTTTAAAAAGGAAATACATACCATATCTATTATTTTAAAATTCATTTTAATAGCCCCAAAATCGTTTTTAAGCGTATTTTTTATGTTTTAAGTATAATTTTATGTACAGTAAATAAAAAACGCTTAGAACGGCTTTGTTTGTTCATTGAATATTTTTCTATAATGTCATATACTTTAATTGTATTATTATACACAATATATTCTTTTAACAGGTGATAATATGGAAATCTTCGAACGACTAAAATACATAAGAAAAACTCTAAATTTGACACAAAAAATTTACAAAAGAAATCAATTTAAATTACTCTTACTATAGTCAATTAAAATAAATAGCTGATGAAACTATCCTTTACTATTATATAAACTATTAATATAATTATTTTGTATCCATACTGTTATTGGAGGTTTTCTATATGGAAAAAAGTAATATGATTAGTTTTGATGAAGAAAAAATTTTTACAGATGTAGCAACTTCACTTATCGAAAATGCCATAAAATCTGGATGGAATAAAATATGTAAATTTTTTAAAGATATAAATGCCAAAGAATCTATAGATTATGGCAATGCATATACAGAATATTTACAAAATATGTCTAATAAAGTTAGTAAAGTTAAAACATTAATTTATAGACATTCTCCTAAAAGTTTATATTCTTTTTATGAATGTATTGATGTCTTTTATGAAAATAAAATTATTAATACGAAAACTATTAATAACCTCTTTAAAATAAACAATAATTTAATTATTACTGGAACTGGTGGTATAGGAAAATCTATGTTACTAAAGCATTTATTTTTAAATACTATTACTAATACATATTATATACCAGTATTAATTGAATTAAGACAATTCAACCATTATGAGCAAAAAGATATATCATTATATAATGCTATTTATCAATGTTTATCCAATAACGGTTTCAATTTAAAGGAAGAATATTATTTATATAGTTTAGAACAAGGCGGATATGTCATTCTTTTAGATGGATTTGATGAAATACATCGAGAAAAAAAAGAAAAACTCAGCGAAGAAATAAAAACATTTACTGATAAGTTCAATAAAAATCGATATATTATAACATCACGTCCTGCTGATAACTTTATTGGATGGAATAATTTTTATGAAATGATATTATCTCACCTAACAAAAAAACAAGCACTTAGCCTAATTAATAAAATTGAATTTGATCCTATAGTAAAAGATATTTTCTATAAAGCCTTAAATGAGCACTTATTTAAAAAATATACATCATTCGCTTCTAACCCTTTATTACTAACTATTATGCTTTTAACTTTTAATAATCATGCATCTATTCCTGAAAAACTAAATGATTTTTATGAAGAAGCTTTTTCTACATTGTTTAATAGGCATGATGCAACTAAAAATTGTTATGTTAGGGATATTCGTTCTAATTTAGGATATGAAGATTTTAAAACTGTTTTTGCATATATATGTTTTAAATCTTATTTTTTAAGTGAATTTGAATTTTCTGATGCAAGATTAAAAGAATATATTCAAATGGCAAAAGAAAAATTCTCAAATCTTAATTTTACTGTAAATAATTTTCAAGAAGATCTTATTTCATCTGTGTGTATGTTCATAAAAGATGGATTAAATTATCGTTTCACTCATCGTTCATTTCAAGAATATTTTGCTGCTTGGTACACTTGTAAATTGACAGATGATATTCAAAATCAACTTATTACTTCTTGGATAACTGAATCAAATACAACTGTTATTACAGATAATTATATAAATATGTTATTTAATCTCCAACCAGATAAAACTAATGAAATTATTTTTTGTCCAGGCATAAAACTTATAAAAAAATTATATGATCAAAAAGGATTTTCAGCTAATCTACTTAGTTGTCTATTTGATAAAATATATATTTCTACAAAAACAATATCAGAAAATAAAAATATAATATCAATAACAATTAAAAATTTTTATTTATTCAATATTATAAATATAACATGTACATTAAATAACTATACTCGTTCTACTGATGATAAATTTAGATATATAGTAGATGATTTAGCAAAAAAAATTGTAAAAGAATGTGCATGTAAAGATTGCGACCAAATTGAAATTTCTTTTAAAGATATATTATCAATAATTAATGAAAAAGATTTATTACAAATCTTTAAAGGATTTAATAATCAGCTACAATTTTGTTTTGATATTTTAGATAAATATACTAATAAATCAATCTCAAAAAAAAGAACGGTGTCTTCTATATTAGCTCAACTATAAAATCAACTTATTTTAAAAGCCATTATCTAAATGATAATGGCTTTTGCTATAAATATCTATTCCTTATTATTTAATATAGTTATACATTCATTATTTTCATTTATTTTATATACAGAAATCTTTCTTTTTGATGCTATTTCCATAACTTGTTCTTTAATTTCTTTATAATTATTATTTTGTTCGAAATCTTTTCCTAAATAAATAGCTCTAACAGCAGAAGCGAGATTGATATTATTATTACTATCAAGAACATCTTTTCTTTTTAACATAGATTTATCATTCATTGTTCGATGTTCTAATAAAAATAATCGATATTCTTTTTCAAAAGACCAATCATCTGTTTTTATAAATATTGGACTATATATGTTTTTTTGCTCTATTGTTGATATATTATTTATTATAGATTTAAAAAAAACTTTTTTTATAAGTTTACAAATAACATCTGTTTCATCAACAAAATTTCTTCTTCTTTCTTCTTCTACATAGCAAACACGCAATATTGAATCTTTTAATCTTTGATTTTTTTTAGTATCATATTCTATACAAAAACCTTTATGGTCATCAGCATATTTTTTCCACATTTGTTTATTTTCATTTGAAGCTGTAAAACATCCTATAAAAATATATTTTCGATAGTTTTCTTCTACTGAATCAATATAATCACTAAGTTCCTGTTTAGACTCCGTAGTAACTTCATTAGTATTTATAGGCAGATTTAATATAATATATTTAATTATTTTTTCTTTATCAAAAGAAGGTTTGCAATCATTAACATCTTCAAAATTAATAGCCTTACTTAAATGAAAACTTCCTAATAAATAATCTTTCCAATATTCATTTTTACTTCCATCTTCATTATAAAAACTACGGTATTTATATAAGAAGCGTGGTATGTCTTTTTGAAAGTTATTTACAATCTCATTAAGAGTATATCTATCTTTATCTAATAATTGATTTAATAACTCATCCATTTTCTTTTCACCTTCTTTCAATTAATTTGTTTATCTCCTGCTTAATTTTTAATGTTTCTCGATATTGTTCAGCTAATGCAGTCTTTTCAAATTCTACACTGCCATCAAAGTTTTCTTTAACTACTTTTTCAATTTCATCAAGAGATACATTAAAAAATTCTCTACGTTTATTTACCATATTAACTTTTCTATCATCAAAAGCATGATGTAGAGCATTTTCTAATGCTGGTGCATCTTTGCTAAAAATCATAGCATGAACATCAAAATTAAATGGAACAGAAGCATTACCTAGTTCATCAACTCGTTCTTGAGGATTCAATCTGCGTGTCATACCAATTTTATAAATATTTTCTCCAAATGAACCTATATTAGAAATAACATATACATATCCAACTCTTTGGTTAGCTTCTCTATAATCAATATCCGCCAAATTTTTATCAATTTTTGAAACTTGAGTTTGCATTTCATCTAATTTTTCAGCCAAAGCATTTCTTTGTGCTTCATCTGTACATTCAGCTAGTTGTTTTTGTGCTTCTTTTAAAGCATTTAAATAATGTTGCTTTTCTTTCTCTGCTTTTTTTCGTTCTGCCTCAATTTCTCTTTGAATTTTTGCTTCTTCACGCATTCTTGCTCTTAATTCTTGTTGCTCTTCTTTTTCACGCTGTTTCATTTGCTGATATTCCAATGCTAATCTTAATTCCTGTACCTTTAATTCATAATATCTGTTATGAATTGATATGTTCATTACCACACCAAGCTTAGATATTGTTTCAGATGCTTTCTTTATTCGTTTTAAGCAAGTATCAAAATTATTATAACGAACTTTACTTATAACATATTCACATTCACTATTAAATGCTCTTAATAGAAGCTTCTTTGTATCATTTACCATTTTTTTCCCTTTTCGAGCATCATTATTTACAGTCCAATTAGTATCACCCAACACAGCTTGGTCTTGTCTTATCATATTTTTTTGGTCTTCACGGATATCATCTAGTTTATATTTATATTGTGCTGAATTTACAAAATCATATTGTGGTTTATATAACGAAAAACTTTGTAATAAAACTTCATCATCTAATTCAATAAGTTCTATTGTATTTTCTTCAATTTTTTGTTCAAGTTTTTCACATTCATCTCTAAGTTTTTGCAATTCCATCTCAGATTTAGCACGTTCAATCTTAGTAAATTCACGAATTTCTTGTTTTACCTTAAGTATACTTTCTTTTTTGCTTTTTTCTATAGCCTTTTTACTTAATTCTAATTCTTTTTTTGTTTCTTCTATTTTATTAACTGCTTCTTTTAAAAGATTAGCTTTACTTTCTAATTTTTCAATCTGTAATTTAAGGCTTTCGACTTTTTTAGCATCTGGTGATATTAATCCTTTTAATCTATGTATTTCTCCATTAGCATTATTCAAACTCAATACAAGTTCATTGATTTTCTTTAAACTTTGTTCATTTTCACTTTTGTAATCATTTAATTTCTTATTTATTTCTATTTCTTTTTGAGAATACTTTTCATTGATGTTTTTAATATAATTCTTATATTTATATGATTTTAAAACAACCAATGGAATACCTAAAATAGACGCAAATGGTATCACTGAACAAATAAATAATATTAATCCTATTGTTATATTACTTAAATACCACTTTTCTTTAAAATTACCTTCTACCATAATATAAACACCACCTAAAAATATTACTGATTATATTTTAAGATATGGCAATATATTCTTCAAATTTATTTGATTTTTTAATTGTATTAATCAAATATTATGTTTATAATATATATGAGCAAAAAAATAGCAGTTAATTTCTTAACTGCCCCAAAAAACAAAATATAAAACATAAAATATAAACATTACACCAATTTAATATAATAACAAAAATAATATTGAAAGGAAAGTGAGATAATGTCTTGGGGCGGATTTAGAGAAGGTGCTGGTAGACCTAAACAAGAAATACAACGGCAAAATAGAACCGTTCGTTTATCTGAACAAGAATGGGAAATTATAAAGCCTGTTGTAAATTTAATAAAAAAAGATAATAAAATTGGTCGTGATTTGCTCAATAAAAATAAGGAGCATAAAATTATGGTCAAAGATGCACAATTTATTAATTTAACAGACAAAGATATTACTATTTATGGTAAAAACCATACAACCATTACATTTCCTAAAAGTGGTACAGTTGCTTTTGTAAAACAACAAGATAATATTCTTGACGAAGCTTGTGTAGATGGATGTTTATTTGATATTGGAAAAAGAATTTATACCGAAGTTGGAAATGTACCCAAACCAGAAAAAAATATATTTTACATTGTGCCAGTAATAGTGGCACAACAGCTACCAGAAAGAGATGATTTACTAGTAGCTAGCAACGCAATAAAAAATGAGAATGGCGAAATTGTTGCATTTACTTCTCTTAATATTATTTAAAAGACAAGAGTGATTAAAATGAACATCGAAAACATTATACAAATACTAAAATCAGAAATAGAATATGAAAAAAATACCATAAAACAAAATCGTGAACATTTATCTATTCGTTTAGATGTATTAAATGATTATTTAAATGGTAAAAATGCTAGTGGTTATGTAATGGACATTGAAGATACATCCAGAAAAATAGTAAAAAGTCTTGAAAAAATAAAAGAAAAAAATAATATTATATCTAAATTAGAACAATGTTTAAAGGACTGATATCAGTCCTTTTTCTTTTAATACATATATATAATATACGTATTTACTTTATACGTGTTTTATGATATAATATTTATTAAGGAGGGGCTTATATGAATTTCAAACAAATGGAGAAAATCATAAAAGCCGATGGGTGGGTTTTAAAATCTATTCAAGGTTCACATAATCAATATGTGCATCCTTTGAAATTAGGAAAAGTGACTATACCTAATCACGGTAAAAAAGACTTAACTCCTGGAGTTGTAAAATCCATTCTAAAGCAAGCAGGGCTTAAATAGCCTTGCTCTCCCTCCAAAATAAATAAAGAAGGTGAGCCTTATGCTTAGCATTTATCCAGCAATTTTTCAAAAAGAAAAAACTGGTGAATACTCTGTTATTTTTCCAGACTTAAATCATCTAGCCACTTGCGGAAGTGATTTAAACGAAGCTATGTCTATGGCTGTAGATTGTTTAGCAGGATATTTATATTCAGAACAATTAGATGGTAATAATTTTCCTACACCAACACCTATAGATAAAATAGACATACATTGTGAAGATGACGAAGATAGTGATTACATTGAAGCTTTTGTAAATTTAGTTTCTGTTGATGTAGCAGAATATGCTCGCCAACATTTTACTAAATCTGTAAAAAAGACGCTTACTATTCCTCAATGGTTAAACGATGAAGCAAAACGTAGAAACATAAATTTTTCTAAAGTTCTGCAGGTTGCTTTAATGAATGAAATAAAAATGAATTAAGGTGATAATAAATAATGGCATTACTTAAAATAACTATATATAAAGGTACAAAAAAAGAAATAAAAGAATTGGAAGTAAATGATAAATTAACCGATGAAGAGTTAGAAGAAATAGCAAAAGATGAATTTTTAAGTGAATGTAACTATGAATGGAAGATTTATAAGAAAAGGTAATAGATTTAATGCTATTACCTTTTTTAGTGGAGGAAAAATATGAGAAATGTAGCCATATATGTAAGAGTTTCTACTATGCATCAAGCTGAACAAGGATACAGTATAGATTCCCAGCTTGTAGATTGCCGAAAAAAAGCTCACGATTTAGGTGCTATAACAATAAATGAATATGTAGATAAAGGAAAGTCAGGAGCATTTTTAGACAGACCAGAATTACAAAGAATGCTAAATGACATAAAAACAGAAAAAGAATATTATGATGCTCTTATAATATATAAATTAGATCGCTTATCCAGAGATAGTATGGGATTAGCTTATATAATAAAGATTTTGCAACAAAAAAATATAAAAATAATATCCACTGATGGAGCTCAATACGGAACAAATCCACAAGATGTACTAACCATGCAAATAATGGGTAGTATAGCACAGTTTGACAATGCTTTAAGAAAAGAACGTTCTATTAGAGGTAAAATAGAAAAAAGAAAACAAGGTAAATTAGATAAAATAACCAAATATGGTTATACATTTAATGACGAAAAACAAAATTTAGATATAAAAGAAGATGAAGCTATCGTTATACGAAAAATATTTAAATGGTTTACTGAAGATAATTTAAGTGCATTTCGTATATCAAAAAAATTAAATTCAGAAAAAATACCTGCACCTCAACCGAAAATAAATAGAAAAATAATTAATAAAGACAATATTTGGTTCGAATCTACTATTCGAACTATGCTAAAAGATGAAACCTATGCTGGTATACGCCATACCATGATATATAAATTTGAGAAAATAAGTCTAAACAATATGAAGAAAACCAAACGACCACCAGAAGAATGGATTAGTGTTCCTGTTCCTAGCATAATTTCTAGAGAAACGTGGGATAAAGCTAATAATATAATGAATAGAAAAAGTACTAATCCTAGAAGAACACAACGAACATGGATTTTACAAGGATTGGTTTTTTGTGAAAAATGTGGTCAAATAATGAATATAAAACAAACTCCCAAAATAGGAAAAATAAAAGAAAATGAAGAAAAATATAATTTTTATTTTAAATGTAGGACTAATATTTTAAATTGGTTTGGTTCTGATAAAAAATGTCCTAACAGACAAGTTCCAATTTATGCTCTTGAAGATTCTGTTTGGGAAACATTATTAAATATTTTTTATTCTAAAGAAACACTTGAAAAATATTTAAAAGAAACACAACTCAAAGATAATGTTTATAATCTTCTAGATAAACTAATCGAAGATAGAAACAAATTATCAAAAAACAAAAATAAAATTGTTGAATGGTTTGCTGATGGCAAGATAGACCAAGAAATAGCTGATAATAAGATAAATGATTTAAACAATAAAATAAATGACTTAGATAAAAAAATAAGCAATTTACAATCCACAAATAAAAGTAAAAAAAGCTTTTCTATAAATAATCTATATGATATATTCCATAAAATAAAAAATCCTAATAGAGAACAAAAGAAAGAAATAATACATTCCATCGTAGAAAAAATATTTGTAGAAAGATTAGATAATAAACGTTCTAATGCATATACTAAACCAGTTCTTAAAATACGTATAATTTTACGCTAATTTTAAATGTATTATAAAAAGTTGTATCGGCGTTCAAATCGAAGCATTGATTGATTATGTTCACCTCTTTTATCAAGAAAACACAGCAGAAGCTCGCAAAGATATCTTAATTGAACAGCGCGACCGCCTACAAAAACAAATTGACGCTATGAATATAGTAATTGAACGTTTAAATAAAAAAGTAGACCGTTATGAAGAAATCATTATTCCTGCCGAAAAAAAATTATTAAGTAAATAAATTAAAATTAAATTATAAACAAATAAAAACATTGCTATTTCTTATCGTTTTAAGTTATAATTAACTATGTATTAAATTTATAAACAAAAGAAAGAGATGATTTATGGACCCCGATAGGAAACAACAAACTAATTTAAATGATGAAGATGATAACTTTATAACAGAATATAAACAAGAAGTTATCCACAAGCCATGGTCAAAAACTTTAAAATTATTAGTAGCAATTACAACCTTGATTTTAGCCGTTGTCGGCACATTAGCTTCTTTCAAAGCTGCAAGTCTAGGCAACCAGGTGGTAACTACTCAAAATGAAGCTTTTAACCACTGGTCAAACTACCAAGCAAAAACGATTAAGAAAACAACTTTAGAAACTGAACTTTATACTATTGAAATTGAACTTGCCAAACTCAAAGATACAGATAATGCTTTAAAAACTGAACTTTTAGCTAAAAAAGCTATCTATGAACAAGAAATTGCTCAATATAAGCAAGAAGAAATCACTTTAACAGCTAAAGCTCAGGAAGCAGAACAACGTCATTTATTGACAAAAGAGATTTCTACTAACTTTGGTAATGCTTTAATCTTTTTGCAAATAGGTATTTTATTATCTTCATTGACTACACTTAGTAAAATAAAATATTATTGGTATATAGGTTCTATTTCCGGTATCATTGGATTTAGTATCTTTATTACTTCATATTATAGAAATTTAACTATGTAATTAAAAACCTCTTAGTATTATTATGCTAAGGGGTTTTATTTATGTTAAACTACAAATATACATAAATTTATCAGGAGTCTATCATGTCTATTACTTTCAATAAAAAACAACAACAAGTAATCAATGAATTAAATCAAAATATACTCTTAAGTGCAGGAGCTGGCACAGGCAAGACAAATGTACTTTCTTATCGTGTAGCTAATATTTTAAATAAAAATCGTGCCAATGCTGATGAAATTCTCTGCTTAACTTTCACTAATAAAGCTTGTCGAGAATTAAAAAATCGCATCACTTCGCAATTAGATTTTGAAACAGCAAATAAAATCACCATTCGCACCATTCATGGCTTTGCCTACCAAGTGATTACCACTACCGCCAAAAAAGCACAAACAATATTTAAAGAATTTGTCATCTTTGATGATGAAGACCAAAAGACGCTAATCAGACAAACTATCGCCAATTTTCCTAAAGCTAGAGCCTTAGATATTCAATATATCGTAAATTGCATTGAGCAATTAAAGCAAGAACGAGCTTTAAAACATATCTATACCGAAGATATCGAAGCCGATTATACCACTATTTATCATCAACATTTGAAGTTCAATAAAACATTCAATCAACAACAAAATGATAATTTAACGAAATTTTTTCAATTTGATGGTTTAAATATAATCATCAACTATGAATTGGCTTTACAACAAATGCATGGTTTAGATTACAAAGATTTAATCGCCAATGCTTATCGTTTATTTCAAGACGAAAATATATGCTCATCATGGCGAAAACGCTACAAATGTATCATGATTGATGAAATGCAAGACACTAGTTCTTTTGAATATACTATGCTCGAAAAACTTTTTCCTGCTAATAATATTATGCTCTGTGGCGATGAATTTCAAACTATTTATGAATGGCGTGGCTCTAATCCTCAAAAAATCTTAACTGCCTTCACTAAAAAATATAACCCCTTAATTATTAATTTCAATGAAAATTATCGCTCTACAAAATTACTTTTAGAAATGGCATACAATACCTTGATAAATCTTTTTTGCAAAGAAACTATCCTTCATTCCTATGCCAAAAATCTACTTTCAAAAAGCAGTGAACTCGGTCATAAAATAGAATTAAAACAAGCAAACTCCCTAGCTAACGAAGCCCAATGGATTTTTCAAAATATCGTAAATTTATTACCTCTAGTAAAAACACCTACACAAATAGCTATTTTAGTTCGTCAAAACAATTATCTACAAAACTTAACATTACATCTAAATTATCTAGCCAATATTTATAATCAAAAAAATCAAGAAGCTCCTATCCATTTCATTCAAATAGATAATATCCGCTTTTTCAAACGTCAAGAAATAAAAGATGTTCTATCCATTATGAAATATCTTATCAATCCTAATGATTATCTTAGCTTACAACGAATATTAATAAATCTAATTCCTAATATTGGTATTCGCACTATCAAACAAATATCTTCTACTGAATATCTTCAAAATGGATTGCGTCTATCTGATTTTATCAATGCAAATTTTCAAAATCCAAACTATGAACCTTTTTCTGACTTGATTTCAGCTTATTTATCCAAAGACATCATAGTTTTTGATATTGAAGGTACGGGGACAGATATTTTTACAGACAATATTATTCAATTATCCGCCATCAAAATTCGCAAAGGGAAAAAAATAGCGGAATTCAATCGTTATCTAAAATCAGATAAACCTGTTGGCGACTCTGAAAAAGTACATCATATTTCTGATGAATATTTACAAACTCATGGCGAAAATCCTAAGCTTGTCCTTCAAGAATTTTGTCAATTTATCCAAGATGCTATCATCACAGGTCATAATATTCGCGGTTATGATATGGATATTCTCAATCAAAATCTATTAAAACATAACTTAAAACCTGTAGATTTCTCTAATATAAATTTTGATACCTTAGATTTAGTTCGTCGTTTTTATCCTAATCTACCTAATCATAAACTTGAATTTCTAAGTAATCATTTTCAATTTGAAACAAAATCTAATCATAACTCTTTAGATGATGTTTTTGCTACATGGGAATTATTGCACAAATTGCTCGAAGATAAAATTATTCCTACAGCTAAAAAACGCAGTGAATTAATCAATAAACAAAAAAATAAATTCATTCATGTAGCTCAAATTTTCCAAAAACTGCATAATATTTTAAATGACAATTTACTTTTAGAAAATCTAATCGCCCAAATCGTTGAAGAATTTAATTTAGTGAATATCTATAAAGCTAATGCAACTCAAGATGGAGCTGTTCGTTTAGAAAATATTCGCAATTTATTTAGATTAGCCAAAGCAGAACTCAACTCACATCGAGGAACAAATGGCATCAAAGAATTATTACAATATGCTAGTTTATCTAATACAGATTTAGATGCTCTTACTTCTTCTCATCCTAAAATCCCTATTATAACTATTCATCAAGCCAAAGGCTTAGAATTTGATTATGAATTTTTAGCTGGCATGAATGATGATATTTTTCCATCATATTTCAGCACACGCAATGGCTCTATTACTGAAGAAGAAAAACGTCTTTTCTATGTAGCTATCACTCGTGCAAAAAAAGCTTTATTTCTCTCCAGTTCAGGTAGACCTAGTCGTTTATTAAATTATATACCTGAACAATTCATCACCAAAATTAAATAAAAATGCTTACTCTCCATAAAGGCATAATATTTATGCCTTTTACTTTTAACAAAAATTTTATAAATTCTAAAATAATTTCATATACTTTTACTTATATAAGTGCTAAAATAAATATAATTTAATCTATCTATATTTTAGAATAAATTGTATATATTCTATTGGAGGTATCCGCTTATGAAAATACTAATTATCGGCGGTGTTGCAGCCGGAACGAAAGCAGCTGCAAAATTAAAACGAGAAAATCGTGATTTAGATATCACAATCATTGCTAAAGATGGTGATATTTCTTATGCTGGTTGCGGTTTGCCATATTATATTGGAGGATTTATCGAAGACCGCTCTAGTCTAATTGTTAATACTCCACAAAAATATGCTGCTATGACAGGCGTGAATGTTTTAACTAATGTAGAAGCTATTGCTGTGGATAATAATAATCATGCTGTTATCGCTAAAAATTTAATCACTAATGAAGAAACTTCTTATACTTATGATAAATTAATTATTGCTACTGGTGCTTCACCTATCACTCCACCTATTGAAGGTATAAAAAAACAAGGTGTATTCTCTTTGCGCCTTCCTAATGATGCCGTAAATATAAGAGATTATGTTACTAATAATCAAGTAAAAAAAGCTGTTATTGTTGGTGGTGGCTTTATCGGTCTTGAAGTTGCTGAAAATCTTCTAGCTCAAAAAGTTGATGTAACAGTTATCGATTTTGCTCCACAAATCATGCCTAATGTTATTGACCCCGAAATTGCTAGTTATGTACAAAAACATTTACAAAAACATGGTATTCGCGTATTAACTGGCGTTGCTGCTCAAGAAGTTTTAGGTGATGATAAAGTTTCTGCACTCAAAACTTCTGCTGGTGAATTAAGTGCAGATTTAGTAATCTTATCTGTTGGTATCAGACCAAATACTGCCTTTTTGAATGATACAGGTATGGAAATGTTCAAAGGAACTATTCTTGTAAATGAACAATTACAAACAAATTTACCTGATATCTACGCTATTGGCGATTGTGCTATGGTTTCCAACAGAATGACACATTCTGCTCAATGGTCTCCAATGGGTTCTAGTGCCAACTTAGAAGGCAGACTCTTAGCTCAAATTTTAAATAATACACCTAAAAATTATCCTGGCGTATTAGGCACAGGTATTGTAAAACTTCCAGAACTAAATTGTGCAAGAACAGGTCTCAGTGAAAAAGTTGCTCGTGATGCTGGTTACGATGTAGAAACTGTACTGGCAGTCGTTGATGATAAAGCTCATTATTATCCAGATGCAAGCTCTTTCATCACTAAATTAATCGTAGATAAATCCACACATAAAATCTTAGGTTTCCAAGCACTTGGAAGCGGTGCTGTAGACAAAATGGTAGATATCGCTGTAACAGCTATTTCCTTAGATGCTACTATTGAACAATGTGAATGCATGGATTTCTGTTATGCTCCTCCATTCTCCACAGCTATTCATCCATTTGTACAAACAGTTCATATTATGCAAAATAAATTAAGCAATAAATTAATCAGTATCACTCCTGCTGAATATCTAGCTGGCAAAGCAAAAGATTATCGTGTAATTGATGCTGGTTTAGCTCCTAGTATTCGTGGTGCTAAATATGTAGATTTAGCAAAAGTAAATGTACCTATAGAAGGTATCGGCAAAGACGAAAAACTTCTTTTAGTATGCGCTAAAGGTAAACGTGCATATTTCTTACAAAATCGCTTGAGACATCTAGGTTATACAAATACACTTTCCCTTGAAGGTGGTCTTTTCTTCAATGATGTAAAAGTAAAAACTACATCTAAATTAACACCTGAAGAAATAAAAGCTGTAAAAGCTCTAGGTTTCCTTCAAGACAAAAATACAGAAGATAAATTCAATGGTCGTGTAATCACTAGAAATGGTAAAATTACAGCTCAAGAAAGCAAAGTTATCGCTGAAGCAGCAGATAAATTTGGCAGTGGCGAAATAACAATGACTTCCCGATTAACTGTGGAAATTCAAGGCGTTCCATATGATAATATTGAACCATTGCGCGAATATCTAATGCAAAATGCAGGACTTGAAACAGGTGGTACAGGCTCAAAAGTTCGCCCTGTAGTTTCTTGCAAAGGTACTACTTGCCAATATGGTTTAATTGATACATTTGCTTTATCTGAAGAAATTCATCAACGTTTCTATAAAGGATATAGAGATGTAAAACTCCCTCATAAATTCAAAATCGCAGTTGGGGGCTGTCCTAATAACTGTGTAAAACCAAATCTAAATGATATTGGTATCATCGGTCAACGCGTTCCTCAAATTGATTATGCAAAATGTCATGGTTGTAAAATTTGTCAACCAATGAATAGATGCCCAATGAAAACATTAAATGTCATAGATAAAAAAATAACTATCGATGAAAAACATTGCAATCATTGTGGTCTTTGCGTAAATAAATGCCCATTCCATTGCTTTGATAATTATACAGATGGTTATCGCGTTTATATCGGCGGTCGTTGGGGCAAACGCGTAAAAGAAGGTCAACCATTATCCAAAATCTTCACATCTAAAGAAGAAGTTTTAGCCATTGTCGAAAAAGCTATTCTTTTATTCCGTGAACAAGGTATCACTGGCGAACGTTTCTCCGATACAATTGATAGATTAGGTTTTGCTAATGTAGAAGCACAATTATTAGCAGATGACCTCTTATCTCGTAAGCAAGAAAACTTAAAAGCACAAAAACATTTAGTCGGTGGCGCTACTTGCTAAATAAAATTAATATTATTTTTTAATCTAAATAAAAAAGATAGAATACAAAAGTGTAATTCACAAAAGTATTCTATCTTTTTATTTTACTGTATTTTATTATTTTGTTATTTTATTGATAAAAGATTTTCGCCAATATTTATATTTGTTTCTTTTGTACAAACAACTTCTGTATAATTCATCATATTTGTTATAACAATAGGGACATCTAAGCAATACCCTTTAGATTTTAATAAATCTATATCAAATTCTATTAATTTTTGCCCAATTTTAATTTCATCACCTTGTTTTACAAATGCTTTAAAACCTTCTCCTTTTAATTTTACAGTATCCATTCCTATATGAATTAATAATTCCACGCCTTCTTGAGTTGTAATGCCTATAGCATGTAATGTAGGTAATAATGCATTTACCACACCATTAACAGGTGATACTAAAACACCTTCTTTAGGATTTATAGCTATGCCATTTCCTAAAATACCAGAAGCAAATGCTTCGTCTTTTACTTCATTTAATGGTAAAACTTCGCCTTTTAATGGACTTGCAATTTCTACAACTTTGTTATTTTCATTTAAATCAACTTTATTTATTGCATTATTTTCTTCTTGTTCAACTTTTTCTGTTCCTGTTTCCATTTTGGAATTATAGCCAAAGAACCATGTAATCGTAAAAGCTACAGCAAAAGAGATGACATTTACTAAAATATAAAATGGTAATTGTTCATTTAAATATAATAATGTTCCTGGAATACCTGTAATTGACATACCAATAGCTTTTAATTGTAAATTAGAAGCTAAAAATCCGCCAACGCCTCCACCAATCATTGCACAAACAAAAGGTCTTATAAATTTTAAATTAACCCCAAATACAGCTGGCTCAGTAATACCCAATAAAGCAGATAAACAAGAAGGATATGCTACCTGTTTTACTTTATTAGAAACAGCCTTTATAGCTACAGCTAATACAGCGCCTACTTGAGCCACATTTCCACAAGTACCTATTGGATTTAAATAATTCCAACCATCTTGAGCTAACATACTGATTTCCAAGAAATTGAAAATATGATGTATACCAAAAATGCCAAATAATTGACCAAAACAACCATATAAAAGTCCACCTATGCCAAAAGGTAAGAATAAAATAGACTTAACTAAGAATAACAATTCTAATTCTAACCAATGAAGAATAGGGCCTAAAACAAATAATGCTAATACAATGCCTACCAATAAAGTCAAAAATGGTGTAATAATCAAATCAACTACATCTGGTATATGTTTTCTAACCCAACATTCAAATTTTGCAGCTAAAACACCTGTAACAAAGGCTGGTAACACTGAACCTTGATATCCTGATACCTTGATATAATCAAAAAATAATAAAGGCTCAATCTTACCTGCACCTACATCATAAGCACTAGGTAAACTTGGACTTACTAACATCAATCCTAAAAGCATACCGATTACCGGACTACCACAAAAATTGCGGAAAGTAGATCAACAAACTAAAGCAGGCAAAAAAGCAAATGCAGTATCTGTTAATATTTTAGAAAAAGTCAACATAGATTCCGGTATATTTGTAGCATCAATTCCTAAGACAGCCAATACAGCATCTTGCATAAGTAAACCACGAACACCCATAAAAAGACCAGTAGCAACTAATACAGGTATGATAGGCACAAATACATCAGAAAACATTCTTATCGCTCTTTGAAAACTATTGCCATATTTTACCTCATCTGCATTATTACTTTCTCCGATTATATTTATAACTTCATTATAAATTCTATTTACTAAACCCGTTCCCAATATAATTTGATATTGCCCAGAATTAAAAAATGAACCTTTTACCTTTTCTATGCTTTCTATCATTTTTACTTGTATTTTATCTTTATCTCTTACAACAATTCTCAATCTTGTAGCGCAATGTCTAACTGAAACGATATTTTCTTTATTTCCTACTAACTCAATAATCTTTTGTGCTAATTCTTTATCTCCCATAATTTGCTCTCCTACCTATCTATATTTTTCGCTATTAATTCACCACATAAATTCCCACTTATTGATATCTTTTCATGTTTACGATATATTCTTGATGAAAATACTTTTTCACCTTCATTTATAAATATTTCTATACTAGAATTGTCTATCCACAATTCCATATCAATAATTTTTTCTAATTTACAAGATTTTTTATCCCAATTATTTGTCAACCAATTCAATCTATAAATGGAAAATTCCATCTTTTCGAAATTATAATTTATTTTAAATTCATCTTCTATAATCCAGTCAATATTTTTATCTTCTTTAATATTTTCTAATTTTAAATATACTGTATGCTTATCATTTAAAATATTAAATTGGTCATCATCACATTCTTTAATAATTATATCTTGCCCCAATAAATTATATAATTCTTTCACAGGTCTTTGATATAATCTATTTTTTTCAAGCAAAATTTCTCTCGGCATGGTCAAACAATGTATACTATCTTGTAATTTGGCAAAAGCTTTTTCTTCCTCATCATTCATTCTAGACATCCACGCCCATAAAATTCGCCTTTTTTTATCATCTTCAAATGTCTGTGGAGCATAAAAATCAAAACCATAATCCATCATAAAATAATTTTCATCTAAATTTTTATCATCAATCTCTCCTGTAGTTTCATCTAAATCAATTACTTTATACACAGAGAAACTTTTTAAAGGTATATCCTTTTCATTATCTCTATATTGTGGACAGTAAAATAATATATATTTATCTCCCATGCGAAACATATCAGGGCATTCTATCATTTGATACGTATTTGATGTAGCTAAACTCCCCATATATTGCCAATTTTCACCATCAAACGAATGATATAATGCAATTGCTCCTAATTTTGTTTGTTTTGTTTGCGCACCTATGACTAAAAAGAAATCATTATTTTTACCTGCAAAAATTTTAGGGTCTCTAAAATGTTCACTATATTTTATTGGTGTATTTATAATTATTCCTTTTTTTAGAAAATTTCTCCCATTATTAGAAATAGCTAAACATTGACTGCTTTTCCGCTCATTATCATATTTCTTATTTCCTGTATAAAAAATATATAATTTATCCTTTATAACATAACTGCTCCCTGAATATACCCCATTAAAATCATATTCTTGGTCTGGTATGATAGCACTTCCTTTGAAGCTCCAATCAATTAAATTTTTCGAAGTAAATAATCCCCACTCCTTATATGTATGATTTTTTTCAAACCTATTCCATTGAAAAAACACATAATAAATTCCCTTGTATTGGATTAATCCATTAGGGTCATTTAGTAATCCTACATTAGGCTCTAAATGAAATTTTTGTCTAATATCTATACTCATTCTTTGCCTTCTTTCCTAAAAACTACATATATATTAAATAATATTTACAGTGATTTTTCTATAGTATTTCTTTACCAAAATATGGAAAAAACAAACCTTTTATTTTATAATATTATCTATGAAAGAATATAAAGAAACTCAACACAGTATACACTATAAATCTTTATCAGATTTATCATTTTATAGTGCTGGTTATGAAAAATGTAAACCTAGTTACAGTTATGGCCCCAAATACAGAAACTACCAATTAATCCATTTTGTCCTCAGTGGTGAAGGCACACTTCATATCAATGAACAAACATTTAATCTAAAACAAGGAGATGCTTTTTTAATTCCTTCGGGGAAAATTTCTTATTACAAAGCTTCAGCTACTAATCCCTGGTGCTATACATGGATTAGTTTTTTAGGGATTAATTCTCAAAACTATATCTATCAAATGATGAAAAAAACTGATGATATTTATATCATTCACAATTTAGATATAACAAAATATAAAACACTAATTGATGAAATTATTAATCTTCAAGAAAATAATGTCATTCATTATTTAAAAGCCAATAGCCTCTTATTCCTCATTCTCGCACAATTATTTGAGGATATTAATCTATCTGAAAATCAAATGCAAACTAAATCTCTTGCTAATGATTTAAAATTTTATTTTGACGTCAACTATGCAGAAAAATTAATCTTAAAAGATATCGCTAAAAAATTTGGTATTCATCCTAATTATCTAACTCGTATATTCCACGAAAAATTTCATTTATCACCAAAACAATATATAATGCAGCTAAAATTAAAAAAAGCCCGTAGCCTTTTAATAACTACTGAGCTTTCTATTTCCATTATTGCTTCCTCATTAGGATTTGATGACCAATTAGCCTTTTCACGTACCTTTAAGAAAGAATTTTCTATTTCACCTTCTATGTATAGAAAATATTATGCAGAAAAATAATTTTCCACCTAAAAATCTAGTAAATTTACTAGACTTTTTTATTTCATATCATTTTTATGTATCTCTCCCCATACACATAATCTATCTAAAATTTCCATGAGCGATTTTCCCCTATCTGATAAACTATACTCTACTTTAGGTGGTATTTGTGGATATTCCTTTCGTATTATCAAGCCATCTTTTTCCAATTCTTTCAAAGATACTGCAAGTGTTTTATGTGAGATAGTCTTTATATATCTTTTTAATTCATTGTATCTGACAATATTAAATTCCATTAAACAGTATAAAATAACCATTTTATACTTGCCTCGTATTAATGATAAAGTATAACTAAAACCTGTATCTTCAAAATTGGCATTTTCAATATAATTTTTAAACATCAAAACTCTCCTTTTGGTTAGTATCTAACAAAAATGTGCGTACTTCAAGCAAATAATCTACACTGATATAATTATAAATATAAACATTGGAGGTGTAAATTTATGCATAAAAAAATCTGTATTTTAAATGGAAGTCCCAGAATAAATGGCAATACAAAAGAACTCATCAAATATTTTACTAAAGGAGCAGAAACTGTAGGTCATGAAGTTACTTGCTTTGATTTACAAAAAATGAATATTCATGGCTGTCTTGGTTGTTGTAATGGAGGTAAAAACGAAGACGCTCCTTGTGTACAAAAAGATGATATGTCGCAAATCTATCCTGTATACAAGACAGCAAACATCATAGTCTTAGCTTCTCCTATGTATTATTGGGGCATCACAGGTCAACTAAAATGTGCTTTTGATCGTTTATTCGCTATAGCCGAATTAAATCCAAATTATGAAAATCCACAAAAAGAATGTATTTTACTTATGGCTTCAGAAGGAAATACCTCTGATAATTTTGCACCAGTTAAGGCTTTTTATGAAGGATTAATATCTCATTTAGGTTGGAAAAATCTAGGCATTGTCTATGCTGGAGGAAATATGAATATTGGCGATATTTTAAATAAACCAGAGCAATTAAAACAAGCCGAAGATTTAGGAAAATCTATTCAATAATCATCTGATAAATAAAATACCAGCTATCATTTTAGCTGGTATTTTTAAATACTTTCAATCTGCATCAAAGCATTGATGATTTTATGAACTTCATATGGATTGGGATTTTCTTTAGCCAATACTTCTAATATATAATCTTTATCATAAATAAAATCACTAGAATAATTCAATAAATGAATGGCAAACTCATTTGCTTCACATTCATAACGAGCAGGAGAATAATATATTCCTTCATGTTGAAAAAAATAACCTGCATGCCAATGCATACGCACATGACCAAGTTCATGACAAATTACAATTTTTTGAGCTTCATAATTCAATTTATCATTTAATAAAATAGTCTTTTTTCGTAAAACACGCACCAATATTCCACGTATCTTTTCAGGAAGTGGCACATATAAAATATTTACATCTAATTCCTTTGCCAATGCAAATGGATCTGCTGTTTGATATTTATTAACTAAATTTTTCACTCTTAATTTTATATTTTTTCGCATAATTTATTTTTTCTTTCGTTTATTTCTTTCTTTTGCGTCCCAAAAAGCCATTTCTAGTGCTTCTTGTATCTGATTTTTTTCTTCTATATTCAACTTATATGTATTGCCATCAAATAAAACTTCTGCTTCTTTTAAAAATTTTTCCAAACCTTTATCCTTACCCATAAAATCACCGCCTAATATAATTTTTTATATTATTATATCATACTTATTTTTTTAATTATATAGTTTACAACTTGACAATTTTATTTTTTAGTTATAAACTATTAATCACTTTGCAAATACAAAAAGTTTTAAATAATAATATTAAAGATATTATTTAATTATAAGGTGGTTTTATTTATGAATACAGTATTTTTACCTTCATATAGTGTAGGCAGTGATGTTTACAATCAAATTCCAAAAGTTTGTGGTGCTTATGGCAAAACAGCTGTAGTTATCGGTGGTAAAACAGCAATTTCTAAAGCCAAAGATGCCCTTTTAGCTGGAGTACATAATTCTAATATCGAAATAATTGATTTTATCTGGTACGGTGGCGACTCTACTTATGCTAATATAAAAAAACTTGCCCAAAATCCTCAATTTCAAAAAGCAGATATGGTTTTCGCTGTAGGTGGTGGTCGTGCTATTGACACTTGCAAAACTCTTTGCGATATGGAAAATAAGCCTGTTTTTTCCTTTCCAACAATAGCTTCTAACTGCTCTCCTGTAACAGCTGTTTGCGTAATTTATGATGATGAAACTCATGGCTTCAAAGAATTATATTTCCCTCAAAAAAGCCCTCTACATAGCTTTATCAATACAAAAATAATCACTGAAGCTCCTTATGAATATATCTGGGCTGGTATCGGTGATGCTTTATCCAAACAATATGAAACTGGCTTTTCCTCTCGTAATGATGAAATGAGCCATACAAATGCTTTAGGTGTACAAATCAGCAAAAATTGTTCTGATACTTTATTGCAATATGGTCTTGAAGCTTTGACTTCTGCTAAAAATCATCAAGTAAGTGAAGCTTTAGAACAAGTAGTATTAACTATAATCGTAAGTACAGGTCTTGTTTCTGTGCTTGTTATAAATGATTACAATAGTTGTCTTGCTCACTCTATATATTATGGTTGCACTATGCTTCCTCAAGGAGAAAAACATCTTCACGGCGAACTTGTAAGTTATGGCGTACTTGTAATGTTACTTTTAGATAAACAACAAACTGAATTTGAAAAAGTTTATGCATTTAACCGCCAAGCTAAATTACCAACTTGTCTAAAAGATATTGAAATCAGTACTAAAGAAGAACTCGATATTGTATTAGATAAAGTAATGACCACAAATGATATTGTCCATGTACCATACAAAATCACTCGTGAAATGGTTTATGATGCTATCATGGATTTAGAAATTTATCATCAAGAACATTTAAATTAACAAAAAAGGCACTAATAAGTGCCTTTTATTTTTATCAAATATATTTTTTATTATTTTGCATCAATAATTTTATTATTAATTACATCATATTGAATTACATCATATACATTTGTTTTACCATCTTGATGTACTTCTACTAATCCACTAAATTCTGCTATTTTAGTTCGCCAATTGAAAGAACATTTTTCTGCTTGAATAGTTATATCTGGTCTTTCTAAAATAGCGTCGCCTTTTATAATCGCTGTTTTTAATTCATCAGAAGCATAGACACTGCCACCTTTAAATTTAATTTCTTCTTGAGGTTCTTCTACATATACATTGCCATTTGCCCATACTTCTTTAGTTACTAAATTGACACGAGCTTTATCTGCTCCTATAGTTCTTGTATCAGTCTTTACTAAGACATTTCCTTCAAGTACAAAACAACCTGAGGAAATATCAAAATACTTGCTATCAGATGTTACGGATACACTTGCACTAGATACTCCTACCATAGATAACATCAATACACAAACTAAAAACATTGATTTCATTAAAAGCTTTAATTTAATCATAAATTTTTTTCTCCTGTTTCTTTAAATATTCTGGTAATCTATCAAAAACCTTCAAAGCATTATGATAAAATACGTCATCATAAGCCTTTTTAGGTATTATTGATTGTATTACTTTAATATACTCTTTCATATCTACTAAAGGCCAATCAGAACCATACATTAATTTTTGATAATCATGTAAATAATTAAACCATGTCCTAAATATATTTAAATATGGTTTAAATTCTTTTATCTGCTTTTTAGCTTTAAATTTACCTTCCATTAAGCCAGATAAATCCATATATACATTTTTATTTTTAGCTATTACTTCCACTGCATCAGCCACCCATGGAGTTCCACAATGAGCAATTACAAATTTCACCTTAGGAAAATCAACCGCTACTTCATCTATGATTAAAGGCTGTGAATATTTTAATTTTCCCATTGAATTTGCTGTATCGCCCATATGAAAAACCACTGGTACATCATATTTTTGTGCTAATTTATAAAAATCTCTATATTTCTTATCTGTAGCCAAATATGGTTGATATCCTGTATAAATCTTTAATCCAACCGTTGAATTTTCTTCTAATTTTTGCTTAAAACTATCTAATGTATCTTTAAGATTTTCCTTATTAATAGCCAATGCATTAATACCTAAACATTGTGCTAAAAAAGGCGGAAATTTTTCTTTTCCATGATATATTATCTGTGGATTACTAAGATTATTTTCTTCGCAAATATCCACACCCATACCAATACCTAAAACTATATTATTTTTCTTAAATTCATTTTGTACTTCTTCTAAGGTACATTTTAAACCAATATTTTCAGCTGTTTTATTAAATATCCCTTTAGCTGAAAAATGCATATGACAATCTATAATTTTATCCATCATATTTTCACCTCTTAAATCTATACCCTATCTAAACTCTATTATACAAATTATCTATCTTAAGCTCAATAAACTTACTCACCTAGTTTGATTAAATTATCATTAAAATTATTTATCAATGTAAAAACGCCTTAATCATAAGGCGTTTTCTTTTTCTACTTATTTATTTTTCAAAAGGATATTTCATATTCCATTGATTGCGTATTTTATCTAATATTTCCATGACGAAAATAGTTTCTTTATGTGGCATTGCTTCACATTCTAATTCATTTTTATCAATCGCTTTAGCACAAACTAAAACTTCATATTCATATCCTGTTACTTGTTTTGGTATTTCTACTTCTTTGATTAAATTATGTTCTACATCATAAATTTTTATCGCTTCAGGATTATTGATATTAGTTACACAAATATAGCCTTTTTCTCCATAAATAAAACCACATCTATCTGTTGGTGTCATCATAGAAGCATGAAGAACTGCCATTTTCCCATCATTCCAAGTGATTGTTATACTATCTGTCAAATCTACACCTTTATCTGACATCACAGCTTTTGCAAAAATATCTTTTATATCATTGCCAAATACCATTAAAGCAAAGTTAACTGTATATACACCTACATCAAGCAATGCACCGCCAGCAAGTTCTGGAGAAATCATACGTTTAACATCTTTAAGCGGATAACCTAAATTTGCCTGAATTGAATGTACTTGCCCTATAATGCCAGAAGCAATAACATCATTTATTAATTTTCGTGAAGGCATATATCTTGTCCAAATTGCTTCTGTGATAAGTACATTATTTTTCTTAGCTAAAGCTAATAAATCCTTTGTTTCTTCTGCATTTACAGTAAAAGGTTTTTCACACAAAACATTCTTTTTATTTTCTATACATAATTTAGCTATGCGATAATGCTCATTATGTGGTACGGCAATATAGACTAAATCAATATCTTTATCTTGAATTAATTCCATATAAGAACCATAAGCTTTTTCTATTTTATATTCATCTGCAAATGCTTTTGCCTTAGTTAAAGTTCTTGAGGCTACTGCATAATTTTTTATATTTTCATCATTTAATCCATTCAAAGTTTTTGCCATCAAAGAAGCGATTAAACCTGTTCCTACAATACCAACTTTCATCTGTTTCATTAAATTAAAACTCCTTAAATATTATTCAAATTATTAGCATCTATATATTCATTATCAGCAAGCCATTTTAATTGATACGAACGACGAGCTGTCCATGCGATATCATTTATATATGAAGCATTAACCGCTGCACCTATGCCTGCTCCTATAATCGGCATTATCTGCATCAACTTACGTTTAGTCAAATTAATACCCAATTGTTTAGCAACTTTCTTGACTAAATTGCTCATTAAAACTTCTTCAATTATTTTCTTTTGTAAAAAATCTGATTTCAATGCTAATAATGCTTCCTTTTTCTCCTTCATATCATTAGCACCTGATACAGATAAAATATTCAACACAAATTCTTTATCTTCATCTGATTTAACTTCATATCCATAACACATAGCAATCTTATGAATAGTTCTAAAAGCTAAAACTATAACAGCCCCCACATCAGCTACCATTGTTGCTGTACCGCCAAGCCCTGTAGCAAATCCTTCAGAACCAGCAAAACCTATCGCCCATTTATGCACATTACTAGCTAACTTATCAGATAGTGCCAAATCCTTATGACGCAATTCTTCGATAGTATCTACACCAGCATTTTTCAAAATATCATTTTTACTTGCTAATTTTTGACCAATATCATGGGCATGATATATTGCCTTTTCTACTACCACCTCTGGAATTACTTTTCTCGTAAATTTACTCATAGGTGAAAAAATCTTATTCATGCCAGTATTGACTACACTGGGTTTTTGCTGTTCCCATTTACTGATTTCTACCAATTGTTTTTCTATATATTCATCATACATTAAGATACCCTCCTTATTCTCCACAATAAAATTAATTACAAAAAAAGATTAATTAATTTACCTTAGTAGGCATATTAATTAATCTTTTTCCTCTACTTCATATTTTTTTGCCAACTAATTAAATCCGCCAAAGTAATATTATCCACAACTTCACTTATAGCATCATATAATTTTTCCCAAAGAATTAATGTTGGACATCTATCTGCACGTGTACAATTATTGATATCATCATCAAGGCAAGCTACTGGGGCTAAACTTCCCTCTATCAAACGTAAAATCATGCCTACTGTATACTCTTCTGGTTTTTTAGTCAGTCGATATCCGCCCTGCGGTCCACGCAAGCTTTTTACAAATCCTGCCTTATTTAAACTAGATACTATTTGTTCCAGATACTTATCTGAAATCTGCTGTCGTTCAGCAATATCCTTTATTCGAACCGGTGTTTTTGCATCATTTAATGCGATATCTAACATCAATCGCAATGCATATCTACCTTTAGTTGATATTTTCATCGAGCTTCAATCCCACCTTACTATAAAATTAAATAAATCCTATCTAATTTATAGTATAGCATGAAATTTTTTTCAAAAAAACTATTTGCTAAAAAATATTACTCTAAACTACTAGCTTCACCAGCAACAAAGCCCATAGAAAAAGCTGCTTGCAAATTATATCCGCCTGTAAAAGCGTCTACATCTACTACTTCGCCAACACAATACAAATCTTTAATTAGTTTTGACTCCATAGTTTTAGGATTTATTTCTTTTGTAGAAATACCGCCAGCTGTTACAATAGCTTCGCTAAGTGGTCTTGTCTTTGTAACAGTCATCACCATATCTTGCAATAAGTCAACTAATCTTTCACGTTCAGCCTTGCTTATTTGATTTACAAATTTATTTTCATCAATAAAAGCTAAATCAATCACTGTACTAATCATCTTGCTTGGCAATAAATCGCCTAAAGCATTTTTTATTTGTTTTCTACTGTATTTTTCAAAATCTCTACAAATGCGTTTATCAAGCTGTTCTTTTGTCAAAGCAGGTTTGAGATTTAAAGATAATTCTACCAATTTTCCTTCTCTTAACCATTTAACAATATCACGACTTAAAGTCAAAATTATTGGCCCACTTACACCAAAATGAGTGAATAACATTTCACCAAACATTTCTTTTTTTACATCACCATCAACTAATACCTTTAAATTTACATTGCGAAGTGATAAACCTTGAAAATCTTTTACCCAATCTTCTTCACATTCTAAAGGTACAAGTGCTGGAAATAAATCTTCAATAGTATGCCCAATCTGTTTTGCCATACGATAACCATCACCTGTTGAGCCTGTTCCAGGGAAAGATGAGCCACCTGTAGCTAAAATAACAGCATCAGCTTCATATAATTTATCTTCTTCAGTGATTACACCTGTTACTTTATTATTATCTACTTTTAAAAATTTTACACTTTCATTTAACTTTATCTGTACAGCCAATCTATGCAATATCTTTTCAAAAGCATTTACAATATCAATGGCTTTATCACTTACAGGGAAAATTCGTCCACCGCGTTCTTCTTTTAATGGCACATCTAATTCTTCAAAAAAGCTTCTGATATCCCAATTAAAAAATTTGCTAAATACGCTATATAAAAATCTACCATTACCAGGAATATTTTTCACAAACTCTTGCAATGGTGCTGTATTTGTTACATTACAACGACCTTTACCAGTAATTAACAATTTTTTACCCAAGCGATTATTTTTTTCCAACAACATCACTTCTGCACCATTTTGTGCAGCACTGACAGCCGCCATTAGTCCAGCAGCACCACCGCCAACAACAATAACTTTACGCATTATTTATCTCCTATTTTTTTACGCAAACGCAATAATTCAGTTTCAGTTAATTTTCTATATTCTCCACGTTTTAATTTACTCAAAGTAAGACCTGCAAAAGCTATGCGTTTTAAAGCTTTAACTTCATATCCTAAAGCCTTGAACATACGACGAACTTGACGATTTTTCCCTTCATAAATAGTGATTTCCACACGAGATTCTTTCAAAGTTTTATTTATGGAATCTAAATACACATCAGCAGGTGCAGTCTTACCATCTTCCAATTTCACACCATTTGCTAATTTATCCAAATCTTCCATATTAATAATGCCATCTATTCTTGCAACATAAGTTTTACCAATTTCATACTTAGGATGCAATAATTTATTCATAAATTCGCCATCATTTGTGAGTAATAATAAACCTTCTGTATTATAATCCAAACGACCAATAGGGAAAATTCTTTCTTCTACATCAGATAAAATATCTACAACTGTTTTTCTACCCTTTTCATCTTTTACACTAGAGATATACCCTTTTGGTTTATTGAGCATATAATAAACTTTTTTTGCTTCTACTTTAAGCATTTTTCCATTATAAGAAACTTTATCTTTCACTGGGTCAACTTTCGTACCTAATTCAGTAACAACTACCCCATTGACGCGAATTTTACCATCTGTAATTAATTTTTCTGCTCCACGACGAGAAGCAATCCCTGTACGAGCTAAAAATTTTTGTAATCTTTCTTGCAAAATAATTCTCCTTATATTTTATTATCTATATCAAATTATATCATATAATAAATATCATCTTTATGAAAAAAGAGTATGAATTTCTTATCATTCATACTCTTATATTTCTCATTTTATAATACTACCTTATGTGGTGCTATCTTATGTTCGCTAAATACATAACGACCTATACCAGCAAACTCTTTATCTTTATATAAACGAATAAATTTTTCTGTTATTTCTTCATCTTCTTTAACAGCAATTTGTTTACCTTGTTTAATCATTACTGCTTCTTCATCAGAAATAACATATTTTGGTAAATGCTTTATCGGAAAATCTATTGATAATAGCGCCATATGTGGTAATAAACCTATTTCTTCTGTAGTAAATGCATCTTCTAATTTAAATGCTCCCACATGAGTGCGAATTAAGAAACTCATCACTGTAGGTATTCCTAAATATTTACCAATATCCATGCATAAACTGCGAATATAAGTACCTTTAGAACAAACTACTTCAAAAATAAAACCATTTTGTGTCATCTCTTGAAATTTAATATCATGAATGACAACATCTCTTTCTGGCATTTCTACTTCTATATTTTTACGAGCCAAATTATACGCTTTTTCACCATTAATTCTAATAGCTGAATACATTGGTGGTCTTTGTTTTATTTCACCACGAAATGTTTCTAATGCCTCTTTTACTTTTTCAGATGTAGGCATAGTATAATTTTCCATCGTTTCAATGATTTTTCCTGTATCATCACCAGTATCAGTGCTTAGACCAAAAGTTACTTCCACTTTATAGGACTTATCTACATCGTCCATATACTCAAGCATTCTTGTAGCTTTTCCAAGTGCCACTGGCAAAACTCCAGCAGCAGCAGGGTCTAAAGTCCCAGCATGACCAACTTTTTTCAATCCATAAACTTTACGTAAATGAGATACAATATCATGTGAAGTTATTCCTGGTGCCTTCAAAACATTTACAAATCCATTAGGCATTTTCTTTATTCATTCCTTTGATAATAGCATTAAGTACGATATCTTTTGCTTCCATAAGATTTTTATATACAGTCGCACCAGCTGCACGAATATGACCGCCACCGCCAATAGATTGAGCAATCTCACTGACATTTACTGATTTTGAACGCATACTTACTCTAGTTACTTCATCATCAGCATATTTAATCATCACAGCTACATCTACACCACGAATATTTCTAGCAAAATTAACAAAGCCCTCTGTATTATCAGCAGACTCTTTTAAAGCCTTATCAATAATCATTAAAGCAATTTTGCCATCATGATACAACTCAATAGTATCTATAGCTCTTCCAGCTGCCTTTACACTAGAAAAAGAACGTTGGTAAAATACTTCAGAAATTTTATCTGGTTTTACACCAATTTCTAATAATTCCGCAGCAGCTTTTAATGTATAAGGTGTTGTATTGCTATAACAGAAAAATCCTGTATCAGAACAAAGACCTGTATAAATACATGTAGCTGCTTCTAAATTAAATTGCCAATTCATTTCTTTTATTAAACTATAGACAATTTGAGCTGTAGCTGCCGCTTTAGCATCAACATAGCAATAATCAGATACTTTTGTATTAGATATATGATGGTCTAAATTCAAAATAGGTGCTTTTACTACATCTTTTACTTTGCCGATACGGTCAACATCAACATCTAAAATAACAAGTAAATCACACTCTATAATCTCACCATCTTGAGGTTTTTGATATAAATCTAAACCTTCCATCATACCGAGATTATCTGGTAAATCATCATCTAATAAAATTTTTATATCTTTATTAGTTCCCTTTAGGGCATGATATAGCCCTAAAGTTGAACCAACATTATCACCATCAGGATTTACATGAGAAGATAACACTATTTTATTAGCTTTTTCAATTAATTCACCAGCTTGTTTTAGTGTTACTTCCATTATTTTTGCTCCTCATCTTTTTGCACTTTTATCAATAATTCTTGAATATGTGCACTATATTGAAGTGAAGTATCCATGAAAAATTTAATTTCTGGAATAAATTTTAAACGAATACGATGCGCTAATTCTCTGCGAATGAAACCTAAAGAAGAATTTAAGCCCTTCCATGTATCTTCGATTTGTTTATCACTGCCTAAAATACTTACATATAATTTAGCATTGTGTAAATCACTAGATACATCAACTTCTGTAATAGTTACAAAACCAATACGAGGGTCTTTCAATTCTCGCATAATGATTTCACTAGCTTCTTGTTTAATCAATTCTTGTACTTTTTCTATACGAACGCTTCCCATTAATATACTCCTTATTTCTGTGGAATTTCTTCCATATCATATACTTCAAGGATATCGCCTTCTTTAAAGTCACGATAATTATCAATAGTAATACCGCATTCATAACCAGTTGCTACTTCTTTTACATCATCTTTGAAACGACGTAAAGATTCAATCTGACCTTCGTATAATACAATATTATCACGAATAATACGGATTTTAGAGTTATTACATACTTTACCTTCAAGTACATAAGAACCAGCAACTAAAGCTTTGGAGAATTTCATAACTTGACGAATTTCTACTTTACCTTGAATTACTTCTTTATATTTAGGTGCAAGCATACCTTTCATAGCTGCTTGAATATCATCGATAGCTTCATAAATTACGCGATAAGTATGAATATCAATTTTTTCAGTATCAGCTAATTTACGTGCATTTGCATCTGGACGTACGTTAAATGCAATAATTAAAGCATTTGCCGCAGAAGCTAGCATTACATCAGATTCAGTTACAGCACCAACACCAGAGTGAACGATACTTACACGAACTTCGCTTTCATTTTTATTAAGACCTAAAAGTGAAGAAGATACTGCTTCTACAGAACCTTGAACGTCAGCTTTAATCAAGATATTTAATTCTTTGATATCGCCTTCGTTAATCTGATTGAATAAGTCATCTAAAGAAACTTTCTTAGAACGCATAAGTTCATTACGCTGTTTTTCAATACGTTTTTCAGCAATAGTTTTAGCAAGTTTTTCATCTAATGCTGCAAGTTCGTCCCCAGCTTCTGGAACATCAGCAAGACCTAAAATTTCTACTGGCATAGAAGGACCAGCTTTTTTAACTTTTTCACCACGGTCATTAATCATTGCACGAACTTTACCACAAGCAGTACCTGCAATAATGAAATCACCGATATGAAGTGTACCATTTTGTACAAGTACAGAAGCTACAGGGCCACGACCTTTATCAAGACGTGCTTCAATTACTACACCACGAGCTTCGCGATTAGCATTAGCTTTGAGTTCTTGTACTTCTGCTACTAATAAGATCATTTCTAAAAGGTCATTAATACCTTCTTTTTTCTTCGCGGAAACAGGTACCATGATTGTAGTACCGCCCCATTCTTCTGGAATGAGTTCATGTTCAGCAAGCTGTTGTTTTACATGGTCAGGATTTGCACCTGGTTTATCCATTTTATTGATAGCTACAACGATTGGCACTTTTGCTGCCTTAGCATGGTTGATAGCTTCTAAAGTCTGAGGCATAACACCATCATCAGCTGCAACTACAAGTACAGCTATATCTGTAACCTGAGCACCACGAGCACGCATAGCTGTGAAAGCTTCATGACCTGGTGTATCTAAGAATACAATTTTTTGACCATTACACATAACTTGATATGCACCGATATGCTGAGTAATACCACCTGCTTCATTTGATGTTACAGATGTTTTACGGATAGCATCAAGTAAAGAAGTTTTACCATGGTCAACGTGTCCCATTACTGTTACAACAGGAGGACGAAGTGCTAAGTTTTTAGGGTCATCTTCAAATTCTGGGATTTCTGTTAAATCAACTTCAGGTGGAAGTTCTTCTACAGCAATACCAAATTCTTCTGCAATCAAAGAAGCTGTTTCAAAATCAAGTTCCTGATTAATTGTAGCCATTGTACCGAGTAACATCAATTTTTTGATAACATCTGTTACAGGGTATGTCATTTTACTAGCTAATTCTTTAACTGTAATTGTTTCGCCAACTTTAATATGTTTTGGACGAATGATTTCTTGTGGTTTGTTTTCCACTACAGGCTTAGTATTTTTGCCTTTATTCTTTTTATTGCCAGCAAATTTATTATTAAAATTATTATTGTTGTTATTATTTTTCTTATTGTTATTGCGATTGTTGTTTTTATCGTTATTTTGTGGACGATTATTTTTATTGTTACGATTTTTATTATTAGCAGTATTATTTACTGGAGTATTTTTTGTTTTATGTTCATTTGTACTAGCATTATTTCTAGTATTATTGCGATTATTGTTCTGATGTGTATTATTCTGATTGTTTTTGTTTTTATTGTTGTTGTTATTATTATTTGCAGAATTATTATTTTTATGATTTACATTCTGCTGATTATTTTTTTTTGCTGTTTGTTGTTTATTATTATCTTTATTATTCACGATACTAGCTATAACCTCACGTTCTTTCTCGCCAACCAAGTTTAGGTTGTTACTAACATTAATATTATTTTTATTTAAAATATCAATTATTTTTTTACTATCTAAAGAAAACTCTTTAGCTAATTGATAAATTCTATATTTGGACATTAAGCCACCCCCAGGGTTTTCAATTATCCAATATCTTTAAAATGGCTTTCTTAAAGCCTTCATCACAAATCGCTATAGCTGCTCTATCAGTTTTCCCAATAGAATTTGCCATCTCATCTTTTGTAAGTTCTGTATATCTCAACAAAACTTTACTATTTTTTGCCATTTTTTCATATTTAGCTTTTGTCGCATCAGCAACATCATTTGCCAATAATATTAATTTAATATTATTTTTACTACTTAAAGCTTTTTCAATGACAAATTCTCCAGACATAACTTTACCAGCACGACATGCAATGCTTACAATATTTATTAATTTAACCTTATTGTTCATCAAGTTTGGCAAATTCCTCTTTTAGCTGTTCATATACTGAATTATCTATCTGACATTTAAAAGATTTTTCTAAACGACGCTGTTTCACTGCTGTATTTAGACATTCAATATTCTTACAAATATAAGCACCACGTCCAGATTTTTTACCTGTGAAATCTACACTGAATTCACCTTCTGGACTTTTAACTATACGAATCATTTCACGTTTATTATGAGGTTCTTGACAACCCACACATAAACGAACAGGAAGTTTTTTCATTACTTATCGCTCCCTATTATTAATCTACAGAAAAAGATTCTTCACTTACAACATTAACCATGTTCATATCGTCTGAATCAAAGCCTTCTTCTGCAGCTTGAGTTTCGCTCTTAATGTCAATTTTCCAACCAGTGAGTTTTGCAGCCAATCTAGCGTTTTGTCCTTCTTTACCAATAGCTAAAGATAATTGATAATCTGGTACGATTACTCTAGACATTTTCTTTTCTTCATTTACTGCAACAGATACAACTTTTGCAGGGCTTAAAGAATTTGCTATATATTTTGCTGGATCTTCATTCCATTTTACAATATCAATTTTTTCGCCACGAAGTTCATCTACTACAGCTTGAACACGTAAACCTTTTTGACCTACACAAGAACCAACTGGATCGATTTCTTCATTTGCAGAAAATACCGCTATTTTGGAACGCATACCTGGTTCACGAGCTACAGATTTAATTTCAACTGTACCTTCTTGAATTTCAGGTACTTCAAGTTCAAATAATCTTTTCAATAAGCCAGGATGTGTACGAGATACTAAAATCTGAGGACCTTTAGAAGTTCTTTTTACTTCTACTACATAAACTTTAATGCGATCGTTATGTTTATATTGTTCTGTGCTGATCTGTTCAGATGGTGCAAGTACAGCTTCTGTTTTACCAAGGTCAATAAATACATTATGACCTTCCATTCTCTGTACAGTACCAGTTAAAATATCACTAGAACGGTTAGAATATTCCTCATAGATAATACCACGTTCTGCTTCTCTAATACGCTGCACTACTACTTGTTTTGCAGTTTGAGCTGCAATGCGTCCAAAGTTAGCAGGTGTTACTTCTACTTCTACTACATCATCTAAAACAATGCTTTCGCCAAATTGTTTTTGAGCTTGTAATAAAGAAATCTCTGTAACTTTATTTTCCACTTTTTCTACAACTTTTTTCTGAGCGTATACATGAAATTCGCCAGTTGCTCTTTCTAAATACACACGCACATTAGAGGCAGTGTTGAAATTTCTTTTATAAGCAGATACCAATGCTGCTTCTACTGCTTCAAATAATACTTCTGGTGCTATGCCTTTCTCCTGTCCAACTTCTTTTAACGCATCTAAAAAGCCTTTATCTTTGGTTGCCATTTAATTACATTTACTCCTTAATCTTAATTTAAAAATCAATATGCAATCTAACTAAAGCAATATCTTTTAATGCTATTTCTCTAGTTTCATCAATAGTAATAATATCTTTTGTATAACCAGTTAATTTACCAGTCAACATTTTTTCACCATCAATAGCCTTATATAATGTAATATCCACCAATTTGCCCATTTCGCGTTTAAAATCTTTTTCTTTTTTCAACGCACGGTCAAGTCCTGGTGAAGACACTTCCAAAATATAGCGGTCATTGATAATATTTAATTCTTCAAGCTTTTCATCCAGTAGGCCGCTTACTTCCTGACAATCATCAAGGCCAATGCCACCTTCTTTATCGATGTATACACGTAAAAACCAATCACGTTCTTTTACATACTCTACATCAACAAGTTCATAATCAGTATTAGCTAAAATTTCTTCAGCAATTTTTTCAACTGCTTCTTCCACACGATTTGCCATCGAAACACCTCCTGTAATATTATCCCCAATATAAAGTAAAGAGTGGGCGTCTACCCACTCTTTAAGGAATAATCAAATTAACTTCTTTAACTAGTATAGCATAGAAAATTTATCTATGCAAGATTTTATACATTTATACAAAAAATATCTCTATAAAATAATTTCTACTATTTACAATAACTTATCATCATATTATTAAATCTGAATTATTTCATTTAACTTTTTCTTTTTCTGAGTTCATCTAATTTTGCCATGACTTCATCATTTATTCTTGAACCAATTTCACTTCTTCTCAATGGCAATACATGCTCACCTGTATATTCATCGCGAATATTTTTTTTACTATGTTTTATTCTTCGCCACAATTCATTTGCAGAAATACGATATGCTCCTGCTCCTAAAATCAAAGACTGCTCTGCTCCATCAGAAGTTACTACATATACTTCTCTACCATAATATTTGGTAGCTTCATATACACTGCGTTCAATATAACTATCAGCTGTCTCTTTTTCCTTTGTATAAACTACTTTACAATGTTTAGATTTTTCTTCAATATTTTCTTCCGCATTAGTATATTGTGCGTCAAAAACTATAGTAATATCATATTTTTCATATTGTCCATATTCCATTAAAAGATGAATTAATTTTTCTCTAGCAAAATCTAAATCATCATTGATGAATTTCTTTAAACTTTCCCATGCGTTTATTATATTATAGCCATCTACTACCATGTATTTTTCATGTCGATTTGGTGTCAAATATGTTCTACTTCTATTCATAAGCTATTATTCTCCAATTCAATTTTTTGACATTTCTTATTATACCATAAATACTATTATCTTTGCTTTATACTCTTTCCTATGTTAAAATTTATATCAGTTAATTTTGAATTTATAGGAGGAATTCTCGTGGCTATTTTAGATATAAAAAAAGCTGGTGATCTTGTTTTAAAACAACAAGCTCAACCAATTGAAAGAATTGATAAAACAATCCGTACTTTACTTGATGATATGGCAGAAACTATGTATAAAGCTAATGGTGTAGGTCTTGCTGCACCACAAGTTGGTCAATCTATCCAAGTAGTAGTTATCGATGTAGGTGAAGGACTTTTAGAACTCATCAATCCTACTATTATTCGCAAAGAAGGCACTGAAATAGACACTGAAGGCTGTTTAAGTGTACCAGAAATTTATGGTGAAGTAGAACGTGCTGCTAAAGTAAGCGTTGAATATTTAAATCGTCGTGGAAAACGTCATCGCATTACTGCTACAGGACTTCTTGCACGTTGCCTTCAACACGAAATAGACCATTTACATGGAAGATTATTTATCGATATTGCCAATAATCTTCATAAAGCTCAAAAATAAGAGGTGTTTTCCATGCCAATAAAAAATATTGTTTTCATGGGTACTCCGGAATTTGCTGTACCTTGCTTAGATATTTTAAATCAACACTACAATGTAACTGCTGTATATACACAACCAGACAGACCAAAAGGACGTGGTCAAAAATTAGCTACGTCCCCTGTCAAAGAATATGCTCTAAAACATAATTTACCAGTATATCAGCCAGAAAAAATCAAAACACCAGAATGTGTAGCTGAGCTTCGCAAATTAAAACCTGATTTAATTATCGTTGTCGCTTTTGGTCAAATTCTTTCTAAAGAAATACTTGATATACCGCCACTTGGCTGTGTAAATGTACATGGTTCATTATTACCTCGTTGGCGCGGTGCAGCTCCAATCCACTGGTCAATCATCAGTGGCGATAAACAAACTGGTATCACTACTATGTATATGGATGTTGGTTTAGATACTGGCGATATGATATTAAAAGCTACTACTGAAATCACTCCAGATATGACTACAGCACAACTTCATGACAAATTAATGGTTCAAGGTGCTGATTTATTATTAGAAACAGTTCAATTAATCGAAGAAAATAAAGCTCCTCGTAAAAAACAAGACGACAATTTATCTTGCTATGCTAAAATGTTAAACAATGATAATTGTCGCATTGATTGGACAAAATCTGCCCAAGATATCCATAATTTAGTACGCGGATTGAATTCTTGGCCAGTCGCTTATACTACTTTAAACAATAAGAAATTTAAAATCTGGCAAACAAGAGTAACTACAGGAGCTGGAAATCCTGGTCAAATCATAAAATTAACTAAACAAAGTATTATTGTAGCTACTGGTGAAGGTGCGATTGAACTTCTTGAAATTCAGCCACCTAATAAAGCAAAAATGCCAGCAAGTTCATATATAAACGGTCATAAACAAGAACTTGAAAATAATGTATCTTTTATCTAAACGTAACAAGCGAAAGTAGCCTAGCTATTTTCGCTTTCTTACTAATTTTTTACCAATTTTACACTACACGAAAGATTAGGATAAACTATATGTATAATGATATTTTAAAAAATACTAAAAAACGCTTATTTATAAAATTAGCTACTATTAGCTTATTTAGTATAATGTTTTTCACCTATTTGATTATTTGGTTATGTTATCCACGCCTAGTTGTTTTAGACTTAGCTTTTATTGCCCAATTAGCTTTTACCATTGTTAGCATAGTATTTATTTTCTGTTGTCTATTCATTTTAAATATGATTTTCAACATAGCAAATATAAAAGCCTTTTCTTTTCTTGATAAATATATCTTCAATTTTATCAATTTTCTTTTCCCTATTATCATATTGTGGGGAAAAATCTTCGGCATAGGACGACGTGAAATTGAACGTTCTTTTATTGCCTTAAATAACTATATACTCACACATAAAAACATCAAAGTAGAAGCTAAAGACTTATTAGTTATCTCCCCACACTGTCTACAACTAGCAACTTGCCCACACAAAATAACTCATGACATCAATAATTGTAAGCATTGCAATCAATGTACTATTGGACCATTAATCGATATGGCAAATAGAATGGGTTTTCATTTCCGTGTAGCAACAGGTGGAACTTTAGCTCGTAAAATCGCCAAAGAACTCCGCCCTAAAATGTTATTAGCTATTGCTTGTGAACGTGATTTAACAAGTGGCATACAAGACGTATATCCTCTACCAGCTGCTGGAGTTTTAAATATTCGACCTAACGGCCCTTGTTATAATACCACTGTAGATTTAGAATTAGTCGAACAAACAATTAAACAATTTATTAAATAACAAAAAAGTTGTAATCGCTTGATGAACTGCACCCCAAAAGTTGGACAAAAAACAACTTTTGGAGGTGCAGTTTTTT
>ERZ773170.144-NODE-144-length-82139-cov-12.738195_pt1 | contig 82139 bp, 74 predicted proteins | sample MGYA00581002_ERZ773170 | MGnify/ENA primary metagenome ERZ773170 (study PRJEB29015, sample SAMEA2737811) | human gut metagenome | biome: human gut; feature: human-associated habitat; material: faeces | place: China | collected 2012 ... | reverse complement strand
CTTGATTTATCATAAATTTTTATTAACTATATATTTAATTTAATATTCAATTTATAGTTGAATTTTATTTTTATATCATTTTGTTTCACATCATTGACAAATATACATAAATTAGATTTTAATTTAATACCAAAAATATAATAAAAAAATTATCTAAATATTAATGTCAAACTTTTAAGTTAAAAAAAACAGAGCCATGTCAAAAAAAAACATAACTCCCAAAAATACTTTTAAAATTTATTTTTATTCAAACACAATGTTTGATTCAAACTTGTTCATATCTATAAATATTTTTACAAATGATCCAACTTTTAATCCATGTTTTTCAAATTCAGATTTGTCTGCCTTAAGGTCTGTAGCACAAATTTGATTTAAAGTATTGTTTTGTACTACTGTATTATAATACAACACTCTAACCTTAACTTTGCTTCCACTTTCTTTTACTTCACTTATCATTCCACGTTGAGTCCAAGTAATTTTCTTTTCATTAAAATTTTCTACTTGATTATCCACCAATTTATTTTTTTGTTCTTCTGTTAATTGTGAAGCAACTTTTTCAATTTTCTCATTTTCTTTTTTAGACCAAATATAAATTATACCTACCAAAATAGCAACAGGAATTAATCCAGCTAAAAGATATATATATGTCATTATTATTCCCCCTTACATTATATATAATAATGGAATTATATCATTTATTTTATTTTTTTTCAATAACATCAAATATTTTATTACCACAATAGCTACATTTATACACTTCATCAACAGCACCCACAATTGGTGCTCCACAATTTGGACATGTATCCTTTACAATCTTTTTAGCAAGTACTACTTGTGGTCTTCCATCATGAAATTCTACAGTACAATTAACTAGGTACCCTTTTTTTATTCCGCCAATAATATTGGTTTTAGTGTCTAACATAGTTTTTCTTCTTATAAATCTTACAACACTTGTTTCCTGCCTATTGAATTTAAATTTTGGAACTTTATCTACATCAACAAATGGCTTTCCTATATCATTAAATATTTTTGAATAATACATGGCGGGTTCTATATATTTAAAGTTTGAAAACCTTAAAAAGGATAAAAATCCAAATGCTATAAACATACTAAGGAAAAGACCAAATGCCGCTGCAGAATAATCAACTAAAGTAAAAGGTAAAATTATAATACTAGTTAAACATATTACAATATCAATAAATATCAAAGTTATAATTCCTATTCTTTTTAGTAAAATATTCTTGCTTAAATATTTATTTTTCTTGGAACCTTTTATTAAAATGTTTCCTTCTGTTTCATTTACTATGTTATAACATCTATTTTCTGTTATAACCTTTGCAAATAAATCAGAACTTCCACAATATGAACAAGTTCCTGTAAAATATTCTTTTTTATCTACAATAGCTCCACAATTTTTGCACTCACATTGATACATTTTACTAGATAACTTTATTTGGCTTCTTTCTTCATCCACAGTATAATTTTTCATGAGCTTTTTCCTTATAAATCTTTTTACCATAGATTTTACTTTTTCTTCTTTTATATTACACGATTCAGCTATATGAGAAAATTTTACAATATCATCTAAACTTCCTTCAAAATATCTTGAAAGAAAATATATACTATCTATTGTTTTTCTTGATACAATTGAAAAGCATATAGCAAAAATATTAATTAATATTAGAAATAATAATGTAATTACATAATTGTAATCATAATAATTAAATTCCAGCAATGTAGCTACTATAGATAATCCAAAAATTATCAAACCAGCTATTCCAATAAATATTAATATTCCGTTTCTAATTTTTAACAATTTAATTTTTAATTCATTTATATACATATACAACTCTCATCTAATCAATTATATGGAAATATTAATATATTATTTGACTAGTTCCTTTCTTTTATATAATTCTTATATATAATATACTAAATAGGTAAAATTATCAATATTTCTCACTATATTCCTGTTATAATTTTTTAGACAAAATATCGGATCCTTTTAAATTATATACAAAAAACTTAAGATAATATAACAATATCTTAAAAATAAAATATTGCTCATATAATACTATATTATTATTGTTAGGTAATTTTCAAGGATATTTCTATTTTCAAAAGTTTGCCATATATTTGACTTTAGATAAATTTTGATTTAAACTAGATATAAAATATTCAAGAAGTTGGTATTCTTTAAAAACAAGTTCAACCTGCTCTTTTTTTTACCTTAAATATAAGTTTATAATTAGTAGTATTTAAATCTATATCCCAATATTTTATAATATTTTTTATATTATTCTAAACTGAATTTTTAAGTTATCTATTTACTCTTGCTATTGAAAGCATGACATTACCATATATAATATATCATTATTTTATTAAATAAGCATTAAAGAAATTTTATTTTGAATATTTATCTTGTAACAAATTTAAGAGCTCTAAAGTACTATTACTTAATGATTTATTCTTTTTATCAAATTTTTCTTTTTGATGTAATAGGAAAACATAAACTGCCTTATCTATATCTTCATAAGCTATCTTTTTTAAATTCATAATAAATTCATCTTTATCTTTTCTGCCAATCTTATCTGCTATATATATTATCTTATCAAATGTACTCATATTAGGGTTTCCTATTGTATGATAACGTACTGCCATGCAAATTTCATCATCAAAGCCATATTTTTCTTTTACATAAACAGCCCCAACATCTGCATGAATTATTTTGTGATTTGATTCTAACAATAAATCTTTAGATAAGTTATATTTATTTACCAACAAAGTATTCTCTTCATGTGTAAATTCTTTTGCAATATCATGAACAAGCCCTGCCACGTATGCTTTATCTTCATCTAAATTATACTTTTTTGCTAATTTTTTTGCCTCATCTGCAACCATTAAACTATGTTCATATCTATATTCTGATACTCTATCTTTTAAATCTGTTTTTATTTTTTCTATACTATACATATACCTTCCTCCTGTTTTAATAACAATACAAAAAATTATCCACATTATACACAATTTCTATATTATTTTAACATAAAAAGGTATATTTTACTATATCATAAATATAATTTACACGTTAAAATTATAGCAAAAATATGAACTGAATAAAATTATATATTTTTAAAATTCAGTTCATTTATATTATATTTTTGTACATACTACTATTTCCAAAGCCATTTTTTCGTATTGTAATGATTTTGCAAGATTTATAGAAGCTTCATTGTTCACATTTACAAAATATATTGGTAATAATTGATTTTCAAGTATTGAATTTGTAAGAGCTGCTACAGCACTCTTACCATATCCTTTTTTCCTATATTCTTTATTCGTACTTACAACAATATTAGCTCCTATATTATAAATATCAGATGTAAATGCCATTGATGCAATTTTATTATCAATTGGAACAATATATATCATTTCACTATCTAATATATATTTAAGTTGACTCCACTTTTTCTCTTTAAAATTTATATCATTTGCTTTTTTTCCTGTATTAATAAAATACTGTTTTGTATAATTATTTAGAATAACAGCATTATTATTTGATATATTTAATTTTGTATCTTTACACATTCTGTACATTTCTTTTACTTCAAAATTTTCTAATATATTTGAAAATATACTTTGAAATATAGAAATAATTTCATTATTACTAAGTAGTGTAAAGTCAATATTTTTTATATTCTTTAATATAACATCATAGTATTTTTTAGAAACAGACAAATAAATTTTTCCATTATAATTTGTTAAAATTACAGGATAAAAAAATTCTTTATTAAGTTCTATATCTCTATTATTTGTTCCGAATATACCATATATTATTTATTTTAACTGCACTCTCTATATCTAAAAATGCAGAATAATATTTATCAAATTTACTATTCATAACCTGTATTTCCATAACTGTAATATACCATAAAATTAGAGGATAATCAATACATTATTGTACTAATTATCCTCTGTTAAATTTCTATATTATTTTAATAAAAAGGTATATTTTACTATATTATAAATATAATTTATTATAATGTATTTCTTTCATATAATGTTTTAGACTTAAAAATTTTATAATTTTTTTACAAAAGTATTGACAAACAATTAATAATTTAATATAATGTATGAGTAAGATAAATGCGGGTGTAGTTCAATGGTAGAATTCCAGCCTTCCAAGCTGGCTGTGTGAGTTCGATTCTCATCACCCGCTCCATTTGAAATCAACTTACGGACTTAAAAGTTCGTAAGTTTTTATTTTATATAAATAATTATCAAAAGAAAATAAAAACTTTGTATAACCAGCACTGAATTTGTACTCCCATACTAATTCGTATATTTTGAAAACCTCCAATTTTCTAGAAATTTTTATTTTCTTTTTTAATAAACAAAAAATTAAAAGAATCTTTTCTTCCAATCATATTTTTTATAATGGTATCATAATCAAATGGTACACCCATTTGATTATCACCAATTTTATTTGAGTTTATTACATAAAAATTATCATTTTCATCAATATCACTTATTACTAAATAATGTCCATTTTTAGAAAAATTTAATGGACTTTCTTCAGATGGTCCAATATGAATAATTGCCATGTTTCCATTTTTCATAAGTGAAATGATTTTTTCTTTTTTATCATTTGGTCTTGAAAAATCTATTTTTACTATTTTATAACTTATATTAATTTTATTTTCTTTAATTAATCTTTCTAAACAATATATTATTCCATTACTGTTTATACCTTTATTTCTTAGATAAGTATTATCAAAATTTCCATTTCTATCATATAAAATTTTTTTGGCAGTATCTATTGGATTAATTTTAAATCCTAAATTTACTAAAACATTAGCAATTGATGTTGGTCCACATCCATACTTCTCTAAATTCCAATTTATTTGTTTTAATTCATCAATATCATCTAAAGAAAAATCTCTTTGTTTATACCTAACTCTTTTTAGATTCATACAAAATTCTCCCTAATTATTTATTAGCAATATAATAAAGAACAGTCATTGTATAGTAAAATTCCTCTTTTTTAAATTGATTTCTTAATTTATCTAATAAATTATTCATCTCATTTTTAATTTTATCTGGAATATTATTTTTATTGTCTGCACTCCTATATGCTATAGAACTATCAAACATTTGTATTTTTTGTTCTAATGTTTTTCCTATAGTATCACTTACAGAATAGAACAATTTTATATTTTTAAACTTATTATTATTAAGATAGCTATATACTTTTTTTCCAATATATCTATCTGTATTTTTTGTTATATTTTGATTAACCATAATTTGACTTTCATATAAATTAAATATTTTGTGTAATAAATCCTCAGGATCAGGATAACAAAACTTAAAACTATCATCTGGTACTTTAATTATTATTATTCCTCTATCTGTTAACTTCTTCTTTAAATTTGCCAAAATTTTTTCTGGATTTTCTAAATGTTGTAAAACGTAAGATAAATTAATAATATCGTATTTATTTTCATCGTGTAAATCATCAATACTCTTTAATTCAAAATTATATCTGCTATTATTCTTAAATTCTTCTTTTGCCTCATTTATTGCAGTATCATCAATATCTATCCCATTAATATGTGTAATATTATCATATTTATCAAATAGCATTTTGGTTTTAAATCCATTAGAACAGCCAATGTCTAAAACATTTAAATTTTGATATTTCAATATTCCAGATATATTTAATACATAATCATCAAATTCTTGGTTACCACTTGCTTGTTTTTCCAATTTCTTTAAATTCCAATTATTATTCATAATAGCCTCCTTAAAATATACGTAAATTATACTATAAGTCACAAAAAATTACCATACTTCCTAAAAAACATAGAAATTACTATATAATGTTTTAAAAAAATCACATTATAATCTGTAACCGGTAACTTAACTGACCCTTAAGATAAAATCATGGTACTAAACGATGTTAAGGATTAAATGCAATCTATAATTATATAAAAAAATGTGAATAGATATTCACATTTTGTGTATAACCAGTAACGAATTTTTACTCATGTATAAATTCTTACATGAAAATTTCCACACTCTTTATATTATTTTATACAAAAATAATTTAATCCTTCTCTTCTTTTATTATTTGAAAATTTATTACAGCAGTAGATATTATTGATAATAAAAATATCAAATAAAAAATGTCTTCTCCAATATATTTTGAAATTATAGATAAAATTGCAAATATCACAACCTCTGCAAAACATAAACTCATTTGACCTACCGCAGATAATAAATCATGATCTTCTTTTGACTCTTTAATCATATTTTGTATAGAAGTTTGTATTGATGTTTCGTAAACTTTTTCTAAGTTATCACTGACTGTTTTATTTACAGAAATTACAAATTTATTTTTTGCAAAAAGGTAAATTGAAGTTATAATTAACCTTATTAAAGATACTAGGGTATTAGCCTTTTTTATATTTTTATCAGTATATTTTCCAATTAGTGTAACTGTAATTATTTGAAATAGTAATGATATTACAACTACAACAGAAAATGCTTTAAAATCTTTTAAAGCTATATATAAATATAGTGGAACAAATAATCTTTCTATTATGTGGTTTGCCCTTAATGCATATATAATTTTATATTTACTTTTACTATGTAATAAATATTTAATACTAGACTTAAATGTATTAGTTTTCTTTTCTGGTTTATAATCAATTTGTAAAATTACAATATATTGTAATATATAGAAAATAGTAATTATACTCAATAACACAACCTTATTATTACTTATTATTCCCCACGCTACTAAAACACTAGCCAAAACTATTCCTAATATTTTACTTATAAAATATATACTATTAAATCTTCCTCTATGATTACTCTCTACATATTTATTAGAAAGTGAGTCAGATGATGGATTTGAAAGTCCCATTAATCCCATTGCTATTATAAAAATTATTATATTAGAATATAAATTCTCACTATTTAGCATAAAATAAGAATTTATAATACTAAATATATTTGAAATTAATACGCATTTTGCCACTCCAATCTTATTTGATATTGTTACAAATAATGGTGTTATCAATCCTGTAATAAGAAACCTCATACCATATATTAATAAAATCATATATATTGGCAGACCTGCTTGATATAGCATAACTGTCCCAAAAGTTTCGATTAAAGCATTTGCAAAGTTGTAAAAAAATATGCTAGCATACATATATTTATATTCTCTTTTATAAAAATATTCCTTCATTGTTACTCCTTAAATTACTTTATTGACTTTATTTTCATATAAATATCATACCAACTATACACTCTGGTAATATTGTCATGATTTATATCTCTATTATATCTTGTATCATAATATAATACTTTCACTACTTTTACCAGTTCATCAATGGTTGTTGGTGAATCTTCAATCATTACATCTATCTTATTTTCTAGAATTTCCTTTATCTTAGGTGGCTTTGTAAATATAATTTTATCATATTCTATATTGTTTTGTAAAAGCCAATTTAAAGTACACTCTTTTACACTTTCTCCATTTATTGTCCCATTTTCAGCTGTTTTATGTCGTGCAGATATAATAAAAATTTTATTTCCATCTTCTCTTAATTTTTGTATAACTTCACTTGCAAATTTTCTAGTTGGTTCATTTTTTACATAATTTAAAAAATATTCCTCTCTATAACTATTAATTGTTTTTTTATCCCAGTTTAATTTTCTATACTCATACAAATTAGCATTATCAAATCCATTTAAATTGTTCTCATAACAGTATTTGCTAGTAAAATCTAAAATATAATCATCATCATTAGTTAAAACACCATCTATGTCTATACCTATATTCATAACATGTACACTCCCATTTTTTATTAAATTTTAAGTAAATATAAATTACCATTTAGAATACAAAATAATGTATTGCTCTTATTGTTCAATTAGCTCTATCAGATATGACAATAATAGCACCTATTTACACCAGTTATATTTTAAAATAAAAATGCTTATTATATAATATTAAACTATAAATTTTGTATATAAATTCATTTAACTACTATTAATTAATCAATAAATATATTATTTTTTTCTATATATTCAAAACTTTCCACATTTTTTAGTATATTTGTTTTATTTTCAATAAAAGTATTACCTGTTAATACTATATTTCTACACTTTTTAGAATTTTTGTTTATATTATTATCTTCATTTCCAATACAAAATGCAGCTTCCTTAGAACCTTTTATAATATTACCATTAAATATTATATTTTTAGCCCCATAGTCTACATATAATCCGCCATTATTGTCATATATATTGTTAGAAGAAATCAAAACTAAATCTCCTCCTCTAATGCCAATAGCATAGTGTCTACAATTTCTAACAATGTTATTAGAAATTATTTGGCCTTTAGGAAAGTTTTCTTTATTATGAAAAATACCCTGATCTTCTAAAAATATTCCAAAATGTCCACATGATACACAGATGCAATTTCTAATAATATAATTTTCATTTTCCCACAAGCCAGTACCTATTCCAATTCCGGCACCTCCATTGCCACCATAATTCCAAGCTTTTCCACCTTCATAAATGTAAATTGAATCAATAACTACATTATCTAACATATCTATTCCCAAAGCTGTAGATGGTGTAGAAATAAGGCGCAAGTCTCTAAAAATACAATCTTTAATGCCACTATAATAAAAAGCCTTTCCCCTATGTGTATACTGATTTAAAGTAGCTTCAGACATATCAACTGTAAAATTTTGAGCATTTGAAGAATGTAATATCTCCTTTGAAAATTCGCTATTATGGCAAAATAAAGCTGAGCCTTTTTCTGTATTACCGACAACTTTTAGAACTGTGTCAGTTAAAGATTCTCCAATTAAAGATACATTAGATTTCATTTCACAAATTGCTGTTATATTATTAGTCATATTCCATGAACTTTTTGCAGAATCAAAAATATAAACTCCTATAGGAATAAATATTACTCCTCCTCCATTGTTATGTACTAAATTTATAAGTGACTGTAGCTCTTCTGAATTATCTTTATTTTTTTGATTTAATCCGTAATCTATTGCATTATATACTTTTTTATTTTCTTCTAATTTCTCCATTTATTTCTCCTTTTCTAAAAAGTCTTCCACACTTCTTTTTATTTTTTCAAATTCAAATCCATCTGCCCTGCACGTTTTCCATTTTCTTTTATTTGCTTCATCTATATTTATCTGCGTATCATCAATAAATAAGATATTTTCTGGATTAATTTTAACAGTATTTTCTATATATTCAAAAGCCTTTGAATCAGGTTTAGCAAATCCCATTTTATATGTTAAAAAAATATAATCAAATAAAGATAAATTTACTTGTTCATTAATTCTTGCTTCATCAAGTTTTACTAAACTTGAAAACATGGCAATATAGCATTTATCTCTTAAACTATGGGCAAATTTAACAACATCTTTATGATATGGTATTTTTTTACCATATTCATAATATGCATTTTTATATTCATCATAATTGCAATCTATATTTAACTTACCTTTTATCTCATTAAACCAATCTATAGTTGTTTGTTCATCATCATCAATAAATGTATTAAACAATTTCCCTCCATTGGTGCAAACTTCTAGTATCTCCTGATCTGTTAATTTACATTTATATTTTCTCATAATATCTATAATTGCTTTACTAATATTATAATAAGATTGATTATTGTTTTCAATCACTCCACCCCAATCAAAAATTACAATTTTATTACACTTTTCCATATTTTATTTTCCCCTAATTTCTTAATAATCCCTTATATATTTATATTTGTTTTTTCCGTAACGTCTGCTTTAAAATTACATTTTGATCTGTTGTTATCATTTTACCTCAACACCTCAAAATGTGCTACTTGAATTCATTACCAAATCCAAATATATAATCTCATTTCTTAAATTATACTTTACTTTTTTCTCATATAGTCATAATTAAATCTATTAAGATTATACAATAAAACGACAAATTTTACTATAGTAAAATCAAATTGCATATAATAAATTTATTTAAAAATTATATTTAAGACACTACTTTTTGGTATTATAGAAAAAAGAATAGATTTTTTCATCTATTCTCTTCTAAAAAATTTTAAATTTATATATATTACGCCCTATTTATTATCACTTATCATTTTCTTTCTAAATACTATTATAGAAACAACCAAAGTAACTAAAAGGTATACTATAAACACTACAATATTTCTTATACTTATTAAATCAAGCTTATTATTCATTACTCCTTTTATAATAGTTACACAACTATCAAAAGGTAAGTAATCACATACCTTTGAGAAAACATCTCCTAACATATCTTTTGAAAAATACATTCCACTTGTAAAGCATACAAGCTGAACAACTATACTTGATATGCCAGATGAAGCTTTTTCACTAAATATGCTTCCTATTAATATACCTATAGCTATAAACGAAACGGCAATTACAATTGAAATTAAAGCTGCCCATATAATATTTATACTAAAATTAAGTCCTAAAATAATTGCAAATATAAAGAATAAAATATTTTGAATTATTATTATCGGAATAATAGAAATTATATATCCAAATATATAATCCATTGGTTTCATTGGACTTATTCCAAGTCTAATTAAAAGCGAGGTACTTCTATCTTTAGATATCAACATTGCTGTAAACAAAGTTATAAAAGAAAAACTAAATATTATAATTCCTGGTGTAAAATTCTCAATTTTATAATTGTCAGTAGGAATATCAAATTGTTGAAATATAAATAGTAAAAAAAGTGGTAAAATTACAGCAAAAATTATACTTAAAGGATCTCGTATAATTTCCTTAAAATTTCTCTTTGCAAAGTTTAGTGTTCTCACTATAACTCACCTCCTGTTGCAATTTTTACAAAAGCGTCTTCAAAGTTTTTCTCGCCAGATTTTTTGATTAATTCTTCTGGAGTACCGACATCGATTAAATTTCCACTTGCCATAATTCCAACTCTGTCAGATAAACTCTCTGCTTCTTCCATATAATGTGTTGTAAGTATAATAGTCATTTTATTTTTTTGTTTTTCTATAACACTCCATAATTCTTTTCTTGCAATAACATCAAGTCCAAGCGTTGGCTCATCTAAAAATAATATTTTAGGATCATTTATTAATGCCATAGCAATTGATACTTTTCTTTGCCAACCTCCAGACAAAGTTTTTGCTTTTTGGTTTAAAACATCATCTAATTTAAACATAGAAATTAATTCTTTTATTTTTTCTTCTTTGTTTTTTATCTGATATACTCCTGCCATAAATTCAAGATTTTCTCTTACAGATAAGTTGGGTGCAATAGCTGTTTCTTGTGGTGAAACATTTAGAATTTCTTTTACTTTTTGTCTATCTTTTATAACATCCAAGCCATTAATTTTAACCTCACCACTTGTAGGTAAAATTAAAGTTGATAACATTTTTATTGTAGTAGTCTTTCCTGCTCCATTTGTTCCGAGTAGTGCAAATAATTCTCCCTCTTTAATCTTCAAACTAATGTTATTTACTGCAATTTTCTCTTTAAACTTTTTTGTTAGATTTGATATTTCAATTGAATACATACTTAATCATCTCCTTTTGGAAATATTTTACTTGATAAATCTTCAATTACATCTGACTTTACTAGTGCAATTCCTTGAGCTTTATCACAAAGTACAATTATAGAATCTCCCGGTTTTATATTAAACATATCCCTTGCTTCTTTAGGAATTACAATTTGTCCCTTTTTTCCAACTTTACAAATTCCCACATATTTATCTTTTTCCATAGCTCCTCCTTTTGTATAACTAGTTATACTTTTCGTACTTGTTATACTGCTCTACTATAAAAAATTCAAGTAGTTATATAATTATATAATTATATAATATATTAAAAAATTCTATTGTATATTTTTTCTAAAAGTGGTATAACAAAAAGGGAAATTTATATTAAAAAATGGAGATGAATAAAATTGATAAACAAAAAAAGTGAAACAAATATTATTGCTTCATACAAGGAAGACTGTTCTATTTCTAAGGAAGACTTTATAAAAAAATATAAAGTAAGTGAAAAAGGCCTTTCAAACAAAGAAGCAAATTCTAGAATTCAAAATCTAGGTTTAAATGAAATTAAAAAATCAAAGCCTAAAAAATGGTATAATTATTTCTTAAGAAGTTTGTTTGCACCATTTAACTGTATTTTGCTTGGAATAATATGTATACTGTTATATACTGATGTATATTTATCAAACCCTCCAAGCTATGCAAATATAATAGTTATACTAATTCTTGTTTTTGCAAGTACTTTACTTGACTTTTTTGAAGAATTTCGTTCAAATAAAGCTGCAGAAAAATTAAAGCAAATGGTTGCAACTACAGTAACTGTACTTCGTAATGGAAAAGAAGTAAAAATTCCAGTAAACAAGGTAACTCTTGGCGATACTGTGCTGTTATCCTCTGGAACAATGATACCAGCAGATTTAAGAATAATTGAGTCAAAAGATTTGTTCGTAAATCAATCTTCTCTTACAGGAGAGTCTGATAGTGTAAAGAAAAATAGTATATCTGAACTTTCAAAAGAGCAGTTAGATACAATTTCTGATTTAGATACTATATGCTTTATGGGAACAGATGTAATATCTGGTAGTGGTAAGGGTATTGTAATTAAAATCTCTGACTCTACATATTTTGGGAAAATTGCAGATACATTAACTCTTGGTAAACCTAAAAATGCATTTCAAGTTGAAATCGAAAATATTAGTAAGTTATTAATAAAATTCATGTTAATAATGATTCCAATAGTTTTTGCACTTAATATATTTAAACATGGAAATATTACTGCTTTTACATTTGCAGTTGCTATTGCAATTACAATCACTCCTCTACTTCTTCCTGTTATACTATCTTCTAGTTTATCTAAAGGTGCTGTAAGAATGTCAAAGAAAAAAACTATTGTAAAAAAATTAGATTCAATAGAAAACTTTGGTGCTATGAATATTTTATGTACAGATAAAACAGGTACGCTTACTGATGGGAAAATAGTTCTTGAAAGATATTTAGACATAAAAGGTCAAGAAGATGACAGAATCCTAAAGCATGCATTCCTAAATTCATATTTTCAAACTGGTTTAAAAGATAGTATGGACGTAGCTATAATAAACAGAGCAAAGAAAATTAAACTAGATGAATTATCTACGAATTATACTAAAATAGATGAAATACCTTTTGATTTTTCTCGCAGACGTTTATCTGTAATTGTAAAAGATACTAAGAAAAAACAGATGATAACTAAAGGTGCTGTAGAAGAAATACTAAACATTTGCACTATGATAGATTATAAAGGAAAAGTATCTCCTATTACTAAGGATGTAAAAGACAATATAAGGAAGATGACTAAAAAATTAAATGAAGAAGGCTTAAGAGTTATAGCAGTATGTCAAAAAAATGATATAAATGAAATAGATAACTTTTCTGTTGCAGACGAAAAAAATATGGTATTAATGGGATTTATAGGTTTCCTTGATCCTCCAAAAGAATCGGCCAAAGCATCAATTGAAGCACTAAAGGAAGCTGGTATTAGAACTATAATTTTAACAGGTGATAATTCAGATGTAACAAAATGTGTTTGTAAAAAAGTAGGTATTGACTCAAGTCATATTGTTGTTGGAAGTAAACTTGATAAAATGACTGATACTGCAATACTTAGAATATTAAAGAAAACTAGTGTATTTACTAAACTTTCTCCTATTCAAAAAGCAAGAATTGTAAGAATACTTAGAGATTCAGGAAATGTAGTCGGATATATTGGTGATGGAATTAATGATAGTCCATCTCTTACAAATTCAGATGTTGGAATATCTGTTGATACTGCAGTAGATATTGCTAAAGAAACCGCTGATATAATTTTATTAAAGAAAGATTTAAAAGTATTAGTAGATGGTGTTACAGAAGGAAGACGTACATTTGTTAATCTAATGAAATATATTAAACTATCAACAAGTTTTAACTTTGGTGAAGTTCTATCTGTAATAGTTGCAAGTGTGGTATTACCTTTCCTACCAGAAACACCTATACAACTACTAGTTGAAGGCCTAATTTATGATTTTGGTCAGATGACACTACCTTTTGATAATGTTGACAAAGAAACTCTTGAAAATCCAAAAAGGCTTTCAATAAAAGATCTAAAACGTTTTATGCTATTTTGGGGACCAATTAGTTCTTGTTTTGATTTAATTATATTTGCTATATTATGGTTTGTTCTTGGAATTAAAAGTGCAGCACTATTTCAAACAATTTGGTTTAGTTATAGTATAGTTTCAAACCTTTTTGGAATGCATATTATACGTACATCTAAAATTCCATTTATACAAAGTAATGCAAATAAAATGGTATATGCTTCATCTATAATACTTATGATAGTAGGACTTATCGTTCCATTTACAGGATTTGGAAAAATGCTTGGACTAGTTCCTATGAAATTAATTCATATTGGACTAATTTTTGCTGTAAGCATTATATACTGTATTATAGCAAGTTTTGCAAAAAGAATATATATAAAGAAATACAAAGAATGGATATAACAAAAATTCCTGATACATTTTATTGTATCAGGAATTTTCATATATTTTTCATATATGTTATTACATTTTTACTTAGTCTAAAGTTAAAATCATAGGTGTATCTTTTGTAATTACAATTGTATTTTCATAATATGCTGTCATTTTTCTATCGCGAGTTGCTACAGTCCACATATCTCTTTTTACATAAACATCAGGTTTTCCTTCACATATCATAGGTTCTATAGCAATAGCCATACCTGCTTGAAGTCTAGGTCCTGTTCCTTTTCTACCAATATTTGGTACTCCTGGATCTTCATGCATTTGTTCACCAATTCCATGGCCTTGATATTCTCTTAAAAGTGAGAATCCATGTTTTTCAACATATGTTTGAACTGCGTTTGAAATATCTCCTATTCTATTTCCTTCTTTTGCGACATCACATGCAGCAAAAAAAGCATCTTTTGCTACTTTAATTAATTTTTTACAAACTGGAGATACCTCACCTACTGCATATGTACGTCCTGCATCAGATGCCCAACCATTTTTGTATGTTCCTAGGTCAACTGAAACAATATCGCCTTCTTTTAAGACAACCTTTTCGCTTGGTATTCCATGTATTATTTCATCATTTACTGATGTACATATTGCCCATTTATATGTTTTTCCACCTCTATATGGACATCTTTCACCAATAAAAGCTGGAATTGCTCCATGTTCTCTCATTGCTTTTTCTGCAACATCATTTAAAAACATAGTTGTAACTCCTGGGCGTATATTTTCTTCAATTGCTTTTAGAGCTGCCTTTAGAGCTACAGCAGATTCTTTCATAAGTTCAATTTCTTTTTCATTTTTTATACTTATCATCTATATTCACGCTTTCTATTAATCTTCTAAAGCTTGTTTAACAATTTCTTCAGGATGAGCTGAAGAGTCAACAGTTTTTAGAAGGCCTTCATTCTTGTAATACTCTAAAATGTCTTTTGAATTCTTTTTATATGTATCAATTCTTGCTTTTAGAGTCTCTTTTGTATCGTCAGTTCTAACAAATAGAGGTCCTCCACAATCATCACATACATCATCAACTTTTGGTGGAAAATCTATACCATACATTTTTCCACATTTTTCACAACGTTTTCTTTCTAATATTCTTTTAAATACTAGTTCGTCTGGTGCTGTAAGTTCTATAACTTTATCAATTTTTCTTCCAAGTTCATTTAATAAATCATTTAATAAATGAATTTGACTTAATGTTCTTGGATATCCATCAAGAATAAATCCTTTTTTACAATCTTCTTGTTGCAATCTTTCTCTAAGTAAATTAGTTATTATTTCATCAGATATAAGCTCGCCCTTAGCAAGTCTATTTTTTATATCCTCGTTTGTTTTAGCAACTTCTCTTAACATATCACCTGTAGAAATATGAGCAATATCCAAAGCTTTAGCTAAAATATCAGATCTTGTTCCTTTTCCTGTTGCAGGTCCACCTGTTATAATATATACCATAAAATCACTCCTTTTATTATCATATATTTTATATATTTATATAACATATATATTATCACACAAAGTTAAAAAAAAATCAAGTGGAAAAATCCACTTGATAAATAGTTATATCCTATTAGAAATATTAAATTGTACCATAAGTATGTCTTCATCTTCAAGTCCAACAATTTCAAAATCATCTTTTCGTAATAATGCAATATGATTATACATTGCCCACACTGCAAGCTCCTCTTTAAAAAGATCAATTTTTTCATTAAAACTAAAAGATTCATAATTAAAATATATGTTATATATATCCCTTACAGGTATGTCAATTATAACCTCCATTGTTTCATAACTTGATATATCAGTAAAACAAAACTCATACAGAATATTTTTAAGTAAATATAAATATATGTACTCAAGAATATTGCAACTAATTGCATAATTATTAAGACAGATATCTATTAGATTTGATTCCTCTTTATTTATAACACTTTTTATTGTAATGCCTTTTAGTTTTTCCTTAAGATTCAATTTTTCTATTAAATCCATATACAAAGAATCGACATCATTAAAAGATAAAATATTTTTATCGTCGATTAAATATTTGTATAAGTTTAAAGGGGGAATTGAGAAATTAAATATTTTAGAAAGTTTTTTTACTTCCATAACTCCCTTTAGTATATCTCCATACGGTATCCGAGTTTTTAATACAAAAGCTTTTAATTTGGTAATACTCATATTATTCACTCCTACTTATTTAATTAAATCCAAGCTTTTTTATATTCTTTTTACCATTTTATCACCCTAAAGTTGCAAAGTCAATACATAATATTTATGTTTTGTTATATTCTAAAACTCTATATCAAATTCTACATCTGTACTATTATTTTCTAAATCTTCGGTATCATTTATAACTTTAACACTACCATTTATAAATGCTGTCACATCTATCTTGTCTCCATTATAGAATAAGTTTCCAAGCATTTCATCTTCTAGTAATTTATATTCAGAAAAAGTTTTACACATATCAATCCTTTTATTCAATTTTTCATTTCCAACATTTCTAATGTTATTTTTTTTAAGAAAGTAGGTAACAATAACATTTTGAATAATCTTTTCTCTATACTTAATATAGCTATTTATTTTTTCTGTTGGAATTGAAAAACATTTTGCATGCCAGAATATCTTTCTATCTTTATATGAGTTTATGAAAAAATCATAAAAATACTCTGAAAATACTGAAATAGTTTCTTGGGAAAAATAACTTGTATCAGACTGAATATCTTCAAATAATAATTTAGGATTTTCTAATATAAAACTAATTTCATCTGTTCCACAATAAGCAAAACATCCATATTTTTTAGAGAAATACTTAGCAGCATCTTTTAAAGCAGATAAAAAGCTTCCTTTATGGGAATACAAAAAATTAATATTTTCATCTTTAGTTACATCTTTTCCATCTAATCTTATTACCAATGTTTTATTACTTGAAAGTTTCATTGTATATTTTTTTTGAATTTCATTAAAATAATCTATCCACATATTATCCCCTTTACAAAAGGTAGGATAAAATCCTACCCGATATATGTAATAAAATTTCTATAACTAAGTTCGTGGAATACGTTCCAATACTAAAATTACATATATGAATATATTATACCAAATATCAACTTTAGTCAAGGAAATATGTCTAAAATATTATTACCTTATTCTATACATTTTAAATAAATTACTTACTCATCTTTAATAACATTATACTCACAAGCCCTAAGTAATCTGTTTTCAATAGCTATTCCTACTCCCTTTTTTTCTACTCCTTCAATAATACAAAAATCACAATTGTTATTATCTAGCATTCTCAAGCTTTTAAAAATATTTTTAGATACTAAATTTAAATCTGAGTTACTACCATATGAAATATAACGTACATTTTCAAAATACTCTTCATCTTCATTAGATCCAATTATAAATATATTGTTATAACTATTCTTTTTTTCATCTATTATTTCTTTTATCTTTGATATTCTTTTTTCTTTATTTTTTATACAAACCAAAACAGCCTTTGCATTTGGAGCATAATGTCTATGTTTCATTCCTGGAGATTCAACTTTTTCTCCGTCTTTTACATCACTAAAAATATGAGAATCTATATGTACTTTAAGACCTATTTTTTCAAAATCTTCTGGCGAAACTTTTCCAGGTCTTAATATATTTACAACATCTTTTTCCACTTTTATAACAGTAGATTCCACCCCTATATTACATGCTCCTCCATCTACAATATAATCAACTCTATCTTTTAATTCTTCAAATATATCATCAACATTGGTACCACTAGGTTTACCAGATATATTAGCACTAGGTGCAGCTATAGGGACACCTGATGTTTTTATTAGTTCTCTTGCAATAATATTTTCTGGCATCCTTATACCAACAGTTTTAAGTCCACATGTTACGTTATCTGGTATACTCCCCTTCTTTGGCAAAATAATAGTTATAGGTCCTGGCATAAAATTATCTATAATCTTTTTTTCAACATCTGATATTCTTTCTACAACCTCACTTAACATTTCTTCATCACATACGTGTACAATAAGTGGGTTATCAGTTGGTCTTCCCTTTGCTATAAAAATTCTATTTACAGCATCCTTATCAAATGCATTTGCTCCAATTCCATATACTGTTTCAGTTGGAAAAACCACAATTTTTCCTTTATTTATTGCCTCTGCCACCTCAAACATTTCTTCTTTATTTATATTATTTTTAAAATTAATTATCTTCTCCATAATTTCACCATACTTATTATACCACATTATGCAAGTAAAAGGTTGCCAATTAAATTGACAACCTTTTTTATTAAAACTTAAATTAATAAATTATTTTTAAAATAAATTTATAATTATTTTCTTCAAGTTTTTCAATTTTCTCAATATTTCCTAACTTATGAAAACTAAGCCAAGCACTTAATTGCTTTTCAAAATCTTTTAAAGCATCTTCCTCATTCTCACATTCAACAAATTCTATGATTTGCGAAATTGAAATATGCATTTGAAAATAAAAATAATTATCATTTCTACTTAAGCTGTTTATAAATGCCTTAATAATTGCTGGCCAAAGTCTCTCACTTAAAAATGAAAATAGCTTAAAATTTATGCAATATTCTCCATCTACACTATTTTTCATTGCTAAAAGATTTGCTCTTTTACTAGTATAATTTGAAGTTTCCAAAATATAGAACTTCCTATCTAATGATAAATATAAAATTGAATTTAATTTTTCAATTTTATCTAAGCTATACATAAGATAAGCATTCGATAAATATCCATACAGCTTTTCCTCATTTAATGAAAAAACTAATGGTCTAAGTATATCAAACGTCTTTTTTATTAAAATTAATGATTCACCAAGCCGTAAATTTTCTTTTCCTGCAAAACCAAGATAAATCTTATCCAAAATGAAAGCCTCCTTGTAAATATTAATCATACAAATCTATTATTTATATGTATATATATAATATCACTTTTTCTTATTTATGTCAAGAAAAAAGAGCGTATCATATATTATGATAGCCCTTTTTGATATTTATTCTTCAACTTCTTCAGTTTCAACTTCTACAGTTTCACTTCTCTTTTTGCCTATATTTTCATCTTTAACTTTTCTACATTGTCTTTCAATCTTACTAATTAAAGACTCTACTCCATAATATAAATCTTCTACATCATCTTCTGCAAGATATGTATGTGATTTATATTCAATTCTCATATCTACATGTTGTTTTCCTTTTGTAGGAGCAGTATATGTAACATGGCAAAGAGTATCTTCGTCAAAAAACTTGTTTAACTTTTGTATTTTTTTATCAACAAATTCTCTAATTGCATCTGTAACTTCAATACGAAGTCCTGTTAAATCTAATTTCATAGTATCACCTCACACTTATATTATACAATAAATTTTTAAATTTTCAAGTATATATATGTTTTTCATAAAATTTTCACTTTATTTTTATAAACCATATAATGAAAACTCCAGGAAAAGACATTTATTGACATTTTTTTCTTTAAGTAATATAATATTTAAAAATACACATATTCCATAATTTATTAATTAGGAGGTAGTTAATTTGAAAAATCAGGAAACTTTACTTCAACCAAGTAACATACACCTTTCAAATTGGGAAGAAATTTTTCTTTTTTTAAAGGGATATGCTATATCTAAAAAAATGCGAAATACATTAATAGCGCTAAGTGTTGCATATCAACTTCATGCAGGTCAAAAAAGAAAAGGTGGAGCACCATATATAATCCATCCTTTAGAAGTTGCATCCTATTTAATAAATTTAAATATCGATGATGACAATATAATATCTGCTGCTATTTTACATGATGTTGTTGAAGATTGTAATATTGAAAACCCATATCAAGAACTTGGACAAAAATACGGACTAAACAAAGAAATAATTGATATTGTTCTTTTGTTAACTAAATCCAAAGATTATAAAAAAACAGACCCAACACAAGAAATTTATTACTCTAAAATAAAGGAAAATAAGTCTGCCCTTATTATAAAGCTATCTGACAGAGCAAATAATTTATCAACTATTGATGCTTTTACTAAGGAAAAAATGATAAGCTACGTAAATGAAACAAAAGAGCTTGTTTTTCCAATATGTAAGTATGGAAAATCATATTACCCTGAATACTCAAATGCAATTACAATTATGAAATATCAAATGGTTTCAATATGTGAAACTATTGAATCATTATATGATATTTCGCCTATTCCTACCAGTCCAACCAAGTATAGAAAAACTTTAATCTTCATACGTGGCTTTGCAAAAGGCAAAAAAATGCCAAATACATTAAAAGCTTTAGCCCTTTCAGAAAGACTACATGAAGGTCAAAAAAGAAAATGTGGTGATCCTTTTATTATTCATCCATTAAGGGTTGCTTCATACCTTATTTCATTAAAAGTATATGACGACACAACTATTGCAGCTTCTCTTCTACACGAGGTATTTAAACATTGTAATATTAAAAGAGATTCTAATGATTTAGTATCAAAATATGGTTTAGATCCAGAAGTGCTAGAATTAATTAAGCTTGTATCCAAACCAGATAATTTATCTAATGAGGAATATTATAGCAAGCTAAAATTAAATTGTAAAGCTCTACTTATAAAATTATCAAATAGGGCTAATACTTGTACAAGATTAAGTGCTTTAAACCAAGAGGAAAGAAGTGAGTATATATTAGAAAATCGTGAATATATATATCCACTTTGTACCTACGGAAAAGCATATTATCCTGAGTACTCTGATCAAATTGTAAATATGAAATATCATATTTCTTCAATTTGTAGAGTTGTTGAATCAATTACTAATTAACAAAAGTGACTTCGTCACTCACCACTAACTACTTTTCTGTAGTTAGTGGTATTTTTAAAGATGTTGTATTTAACTAGATACAAAATAGCAGTCCTCAAAACTACTATTCTTCTTTATCTTTTCGAATCTTCTATTTGTTTTCTTTTGTATTTTTTATAAATTTCTATTAAATTTGAGTCATTTTGATTTTTAGGTAAGTTATTCAAGTCAAAGAATTTCATTTCATTAGATTCTTCATCCCATTTTAATTCTCCTGTATAATGTCTTATGCAATATAGGGCTGTATTGTTTATCACAACATCACCATTTAGATAACTATTTCTTCTAATTTTTCCTGGTACTATATCTATTAATTCTAAATCTTTTTCTTCTATATCTAAATTAGTTTCTTCTTTAATTTCTCATAATTAATTTTTCTTTTTTCTTCATTAGAAAGTTCTCTTATTTTTGCTAATATTTCTTTACTATTCATTTTATTTTCCCCTACCATACAACAATTTTTACATTAATTTCACTATGATAATATTTTTTACATTTTGTTATTTAATCTATCTGCTTCAATAAGTAATTTATCAAAATCTGAAACTATTTTTTGATTTCTATTAAATTCATTATACTCTTTTTCTGCTTTTTCTTCTGCTTGTTTTCTTGAAATTCTGCCATTACCTTTTAAAATGTCATATTTTCTAAATTCCAAAAATTCATTTATACTTTTAGCAAATTCTTCCATAGTAAATGTATTTTCTCTTTCAACCAAATCCTCTATATAATCAAAATATCCAGAAACCGTTCTCTCTAATCTTTTTATTTGTCTTTCATCTAAATAGTTTTTTGCAATCATTACATCCGATTTTAATATTCTTCCATCTGGTGAATTTTTCCAAGTTGTTAATCCCATATTTTCTTTTGTATGGTTTGCATTTGTGTATATTATTTCTGCTGCAGTATTTCCCGTAATGGCATAATGGAATTTATTTTGAACTGTAGCATAAAATTTTTGTGTTATTTCTGAATCTTTATCATAGTCTATGCTACATTCTGCAAATATATCTGTTATTTGCTGCCATATTCTTCGTTCACTTGTCCTAATTGAACGAATTCTTTCAAGTAATTCTTTAAAATAATCTTTTCCAAATTTAGGACCATTTTTTAGTAATTCATCATTTAAAACAAACCCCTTTTTTATGTATTCTTTTAATGTATTAGTTGCCCATATTCTAAAGTCTGTTGCTCGTTTTGAGTTTACTCTATATCCAACCGCTATGATAGCATCTAAACTATAAAATGTTAATTTTCTTGAAACCTCTCTGTTTCCTTCTTTTTGAACTGTTCGAATTTTTCGAATAGTTTGATTTTCTTCCAATTCGTGAGTTTCAAATATCTCCTTTAAATGATAATTTATTGTGTTTACTTCTACACCAAACAATTTAGCCATTGATTTTTGCGTTAGCCAAAAATCTTCGCTATCATATAAAACTTCTACAGATATGTTTTCGTTACTTTGACTTTGATAAATTATTAAATCTTTTAAATTTTCTATTATATTCATATTTGCCTTATCTCCTTCTCTATATCTTCATAATTTCATATTTTTCTTGCATTCTTTTTGATAATGATAACTTTATTTTATTTCCTTCTATTCTTATTGCATATTTTGTAAATATTATTTCTTGTACTATATTTTCCTTCTTAAATCTTGAAAATCTAGACTGTCCTCTTAATGAATTTTTATTATTTTTATACATATTACATAAACTTATATATGATTTATAACCTCCTATAACTCCTATTATTGCTATTTCCTATTTTGGTTATCATATATTTAAAACTTAGTTTCACTTATATAATCACCTTGCTTTCATTTTTCAAGATGATTATATCACACGTTTGTTCTATAGCAAACATTTGTTATGCATTTTTATATACTTTTCATCGCAATTTTCGACATGAAATATATGATATGTTAATTTATATAATTTTTAAAAAGCACACTCCGTGTGTTCTATTACCATGCTATAAAAATTTTGGCATGGTAATTTCAATATGACTTTCCTATTATATAAAAATAGAGTAAGTTTTTATATAGCTACTTACTCTACTTGCTTTTTTAATTATCCTAACAAATCAAACATATCCATTTGTTCAGAACGTGGCATTCCATCAAGGCAGCCATTTTTTTGAAGTGTTTCAACTGCCACTTTACCTATTTTTGATTTCATAGCCATATCTTCTATTGACGTAAACTTACCATATTTTTCTCTTGCTTGAACAAGTTTATTTGCATCTACCTCTCCAAAACCTGTAAGCTTTGAAAGTGGAGGTCTAAGTTTATGTCCCTCAACTTTAAATTTCTTAACATCAGATTTGTATATATCTGCAGGTAAGAATTCTATACCTCTTTCATTCATTTCAAGTACTAATTCAAGTATTGGATACATATTTTTATCTTTAGGTGCTGCTTTATTCCCTTGTAAATCAATCTCTTTCATTTTAGCTCTTACTTTTTCTTTTCCATATAGCATAGAGTCACTATCAAATTCATCTGCTCTTATAGACATGTAAGCTGCATAATATGCTTCAGGCATATGAACTTTGTACCATGCAATTCTAAATGCATTTGTAACATAGGCTGCAGCATGAGCTTTTGGGAACATATATTTTATCTTTTTACATGAATCTATATACCATTCTGGCACACCATGTTCCCTCATTTCTTCTTCATATTCTGCCCATTTTACAGGATCTTTTAATGCCTTACCTTTACGTACAACCTCCATTATTTTAAATGCATGTCCAGGCTCTAATCCTTTATCCATTAGATAAACCATTATATCATCTCTACAACATATTGCCTCTTGAAGTGTGACTGTTCCCTCCTCTATAAGTGACTGAGCATTTCCAAGCCACACATCAGTACCATGTGAAAGTCCTGATATTCTAATAAGTTCATCAAAAGTTGTAGGTTTTGTATCAACTAACATTCCTCTAACAAATTTTGTTCCAAATTCTGGTATTCCATATGAACCAACTTCAGAATTTATTTGTTCAGGAGTTACACCTAGAGCTTTAGTTGATGAAAATATTGACATTGTTTCGGGATCATCTAGTGGTACCTTAGTTGGATCTTTTCCTGTTATATCATATAGCATCCTAATTACTGTAGGATCATCATGGCCAAGTATATCTAGTTTTAATAGGTTTTTATCAATTGAGTGATAATCAAAATGTGTTGTTTTTATTGTTGAATATGGATCATCGGCTGGATGTTGTACTGGACAAAATTCAAATATTTCTCTTCCTTTAGGCACAACTACAATACCTCCTGGATGCTGACCTGTTGTTCTTTTTATTCCTGTGCATCCTACAGATATTCTGTTAATCTCTGCTTCTCTTTGCTGTATATTTCTTTCAGCAAAATAATTTTTAACAAATCCATATGCTGTTTTATCAGCAATTGTTCCAATTGTCCCAGCTTTATATGTAGTACCTCTACCAAATATAACCTCTGTATATTTATGTGCCTCAGCTTGATATTCTCCTGAAAAGTTTAAGTCTATATCCGGTTCTTTATCTCCATTAAATCCAAGGAATGTTTCAAATGGTATATTCATTCCATCTTTATCCAATTTATGTCCACATTTTGGACAATCTTTATCTGGAAGATCAAATCCATTTTGACATCCATGATCTGAGAAATCTGAATATTTACAATTAGGGCATCTATAATGAGCTTTTAAAGAATTAACCTCAGTTATACCGGTCATATATGCTGCAAGTGATGAACCAACAGATCCACGCGAACCAACAATATATCCATGATCATTAGAATCCCAAACAAGCCTTTGTGCAATAATGTACATAACTGAATATCCATTTGAAATAATAGAGTTTAACTCTTTATCTAGTCTTTCTTGTACAATTTGTGGCAATGGATCACCATAAAGGCTATGTGCTTTTTCATATGCTATATTCCTTATTTCTTCCTCACAACCATCAATATGTGGTGGACATTTTTCATCAGAAATTGGACTTATTCTATCACACATATCTGCTACTTTATTTGTATTTGTTACAACTATCTCATATGCTCTTTCAGGAGTTAAATATGGAAATTCTTCTAACATTTCTTTTGTAGTTCTAAAATATAAAGGGGCTTGCATGTCCGCATCATCAAAACCTTGACCAGCTTGAAGTATTCTTCTATATATTTCATCTTCTTTGTTTAAGAAATGAACATCACATGTACCAACTGTAAGTTTTCCAAGCTTATCTCCTATATCAATTATTTTTTTGTTAATATTGATAAGATCTTCATGAGTTAACTTAAATATAGTATACTCTTTATCCTTATCATCCATTTCTTTATTATAATTTTTATTTTTCTTTTTTATACCTCTTGTATAAAATTCATTATTTCCAAGTGGTTGTATTTCTAAGTAATCATAATAACTTGCAACTTTTTCTAATTTTTCTTCACTTTCATTTCTAATAATTGCTTGGTACAGTTCTCCTTGTTCACAAGCACTTCCTAAAATTAATCCCTCTCTATACCTGTTTAACATAGATTTAAAAATCTTAGGTTTCTTTTTAAAATAATGTAAATGAGAATATGATATTAATTTATATAAATTTTTAAGTCCAACATAATTCTTGGCAAGGATAATTATATGATAAGCTTTTTCACCTAATATATCACCAATAATTTTTTCAGTATGAGCAAAACTATTTATTTTAATACCTTTTTTCTCTAAATCTTCATCCATCCTAATAAATACCTTAGCTGTTGCTCTTGTATCATTTATTGCTCTGTGGGCTCCTTCTAGTGAAATTCCAAGTTCTTCTGCTATAGTACCAAGTTTCTTGTTTGGAAAAGCAGGATATAGCTCTTTTGCAATCATTAAAGTATCTATTATTGGATTTTTAAATTTATCTTTAAGGCCTTCTTTTTCAACAAAGTAATTTAAAAATCCTATATCAAAATCTGAATTATGTGCAACAAGTGTACATCCATCCATAAAATTCAAGATTTCTGGTAATACTTCTTCGATTGTTGGTGCATCTTTTATCATTTCATCAGTTATATGAGTAAGTTCTTGAACCTCTTTTGGAATATGCCTTTCTGGATTTATAAAAGTGGTATATTCATCTATAATTTGTCTGTTCTTTACTTTACAAATTGCAATTTCAGTTATTTTATCCATTTTATTTGGATTAAATCCTGTAGTTTCTAAGTCAAATACACAATAAGTATCTGGAATATTTGCATCTACCTCAACATCATCAACCAAATATCCCTCTATTCCATATATTACCTTTATTGGTGCGTTATCCAAAATATCTTGAGTAGAAACTTTACTTTTACCAGTTTTTTCTTTAGCTAGTTTTTCGTAATTATCACAGATAACATGGTTTGCTTCTGGAAAAGATTGAGCAACACCATGGTCAGTTATAGCTACTGCATTATGTCCCCATCTTATTGCTTGTTTTATTATATCAGTAGCACTACTTACTCCATCCATTGCACTCATTTGAGTATGCATATGTAATTCTACTCTTTTTTCCTCTGCATCATCTGTTCTTTTTTCTTCATCACTTCTATCTGCTTTTACAATATTATGGGTCATTATACTTAATTCATTTGAAAAAGTATCTATACCAGCCTTTCCCTGAAGTAAAATATAATCTCCTTTTTTTAAAGCTTTTTTCTCTGTTAAATTTTCTAATTTTTTCTTATCTACAAATATTTTGCAACAAATTGTACTTGTTTTATCTGTAACATCTATAGAAATTAAAGTTTTACCATTTTTAAGCTCTCTATCTTCTCTTCTAAATATTTCTCCCTCAATGCACACTCTTTGTTCACTAGGTGCTAGATCTACTATCTTTTTTATATTTTTATCTCTAATATCTACACCATATATTACATTATCTGGTTGTGGTTCTTTAGCAAGTTTTCTATCTAATTTCTCATCTTCAGTAAGTGGTTTTCTAGGTGTAAATGCTTTCTTTTCTTGAGGTGGTGGAGTAGGTATAGCATTTGGATCTATTATAGGTCTTTCAACCTTTACGAATTTTATTTCATCCGATATATTACTTTTAACTCCTTGCTTTTCTTGTATTAATACGTTTGTTTCTACTCCATATTTTGTTTTAAAATCTAGTGCCATATATTTATCAATCTTTTTTAATTTAAGAAAATTTGCATAAGGAAGACTTAAATTAATTTCAACATTATCTGAAATATTAATATCTGAATTATTAAAAACATGTTTAGTAAAATCATATTTTTCTTTTACATCATTAATAACAGAATTAACATCATCTAATGTTATATCCTTTTTTTCTCCTAAAAATTTATATTCTATTTTAAATGAATTAAGTTCATAAGTTTTTTTGGCTTCTAGTTCAAATCTCTCAATTTCTGGAAGTGAAATATTATCATTACTTGAAGTATATAAAATTACTGAATTAAGTTTTTTTGAAAATTTTATTTCATCAACGTTTGCAAGTGCGAATTTATCTACATTTGATACACAGTTAAAAAAAACATCTTTTACATTCTTTGGCAATTTTTTCACTTCCTTTTTTCTTTTCATATTATACTATTTTTTGACAAAAAAGTCCATATATTTAAATCAAGTAAATATAAATTTAAATTATTAATTTTTACATAAAAAATATGTAACCAATATAGTCAAGTTTTTTCAAAATTATGAAAAAACTTAGAAGCATTTAATACTTTTTTTATTTTTGTGTACAAAAAATACTAGAATAACCAATTAGTTATCCTAGCATTTATATTAAGTTATTTATTAGAACTTTTTTTACCTTTATTTTTACCTTTATTTTTATTTAAAATAACAAGTGTAACTATTGAAATTACAATCATTGATATTGCAGCTACAAGAATAACATCTCCTGTATCAACATTTGTAAATATTTCTTTTTGAATTTCATTAGATATATCAATGCTAATATTTCTATTGTCTTTTGTTATCTCAAATTCATATGATTTTTCATTTAGTTTATATCCTTCAGGTGCTTCAATTTGAGTTATTCTATATTTTCCAACTAAAAGTTCATTGAAGTTTAAAATTCCACTTTCACCAACTATTTTTTCAATAGTTACAAATGTTTCATCAATACTTCCATCTTCTTTTAATTTTTCTAGTTTAAATTTAGCTCCTGATAATATTTTACTACCATCTGAGTTATCAATATTCTTCAATGATAAATTTCCTTTAATTAATGAATAAGTATATGTAACAACTGTAGGTTCTTCTTTCATAGTACCAGAAACATTATCTGAATTTTGTTTTAATTCATATCCATAAAACTCTTTATTTTCAGTTTCATAGTTATCTCCAACTTTTCCATTAATTATAGTTGATTCTTCTAATTTACTTCCATCCTCTAAAATGTAATTTACAATAACAACGGCATCTTTTCTTTCAAATTTAACAACAATTGATTTATTATCTTCTACATTTGTAAATTTATCTAGTGTATATGTACCATCAGCATTCGGAGTAAATTGTATGTCAATATCATTTACTTTTATACTAGAAATCTTATAACCGTAATCTGGTGTTATTACAATATCTTTTTTAGAATTTCCGTAATATGTAACTGTTTCATACACTTCATCGTTTTGTCCTGATATTTTTCCACCATTACCATCAACTTTTGTTAAAATATTATACTTTTTAATCACATTTTCAACATTTAATCCATTTATATTTTTATCATAACCAGTAACATCTACACAATCAACTGTATAGGTTATAACATTACCTGAGTTATCATATTTTGGTAAATTATCAAAAGTATATGTTTGACTATTTGCTGTTGTGTTTGTAATAGTATATGTACCTACAACGTCATTATTATTTTTTAGTTTAAAAGTAAAACTATTTGGCCTTACATTATTTTCGTTATTATTATCATTCCAAGTATTTGTAACTGTCACACTTACTTTATCATCAGGTACGGTAAATTTATTAGTTATTGTATTTGTCGTAGAATCAATTGTTTTTGAATAAAATTCAAAATCTCCTTCATTTACTTCTTTTAAATTTATTGTATATACGATTTCATTTCCTAAATTATCATATTTTAATAGATTTTCAAAAGTATAACTTTGTGTATCAGAAGTTGTATCTGTTAGAGTATGACTATTTTTTAATACCCCATTTGCATACAACTCAATTATAACACTACTTGGTCTTTTTAAGGCACTATTATTATTATCATCCCATTTATTAGTAGCAGTTATATTTATTTTTTCATCAGGTACAGTAAATTTATTTGTCACTGTGTTTGTATTATCATCAACTGTTTTTGTATAAAACTTAAGATCACCTTCATTTGTTTCTTTAACATTTACAGTATAATTGTATTCATTCCCATTTACATCATATTTATCTAAATCTTTAAAAGTATAACTTTGCGTATTTGTACTTGTGTTAGTTACGTTATAGTTTTCTTTTAAGTTTCCATTTTGATATAACTCAACAATTATACTACCAGGTCTTTTAGCAGCTATATTATTGTTATCATCCCAAACATTTGTAACTGTCACATCTTTTTTATTATATTCATAATAGTAAATAACAGTTGTATTTTCTTCCGTATATACTCCTTGAGTATTATTACTACTATTTCTATATATGTATCCTGGTATATCTTTCTTTTGTGTTGTATAATTTTCTCCTATTTTACCTGTTAGTTCATATCCATAACTCTTTTGTATCTCATTACCACTAGTATCATAATCTTTATATGTAATTTCGTTATTATTTAAATCTAAATATTTTACTATTATTTTTGAGTCTTTTACAACTAAACCTGCATTTTCATATTCTTGTTTAAGTACTGGACTAGCAATTGAGTTTAATTTTTTTATAACGGAACTCTGCATTTTGTTATTTACATTATTAAATTTACTATTTATACTTAAATCACTACCAACATTTGATGTTGTAAGTTTATATTTGCTATCAGTTGTAATTTCAACTATGTAATCATCTTTTGGAATAGATGAAAATTCATATTTTCCATTTTCATCCGTTGTAGTTTCAAGAACTACAGTAGTTGAGTCTGATTTCTTTAATGTCACTGCTACATCTTTTGCATATGATTCGCTAGCATCTTTTATTCCGTTTTCATTTGTATCATACCAAACCATACCAGAAATCTTTCTTGTTACGACACTTGCACCAACAGCAGTAGTTTGTATTGGATCTGTATTTTTACTTGTCTGAGCAGATGCTATATTTACATATGAATCTCCATCGTTATTATCTGATGTTTTTAAATATACATCAATTTTCACAGATGCTTTTTCTCTTACTTCACCTTTTATAGCAAAACTTGTTGCCTCTTCATTTAAAATATTTCCAATAACTTTTTCTGTCCAAATATCTGAAACGCCTATATTACTATCTTTTGCACTTAAATTTCGTGCATCAGTATTATTTGTTATATATAGTTGCAAATTATCATTTGAAATACTTGCATCATTTGATGTTTGATGTATATCAATATGATCAAGTTTATATGAGCCATTAAATGAACTTCCCCTAGTATCACCATTATATGGTAAGATATCTATAAGTTGAAAATCAGGAACGGTAGAATCTGTTTTATTTAAATATGTAAGTGTATACTTTATAGTTCCATTTTTTTCAATTACTGGTGTACTTACCTCTTTATATAATCTATGTGCTGCCAAATTTGTAACTTGAATTTCGGAAGTCACTGTTCTCTTTGAAACTATAGGATTTCCTACCTTATCCCTATCTGCATATATTACAGCTGTATTTGTAAGTTTAGTTGAATTCTCTGTTTCTTCATTGATTTTTGCCTTAAATTTTATAGGAGAAATTTCACTTCCAACGTTACAACCATATATTTCCCACACTAGAGTTGTCGTTCCATCTGAATTCAATGTAACCTCTGGATCAGAATAATTCTCTGTACTTCCCTGTACATATGTAAGTCCTTTATCAAGCTTATCTGTTATTTTTACAGTAACTCCAGAAATATCATTATTTGCTTCACTATATTTTGATAGAGATGGTGTAATTTTATATGTAACTTCACTTTCATTTCTACCTAAGTCAAATATATTTTTAGAATTTCCTGAGCTATCCAACGAATCTAAAGAAACATTTTGAACAGCTCCTAAAACTAATAATGATGTTCCTCCTTTGTAATCGTTATTATCTAAATAATTTCCTTCATCATCATATTCTGATTTTACGTAATTAATATTACCAGAATCGTATATAGGAGTTGGATATGTAAACGGTTCATTATTTTTAATTGTATAAATACTTCTATCTAATGTATCTAGCCACATTTGTGTTTTTTCAGAAAATCCGTATACAGTTCCTGCCTTTGCATCATTCTTTATTCTTAAAGGAATATTAATCATATTATTCCCACCTGACGAAGCAGCAAGATTTCCACCAGTAGATTCCAAATATACTCCTATACAAATCTTATCTGCAGGTATATCTGATATATTTTCATACCAATCTAAATCTTCAACATTAGCATTATTCATTTCCTCTTGTGACAACCAATTTGTTCCATCTTTTTTCGTTAAATACACAAGATTAAATTCCATACTTCCATCAAAATTTCTTTTAATATATTTTTTTCCATTTGGAGCAAGTCTCGGTTCAACACAATTTCCATCAAATTTTACTAGGTTATTTACTGCATTTACATCTGATTCATTTGTTTGACCTAATACAAGTTTTGAAGATGCATAAACATCTTGACCAACATATCCATAAGCATCACCTTTGGCTGGTTGTGTTGCTAATAATGCTAAATTATCTGCTGATAAATATAATAATTGTGAATAAGTTCCTGCTTTTGTTATATCATGTTCTACTACAGACTGATCATCATCATTTTTCATTTGATTTGTTATAACCTCATTAGAAAGTGAATTTATATTCATGTTTGAATCAGATACTGTTAGTTTACACTTTCTACCCTCAATAGTTGTTTCATCATTTAGTGGTACAAATACTTGAAAATATCCTGCTGAAAAGCATCCAACATTATTTTTATAATTTATTTTACTATGTACACTTTCATAATACTCAAAGTCATATTTTGGAAATATGCCATCAAATGCATAACCATTAATAGTAGTACTAATTTTTCCACCATTTTGAGTCATGCTAATTTCTCCAGAGTTATATATTGATTCATCTCTATTTGATGTGATAATACCAAGTGGAGCCACTCCTCTTGCATATTTTACTGAAGCAATATTAAAGTTCATATCTCTATTTTCTATATTTCCATATGAATTTGCTTTATTAATTTTATAATTCCAAAGAACAGGTGTAACTGTTGATGTTATATCCTCTAAAATACCACTTTCATTTGGTCTTTCTAATTTCAAATCAATATCGAAATTTATATCACTCTTAGGTACTTCTAGTCCCTTTATTCCTTTTGCTTCATCTTGATTATATAACTGCAACACTATTCCATATCCATATATTCTTCCAACTTTATCTTCACCATCATAGTTTACTGTTACTTTATTTGAAGTATATGTATTTCTTTTTAATTGAATGTTATAATTTGCAGCTGCACTTGCTTTTAAAGTATCTATATCATTAATAGTAATTTTTTCAGAATCATCATTTCCTTCAATCCAAAATTTAAATTGCGGAGTGATTTCTAAATCGTTTGGTGCACCTAATACATCTAATACAATTTCTATATTTTGTTTTCCTGGTACAGTTACTTCTTGATCACTCATATGGTATTTTGCAGAAAATACCCTTCCATTTTCACTTACACTAGATGTACCTTCAGTCCATGACATTGAATCTATATCCCATGAAACTACACCTACGCAAGACTCAGGCAAGGTAACTTCTACATTTATATCTCCACCCGTTATACTTGTAGCAGTTTGTCCGTCTTTTATCTTCATTGTAGTTTCTATATTCCAGCTTACTTTATCAAAGCTTCTTACAATATTATCAGTTTGACTTACATCATTTCCTCTTCCTTCAGTTGTATCAAAAGGTGCTGTTCCTGTTTTTCTATTAGTTATAACAGCTGAATTAACGACACCTTGTCTTCCAACTCTTTCAACGTCGCCAAACTTTTCTCCTATTTTTCCAGAACTATAATTGTAGCTTAACTTAATACCTGTTAAGCCACAAAAAACAACTAGTACCGCAACTAGGCACCACGTTATCTTACTTTTAAATATTTTTTTAGTCTTTTCCTCACGTGGCATAAATTTCTTTTTCTTTCCTTTCATATGATCCTCCTCTTTAATTTAAAACATATCAAAATAAGCGTATTTTATTCATACTATATATATTTTACAACTTTCTTCAAAAATATACAATATTTTTTTAAAAAAAATAACATATAATACAGAAAAAACGTACCTAAGTACGTTTTTTAAAAATTTCTAATTTTTGTTGCATTACCGGAGTTCAACATTTCAATATGTTCAAGTGACTTTCCTGTTCCTATAGCTACACATGATACTGCATCTTGTGCAATCATAACTGGAATTCCTGTTTTTTCTTCAATTAACTTATCTAATCCATAGACAAGTCCCCCTCCACCAGTTATATATATACCTCTTTCTGATACATCAGCTGCAAGTTCAGGAGGTGTTTCTTCTAAAACTGAATGTATTCCATCAACTAGCTGCTCAGCACATCCATTAAGTGCTTCTAATGCTTCATCAGATGTAAACTCAAACTCAACAGGAAGTCCAGATGCAAGATCTCTTCCCTTTACACTCATTCTTTCAGTAACAGTTTTGGGATACATACACCCAATATTGATTTTTATATCCTCTGCAGTTCTTTCTCCAATTACAATATTTCTATTTTTCTTTATATATTTCATTATTGCTTCATCAAATTTATCACCAGCAATCTTCAATGAACGGCTCTTTACTGAACCTCCTAAAGATATTACAGCAATATCTGCAGTACCTCCACCAACATCTAAAATCATACTTCCATATGGTTTAGTTATATCCAGTCCAGCACCTATAGCAGCCGCAATTGGTTCTTCAATAAGATAAACCTTTCTTGCTCCAGCATGGGTTGCAGCATCAATTACAGCTTTTCTTTCTACCTCAGTTACACGAGATGGAACACATACCATTATTCTTGGAGAAAATACAAATTTTCCACAAACTTTATTGATAAAATATTTTAACATTTTTTCAGTTACAGTATAATCTGAAATTACTCCATCTTTTAATGGCCTTATTGCTATAATGTTACCAGGAGTTCTTCCAAGCATTTTTCTAGCTTCTTGACCAACAGCCAAAACTTCTCCCGTCGTTTTATCTATGGCAACTACAGATGGTTCTCTTAGCACAATTCCTTTTCCTTTTACATATACAAGTATTGTAGCTGTACCCAAATCAATTCCAATATCTTGTCCAAAAATCACTATTTTCTCCTCCTATTTTCTGTTACAATTATATTACATTTTGGTTTCAATTGCAATATATTTAACAAAAGTTAGTAAACTTTTTACAATATATAATATCTGTAATTTTTTTTAAAATATTCAAAAAAATATAATTTATATAATATATTTTTAAATTTAAATTTATTTGTAAAAACATGTAATAATTATTTAAAAAAACAAGCTATTTAATACTTTAAATCTATACGATTTTAAATAAATTTATATGATAAAAAAATAAAAACTATTTCATATGTATTGAGAAATAGTTTTTAAATTTATTTATTATTTTTTAACTGGCTTTAGGATTTTCATGACTATACTTACGCTTTGTTGCCATACCTCCTCTTATATGTCTTTCCGCTTTGTTTATTTCTAATACCTTTTTTGCATCTCTTGCAAGTGAAGGATTTACTTTCTCTAGTCTTTCTGAAATATCCTTATGTACAGTTGACTTACTAATATTAAATTTTTTTGCTGTTTGTCTTACTGTGCTTTTTGTTTCAATAATATACGTTGCAAGCAACTTTGCTCTTTCATCAATATCTGACATTTCAAAATCTCTCCTTTTCTACAATTTATTTATACTAGTATTCTATTCTAAGCAATTTAAATTTATTCATAAACTTACAACAATATTATTTAAATATATATGTAGGATCTACATTATTGTTATCCTTAAAAAGTGTAAAATGTAAATGTGCTTCATCCTTTATTTCCCCTATAGATGTATTTGAAACTTTACCTATTACCTGACCTTTAGTAACTGTTTGTTTTTCCTTTACACTAACTTTAGAATTTAAATTAGAGTAACTACTTTTATACCCCTGTCCATGATCAATCACTACAGTTGTTCCATAGAATGAGTCATCATATACCTTTTCAACTGTTCCTTTTTCAATTGATTTAACATTTTCACCTATTTGAGAAGAGATATCAATTCCATCATGTGTTTTCCATAATTCTAAAGTTTTAGAATAAATAACTTTATCAATAGAATATGGCTTTTGTATCTGACCATTCAATGGCTTAGAAAAAGTCAATGGCTTTACAGTTACTTTATTCTTTGTCTTTGTTGTATTAGTATTAGAAGAACCTTTAGTTTCACTTTTTTTGGCTTCAGCTGCATTTGAATTTACTAAATTTTCTTTTTCATTTGCATTTTCATCAATACTGCTTATTGTAGATACCACGTTATTTTCCTCGTTATCACTACTTTGTTCGTAAAAATCATAGTCTTCCTTTGCAAATAAATTATATGCCTTAAATGTTATGGCAACACTTGCAGTTCCAAGTACAAGCATTCCAAAAAGCAAGACATAATACCCCTTAGATAAATTACCTTTATTTCTAAAAAGATTTTCAAGAGATTTTTTTATATTTATTTTTTTATTATCTTTGACGTAGGCACCTTTTCTTCTTCTATTTATATTTTCTTCATTAATATCTGTTTTTTCCTCCTTTTTATTATTTTTAAGTTTAATTGTGCCTTCCTTATTAAATACTTTATTAATTTTTATTTTCATACCTAAATATCTCCTTTGTACATTATTAATACATCTGCAGTATATAAAATGTTTTCACCTCCAGAATTACAGATTATATTATATATATATTCATAACATGTCCAAAATATTACTGTTTGTCCAAAAAGATATAACAAAAATCTCTAAAGTACTTATTTTTATACTTTAGAGATTTTAATTTATAAATTGATTTTCAACAAAATAATATGGTATTTAATATAGCTTAAATTCTATTTTAAACATATTTTTTTAATTTATTTAGTTGATCCTTTGTAAGGTCTGTTACTTTTGAAACAGTTTCTATATCCATGTCCATTTTAAGCAATTTTTTTATTAGCTTTTCTTTTTCCAACTTTCCTTTAGCAAGGCCGACTGCATAACCTTCATCATAACATTTCTTTTTAATATCGCTTATTCTTTTCTTATAATCTAAATCACATTCTTCTTTTATTTCCATTACATCTCTTTCAAACCTACCCTTACTTACCACATTTAATACGTGTTTTATATCTAATATCCTATTTTTAGACAGTCCAGTAACTTCTGATATTGTGTCTATATCCATGTTAATTTTAAATAAGTTTTTTATTAATTTTGCTTTATCATATGGTTCTATTCTAGTATTAACTTCATCATCAGCACTAATTACTTCAACTCTACGATATAAACACCATTTTTCTTGTCCTTCTGTCACCTCTTTTTCTAACTTATCATCATTTACTATATTATCTCCTTTTAATTCTTGATTTTCTTTCATAACTACCTCCAACTTTTACTATTTTTTCCAACTATTATCACAAGCAATTGCTTTAATTTTTCATGTATATTTGGATTAGCTTTTTCCATATTAATAAATGTACTTTTTCTTATGGAAAAACAAATAACTAAAAGTCTCATGATTTTTAATAGTACAATTCATTTGTCCACTTCCTATCATATTTCCTTTTGCTGTAAAATTAGTATTTAAAGTGTTGATTCGTAAAAATATTAAATTTATATACAAAAAACATACACTATGAATTTGATTATAGTATCTGGAAATCATAATTGATTTTTGTTAGATTTCTTTTTTTAATTTTTCTAATTCATCTTTTGTAAGGCCTGTAGCTTTCGAAATTGTTTCTATATCCATGTTCATTTTAAGTAAATTCTTTAATAAATTCTTTTTTTCTTCTAACTTTCCTTCAGCAAGTCCGGTAGCATGACCTTCAGCAATACCTTCTTTTTTAGCACAACTTATTCCTGCTTTATAATCTAACTCCCATTTTTCTTGTGCTTCTATTAATTCCCTTGCTAATTTATCATCGTTTACAAAGTTGTCTTTTTTTATTATTACTTCTTTTAACTTTGGATTTTCTTTCATAGCTACCTCCAACCATTTTTCGTTTTCTGTATCTATTGTCGCAAGCCATTGATTTAATTTTTCATGTATATTTGGATTACTTTTTCTAAATTTTTCCAGTTCTAAAAAGTGTATCTCTAGACCTTTTAATGGCTCATGTTCTAAATTTTTGTTTTCTCTTAATTTCCATATAGTATGAAAATCTTTTATATCTTTAAATAATGTATAATCAATTATATTTATCATTATTACATTTTTCATATATTCATATGATTCCCCTCTATCCAGTTGTCCTCTAAGGAGACCTCCTGTATATAGCAATACTCTTTTTACATAGGAATCATCCTTTTTTCTTTGCATTTCTAAATCTACATGTGCTTCATCATTTATTATTGCTTTTATATCAAGTACAGCTCCTTTATTTCGTATATCAAATTTTTCTAAAGAAAACTGATTTGATACTTCTACTTTTTCTATTTTCTTATTTAAACACACCTCTAGAAAATCTTTTACTATATCTTCTTGCGAAAACAGATAACTAAAAATTACATCATTTTTAATAGTATAATTCACTTTTCACCTCCTATTATACATCCTTAATTTTAAAAAATCAATATCTAATGTATAGTTTTTGGTGAAAATACATAAAAAAAGAATAAAAAATGTACGATTAAAATATACTCAGAAAAAAATACCCAGATAAAAATTTATAAATTAAAGGTAAAAACATTAAAACATACATTTTTAATTTTGTAAATGTATATTTTTAAATTTCAATTCATTCGACAAAACTAGTTCAAATTTGATAAAAAATATTAAATATTAAATTTATATAAAAAAATAGATACTATAAAATTACTAATAGTATCTAAATAGCATAATTTGTTATAATCAGTTATAACTTATATATAATTCACCATAACTTATTTATATTACTAAATCTATGATAAAGGTATTAAATTTTAATTACTACTAAGAGTTGTTATTTCAACTCCTGTATAATAGTGTTTTATAATATCTTCATAACTATATCCTTTAATTGCATATGTATCAGCTCCTACCTGACTCATCCCAATTCCGTGACCATATCCAGTTACATTGAATACCAAGTTGTTATCTTCTATATCTAATTTAAAATCCGTAGATTTAAGAGAAAATAATACCCTTAAATTTTCAGCAGATATAACAAGTTCTCCACATTTTATATTTTTAACCCTGCCACTTGTAGTATATTCATTTATATAAGTATTTTTACATTCATCAGGAGTTACATCTTTTCCATATTTTTCCTTTATTTTTGATTTAAAATCATCAAATGTTACTTTAACACAGCTTGTTCTGTTTTGATAGTCTTCTTTTTCCTCATTTTCCACTGATATTAAATATGGTAATTTTTCTCCACCCCATATTTGATCAATATTTTCAGTTTTATACGGACTACTTGCATGAAAAAATGCTTTTATATATTCTCCATTGTATGTTATAACCTGATTTTGTGTAGAAACGACTGCCTCATTTATTTTATTCCAATATTCCTTAATTAACTCTTCACTAAATCCCCTTTTTCTCCATATTGAAAACAAGGTATCCTTGTCATAAAAAGCCTGACAATGTGTATGATTATCGCACATATCAGCTTCTTCGCCTTCACCATGTGTCATCATTTTTTTATACGTATATGTTCTTGCAACTATTGCTTGTGCTTTTAGTGCTTCAATATTATATGAAGGTGGCATTTCTGAAGGAACAACCCCTCTTAAATAATCATTTATATCCATAGCAACTACATTTCCAGTTTTGCTATACTTTACCCTTATGGTTTGATTAGCTTTATACTCAATTGTACTCTTCTCATCAAATTCTTTATTCTTTTCTTCTTCCAATTTTTTTGAACTTTCTTTTTTGGTTACAAAAGAATTTATACCATAAAGTAAAATACATAGTAGAATAATTATTACTGTAAAAAATTGTAAATAATGGTAATTTTTCTTCAATATTATCACCATTAATATTTATATGTATAACACCAAAAATTATATCTGTTTGTCCTAAATTATGGAAAAAAATCTCTCTATCAAATGATAGAGAGATTTATATACATTTTATTTAGAAGAGTTTCTTCTCTTCGAAGCTGCAATTAAAGCTGTAGTGGCAGCAATAATCATAGCTATAAGGATATTGTTGTCAAATCCTAACATATTACCAGTTGCAACTGCACCATTTGAAGTATTAGTATTAGTGGTACTACTACCAGATGATGAGTTGCTGCCTGAATTTGAATTGTTATTATCAATTGGTGTATCAGGAGTAGCAACTGACTTAGTTGTCGGTTCAACAGTAGTAACTGGATCTGTTATAGGAACCGTTGTTACTGATTCAACTGTTGTAACAGGTTCAGCTGTTGTTGTTTCAACTGGCTCTGTCGTTGTAGGAACAGGAACTGTTGTAACAGGTTCAACCGTTGTTGTTTCAACCGGCTCCGTTGTTGTAGGAACAGGAACTGTTGTAACAGGTTCAGCTGTTGTTGTTTCAACTGGCTCTGTTGTTGTAGGTTCAGGCTTCTTAACTAATGCATAAACACTTAAGTGATCAGTTGTAAACACATAATTACCATTTTCGTAAATTGCATTTACTTCAACTTTAGTGCCATCATCTTTAACCCAGAACAATTTACAATCTTTAATTTCTGAAGGAATTGAAATTGTAATTGTACCAGAAGGCTGAATAACATCTCCATCTTTACGAAGTGTGATATCATAAGTTGCTACAGCATCTTCTACTGTACTTTCAACTTTTTCAACCTTAAGAGTTGCATCAGGATCCATTGTTCCTTTTACTTTTATTCCTGTACCTTCATCAACGAGATCTTTTTCAATTGGTGGTTCTTCCATAATCTCGTAAGCAAAGCCATGCTCTTTTGCCCAGTCAAGTGCATATGAATTGTTATAAACATAAAGAGTAACATTTGATAATTCACTAAATTCATTTTCAGGCATAAAGTTTACTTCTTTTCCGACTATAATTTTTTTCAAGCTAGGACAATATCTTACTACATAATCACTAGGCTGATTAGTTATAACCGGATATTCAACTTCTTCGAGAGTATATACTGCATCCAAAATCACTTCATATAATTTTCCGCTGAATTTCAATTTTTTCAAAAAAACATTTTGATAAAATGAAACACTTTTTATATAGTGAACTGTATTTGGAACAATATATTCATTTGCCTGTTTTGAACGAGGATAATATAACAAAGTTTCTTTATTCTTATCAAATAATATACCTTCACTAGAGGAGTATTTTTGATTTTCATTATCAACTATTATTTCCTTTAGATTAGGTAATTTACTGAATGTCCAACAATTATCTTTAGTGTATATATCTTCATATTCACCTAAATTATTAACTGTTTTAGGTATAAAAATACTTTCTATATTTTTAAAACCATCAGCAGGTCCACTAAATTCATTAAAGCAAACCTTAGAAACACTCGTAACAGTTTTTCCATCAATTACTTCTGGAATAACAACTTTACTGTTATTATCACTTACATATTTTGTAACTTCAATTGTTCCGTCATCAAGCAAAGTATATTCAAAATTGCTTGTTACTTCAGCAGCACTAACGCCAACAATTGGAATTGTGCCTAACAGAAGAAATATGGCAAGAAAAATTGAAAATGTCCGTCCAATATTTTTTTTAAATGTATTTTTCATATAGATTCTCCTTTAAAAAGTAAATTTGAATTTTAATTGCTGACTACGGAGATCCACTACTCTCCGTATTGTTGGAGAGTAATAAAATATACTCACAAACGAATTATACCATATTATGTATATCTTGTCAATGATTTTGGCTTATTTTATTAGTATTTTACAATTTTAATAACTTTTTTGACAATTTTAGACAAAAAATATCAGGGATTTCCCTGATATTTTAATCAAAATCATTTGATGCTCTATTATCTGTATCATATAATACAACTGTACCCTTTATCTCTTGATATCTGGAATCATCAATTTTCCACTCTCCTTTTTCAAGTTGTAAAGTTATAGTGTCTACTTTATTTCCATAATTTGTAAATCCAAGATAGCCTTCATAGTCCCATTGAGTAGTATTATTTCGCTTATCCTCAGCGGCATTATTATTATTATGGTTATAACTAATCTCACGTATAACCTTACCATTGCTATCTTTATCTATACTTGTTATATTAAATACTACTCCAATATACCCATTTGTATATGGTTTTGAAACATCACTACCTTTTACAGCTATTGTTGAATTAGGTAATTTAAACTCTCCATACCAAGCCTGTATAAAGTTATTATCAGCTGTGCTCATCATTTTTGAATTTAATGTAAATCCTGAAGTTGAACCTACTGCAAGAGGTTCTAATTGTTCAGACATACCAGATGTGTTTCCGGCTGTTACAGAATTAGCCACTGATCTATACCCATCTTTTGGTTTAAAATATATTGTATAATCGCTTCCTGAGAATTTTTCATACTTTCCATCTGAGTTTTTATAATATAAATTTATTTCTTTATCGAAATTTGTTCCATCTTTTGATATATAATAATATGATGGTTGTATAAGTATTTCTCTAGAATAACTACTCTGTCCATCAAAAAATCCACTTGTTTTTAAATCAAAACTAATTCTATACCCCATTTTTGGTGCATTAACATATGATGTATTTGTATTTTTATATGGTCCAAGAGGTAATATTTTTTTAGCAGAACTTCCACTTATATTAATTTCTCCTCTATTCTCTAAAGAATTTATTTTGTTAGTATAAATATTAAATAATTTTACACCAGAGAAATATTGTACTCCTGTTAAGTCATTTATATTGTTTGTATCTGAAGACTTTCTAAATACTGATTTATAATCTATATCAGAGCAATCTGTTACTTTAAAATCATAAATTCTTCCTACGTTAGTTGTTTCTGCTCTTGCCATTGCAAAATAGTAAGCATCTGAATACATGTCATGCCAACTAGTATACTGTTTTTCATGATATTGTTTATTTTCGTAATTTGCATCACAGTAATCTACAAAATCAACTCTATTTGTAGAAATAGTAGTGTTTATATATTTTTCTTCAATAGTATCATTTTTTACTACATATTTTTTAACTGCATTAGAGAATATTAAATTTTCAAGAGCTTCTGAAGGCATATTATTAGTAACACCTATTAAAATAACGTTATTTTGTACTTGTGATACTATATCTTTTCCTGCTTCATTACTACTTGCAATTGCATTAAATTCCTTATCTCCTTTATTAATTTTAATTAATGAACCTGCTTCAACTTTAGAGCCCGATGAAATAGTTTGTAATCCTGTAAATCCATTATCCGTACGTTTTTTCACTTGATAATCGGATTTTAATACAACGTCTATATCAAATATTAAATAGTAATAATCTAAATAATTTGATGTATCCGTAATTGTAGCATACTGTGAACTTCCTTTAGTTCCAAAACTTACTGTAAAATCTGCATTTTTTTGTATAACATTTTGTTCTTTTGAAGATGATGGCGTGTGATCAATTATTTCTTTTGAAGTAACTTTTATTGTATCAAGTTCTAATGGATTATATACAATAATGTTAATTTTATTTTTGGCATCTCGATATCCAATACTTCCAGTTGTTGCTTTTTCATTCATGACATTAATTGCTTTATAATTGGCAGATAATTTTGGGTTTCTCACTCCATTATATTTTTTTAATGGTATGTATTTATTATTTTCATTTGTATCAAAATCACTAAAGGTTGATTTATTATTTTCATTTTTAACAAATGAATCTATAGAAGATTGAGATGGCAATTTACCGTTATTATTTGAATTTTTAAAATTACTTGCATACTTTAGACTGGCTTCTTTACTTTTGCTAGTTACAGTCAAAATATGACTTGTATCCGAATTAAATAATGTATAATTTTCTTCTCCAAATATATTTCCAGTACTTTCAGGAGGGACATCTGGATTGTCATCTATTTTACCACCTATTAATTGTTGTACGTTAAAGTGCTCAATTTTGTACTTAACTGTATCACCATTTTTTTCCAATTTATACTTCAAATCTTTAAGTAGAATTCTATTAGTTTTTAAATATGGCTTAACATTTGTATCTGTTGTAGTATATTTTTGAATACATGCATTACTATTATCATCAGAAGAAAATTCAGTATGTATATCTCCTGATGGTGGATCGTCGTCGCCAGGAGGATATCCCGGTACATCAGCTTCATCATAAATAAAAGTAACAACTGTAACTGCTTTATCAGCAGAATTTCCACCAACTTGAAATGATGAATCCGATTTTTTATTACTATTCTTGTTTATATTATCATTATCAGCTGCAGCTTTAGCTGTCTTGGCACTTGAAACAATTGCATTTTTATATTTATACATTTTTCCATTTGAAGCCATAGTAAGTGATCTACTAACTTGTAATTTTTCTCCCAAATTAATTTTATAATACTCTTGATATTCAACATTTGTTTTATCACTTTTTTTCACTGTTTTCTTACCAGAATTATTAATTATACTTTGTTTTCCATCTGAAGTAACCTTTATTTCTGAAGAATTAGCTATATCTAATAAATTACCTTTTGAATCAACATGTCTAATATATACTTCTTGAGGAGTGTAAAATTCTGTAGGTAATACTAATATATTATCAAATAAATTTATTGCTGACTGACCAGCACTTGCAAGCTTACGATTGCTACCAACTTTTTTCGAGTCAGGGCTTCCTACATCATTTATTCCTCTATTTTCAGCTGCCCAGCCATTTGTACTTCCTCCATGATTATACCACACTATATAATCTGCTGCTTTATATGAACTATACCAATCTCCTCTATCATCAACTGTATATATATTTCCCGTTTTAGCAGCTAACGAAAAATATATCTCATTACTTCCATTATTTTTTAACCATTTATTCATCACCTTAGTTATAGCATTCTTTGATATATACCAATCTGATACAGTTATTGTTTGATTAGAACCAGCCAACTTTATATATGTAATTTTATCTTCGTAAAAGTCTTCACTGCCTCTATCAAAATGCAAACCATTTTGATAGACACTATCATTTTGACCTGTAACTGTTGCCTTTCTGGTTTCCAACTGATTACTAAGATTTATTGATGCTGAACTTGCCTTTATATCGTCTGTAGTCAAAGTTTTTTTACTTTTGTCATATCCAATATCTATTGATGAACTTCCATTAGACTTCCATCCCTCTAAATAGTTTGAAATTAACTGATTATGAAAAACTATTTTATATGTTCTATATGAACCCTCACTATATCTAAATGAATTATCAACATTTTCTATCCACGTTCCATACTTAAAATTAGATGGGGGATATCCATAAGTGTTACCATAAGTCCTAACAAGAGCTCCTTTTCCATTATTTGTAGCAACAGCCTTATACTTTAACTGATACCCATAAACGTTATTCCCAACAAGAGAAATTGCAATAAGACATATAAAAGTTAAAAATAATCTTAAAATTTTACTTTTTTTCACTGTTTCACCTACTCTCTTACCATAACATCTTTTTGATCTTTAAGTAAACTGTCAACTATAGTTGAATTATTATTATATAATGCACTAGACCCATCTATTGCATTTCCCATTTTCGCATCTATATATACAGTATATTTATCATTTTCATATTTAACTTTTGAACCATCAGATCCTATAGGATCCATATATAATAGGTTATATCTAGTATCTGAATTTTTAATTTCAAACTCTAATTTCATTCTTACTACATACTCAAGTCCATCAAAGTATATTGTTGGAAACATTACAGTTGATTTTCCTTCAATTACAATTTTGTGTTCTTTTACGTAATTTACATAATCTTCTAAACCTTCTGTTCCATATAAAACGTATTGCAAAATATTATCTTTCATTTCATCATAATTTATCGTTTTATAATCAATATTTAAAATAGAATCGTAATATCCTTCAGCTATTTCTTGTATTTGTGAATAATATTCTTTTTTTGTTGTATAAAGTTCTTTTGGTGTCTTAAAATTTTTCTCATCATCAACATAAAATTCTTTTTCATACACACTCTTATCTACACTAGCAAGCGTATATGGATATTGATCTTTATTAGATGGTTCTTTATCTTCACTAATATTTATCTTTTCATCATTTATAGTTAGAGTGTTATACTTAACAGCAAAATTTGAAATTAATTCATTCATTTGTCCTTTAAAAATATGCTTTTTACCATTTATCTTCTTAGTGTTTATTGTTATAATTTCATTTTCAATCATATCTTCTATTGCAGTCTGTTCATCAGTTTTGTATTTATTAATATCTTTTACTTTTAAATTTATCGCAGAGTTTAAATCTTTTTCTAGAATTTTTACCTTTGCATTTGCAAGATAACGTATTACTTCTATGTATGTTGCTTTATCATTTGCATTATCCTTAGTAATATCAGCATCTCCTATTATACCTCTATATTTAGCATATTCAACCCATATTGCATTATCATAATTTTCTTCTGGTTCCCCAGCAAATCCTGATATATCACTTGTATTAAAGGCTACTGATAAAATCATTTTTATTGCTTCAGACTTTGTAATACTCTCACCAGTTTTTGCACTTTCATTATTGTACATTTTGTCAAACCCATATGTTTTCATTGTTTCTTCATATTTTTTGTAAGGCTTGTACTTGTTATAATTTACAAGAGAAATAATTCCAAAAATAGCTAAACCTATTAATACAACAAAGGCTATGATTATCGCTATAGTAATTCTTGACTTTATTGTTTTTTTATCTGGTTTTACTTTTTTCTTTTTTTCAGGTTCATCTTTTTTTTGATAAGCTGGAATAATTTTTTTCTTTTTTTCTTTATTGCTATTCTCTTCGTTATTTTTTTCTAAACCTTTTTTCTCAGATGATGTATCTAGTTTATTTTTTTCCTTCTCATCTTTACTTTTTTTTGCATTCTTAGTTTCCATATCGTTTGTTTTATCAACACTCATTAATTTCACCTCTTAATCTCTATGGATTACATACTGGACAAGGATAAAATCCTTCCAATTGTATATATGTATTGTCTTTTTTCAACACTGCTTTTACCGATGCAGCTTGTTGTTTTGTAAATAAAAAACTTGGAGTAATATTAACATTTTCTTTATTACTTGCAAAAGCTCTATATTCTGGACAATTTTTATCTTTATGGTATAGATTTAAATTATACTTTGTCTTATATATTCCATCTGTATTTGGAATAGATAAATAATAACGAGTTATTTCTGTTAATTTTGATGTACTATATGCTCTTACATTTAAATATCTATTTCCAATTGATATTCCTTGAACTAAAGCCATTATACCAACATTTTGTATTTGACTCTCCATTTCTCCTTCTTCTAAAGTTGGAAATACGAAATTATATCTTATCCCTGCTTGTGATGCATAAGAATTATTGTTATTAGTTGCATATTCCATCTCGTCTTGTATAGAATTAATTATAACTGATTTTCTTTTATTTTGTAGGTTTGAAATTATTTTAGGTAATACATCTTTTTCCCTTTGTAATAATGAAGCATTACTATCAACATTTGCAACCAATTTTGAATTGTTTTTGCTATCTGATATATAGAAACTAGAAACAGGTATCTCAGTAACTTTTCCAGATTTTTCATTTATATATCCTCTATGAGTTATATAGTCATCCATTGTAAATTCTACTATGTGAGTTGAATGAAGACCATTCTTTACAGCTGTTTCATAATCTTCTGTATAAGTAAGTTTGCTTACATCCCCTGGAGTTGCACATAAATAATATGTATATGAGTAATATTTCTTTGGCTTTAACACATGCTTTATTACATTTTGTCCATTTTCTGTAAATTCTTCAATTGAAGATACCTGAACTCCATTATAGTCTATTATAGCTATAGCTGGAATAAAATATTGTAAGTAATTTTCAGCAGTATCATTACCTTTTATTCCAAAATTATTATATAATGAATTTAAAAAAGTATCAACACCCACTTGTGCATTTACACTGATTTTATTATCACTAGTACCTGAGTATCCATAGTCAATTTCCTTATCTGTGTTTTCAACTTCTTTCATTTGATTAGAGGCATCATCTAATGCAGCATTTATTATTTTTTTGTAATACATTTCTTGTTCTTCTGCTTTTATTGTAAAAGAAACATTTACATACACCGTTATAATAATTGGAAGAGTAATTCCAACAAATATCAAAGCAAAGTCTGTAATTTTCATTTATACACCCCTTTTCAAATATATTTATTTAATAGTTTTAGCTTTAGAAATCAGGTTTAAAATTTCTGTAGAATCACCCTTATCAATAACACCATTCTTATTAACATCAGCAGCTTTTAACTGAGTTTCATTCAACGTAACAACTTTGGCGATATACTCTAATAACATTTTACTATCTTCATCTGTTATTTTAAGGTCTTGATTTACATCACCAATTATATATCCATTTTCTAAATATTCATTTATATATTCCATATCCTCAGCTGTAATTTTTTGATTATTATCAATGTCATATAGTTCATTTTCTTGGCTAGTAAGTTCCTCATTGTTTTCTAGATATTTTTTTACTTTTTCTAAGTCTTCATTTGTTAATGCTTTTCTAGTCTCACCAGTAGTAGATGATGGTTCTTTCAATTCAAGAGTAATTGTTGTACTATCAGAACGATATCCTAGTTTATCAACTGAGTACACTTCTATTTTATATGTATTACCATCTTTAAAATCTTCCTTTTTTTCTAGTTTGTTGGAAGTATTATAATCATAACTTTCTTTTGTACTATTATCTGTTATACTCCAAATATATTTTTCAATTTCATTTGGAATATTTGTATCTTGGTTATTAAATGCTACAGATGTAGCTTCTATATCTGTATCTATAAATTTATTATATGAAATTTGAATACTATTACCAGACTTAACCTCTTCTCCACAAACTGTAACTTTTGGTGCACCTGGAGCTTGTATATGTCCTTTATATGTTGCGTCAATTTTAGCCCATGAGTTGTTTTTTATAATTCCCCCATAATTTACTTCTATTCTTGTCTTAGAAGATGTAACTATAATTGAATTGAACAAAGAACCTGCAAGCGTTGTATTACTATTTTTTACTTTTACATATATTTCGTCGTTCTCATTCATTAAGTATATATTATTTTTTAGCTGTTTATCCATAACACCATTGGATTTTTCTAATGAATTAAATATATCATCGTTATAGTCTATATAACTTTGTTCAACATATGTATCACTTTTAATGTTATCCTTGTCTTTTGTTAAAACCTTTCTGTGTGCTTCAATCTGTATATCATATATATTTCCTGTATTACCTAATTCATTTACTAAATTATTATACATATTTTGATCAATATATCCATTATTCATTACTTGATCTGCGAAATTGGTAGTCGCCTTTAATACTAAATTATATGACATATCATCTTGTCTTTCAAAAAAATTATATAGAGGAAATAGCACCATAAGAAGTACTAAAACAATTATAGTTATAACAATACTTAAATTATCCTTCATAAATACTATCTCCCCCTTTTACTATCAAATAATATAATTTAATTTAGCGTTATTTCTATATTTTTGTTTCCCTTGTATCTTAAAATGTAATTCTTTGTACCTATTTTCTTTAATGCCTCAGCATAACTCATATTACTATCCAAATTCCCTGATTCAGTCGTTATTGTAACGTTATATCCGTCATCTGATTTTTTCTCACCATATAGGTCCTTTTTAATGTAATTTACAAAATATGAAAATACGTCAGTACTCGTCAAATGAGCTTGGCCTTTTTGTGCTTCTTCGAGTCCAGTTGTTGGAGTATTAATAATAGATGTTTCTATTCCTACTGAATACTCAAATGCAGAGTCAGCAAATCTATTTACACTTAAAAATAGAACAATAGCTAAACTTACAGCAATTATAAATATAATAACATATGTAGCTGTATATAATAATGTATTTGTTGATTCATCCATTATTTTCACCCCCTGAATACTAATTTGCCTTTAATATTATTGTCACTTTATTATTATCTCTTTTTATTGTAGAACTGTATGTTTTAGATGCCTCTGTTGAATTTACAGACAAATCTCCTGTACCTGCATTTTCAACATTTAAACTTCTTTTCAAAGCTTCTTCATTATATGGACTACCATTTCCATCTACAACACTAACTAAACTATTATTTTTATACTTCTTAACTGTATTTAATACATCTAAAGCTGTTTTTTGAGTATTATCATATGAGTCAAACTCATCGAATCCAGATTGAATAGAAGTATCTGTTTCATACACTTGTCCATATACAGTTACAACTTGATTTATAATTAAAAGAACAGAACTTGCAATTGCCATTGTCACAATTAAGCTTACAGCAATTATCAATGCTTTATTTGACATGTAATCCAATAGTTAGACTCACCTCCTAAATTATATAACTATAATTAATTAATCATTTCTTGTAATAACGTCATGTCCTCTTCATTTACTTTTCCATCTTGATTAATATCAGCAGCTTTAAGTTGCTCAGAAGAAAGAATTTCGTCATAATATAAATATTTGCTTAATAATGTCTTATCCCTAATACTAATAACTCCATCTCCATTTATATCCCCAAGCATAAACACTTTATTATTTTTTTCTAAATTTTTATACTCTTCTTCTTTAATAGTTCCCCCATAATTTATATATACACGAACATTATTTTCAGTTCCACCTATTCCTAAAGTAAATGCATTAAATAAAACTGTAGCAATTGTTACATTTTCATTTTTTATTCTAACAGAAAATTCATCGCCTTTATTCATTGTATATATTCTATTTTCATTATCAACTTCCATATTACCATCATCATTTAATTTATAATTAGCATACATATATGGAAGACTAGTAATTTCTTTCTTATCTAATGAAGAATATTGATTTAGTGACATCTTTGAATATGGTATATCACCATTTGAGTTTAATACTTTTAATATTTGTTCTTGTGTGTATTTTATTTCTGACGTATTATATGATAACTTAATATCTGATTTTTTATAACTATAAGCAACATTTCGAGAAGATAGCTTTAAACTATCTTCACTATTTGTCCACTGTTCAGCAAACAAAGAATAATCAAGAATAGATATAACTCTATTTTTATCATTATATACAAAAAGTGCAGGTTCATATTTTTTAGCAACATGTTCCATTTTTACATCATACACATTTCCTGTGACTGAAAGCCTTGATATGTAATCATTATACATTTCTTTTGTTAAATATCCTTTTGCAGTTACATTGTCTACAAAATTACTAGTAATTTTAAGTGCAAGAGAATATGATATATCATCCATTTTTTCAAAAGCAATATATAATGGTAATATAAATAAAATAAGTATTGAAATTAATATTGAAAAAACTCTTTGTAAATTATCTTCCATATTCCCTCCTTATTATACATTTAACCTTCGTTATTAATAGTAATTAAAGTTCCTTGTTTTCCATCATTTATTGAAACATTTTCCTCAACTTTTACAGAAAATCTTTGCCCGTCCATAATATCTTGAATTGCTAAATCATAGGTTGTTCCTTTATTAGCATTACTATATCGTCTTGTTCCAGTTGCTAGTTTAGGTGTGTAATTTTCATATTCATCTATGTATTTAATATCAATTACATTAATTTGAACCTCTTCATTGTCATAAAAATAATTAAGTAAATTTTTTACATCTGCACCAGTAATATAGTTTGTTCCAGATACATTATATGTTCCTGCTGTTAAAATATCTTGAATACTTTGGTCATAATTTGCAGCAAAATCCTGGCCACGTCCAACATTTGATGCCATTTGTTTTGCTGTATTATAATACATTAAAACTGCAGAAATTGTAGCAACTGCAAGTAAAGTGCTTACACCTATTACAATAGCTCTAATTGGAGCACTTTCGTCCATGATTTTACCACCTCACTTTAAATTTATATATATAATATACACTTTAAGAAATTAATTTACTTTAATTATACACATTTTCCACATTAAATTAATTTTTTAAACTATATATTAGTAGTAAAGGTATATAACTATATATTCGTATATAATTATATACCTTTAAAAATATTTAAAATACTATTTTTTAGTAAATGTTACTGTAACCGCTCCACCAGAATTTGATACAGATCCTTCAAATTGTGAAGTTGTACCTAATGTTTTTATTTGTGCATTAATTGAATTTGTAACATCAGCTGTTGCCTTAGTATACGATTGATCACCAATTGTGACTGTAATAGTAGCATCGTCTCTATTAACTAACTGAACAGCTGCTGTTCTAACCTGAGCACCAGACATTTTTTTTCCGTCGTATTGAGCAACTAAATCGTTCATTAAACTTTCAGAAATACCACTAACTTGAGCTTGACCTTTGTTTAGTAGGTTTTGTCCCATACCTGTGATAAGCATTACTGCTGCAATTATAATGATTGTGATGAAAAGTCCAACACCAATCATGATCGCTTTTTGCGCGTTATCCATAATTTATATACCCCCTTTTAAATAATTATAAACATATATGTTAAACACCTTATGGAAATGGTGTTATAACCTATTTTATTTGTCTTTTAGAAAGACATTTTTGTAAAGTAATTCATCATTTGCATTATTGATACAATCATAAGTGGTGCAACTAAATATCCACCTATAAGTAGTACCATTGGTGTAAATCCAAGTACTTTACCTATTGCTGTTTTCTTTTTAATTAACCTTTCATTTCCTTCTTTTCTTCTTTCATGGAAGAAAGCTCTTTCTGTTTCAAGTTCATCAAATGCATCTCTTATTGGTATTCTCTCAACAGCTGATTGTAATTGTTCTATAATTCTTTGGAAATCCTTGTAAGGTACATCTTCTTTTAATTCTTCTAATGCTTCATATGCACCAGATTCATAGTTGTTAAGACATGTAGCAATTGGTTCTTTAAATGCATAAGAGAATCTACATAACCATTCTAGAATCGTTTGTACATCAATTCTGTCTATATACATAAGCATAAGTATAATTGACTGGAATTGCATAATTTCATTTTCTTTTTCCATCTCACGTATTTTGTTACGTATAAATAATATAATTGATGGAACATAGTAGGCTATAAATGCTAGAACAAACGATGTAAGTACTTGCCAGAACTTAATATATGAATTTTTAACACTTTGTATTTTGTCATATACTCTTGTAACTTCATCTGCATCAGCTTTACCCGTTACAGGATCAGCAAATTCCATTTCAAGTTGTTCCTTTGTAACATTTTTATTTTTATATTTATCAATATACGTTTTATCTCTATCATTAATAGCTTGTGCAGCTTGTTCTTGTTGCTCTGTAAGCTGTCCAAATGATAAAAATTCATCACTTATTTTGTTATATGTGGCTTTTACATCTATTCTTGTTACATTAAACATAAGTATTAAAGCAAGAATAAATGTAACAAAAGCTGCTGTTATTTTATTTACATACAACCATTCAATAGTAAGATAAGAATTAGTATTTTTAATAAGCATTGTTTCTTTTCTATTTTTCTTTGTATGTGGTCTTGATTTAAATGCATCTACCACTAATTTTACAATTGTTATTTTATATAGCTTGTCTTGCCATTTTACACTTGCTACTCTATCAAATTTTATTTGTTCAGAATCTTCTTTTACAATTCTTAACATTAAATATGATACAAATATTGATATTATTATAAGAGATTGCATTATAAATCCAAAACTACTGTTATAGAAGTTTGATAGTGCTGGGAAGTTTGACTCAGCCCAAGCCTGTAATGGTTTAATACATATAAGTGGTACTACAGCAATAATATTTAAACTTCTAAACATATAATTTATTTTATCTTGTTTTAGTATTTCAAGATATATATCTTGTAAAATATTGTTTAAATTTTTAAGATAAACAGAAGTACCATCAACCTTCCTATCACCTAGGTCATAAGTAAGATATGATATACCAGCAAACAATTTAAGAAATCTATTTGGAGCTGTATCATAATATTTTTCAAGCTCAACTTCTGGATTATCAGATATTATAGCTTCTTTTATCTTCTTTAATTGAGGCCCTATTTCTTTATCACCCATTTCATCAATTGCTGTATTAAAAGCCTCATCAATCATTCCATGCTCATGAAATGCATGTCTTATTGCAGTAAATGTATCAGGCATTTGCCTTAATATTTTATTTGAAACAGATGTTATACCAAGATCTATCATCTTTTCTGCAATAATTAAAACACCAACTATAACTATAAGTGACATGTATAAATCATTTACTAGATTTAGTAATACAAATAATGAAACAAAAATGAATATTACTGCAATTAGCATATATTTACCAGTTCTTTTTCTTATTTCATATTCTGTATAATCATTTGTCATTTCAAGTTTTAGTCTTGTTTTCTTTGTATAATATTTTATTACTGGCATTTTAACAAATGTCATATATACCATTTGATATAATCTATCAAATATATCTTTAAAACTAGATTTGTTTTTTACAACAAGATTATCTTTTGCAAAAAGCGCAGAATTTTTCTTGTATTTATGTTTTAATAATCTAAGATATACAAGTAATACAGTTATTCCAATTACAGAAACAGCTAGTAAACCTATTGCTATATAAGTAACACTCATTTTATCACCTCCAAGCTGTATCTATGAAGTTATCAAAACTTTTTACATCTTCTGGTGACATATTGTCTCTCATAGATTTAATATTTTCTTCACTTATTGGATTTACAAATACATACTTTCCATCGTGCCATTCTACAATATTTTTATATGTATAATTACTTGTTTGAGTCATATGCTCAAAATATTCTACTGCGTTATCCATAAAGCTGTCTAACTTCTTGTCCATATCTTTATAATTTTTGTAATCACTATTATATGTAAACTTTTTCTCAAGAGGTATACATTCTGTTATTCTTTCAATATATCTTGTACCATCTGTTCCTCTTTTTAAGTGAATATCAAAGTTTATAACAGATACAACCTGTACCTCTGCAACATCTTCAGATTGGAACATACCTATTTTTAAAAGTGAGTTTCTAAGTGCTGTGATTAAGTTTGGAAATGTTTTAGCATGGTGAGTAAATAGTGTAAACTTAGAGGCAACCTGCGCCATTTGAATCATCCATGCAGCAACCGGATCAGTTGCAACCTCACCTAGTATGTTAACTCCACCATCAGTTTTCTTTTGAACATCAAGACCTTCTTGTCCATTTATAGTTTCAGTTTCTCTAAGTGACAAAATGTTATGATAAGGATAAATTTTTCTTAAGTGTAACTCGAATGCTGTTTCCTGTACACGGATTGTAATTGTTGGGTATAAATATTTCATTATAGCCATTAGTAATGTTGTTTTACCACAACCCTGTTCACCAGTTATTGCTGTTACTCTTGCACCTCTAACTAAATATTTTAATAGCTCAATTACATTTGCTTTATTTTCATGTATTAAAAGCTGTTCTGCAGAAATAAGTGTTGGAGGAGCAAATTTTCTTACGAAGAATGCCCATGATTCTGAAAAGTTTGGACGTAAAACAACAATACGAGAACCATCTTTCATTTCATTTATTTTATAACCAACAGACTCAGACAATTGTCCTGGGTTATTATATTTATATATATTTTGACACACTCTTTTTAGTTCAGACTCACTACCAAACGATAAGAAAGATAAGTAAGTTGATTTACCTTTATAGAATATCCAAACACTGTCATAAGACATTGGTATCTTTCTCTCATTCATTTGTTCTAGGTAATCTTCCATACCTACAACTTGATCCAAGAATGATGGAGGTATACCAGATACACCACCGGATACACCATCAATATTCATGTCACGAATATCATCTACAACACTGTATCCTTTATATCCTTGATAAACTCTTTGAACTACAATTTCTAGTTTATCTTCGAAAGATAGAGTATCAGGAGTTACTTCATTTTGAAATATTTGATGTATTTCAGAAGCTGTTATAACATAAGATGGAACCTCTGGATCAAATTCATATTTAGGTTCATCCAAATTATATTTTGTAATAATTTGTGTAAGTGCCTCTGCTTTAAATTGCTTTTTATATAAATATAACAATATTTCAAATTCATCTTGTGGTGTAAGTTCATCAAATTCATTAAAAGGAATTGCATTATTAATATTAGAGTTGTTTACTTTATATGTATTTCTTAACAAATCAAACATTAAAGTCTTTACATATTTTTTATCACTAGCATCAGCATAACCTGCTCCCTTTAGTGCTTTTTTTAGTTCATACTTTACATTTTTTCTTCTTTCAAATTCTTCTTCTGAAAGAGCCAAATCGTAAAGATTCATTCTTGTGATTTCATCAAATTGTTTTTTTATAAATGCTTGCATACTTGCTATACTATACTTTTCTTTTGTTCTTTCAAGTTCAGAACGTCTACTATCTTCATCAGGGCTAGTCTTTTTTACTTTGTAAATTATAAAAAAGGCAACAAATGCAACTAGTAGTACGATAAGTACAATATTAAATACAAAAGCAACTGACATACTTTCCACCTCTTATTCTATTATTTTTAATTATCTTTTATTTTTGCAATATTTACAATTTCATTTACAATGTTTAATGTTTGAAAAATAAAATTACCATTATAATCTTTTGGATCAGAATTAATATTCTTATATAAAAAATCTATAACAGTTCCAGAATTACACGCATCAGCAAATATATAATTATGTGGTATTACATATATAGGATCTTTAACTTTATATTTTAATTTTATATTCATAACATTAAACTTTGAAGCTGCTTCATAATCAGCTATAACAATAATCTTAGTTTTGTCTTTTAAGCTCTCATTATTTGAAAGTGTAGTAAAGAAATCACTAAACTTTACTGCATCCTGATTTACAACACATACAACTATTTCAGCATCTGCTACCGTATCCATAATGCTCTTTTTATCCAATGATTTTGGCATATCAACAAAAACTAAATCATATATTTCATCAGCTTTTCTTGTCATGTATGGAAGATTGTCAATAATTTGTTTATATCCATCAGGATCGTCTGCACTCATTCCATACAAAACATCTAATCTTTCTTTCAAAACAGGTTTAGCATAGTTTTGAATGGAATCTGCTGTAAGTTTATTACTAGAAATAAGTCTAATTAGAGCATTTATTCCAATATTTGAATTATTAAATACACCACTTTGTTTTAATTCTTCATATGGAGTAAAAGAAGATTCCATTTTTCTTGAATTAAAGTTGGCTTGCATAAGTAAACTTGTCACCTTATGTGTCATTCCCATTAACGTACTTATAGCAACTGCCGTATGCGTATTTCCTGTCATGTTTTCATAAGGACTCCAAAATACAATTCTTGGCATTAATTTTTCCTCCTTTTTATTTGAGTTAAAACTTTTTTAGCATTAACATCACCTAATATTTCAGCAGTAAGATCTGCAAGTGTAGCAACATATAGTTTTGTATGTTTTCTTGTATCAATTATTCCACTAAACTGCGAATCAATATCTACTAATTTATCCTGTTCCTCAAGAGGAAATTCATAACTTGGTTCTTTCCAACTTACATCATAGTCTTTAATTTTTTGTTCGAAATAATCATTTGCTGCTCTTGAGACATATGATCTATACATTATCTTTGTCATCTCAAGTTTTGAATCCTCTTCACTGCTATACACTCTCATTGCTTTTATAATTTCTTTATTTTTTGCTACTGAAAGTACACTAGTATCAATAAAAAAGTATACTTTATCTAATCCTCTTGTTCTAAAAAATTCATATGATCTTGCACTATCCATATCAATTAAAACAAAATCATACAACGCAATATTTATACTTTGCTCTGCCATATAATTTTCTACATCGTGCATACTATCAAATCCAACAGCAAAGTCAATATTGTTATATTGAGTAACATAGGCCCTGCCTATATTATCCAAGGCAGGTACTATGTATTTTAATTTCCTATCTAAAGTTGCATCAACTACAAGGACTGATTTATCCATTATATTGATGGCTCTTGCAAGATTTAATATCATATCATATTTGTCTACATACCCTATTAATCCAATTACTTGCATTTAATTTCCTCCTATTTTACGGTTCTATTGTTCAGTTGTTCCGTTTAATAAAGCTGTTCTTTGGTTTTGTTGTGTTGTTATAGATGTTTGAGCTCCACTTACAATGTTACTATAATTTTCTTTATTATCAGCTTTGTAACTGCTAAGACCACTTTCAATTTTTCTTCTTGATTCTTCACTTAATTTAGCTGTAGCTTGATCTAATATATTATCATTTGATTTCATAAGTTGCATTACTTGTGAATTTGGTTGATAATTTTCTGTTATTCTTGTTGCTGATGATGCGAAGTTTTTGTATTTTATAATTAGATCAAACATTTTTTCTGTAAATTCATCGGCATCTGCTTCTTGTAAAGTACTTAGTTCTTTATCAATTTCTTCAGACACATAACCTTTTGCTGTTGTAGTTGCTTCTTCTGATAAGTTAGTTTGTGATGTTGCATCTGTATATTTAGTTGCATATAATTTTGAACCTTGATTTAAGTAAGAGTCAACTGTAGCACTGTTAAGAAGTAATCTTTCATCTTCTGCTAAATCCATCCAAAAAGTTGTTCCAACAATATTTTCTATTTTCTTTTGCGCTAAAACAACATAATCTGTTCCGTTAGGGAACATTATTCTTATATCAACATAATCACCAATATTAAGGTCAGTTGGCATAAGAACTGTATTTACTTCTTGAGATCTTACATCAGCTGCAACTATTTCAGAAGTAACCATAGTGCTAAGGACTGGGACATTAGCCGCAATATTATACTTTGCAACGCTTCCAACTACTTCATTTGTGCTTTTTGCAGCTCCATTTGGTATTGTGTTTTTATTTATGTTTTTAGCAATAGTAACCATATCATCAGTAATAACCTCACCTTGTATTATATCTCTTTTACAAACAACAACATCTTGTGTATATTTTTTATTATACCCCTTATTTGTTCCATTTTGATAACTCTTTATTGTACTTATTGACCACCATAAAGAAAGTCCAATTCCAACTACACCAATTCCAAGGCCAATAAATACTCCTTGCATTGTTTTTTTCTTAATTTGACTCATTCCAATCATATGTTTCAACCTCCAAAAAATTAATTTTTACCTCAAAATATATTTCATAGAAATGAAAATATACTATATCATATTTAGTATATATTTTTATTAATAAAAAATCAACACTGAGATAAAAATTTTTTTAAACAAGCCAAAAATGAAATAAAAGTGAAACATTAATGAAATTTTAATGAAATTTAACGAGCAAATTCTTGTAAAAAAATGTCAAAAGTTATTACAAATATTGTAAAAACCTTTGACACTTTTAAATAATATATAATCTATAATCTATCCTTTATTTATAAGATAAAATCTTGCAGCTTCCTTAATATAATCAACTAAGTTTGATTTTGGAGCGTCCCTTAATATTACAAGTTTACTCTCTCCTATCTTTTCATTTGTATCTTTATTAAATATTTCAATATTTCCTACTTCATCTCCATTAGAGATAGGTGCTATTAAATTATCATTATATGTTATTTTTTCAACTGTATCTATTTTTGCACCTTTATCAGCAAGAATTGTAACACCATCTTTTATAGCCACTTCAAAACTTTGATTTACACATTTATTAACATTTATACTACCAGTCACAACTCCTTTTTCACAAACACTTTTAACTTCATAATTTGCAAAACCATAATCTAAAAGTTGTTTTACTTCCTCAAGTCTTACTGCACTTGACGGTGCTCTCATTACAACCGCTATAAAAGAAGTCCCATCTCTTGTAGCAGTACCTGATAAGTTAAACAATGCTTGTGAAGTTGAACCAGTTTTAAGACCAGTTGCGCCCTCGTAAAAACGAATTAACTTATTTGTACTATTTAAGCCAAACGTTCCATTCCTTAAAGTATCTTGCCAAATAGATGTATATTTTAAAATATCAGGATGCTTTGTTATAAGTTCTCTTGACATTATTGCGATATCTTTAGCTGTTGTATAATGGCCTTCTTCATCTATTCCATGTGAATTTTTAAAGCAAGTATTTTCCATTCCAAGTTCTTTTGCCTTATCATTCATCATTTTAACAAAATTTTCTTCACTTCCACCGATTTTTTCGGCCATAGCAACAGTAACATCTCTATGTGTGAATTTCTAGCATGAAAAAAATCTAATTAAATAAACTTAAATTTATAATTTATTACAATTTCATTTTTAGAAATTAATATATTATAAATAAGTTTTTCTATCAATTCTTCTTTTATATTATTATTTATTATATTATTTTCTTGTTGTATATTTTTTTTCAACTCTAATATATTTTCTTCATTTATATTAGACTTTAAATCATTATATTTATTTATTTCATTTTGTATATTATCTCTTTTTTCTTTTAGTATTTTAGTATCTTTTAAGTAGTCTTCATCATTTATTAGATTATCAAGTTTTTTCATATATAACGAATCTATATTATCATTAACTCTATTGTAATCATAATTTAACTTCTTTAATTTTTCATCTATATTTTTTAGATAGTCTTTATTTTTCTTTAATATGATATCATCTTCTGCACTTACTAAATCAAACAGTTTTTTATAATGTCCTTTTATATTATTAATTATTTCTTTTTCTAATTTAAAATAATTATAATAATATTTCCCGCAGCAATTCATATCTGATTTTGGGCAATTAATTGTTACAACTTTATCACTTCTTACATTAAAATTTAATTTTCTTCCACACTTTGCACAACGCATATATGGTCTAAATAAATAATTGTGTACTTTTACATTTGTCGTTTTTCTCTTACTATTTAATATCTCATGTACTTTTTCAAAATTACATTTATCAATAATAGGTTCATGTGTATTTTTAGTAATTATCCATTCGTCTTTATTAGTTTGCCTTTTTTTCTTTTCTCTATATGAAACTTTATTAACAACATTTCTTACTGTATTGCCTATATACACCTGATTTTTCAAAATTCTCAAAATTTGTGTACGTTTCCAAATACCATACATATTTGTTTTCTTATTTGGTGTAATATGATAATATTCTGCAGGTGTTTTGATCTTTTTTGAATTTAAGTATTTAGCAATATACTGTGAACTTTTTCCGTCTATATACATATTATAAATTTTCTTAACAATTCTACTTGAATTCTCATCAACTACTAATTTACCTTTATTATTTGGATCTTTTTTATAACCGTAAGGTGCATATGTTCCCATATACAAACCTTTTTCCATATTACTTCTTTTACTTTTTTTCAATTTATCAGAAACATCTTTAGCAAATTTTTGGTTGTTATATAACTTAAATTCTATAAGTACATTGGCTAAACTATCCAAATAAGTATCTATATTATCAAGCACTGCAATAAATCTTACATCATGTTCAGGAAAAAATTTTTCTATATATTCTGATGCCTCTACACTTTCCCTTGCAAATCTAGATAAATCTTTGACTATTATAGTATCTATTTTTTTTAACTTAACATCTGATATCATTTCTTTAAATTTAGGTCTATTAAAATTAGTTCCACTATATCCATCATCAACATATTCTTTATTAATTTTAATTCCTATATCTTCTGCATATCTTTTTAAAAGTTTTCTTTGATTAGAAATACTTTCACTCTCTGCCTTATCACCATCATCTTTTGATAACCTCATATATATACATACATTATTAAAGAAGTCCACTAACTACATTCAACTCCTTAAAATTAAACATTATTTCTATATTTTTTTCCTTATTTATATATATATTATCAATTAATAATGTTAAATCATCCTTTTTTAATATAGTTGATTTCAATATGTGTTTTACAGTTTTCTTTAATTCTTCATCTTGTAATATTTTATTATTATCTATATTATAATTTTGTCCCTCTACCTTTGTTTGAGTTAATGTTTTTTCTAATTCTTCTCTCTTTTTTATCAAAATATTATATATTCTATCATAGTCAATATTATCAATAATGCCATCTAATTTATCAAGATAAGCTTTATCTATTTTATCATTAATACCTTTTATATCTAATTCTATTTTATCTATTTTTTGGTTATAAAGGTTTATTTTTGCATTAATCATTGTAGAATATTTTTCTCTTATCTTAGTAAAATCAATTTTGCTAAGATATTTTTTCATAACTTTTTTTATTTCTTCTATAATTACTTTTTCTATTTCATCATAATTAATATATGTTACACTACACTTTTCATTACCAACTCTTGGTTTACTAGCTGATGAACACATACAATATCTTCTAATAGTTACTTTATCTTTATACTTATCTTTTTTTGTTATAATGGCTAATTTTCTACCACATTCTTTACATACCAATAAACCTTTTAAAAGGTAATTATGCTTATTTACTTTGCTCGATTTATTATTGCTTAATAATTTTTGTACTTTTTCAAAATTGCATTTATCAATAATAGGTTCATGTGTATTTTTGTTAATTATCCATTCATCTTCTGGTGTATTTATTATTTTTTTACTTTTGTAGTTTATCTTCTTTGTTTTTCCTTGAACAGAATCTCCAACATACACTTCTTTTGAAAGCATCCTTCTTATTGTTTCAGGATTCCATTTATTACTAATAGTTGTAACATTTTTTCTTGAAACAGCCGGAGGTGGAGTTCCATCATTATTCAACTTTTTAGTTATTTGATATGTTCCCATACCACTTAAGTACATTTTAAAAATATCTTTGACTATTCTACTTTCCATTTCATCAATAATCAAGTGTCCTTTTTTGTTAGGATCTTTTTTATAACCATAAGGAGCTTCTACTGATATATACATACCATCTTTCTTCTTATTATATAACATAGCTCTAAATTTCCTAGATGTATCTTTACAATATAGGTCATTCATAACTGCTCTAAGTGGTAACATATCATCAGTTTCTGTGATTGTATCAATTTCATCATATATAGCAATAAACCTAATATTATTTTCAGGAAAATATCTTTCTATATATCTTCCTACCTCTGAATAATCTCTACCTAATCTCGATAGATCTTTTACTATAACCATATTTATATTCTTTTTCTCAATATCCTCTTTCATTTTATTAAGCCCTGGTCTATCAAATTTTAATCCTGAAACACCGTCATCTATATATTCATTACATATTTTTAATCCGTTTTCCAAGCAAAATCTATTTAATATAGTTCTTTGATTGGAAATACTTTCACTTTCTACCTTATCACCATCTTCCTTTGATAATCTAAAATATAATCCTACTTTATAATCTTTGTTATTTTTATAGATATTCAATCCATACCACTCCTAACAAAGCTATTTATCATACATAATAATATACAAATTCAATAATTAATGTCAATCCCTTTCAAAAATTCTTTCCATAATAAACTCCTCAATTATTTCTTGAAAAGTTTTACCTTCATTATTAAATTTACAAATTATATTTATATTCTCCATAGCTCCCCCTCATTTAATATTATTAAAATATTAATCCTTTAGAACTTTTCTTCTTCTCTTTTCTTTAATTCTTCATATGCAACCTTTCCATAGTCTACAAATTTTTTTCTTTTTTCTGCACGTCTACTACACTCAGAACTAACCTTCAACATTGAATATATTATTAAAGTAACTACACCCAATATATATGATATAAGTGCTATTAAAATATATTTTATCATTTTATTCACTCCTTAAATATTTTTAAAATCATAATTTGCTCTAACAGCCATACGAATTTCACGTTCCCTAGGATCTCTACGGACTGCCCCTTAACCTACGTTAGCCAGACAGAAGTTTCATTATTTGTTATTATGATTTTTATTCATTTTTCAATGTACTCAGAAAGTTCTTTATGACCTTTCTACTAATTAACAGCGAATACACATAATCAATTTGTCACATCCTTTTTAAATTTTTTTACATTTTCTTCAAATTTATATACCAACCACATTTTTAATTCTTTTTTATCCAATTTTTTATTAAAACTAAAAACTATACCATCTATCATTGGCATATACATTTCTAATAACTTGTCCATTGCTTTTCTATCTCCTAATTGTGCTTTATCTAATAATGTTTCAAAATCATCCATTACTTTCCCTCCATTAATTTTTTTATTTTCTTTTTTATTCTGTTAATTTTCGTAGTTACATTTGTTGTTGATATTGACATTACTTTTGCAATTTCCTTTGATGTATAACTATCTAAATATAACAAAATAATTTTTCTTTCTTCTTGATTCAATTTTTCTATTGCCATTCTCAAATCTAAATTTCTTATAATAGATTTATCAACATCAAAAAAAGAAGTGCCAATCTCACCATTAAGTGAAACTGACACTTCAACAGAATCATATGAATATGATTCTCTAATGTTTTTATTTACTTTGTTTAATCTATAAAAATCAATAGCATCATTTTTTAATGCAATTTGCATATATTTTGTAAAATATGCCTTTAATTTGCTCATGAAAACACCCCCTTTCGTAAGAAATAGGTATGTCTTCATTGGTACAAAATAAAAAAAAAGGCAAACATACAAACTAAGAAAAAACTTAGTTTATATATCAACCTTAACTTTATTCTATCTTATGTTTTTTTATTTACCTTTTATATATACTTATACCATAACTAATATATATTTTTTGTAAAATTTTGTCGAAAGAAAAGAATAGATTTATTTAAATGTGTCATCTTTAACGGACATATTGTAAAAAAACTTGATATAATTTAAAAATAGAGGTGGATATATTATGACACTTATCGAAGCAACACGATCAAGGATCATTTCGCTACTTAAAAAAAAGCATTTTACACAAAGTGAATTATCAACAAGAGCCTGTGTTTCAAAAACAACTATAAATGATTTTTTGAATAGAAAAAATTCCAACATTACATTAATAACTCTATTCCATCTTTGTGAAGGATTAAATATTGATTTAGAAGAATTTTTTTCAGATAATATATTTGATAACGTAGACGATGTTTAAAAATCCTATTTTCAAATTAAATTGAAAATAGGATTTTTTCATACATTCATACATATATTTAAATAATAATTATATAAACTATTTAACATAAGAAATAATATCATTTTTTATAAATTTCCACTTTATTATTAATATAGTATTCTCTATATAAATATCTCGAAAATATATTAGTACATAAAGTAATGATAATAATAAATAAAATGGTAATAAAATTTTCATTTATAGTTCTTTTTAATTTTCTCATATTTGTTCTCCCTTGATAAAAATATTTTTACTTTCATCATTACATTTTAATATTTTTTTATTCATTACAAATATATCTTGCAAACTTAAAACCTCGATCCAAAATTGCATTTCTAAATTTCTACTCTCTTGATTTAAAATCGATAAAGAGTTTTGCAAACCTTTTTTATTTACAAAGTTCATAATTTACCTCCATTATAAATTGGTTCTATATAAATGTTTAATTAAAAATTGTCAATAAAAATTATACAACTTTAGCGGAACAAAGTCAATATTTGTATTCATTTTACGAATACAATTTTCATTACGAAAATAATTACATTAATAAAACTATAAATAAATTATAATAATAAATATAAGGATAAACTTAAGGAGGAAGTTATGAAAAAATTTATAATCCCTAAACCACCAAAAGATGTCACAAAAACCATACGTATAAATGAAGATTTAGCGAATCAGGTTCAAGAACTTGCTGATAAACAAAATGTTAGTTTTAATAAAGTAGTAAATGAAATGATTAAATTTGCTCTTGAAAATCTATAAAGTAATTTTTTATAAAAATTTTAGTAAAAAGAGTAAAGATTATTTTAAAATCTTTGCTCTTTTATATTAATATATCTTATCTAAAATATTTAATGTTAGTTTTTCTGCTTCAATTTCACTTGATTCTACTTTTTCTGTATTATCACTGCCATACCAAGTTGACAATGTATATTTATCTGTAGTAATATTAGACCAATCACAATTATGATTATCTATACTAGTAGATTTAATATATACTTCTTTTCCATTTATATCCCTTTTTAAACAATGTTTTAAGCCATTGCAACTTTCCTCTTTTAAAACCTTTCTCGTCTCTTGATTTTTTTCTAAAAAAATATCTCCTTTATTATCTATAACTCTAGAATATGATATAGGCTCTTTATATTCTCCATCAGTCAAAACTGTCCTATATGCAGAAGATAGTTCTAGTAATGTACACCCCTTTGTTAATCCACCTAATGAAAGTGCAGGTAAATTTTTATCATATTTTTCATTAATAGAATTTATACCTAAATCTTTTAAAAAATCAAATGATGTTCCTATCCCTATATCTTGCATAACTTTTACTTTTATAACATTGGTACCACTTTTAATTGCATCTTCTATAGTCATTTCACCCTTAAAGCCATTATAATAATTTGAAGGTATATAATTACCACATTTTATTGGCTCGTCAATATACTTGCTATTTAGAGTTATAACGCCTTTTTCTAAGCCACATGCATATACAGAAAGTATAGATAACATTCCCCCAGGTTGTGATAATTTTTTAACAGCTCTGTTTTCATTTGTAATAATATTAGGATTATTATTTAACTCTTCAAAAGTAATAGCTCTATTATCTTTATTTCTGCCACCAACAATAGCAACAATTACTCCAGTATTGTTATCTAATACAACTGTTGAAGCCTCAGCCTTATTTAAAAATTTATCATAATTATTGTATATCTCCTCTAATTTATTTTGAATATTACTATCCTCGCAAGTATATATTTTAAAGCCTCTTGTTACTAATATATTTTCAGCTTCATCCTTACTTACATTTTCTTTTTGTTTAATATCATTTATTACATCATCTAAAACTAAAGCAAGGTAATATGATTTAACATTATCAAAAAATGCTGTGTCACCATAATTTATCGATGCAATTTCGTTTCCTTTTTTATCATAAATACATGTATTTTCTTTTATTCCTTCTACATTTTTCTTTTCTTCAGTTTTTATACTCTTAGATAGTATAAAAACTAAAAATATAGTTAAGCATATAAACAAAATAGCAAGTATAATTTTTAGTATTATTTTGTTTTTCATATTATATTACACTCCTCCATTACATATTTTAATAATTTAGTATTTATTAAGAATTAACCTACTGTGTGAATATTCTTTTTTAAAGTTTTATTAAAAAGCCATGGACTAAATAAATCTCTAGTATAAAACACAGCTTTTAGTGTCCCTTTTTCTCCTTGACCTAAAGTAATTATATAATCCTCATTTTCTTTAGTTATACTATCTATATCCACAATATATTGTATTTCATCTGGGAAATTAAAGTAAGAAAATTTTACTTCCTGCCAATCCTTTCCACCATCTTTTGTTGCGTATATTATTGGAAAATTAACATCACTAGTATTATCCAAAATTAAAACTCCTGTGTTTTCATCATACATACACAAATCTACCAAGGTATTAGCTGAATTATTTAAAGGAAGTTCTCTTTCTTCCCAAGTTTTTCCAGAATCATATGTCAAATACATTTTTTTACTCTCACCATAATATTTTGAATAATCAGTTCCAAGTGCTACATATCCAAAATTTTTATATGTAAATCCTATTACTCTTTTAGTTATATAATTCACAAACTTTCCATTCGTATCAATATTTGCTTGTTTCCAAGTAGTTCCATTATCCAATGATATTTTTAATATTGGACTTCTACCATAAAAATATGCAATAGGTAAGTTCTCATTCTTTGACATAAACCAGCTATTTGGTGTAAGTGATAAAGAGTTATAGAATTCTAGAGTATCATCCAGTTCCTCTTTAGATATATCTGCATTAATCCATGTTCTTCCATAATCTCTAGTAAATTTTAATTTACCTTTATTATCTATATAATAATCAGTTTCCATCATATAGTTAGGATTTCCTGATAAACTAGTATGGGTTGCACTAAAAACATATAAATATTGTTCTTCTGAAATCATACTTACTCCATCATATAACCTAATTACTACATTAGTATTTCCATCACTTATACCACCTTTTCCAGCATCATATTCTTTTTTGTTTAAAGCTTTCTTAATTCCTATTTTCATATCAAAGATTGGTTTTCCACTCTCTATTATTGTATTAGGCACATACCTAACAACATAACTAGTAAGATTACTTTTCTTAATTTGTTCTTTTAAAGGTATCTTTTTTATACAATTACTTATGTACTCTATATCGCTGTTCTTATCATATTCAATAACAATTGGTAAATTATCATTAACTGGCAAATTATATGTCAATTTATTTTTTGTATATGTATATCCTACTCTTCCAACATACTGTTCATTTTCATCAAAAGCATTAAGTGATAAAGTAAATGATTTAATATTTCCTCTACTATTTACTCTTGCTTCAAAATATGCAACTGTATATTTATTTGTCATTTCATCTGATTTCTGTATAATATCCATCATCTTATCAAGGCCTTTTTTAGTTAAGTTATAACTGCCAAGACTATATGTATTTTCTCCATCTTTAATATTTTTAGGATGATATTTTTTATAATATTTTATACTAAAACAACAAAGTAATAAAACTATTATTACTAAAATACTTATTTTTAAGATTTTCTTTTTTAGTTTTTCTTTTCTTAACTTTTCTATTTCTTGAATTTTTTCATCAACTATTTTTTGTATATCAATATCTTCTTTTTTTCCTTTTTTGCAATTTAGTAACTCCGATACATCTAATTCTAATACTTTGGCTAGTGACATTAGCATGCTAATGTCAGGGAAACTTAAACCTCTCTCCCACTTACTAACAGCTTTATCTGTTATATATAATTTATCTGCTAATTGTCGTTGTGTCATCTTTTTTTCTTTTCTAATGTTCATAATAAAAATTCCAAAATTATTATTATCCATGCTTTACTATCACCGTTAAAATTATATCACTAGTTTAATATATTGTCTATCTACTATTAGTTTAGTTGTTAAACTTCTTAAGATTTCAAGACTATTTTAAAATAATTAATGCATTTAACAATTCATATTACTACTAATACAATTTTACAATTCTGATATAAAATAGAAAAAAGTAGAAAGTTTATAAAACAATATTATATTGTTTTATTGTATAATTAAATTAATATGATATAATTAGAATTGGGAGGTAAACGTAATATGAAAAAACAAAGCAAAATTACTATTTTAATCGTTTCTTTAATATTATTAACATTAACAATTATATTTACTGCCTTTATAATTTCAAACAATTCTGACAACAAAAACATTTCTAAATCAAATGATGATAGCAATATAGAAAAAATAGAAGATAAATCTACTGATCATACTAGTAAAACAGAAAAAACAGAAGAAGAACCACCACCAACATCAGAAGGAAAATTATATATAACATATGGCGATAAAATTATTACTGCATATAAATGCGATTATGATCTAGAAAGTGAACTTGCTCATCCATGGGAAATAAAAGAAAAATTTGATAAAATGTGGAATTCAATTGATTCCGATATTCTAACTTTTTCAGAAAGAGATACAATCGATGCTACATTACAGTTTAGTAGATATGGCTATCCAAAAGATGATCTTGACTTTTTTATAGAGGATATGATATTTTTTTATGACACTGGCACAAATGGAAAATCAAATGCAAATATCTATTTAAAAAATGAAAGTAAAAACAAAATTGCAAGAATTTCAGATGGAAATGTTGGTAAAAATATTCGAGCATTTAAAATTAATAATACTTGGTATGCATATAGAGTTATCGTTACAGAATATGTATATGTTGAGTAATTTTTGTAAAGCTTATATAAACATAAAAATGATTGAAATTACATTTGTAAAATCAATCATTTTTATTATATTAATTTAATAAAAAAATTTAAGCATAAATACTACTATTAGTACTGAAATTCTAGAGTAACATAAACTCTACAAGTACCATCTTCATATGCCGGATTAGTTTCTGTACCAATAAATTTAGATAAATCCTTACATTCGTACGTAAATAAATATCCTACCTGATCTGATACATTCATCCAATCTGAAGTATATTCTGTATTAGAATAAGAATATAAAGTAAAATTATCTTTTCTTTCATAAGAATTTATCCCTTGGGATACATCTATTATATGTTTATTAAAATAAACCATCAATTCAAGTTGAGGATCTGTTTCATCACCCACAGGCTCAAATCTTACAGTATATTTTAACTTTTTAGCATTTTTAACTGGGAAAAATTCATTACCTGTATTATTTCCTGTAAATTCAAATGGAGTTAATTGACATTTATCTATTTTATCAACCACTTCAAATTTACCAGAATAAGATACTTTGTCAATATCCCAAGAACCACTAGCAGTTGTTACAGAATATTCATGAAACTGATCTAAGTTCCAATTGTTTGGAATTTTAAAGCCCATATTACCAGAATATCCCGTAGACATATCACTTACAAAACAAGTTTCTGCATATCCTTCTCCCATAACCTTTGTACAAGCATTTCTTGTTCCATAAATTCCCACTTTATACTGGCCTATAGCACTATTTATTCCGTTAAAATAAGGAATAACGTATGAAGAAATCTCGGAATTTATTGGGTCAAAATCAATTGCAAAATAAATTATTGTACCACTTGGTATTCCTAATTCCTCTGCCCTATTTACTGCTTTATTAGCATCAGATACTCCCAAATTATAATTATACTTACTTACAGTATCTGAATAGAGTGTTTCTTGGAATATCGGAAAGAATGAGAGTCCATTATCTAATATTCTTTTTGGCTCATCATTTTTTAGGCCTTTAGATGATCCTGTTAGATATCTTCCGACAACAGTATAGCCATTTGATTTAAGATAATTAAGCCTTTCTTGTGTCATTTCAAATCTTGTATCACAAGCTGTACAATCTCTATCAGGATTTCCTTTACTAAGCAACAAAGCCATCCAAGTATTAGTATCTACTTTTGCTTCGGATGACAAATTAACATCCTCTCTAAATTTTTTGACTGCTGCTTGTAAAGCTGTATCCCATGACGAACCAGATAAATTAATACTTCTACCGTATCCATTACAGCATAAACAATATTTTAAAAGATTGATTACTTCAATATTATTGTTATTTTCCGGCAAGTATAACTTATATAAATTATTTTTTGTACCTGTTCCAAAGTTACCAGTCGCATCATCGACAGAATATCCCTCAATAGCTTGTAATACTTTTATTAAAGCTTTATTCATTTGTCTTCCATAAAGACCATCGCATGGAATAATTCCAACATAATCTTCATATTCACGATTTAAACTTTGTTGTACTAATCTTATGGAATCATCTCCACCCGAAACTTTAATGTACTGGTCCATTGATAATAGACCTTTCATAACGTTAAGTGTTACAGTAGAATTGGGTGAATTAAATCCCATATCTTTTTTCAAGTCTATTATTGCACCACCAGTGCCATCATAAAAATGTTTAGTTATACTACTTGAACCTGTAGAATATCCCTTTGTCCATAATGCACATTGAATAATTCCATATACATTACTTTCTTCTGTTGAAGGATATTCCTGCTGAACTACACCATTTGGATACTGAGATTTAAACCGTGACTGTGTTCCTTGACCAAAATTATCCGCAGTAGCAGTAATTCCAAGTTCAATCTGTAATGCTCTTATACAACCATTTACTGTTGCTCTTCTGCTAGTTCCATCCTCTGGTACACTACCAAAAGCACTATTAGAAGAAAAGTTTTCATTTAACCATTGCTGGCTTTTTAGAAGCATTGAGTCTACACTCCTAGCATTAGATGTAGTATCGGCAGCAAAAGCTACTATATTACTACAAATTAACATAGTTACCACTAACATAGTTGAGAGTATAACTTTAAAGTATTTATTTTTTGACATTATTATTCCTCCTGAATTCATAAGATTTTTTACTTGTTATTACTTTAAAATTTGGTGATCGTATGTGCTCCATAATTAGGAACCTCCTTTATAAATGTTAATTAACACTTAATATAAATTTAGTGTAATATATATTATACATCACTAGATATTAGAAATAAACAAAAGTAGAAAAAGATAGAAAAAAATAGAAAAAAACAGCTTAAATTTATAATCATTATTATTAATATAATTGATTTTGGCTTTAAATTGCTATATAATCTAGCATGGTGATTTTAAATGTTAAAAATATTAATCGTTGATGATAATTTAGAACTTAATCAACTTCTTTTTAATCAAATAAAAAATTACAATGAAGATGAATTCATAATCACAAACATTTCATCTAATGGTGAGGATGCATATAACTATTTATTAACACATTCTCCTGACATAGTATTATTAGATTTACAAATGCCCAAACTTAATGGTATTGAATTAATTTCTAAATTAAAGACTCAGATATCACTTCCTAAAATAATTGTTATAACAGGTGATACTAGATTATTACCTGAAATTATTAAATTAAATATAAAAATTGAAAATATATTTACCAAGCCATTAAATTTTAAATCCTTAATTGAAAATTTAGAAAGAATAAAAAAAGAAAAAGATAAAGATAAAGATAAAGATAACGATGAAATAGAATTAAAAATTAAAGAGTGGCTTAAAAACTTCTATTTTAACAAAAGTAGTCCTGGTTACCGTTATATTGTTGAGAGTATAAAACTGTGTGTAAAAAATAACAATTTAGTTACTCCTTTTGAAACAAATTTATATAAAAAGGTAGCTGAAAAAACTAATGCAAAATCAAATTTACATGTAAAATGGTCAATTGATAAATCTATAAACGTATTAAACAAATATACTAATCCTGATACTTTAAACAAATTTTTTCCATATAGTAAAGTAACATCAAAAATTTTTATAAATGAAATTTTTCAAAGAATAAATAATGAAATACTAAAAAAATAATAACCTTACATATATTGTAAGATTATTATTTTTTATTTTATAATTAAATATACTCTAAAACCTGTTTTCGAATTTGCCCAAGCATGTGTATAATTATCTGTTTTATCTGAATTATCATAGTATCCACCACATGAATAACAGATATACTTGCTGTCTTGTCCTATACTTTTAGTACTTTCACCAACATTTCCAAAATAATCATATATGTTATTTACTTTAAATTGTTCAATCGCCCCTGTAGTTAATATTATATTTTCATTTTTTTCTTGTATACCATTTTCCAATTTATAATTCTTTCCTAAATCATTAGAGTAAAGACAGTTAAATTTAAATTTAGAATTAGAATAGTTTCCATATTCTTTTAGATTATTAAAGTCATACCCTGAATTTTTTAACCACTCATCAACAATTGCTCTTTGTTTTATATTAAGTAAATTTCCATCTACATATAAATTGTCTTTATACATTAATTTAGCATTTTTATTTGCATTCTCACTGCTTATATAATACCAAGGAATTACACCTTTTTTACTCACAGTGACTCCTTCATTATCACTAGTATCAACAGAAATATTTTGTAATGTATTTTGCCTATCTATAGGAACACCTGCTTCAAATCTTGCAATATAAAAACCACCATATTTCTTTATTTGTTTTTTTACTTGAAATTCATCTTCTAAATAATCTTTTAATTTATCATATCCATTTTGATAACTCTTATCGTATGGTACCCAAACAAACTGATTACCTATATCATCCTCAATAACTAGTCCATTATTCCATCCTTTTGGATTTTCTTCTTCATCTAATACCCAAGTTGCACTATCAGTTTCTAGTTTATGAAATCCATTTGGTATAATAGGGTTATTATAGCTACTTACTTTTTCTATGTTTTCTAAATCTTCATTCATATTTTTTAATTTACTATTTAGCAAGCTTTCTTTTTTTAAATGAGTCCAAGTTAAAACAAAAGCTGCACAAAATAGTACTACCGCCAAAATAAGAATCAATATATTACTAATTACTTTCTTTTTCATTACTTACACCTTATATAGTTATACCATAATTCTATATATTAAACAATAATTCAATTATATATTCTGTCCATTTTTGTCTACTTTTTTCTATCTTTTTCCGCTTTTGTTTATTTCTAATATTTAGTGGTGTATAATATATATTACACTAAATTTATATTAAGTGTTAATTAACATTTATAAAGGATGTTCCTAATTATGGAGCACATACGATCACCAAATTTTAAAGTAATAACAATCAAAAAATCTTATGAATTCAGGAGGAATAATAATGCCAAAAAATAAATATTTTAAGGTTGTAATTTCTACTATATTAGCGATATCTATGTTAGTTTGTAGTAACATTATTGCATTTGCTTCAGAAAATTCCACTAATTCTCTATATAATACTAATATAGATTCTGATATGCAAGAAATGGCAACAGAGTTAGTAAACAATATACCATCAGAAGCTATTTCGATTGGTAAGCCACAATTTATTAAATTAGAGTCATCTGATGCCATAGGAACTTTATCTATCACTCATGATAATCCACTTGCCTCATGGGTTACTTTTTCCAGAAGTAATTGGGGGGCTTACAGAGAATATGATGGAAATAGAATAGCTGTATCATATAAATTTGTAGTCCCTAGCGATTCTAGTTCAGGATACAAGGTAAATCTTGCTTTATTTGAATATGGTCAGCAATATTTTTCAAAAGGAAGTGTAACTGCTTCTAATCAAAATGAAGTATATTCATTTACAGCTAAAAATATAACTCCAAATACGCAAAGTTATAGATTTTGGTATGAATCTAATACTTATACAAATGTAAGTGTTTATGTCGTAGCTGTACCTTATTACGTTTAATTAATCTTTTAAGCCCACTATTCTTATATTTAAGGAATAGTGGGTACTTTTATATACCGGTCTTTGGTAATTCTTTACTTAATTTTACTTTTTTATTATAAATAATAGTTGTCCATTTATCTTTATCTTCAATATGTTCTTCAATATAATCACCTGACACTCTGGTGTTATTAGTAAAGACATAACCATTTTTTAAGTTATCTAATACATTTACATATACGATAGGACTTTCATCCTCTTTAAAGTCAATTTTTACTGTACCAAATCTAAATTCAAACTCTATTATATACTCATCTTCTTGTAATTCTAAATTGTTGAAATCTAATTCATACACTTTTTCTGAATCTAGCTTATCTATAAACATTTTAAAATCATTTTTATTTGTTTTGTACCATACACTATACTCTAATTTTTCGTTCCAAGTACCAGTATATATTTTATCTAATCTTACAGCCTCTGTTGGTAAAGTATCATTCCAAGTAAAGTTATCTAAAGGTACATTAGACTTGTTATGAATATTTTTAAAATTGTAATATATATTATCCTTATTCTGAGTTTCTATAAACCCTGTTTTTTCTATTTCAATATCAATACTAACACTATCATTTAATATTTCTTGTTCTACTAAATCTTTATGATTTACTATTTCGACTTCATATATTTTTTTGTTTAATAAGTAATATTTTGCCTGTTTTACCTCTTTTATAAAATATTTTCCCTTTAATAAATCCTTTGTAATTGCTATTCCTTCTTCATTTGTCTTTATTCTATCTACTACTTTACCATTTATATCTAATATTTCAAATTCTACATCTTTTAATGGTGATCTCTTTAATAAATTAGTATATTTATTATCTTCAGAACTTAGTTTTACAACTTTTATTTTGCCTTTTATTTTTTCATTTTGAAATTCAATAACTGCATTTTCTCCCCATTTTATATCTATTATTTGACTACAATTTTCTTTATCTATATAATAATTATCAGGTACTGCAATTTCTGTTACCTTTATTTTTTGTTCCTTGAAAATTTTTAAATCTTTTTGAACATCAAGTTCTATTACTCCATTTTCGCCTGTAATATATCTTCCTAATTCTTTTCCATCTAATGTTTCAAATTTAAAAGTAACCCCATTAATACCTTTTTTAGTATCTTTATCAATCTTATTTAATGTTATATTCATAGTTTTATATTCTACATCAAAGTTACTTTGTACACTACTAAAATTTACAGGTTCAAGAAGCAGCCCCATATTTTGCCTATCTCCTATAGTTGTCGCACCAAACATCACAGAAGTTTGTTTTGCCTCTGCCATAAAATCTAATTTTACATTTTTAGTTTCATTAATACTAGTTATAGGTATTAAAACCTTAAATTCATTTTCTTTATTTATATCTAATATTTCACTATTTTTTAAATCTGTTATTTTTGCGTTATCTGCTCCTTTTAATGATAATTTTATATTTTTTATATTTTCATTATGAGATATTTTATATACTTGAGAATAGTATTCTCTATCTATACTATCAATGTCTGCTTTTCCTTGTTTTTCAATATTTAAAATAGCTTCTGAACTATAATTCATATTCATACCATCATTGTATATTTTCCTTATTGCATTAACTACATTTTCATTACCTGATGAATAAGGAGTAATAGCATTCAAATCAAGATTGTTTAAATATACCCATACTGCAAACTGTGTAGCAAAACTTGCTTCATCTTCATTGTTAAGACCTAATTCAGATAATGTTTTATAAGGACTTCCACTAATCAAAATTGAAGCAACTTTAGAATCTGAAATTATTTTATTCACATCTACTGTATAATCTCCTTCTTCTGCTCCTTTTGCTCCCAAATTTAAACAAAAAGCCTTGTGCTCTACATTATTATAATCTTTATAAAAGTACATATAGTTTAACTGACCAATTCCCTTATACCTTATATAACTTGTACCTTGTCTATAATATATATTATATTGTCCTAAATCTATTTTATCGTTAACGTTATATGTTTCAGCTCTTACGTTATTTGCTACCATACTTATCATAAATAGCATTATAAATATAAAAGTAAATTTTACTATTTTTTTCATTTCAAATTCCTCCTCATATAAAATAAGCGAGTAAATGTTCTCATTTACCCACTTTAAATTTTATTAAAAATAATATTCAGTACTCAAGATATTTTCATTCTTATATACATATTCTACATAAAAATAAAGCTCTAGGAAATAATTATCCACATTATCAACTAGTCCTGAATATTTATTATCTTTATTTTCTATTATAATCTATATTGTTTTTAGCCTTTTTTGTAACTTTAGTTTATACACATTTATCACTTTTTAAAATACTTTTTTACATCAAATTTCCTATTATAAGTAAACCTGAACTTAATATAATAGTTATAAATACTATTGCTAAAGCTATAACTATTCTTTTTAAAATCATAAAATCACGTCCTTCTTATATAATAATTATATAAAAATCGATTTTTTAAAGTCAATCCCTTTTCGATATCCTAACCAAAAATGTATTATTTTTCGACTCCTTGAACACACAATCTTATATTAGTATTACCTGATATACAAGTTATAAGTGTTATTTTATTATCTTCTGTATCTTCTAATTTACCCCAATCAGTACTTTCAATCTCTGATATTTCTTCTACCTCATATACCTTTGTTCCATATCTTGTTTTGTAATAAATTTCATCTCCTTTCTCTAATTTATTTATATCAGCAAAATAATTTGCCTTTGTTCCTGCGTTATGACTTGCTAACCCTACATTTCCTTCATAAATATTTGTACTTTCAAAATGTCCTATTGAATTTGATAATACTTCAAGCTCTACGCCTTCACAAATCTTTACATCAACTAAATTTATTTTTGGTATTGTTAATGTACCTATAATAGATTTATCAGTAATTTCTTCTTGTTCTATATCTTTATCATTGTCATTTATATTATCATCAACTGAAATACCTTCTATTTTATCTAATTTATTCTTATTGACTATACCTATACTGATAAATACAATTAATATAATTATTATACCAATACTAATTCCTATTAAAATTTTCTTTTTCATTTTTCCTCCTAAAGTTTTATTTCTATATTTCTGTTTATAATTTTACAATACTTACTCAAGTTGCCTTTTAAGACTTTTATGCTCTTACCTCTATATTTTTTATATAATCTATTGTTAAATTTTAACAAATAGTTATTTGAACTTTCAGTATTAGATTTACTTATATCTAATATATTATTGTTAATTTTAAATCTTCCAACATATTTTTTATTACAATATACTTTTACTCTATTGCTTGAATAAATTAGAAGTAATACAAAAAATATTGAGCTTGTAGTGATAATTGTTAATGGTAATGCCATATTACTTTCTTCCTTTTCCTCTATTTGAGGTATTACTTCTTCATAAACTACTTTAATTAAAAGTGGTTGCGTTATTTTCTTTTCAGCTTTTCCTTTATACTTGGCTATAACTTTATATGTATATGGATTATATATTTTCTTTACTCCTCTATAAAGTGCTTCTCCCCTATATAAATCTGTAATTTCAAACATTCCTGTATTTTTTGAAGTTTGTTTATACCAGTTTACATTAACTAAATATAGCTTATTACCATCTTTTTCAAGTTCCTTAGGTATAAAATTCATGTCATTTCTAATAAGGTCAAAATATTGTTTTGTTTCTTCAATATATTCTTCATAATAACCATTATATATTGGTGTTACTGAAATATTTTCATAATCTAAATTATTTATACCAATATACCCATTTTCATTATAATTTATTGTTTTAGGTAAAACACTTAAAATATCTTCTAAACTATTTGAATTAAAATTTATCTCTTTAATACCATTTGTTTCAATAGTATCAATATAATCTTGTTCTACAATATCATAATCTAACATCTTATAATTCTTTTCTTGATAATTAATCTCTTTTTCTAAGTTTTCGATGAATGAATCTTTTTCTTCTCTACTTACTTCATATTCAAAATTAATTTTATCATTTTCTTCTATAATGTTTGATAACTCGCTTGCATATATATTTTGACTTAATAGCAAACTACATATCAAAGATATAAATATCTTTTTCATTTCAATTTCCTCCTTGTATAACTTTAACTATAAGTTGCCTTATATTAGAATTTAAAAGTGCTGTTGCACCAATACTTACAAGTATTGTTATAAAAAAATACCATATAAATGAGAAAACATAGGATATATTACTTTTAAGTGTAAAAAAACAGGCTAGTATTTTTTTACTAACCTGTCTATCATTTTCTTTTAAATTCTTTTTCAACTTGTTTTTACTTATCTTTTTTATCTTCTTTTTCTTAGCATTTGTATTAATTTTAAACTTTACTGCATCTATATAATTATTTCTATTTAATGCTTGTATCCATTCTTCATTTTGCTTTTCTTTATCTTCAGATATAATAAAATCATATATTCCTATGTCAAATAAATTTGATAACAATTCATTTCCTATTTTATATCTTAAAGCTATTATCATTATTTGTATATCATATATTACTTTTATTCTAGTAATTGCTTTTAAAATTTCTTCTTTTGTATCTTTGAAGTCCGTTATATCTATAACTATCTTATCAAAGTGTTCTAATTTCTTATTCATAAAATTTTTATCTATATACTCATTAAATGAATTTTCTATATTTTCTATAACACACTCTTTAATATTTATATATTTACATACCATATCTTTTGTATTTTGATTATTTGTAATTATTAATGTCATATCATCCTCCAAAAAAAAGACTACCATCTCTGATAATCCATTACTCAAAATCACACACTGTCAATTTATTAATTTTTCTAACAATATAATTCACATAATTAGGTTTATATGCTCTTTTTAATCTATTACAATAACTTATTGCTAATTTCCTTTTGTATTCTGCAATTTCTAATTCTTCAATGATTTCTATCCATTCTTCAGCACATATTTTGTTATTTTCTAGTATTTCTTCTTTTTCTGTTTGTGCAAGATAAGTTAAAGCTTCAAGTCCAAATTCTGTTCCATCTCTAGCAGTAAGCATTTATAAATATACCTAAATTTTTAAAGAAGCTCATAAAACTATCTCCTCGTATACTATATTATTATTCTATCATAGTTTTATTGTTTTTTCAAATTTCATCTCCCCAGCTATCCCATCCATCAGCTGTTTGTCTTGCAAAAAGTTCAATACGTGGTAAATCACCTACTAATTCTATTATTTTATCTCTAACTATTGCAGGTTTCTTACTATGTTCTTCAATATGTGTATCAACTACTTGTGATACTTTATTTGATTTTCTTTTTATAGTTCCTTTAGTAGCTAATAAACATATTTCTGAATTTGCTCTAGTCCAATGTCCAAGTCCAAAGAACCAAGTATCACTTACCTTATTTCTTTTTATCCAGTTAAATCCACAAGTTTTGTACTTAAATTCCCATTCTTTTATAACTTTAACTCCATCTAACAAACAAGGAAATGTAACCCATAAAAAAAGAATACAATCTTTTTCTGAAATTTTTTTGATTGTATCCTTCATATTAATTATATCTTCAACTTTCATTGTTTTATAATGTTTTTCTGCAGTTCCTCCTCCATCTTTCCATGTATTGTATTTCCATGGTGGATCTGCATAAATTATATTATATTTTTTATCTGTATTATATATATCTACTACTATATTATCAACCTCCTTTTATATCAAAAAAGAGTGCATATATTTCTATACACACTTACATACTTAAACATTTTTTTACCAGTTATTATTTTTTATCTATCTTACATAGCCATACTGTCATAGCATTCACTACATACTATATCAATACCCTAAGTATTTTTATTATATTCATTTGTAATATTATCCAATATTTCTTGTTCAAAAGTTGCTCCAATTACTTTAAGGACTAAATATCTAAACACAACAGAATACTTTTTTAAATAAAAAATCCTATCATTTAAGGTAAAATATCTCTCGTTTCCACATTTTTTTAGTGCATGTGAAATTCTATTTCTTTCATTTAAAGAGAGACTAATAAGTTCATCTTTGTTAATATGTCTTTCATTTTCTTTGGTAATATTACATTCACTAGAAAATAAATTACTTATAAATTCATCTTCATCAAGTAAAAAATCTAAAATGGCATTAAAATCATGTTTTTTTTGCACACTTTTAAACATTCCTTTTATCCTTTTTTTTAGTTTATTAGAATATCCTTTATTTTCTATTAATCCATATATATCACACATCGCCATCTCTAGTTCATCATCTTCAATTTTAGACTTATTGTTTTTCATCTTACTCTTAGCATTTTCAAGTCTTTTATTTAAAAATACTGTTATTTTATCACTAAAATTTAAATTAGCAAAACCTTCTAATCCTTGCAATAAATATGTTAATCTATAATCTGAATAAAGCGAACTGTTACTCTGCGAAGTAAAAAAATGTCTCAATTGTATATCATCTTCACCAATTAGGTCATAATATTTACTATACATATCTTTTAATTTTTCTACTCTAATATTATCTAAGTTTACTAAAGCTTTAGCAATATTCGTAAAATCTATTGCTGTTATTGTATAACCAGTAATTTTTACATATTTAGTTATTATAGTCTCATCCTCTAATCTAAATTTAAAATATTCTATAATAGGAAATTCCCCTAAAATAATTGCGAGAAACTCCATTATACGTAATAAAGTTAAATTAATTTCACTTTCTTTACCTAAAAAGTTACTTATTGTAATTTGACTTTTATCAAAGTAAATTTTCATTCCATTATCTAAAGTAAATGAAATATTTTCTTTTATAAAAGTTCTATTGCTTTTTAATAAAATTTTTACATTTACTTCTTTTACTCTATCTAGTTCTTCTTCAATATAAGTACCCACATAAATATTTTCAATGCTATAAATAATTTTTTCATTATCTTCATACTTAAGTTCTAAATCATGAATTGTAATCTTTTTGCCTTCTGAATCAAGTAATTTCATTCCTTCTAAAGACAATTTTTTAGCAACATCAAAATAAATATAATTTTTATCCTTATAAATCACAAATATCCTTTTTCCATAGTCTAACTCTGCTTTTATTTCTTTATCCAAATTAAGAGACTTTACCATATCAATTTTTATCATTGTATTCCCTCACTTTTTTGGATTTTCATTATATCATCACAATTCATGTATTTCAAGCTAAAAAATAAAATTTTTTGGATTTATTGTTATGTTACAATAGATGTGAAACAAAACCTATATACAAAAAGTGATTCAACT
>ERZ773170.143-NODE-143-length-82360-cov-8.180973_pt1 | contig 82360 bp, 80 predicted proteins | sample MGYA00581002_ERZ773170 | MGnify/ENA primary metagenome ERZ773170 (study PRJEB29015, sample SAMEA2737811) | human gut metagenome | biome: human gut; feature: human-associated habitat; material: faeces | place: China | collected 2012 ... | reverse complement strand
CGATTTCTTTGTCTGAGGAGGGCATCGATGCCATGAGCTGGTCGGAATTTGTAAGCTCCATTCGAGAACCGGAACTGATCCAGTATCTGAAAGAAAGAAGACTGTACGTCAATGAAATGGTAGCAGAAAGCGGGGAGATGTAACATGTGTGCAGTGTTTGGATTTTTAGACTACAAGGGAAAAGTGAGTAATGCTGTTTTGAAAAAGCTGACACACTACTTCTCGGTTGCTGCGGAAGTCCGTGGAACAGACGCAACAGGCATTGCCTACGTCCGGGACGGGAGCATGGTCATCTACAAAAAGCCGAAACCGGCTCACAAGGTCAAGCTGTTCTTTCCCAGGGACACGAGAGCGGTCATCGGACACACCCGGTTCACAACCCAGGGCAGCGAGAAGCGGAACTGCAACAACCACCCGTTCGAGGGACGCTGCGGCAAAGAATCGTTCGCCCTCGCCCACAACGGCGTGCTGTACAACGACAGGGAACTTCGCCGGGAACAGCATCTCCCAACGACACCGATCGAAACCGACACCTACGTCGCTGTCCAGCTTCTGGAACAGGGGCAGAACCTTGACACGGAAAACATCAAACGCATGGCAGAGCTTGTGGAGGGCAGTTTTGTCTTTACAATCCTCAGAAATGACAATACGCTGTTTCTGGTGAAAGGCAATAATCCTTTGACAGTTTATCATTTCCCCACATTAGGGCTGTACATCTACGCCAGCACAAAGAGCATTTTGGACAATGCTTTGAAAAAGGTAAATCTGAATGGCAAGTACAGCGAAGTCGATGTTTCAGAGGGTGAAATCGTCAAAATATCTTCGAGTGGCAATCTCCATAAGAGCACATTTGAAATGCAGGACTACATCCACACCATGTTCAACCCGTACAATTGGGATCAACTGGATTACACAAAATGGTGGATGGAAGATGAGCGGGAAGAATTGTTGCTGGAATACTGCGGTACATTTGGCGTTTCGGAAGAAGAAGTAGAATTGTTGCTGGAAGTCGGCTATGATCCGGACGAGATCGAAGAACTGCTCATGGATACAGCGGCAATGGAGGAAGCAATTAGCGAGGCAAAAACACTGTTACAGTGTGAAGCATAAAACGAAAAATTGGAGGAATTTGACATGAAGGAATTTATCGCAGGACTGGTACTGACACTGGTGATCGGCGGCATCGGGATCGCCATCGAAATGCAGGAACGGGAGGAGGTGAAGTACATCAATGCCGATTGCAATTGAAATGTTTCTGGCGGGTGTTGCCTGCGGCGTAGAACTGCTGGCACTGGTCAAGAAGAGTAAGTGAGGAAAACATTGTTCGTGGGAGGCTTGGCATGACGCTGAGCCTCTTTTTTTGAAACAAAATCGGAGGAAAATCATGCAAAAATTACGCTCTATTGCAACTATTTCAAATGCTGCAATGCCGTCAGATCTCAAATCATATCTGGTGCAGAAAATGGAAAACATCGAAAAAACCTATCACTGTGACATGGGTGATATCCTTTCTGTAATTCTCTTAGAAAAACAGGAGGAATCCTATCTGCTCGACAAAGGTTTGGAATTCTATGAGATCCTTTCTTTTTCCCATGCTGACTGGATCCACACTGTCTGGGCATCTTCGGACGGATACAGCGAGGATATCTACATTCCGTTTTCCACAGAAACGCAGAAACTTGTGGAAAGAAGGTGCTGCTGATGTTTTCGGGAAACCGCTATCTGACCAAAAGAATCCATGAGGAACTGCCGCTTTTTCTGCAATTATTTCTCTGGAACCGCATTGCAGAACTGCCTGTTCCAAAGGATTATCTGCAAATATTTCGACTTTCCGGAGCAGGCAGCCAGCAAATTATTCTGCATAGTCAGGAAGTGCCGCCTTATGAAAAACGCTATCAGTTTGACGTGCCGTTTTCGCCGGTCACAGCGAAAATCTATGTAATTGCAGAATATGATGCAAACCAAAAGCCCTATGCCACCATGCTGTTTGCAGAAGAATACTAAGTGCTTTTCTTCCCTTTTCAAGAAAAGCCCGAAGAACATTCCGTTATACTTTTCAAAGGAGGCGGTTTTATGCCATATACCGGTCATGTGCGAAAGCGGACGACCAAATCCGGGATCACAACCTATCAGGTCATCGTGGAAGAAGAATCCTCTTTTGCTAACGGAAAACGCAAACGCTATTACAAGACCATTCAGGGCGGGAAAAAACAAGCAGAAAAAGTCATGCGGGATATGATCCATGAACTGGAAACCAGAACTTTTGTCAAAGACAATCGGATCACGGTTCGGGATTTCATGCACCAGTGGCTGGAGATCTACGTAAAAAATCAGCTCTCCCCCACCACTGTACAGCACTACATCGATCAGACGGAAAAGTACATCATTCCACAGTTTGGAGATACCTGTTTGCAGCAACTGAAAAACATTGACATTCAGAAATGGATCTTTTCTCTGCAAAAGGCATCTCCCAGAACCGGAAAGCCGCTTTCGCCCAAAACGATCAAAAACATCTTGTTGAATCTCTCGGCGGCAATGAAAAAGGCAGTCATGCTGGAACTGATTCCGAAGAATCCCTGTGACGATCTCACGCTGCCCAAGCTGGAACATTACCAACCGGAAGTGTACAGCATGGAAGAAGTGGAGACTCTGCTGCAATGTGCCAGAAACACTGCTCTTTATCTGCCGCTGATGATCGAGATTTGTTTGGGCCTGCGGCGTGGAGAACTGCTCGCACTGCGGTGGCATCATGTGAATTTTCAAACCGGCTGTCTCACTGTCGAAGAAAATCTGGTAACTGTCAACAATCAAACGATCACCAAAGCCCCGAAAACACAGAGCGGCAGACGGGAGATTCAGATTCCCGGAACGCTGCTGCGGCTGTTGAAAGACACCAAAGCAGAACGCCACGCCGGACAAAATGATTACATCGTCTGCCAGGAGGACGGCTCTCCCTACAAAAGTGATTCCTTTTCCATGAAGTTTCGGCGATTTCTGAAAGCGAATGATCTGAAGCACATTCGGTTTCATGACCTTCGGCATATCAATGCCACGATCATGCTTTCGCTGGGTATCTCTCCCAAGGTCGCACAAGAGCGGCTGGGACATTCCAGCTATCAGATCACCATGGACATTTACAGTCATGTGCTGAAAAAAGTCGAGCAGGAAGCCGCCGACAAGCTGGATGCTGCTCTGTTTGAACAGAACCCTGCATAAGAAAAATACCTGGAATTCCAACAACGGGATTCCAGGTATTTTTTTCGGAAGTGGAAGAAGGTTTTATAGAGAGTTTGGGGAAGGGTATCACTTTTTTCACTGAGTGGGGTGGTGAGGAAAGTGATGTTTCCTTTTACAACCATTTTCAATTTTCAGAAAAATCAGCATTCTAACCTTCAATTTTAATGTCAAAGTCTCACTCCGCCAACAAAATCAAAAATGTCGCAGGCATCCAGAACTTTTCAAACATTTTCAGCCCCGTCCTATCAAAAATGAGCATTCTGCCATTTCATGCCGACGGATTCGCCGACGAATGCGAACCATTGCCGACCTGGCAGTTTCCAAGTCAACAAAAATGAGCCGAGAAAACTCGACACACAAGGATTGACAAAAAGCATTCAGCATGATATAATAAAAAAAGAACATTCAGGCAAATCAACAGCTAAACTTGCACCTCCAGCTGTTTCACTTGCTTGAATGTTCTTTTCCATTTGGTTGCGGGAGCCAGATTTGAACTGACGACCTTCGGGTTATGAGCCCGACGAGCTACCGAGCTGCTCCATCCCGCGATATACTTTCGTCTGTACCTCTCGTACCGACTTAATTAGTATACCACATTTTACGTCGCATGTCAACCATTTTTCTAATTTCAAAAAATAAAAAAGTTCTACAGCATTAAATTTATAAATATAAGGTGCAATCAACTCGTAAAGTGCAATTCAGCAATTATATAAGCCCAAAACGCAATTGAAAAAGTTGTATCTTTCAAATTACCATTGCTCCTGCAAAAGCAAAATTCAGGCGTATCCGCATAAAAACCAACGCTCTGCGGCAGAATCCTATGCCAACACGCCCAAATCACACGCATAATTTCGTCGTTTTTCCAAATTATTGTTATGCCATGATCGCATTCTTATAGCGAATCAAGTCCAAATAAATCTCCTGCTGTTTCTGGTCAATAGCATACTGAATATACTTGTCCACGTTTTTCTTCGTAACAAAATCCGTCTTTCCCAGAAGCACCTGAATCAGTTGCAAATTACCGTTGTCAATCAGCATCTTCACACCCTTGGTAAGCATCTTTTTCACATACGCCTTAGCTTCTGCGTTGTCGTGCAAGTCGATCATTTCTACAGCCATCTGAAATTTCATACACAGCGGCATTTTCACCTCTGTGTCCATTTTTCCGGTTCGCAGCATTTCTTTCACCGCAACAATATCTTTTTCCACTTCAATATAATAGCCAACAATCAGGAACTTTTCATCAGAAATCGCAATTTTAATATTGGTCAGACTTTCACACCCCCAAAACGCCGCTTCTACAATATTGATTACACGCTTCGGAATCATAATGCTGGTCAAACTTTTACAACAGGCGAATGCCCAATTTCCAATACTGTTCAAACTGTCGGGAATCTTAACACTAGTCAGCCTTTCGTAGCTATTCCATACACCACTTCCAATACTAGTCACACCATCTGGAATTGCGATACTGATTAGATTAGTACATTTATAAAACGTCCAATCTCCAATGCTAGTCACATGATTTGGAATTGTGATATTGGTCAAACTTATGCAATCAACAAATACACACTTCCCAATACTAGTCACACTGTCAGGAATCGTAACGCTGGTCAAACTTTTACAACTATGAAACATATAATCTCCAATAGTGGTCACGCCGTTCGGAATTACAATACTTGTCAGGCTTGTACACTCACAAAACGCATGATCCTCAATACTAGTCACACTATCCGGCATTGTGACACTAGTCAGACCTTCACACCTCGAAAACGCCCAATCACCAATACTAGTCACCCCGTCCGGAATCACAACATCTCCGCCTGCACCAGTATACTTTACCAGTACACCATTTTCAATTTCAAAGTCATTGTTACTGCTCATTTGCATTTTTCCTTTCTGTATAAAACGACGGTATCATCTCAATTATAAACTGCCTTAAAATAAATGTCAAGAGTAATTCCATAGATTGTAAAACGGTTTTGTTTCATTTGATGCTAATATTATACCACTTTAGTTTTTCAAATAAAATAGAACTATCAAAATTCTGCCGAAAAAACAAAAAAAGCAGGGCAAAAACACTGCCCTGCTTTTCGTTTGCCTGTAGATGAATCAAGACGGTTCCTGTGTAAAATCGGTGATTTCCTCCACGATTTGTGCAATTTTGACCATTTGTTCCGGCGACAGCCCATTCATAGCAACCTTGATGCGGTGAAAAGCGTCTTCTTCCTCCACTTCCGTATTAGAATCAATGTCCAGCAATTTCGGGATCGACACTTTCAGCCCGTTGGCAATCTTCGAAACGGTTTCAATCGTGGGGCATTTTTCCCCGCGTTCCACCTTGCCGATATAAGCAGGGTGAATTTCTGATGCAAAAGCCAGTTCTTCCTGACTAAGGTGCTGCCGGGTGCGGAACTGACGGATTCTTTCTCCGACAGCAGCGGCGACGTTGGTTTTGTTCTTCATAATGGAAATCCTCTGTTTCTGCTCTAAAGTATTCTATATTTCTATTTTAAAGGGTATCCGAAACAGATTCAAATATTTATAGAGAAGAAAAAATAAATCCTGTAAAGATTATATAGAAAAGCAAAGAGGACTGCCATATTTGGCAGTCCTCTTTGTAAATTGGTGGACTAACCCTTTCCAAAAACAAACCCTTCTCCGTTTGCTGAAAATGCTCCTCAATTTCAGACAAAAGAAGGTCATCAACAGTAACAGGTTCATCGCCTGAATTGAAGACAATTGTCATTTTATCATCATACAGATATATTGCATTTACAAACAACGTTATAAGTGCTTTTCGATATTTTATATCACTTGTATTCCCTTTTTTGAGTGAGTTCAGGAAAAATCGAATCTGAGGTTCTGATAATACAACTTGGTTTTTCATTTCTGTTTCCAAGCTTTCTTCAAGCCTCTTTATAATATTCTCAATCTCTTCGATTTTTACAAAAATAGATTTGCAGACACTTGGAATATCGCATTCCGCTACATTATTAAGCAGATTATTGTGCTTGCGTTCATACTCTTTTATCTGTTTTTTAAGTTCTGCTATTCTATGAGATTCAACGGAGGTATTTGCTATTGCCATAAGCTCTTTTGTAATTTTTCTGATATTCTTATCGGTCAATTGCTGTCGGCAGACATCGACAACCAAATCTTCTATATATTCTTTGCGTACTCTCTTTTTATTACAGGTCTTATTCTTGCGACCTTTACATTCATAGTAGCGGTAAGTCTTTCCCATTTTGCCAGTTCCCGAAAGTCCTGTCATCATTTCTTTGCAATGTCCGCAGAATAATTTTAAGGTCAGTAAATATTCAACATCTGCCTTTGCTCTCGCAGGAGCTTTTCTGTTCTTTTCCAGAATTTCAGCTACTTTATAAAACAACTCATCGGAAATAATACGAGGCATTCCATCGGGAATTTCTTTCCCCTTATAGGTATAAATTCCGATATAACGTTTGTTTTGCAGCAGTGTTCGCAAAGAGTTTTTATTGAATTCTGCTCCTTTTGAAGTTCTGCAACCTTGTGCATTAAGATTGTCTGTTATTTCTTTTACTGTCATACCGTTTGCGTAGCTTTCAAAAATATATCGTACAATAAGTGCTGCTTCTTCATCAATATAGAATTTTTTATCTTCGCCCACTCTGAAACCTAATGCAACATTACCGCCAGTAGACAAGCATTTCTCAGCATTCAAATCCATACCACGAATTACTTTCTCTGAAAGTTCCTCAGAATAATATTGTGCAAATGATTTCAAGATGTTACGCTGTAGATTTCCTGCCGCATTATCTTCAAATTTTTCAGTTGCTGATAACAGTTTTACGTCATTTTTCTCTAATTTACATTCGTTAATTACAGATTGCATAAGGTTTCGACCGAATCGGTCAAGCGAGTATACGAGAACCGCCTGAAACTGTTTTTTTGAACTATCTGTCAACATCTTCTGTAATGCTGGGCGTGAATCTGTCTTTCCGCTGATTGCTCTGTCTGAATATGTATTTATTACTGTGTAGCCGTTTTCTTCCGCATATTTCGTGCATACCTTTACTTGCCCCTCAATACTTTCTTCCCGCTGTGAGCTTGAACTAAATCTTGCATAGATTACAACGTTCACAATATCACCACCATCATTATTTTTATCAAATTGCAAACTGAAAAATTACCCATTGTCAGTTTCTTTATATAATACACATCAGTTAATGATTGAAAAGGCTTCTTTCAAATGTCGAGTAATTATCTCTGTAGTTTTAGTTACATCTGGTGTTTTAATAGAAATATTGTTGATTTGTAAATCTTCAAACACCTTTTTTTCAAACTCATTCTTGTGTATATTCTCAATAAATTCATCTAAAGCAATACTTGCATACTTTTCTTTATCAAAGCAATTGTGTAGCACATGAGAAATGACAAACTTAAATTGCCATAAATCTATTTCGGATAAGTTGGGAGAATTGCTTGATATAATAAGAAGATAATTGAATGCCACTCCATATCTTACATACGGAACAAATCGATATGCACTACAAGTCAGCATAATATCAATCGCTTGAGAAAGATATCCAATAATCGTAAACCAAAAAATCTTTGCATCTGAAGATTCAAGACTTATTGGGAGTATAGCACTAGATTTGAATTTATTAAACCTATCAATAAGATTGTCCACTCTGTTCTCGTTTTCATCGAATATTATCATATGCTTTATATTTTCTCGTAAAGAACACTCAACATCTTCAATTGTATTGAATTGTTTCAAATATTCACCAACAGATTCTGGTGGCTCTACAAACATACTGAGAAAGAATTGATTCGCTGCATTTGCAACTAACTTTCGTTCGATATCAGAAACCATTCTTATTGGAAAAATAAGTACCTTATCATTTATTCTTTCTAAAATTTTTATATTTTCGTTTATGATGTCAACAATCAATCCTTTTAGTTCGTCATCAAAATCCTTACTTGTTGAACGAGTTGCCATATTGATGTATTCATAAATCGGGTCATCCCAGATATGATAGTCTCCAAAGCACAAAAAAGGATAATGCTCATTATCATCAATATCTAATATACTTGCAGCTGTAAAGACATATGTATGATATGGCTTCGACAAGTAAGATAAAGCACAATGGACTAAATTCTTATTTCTTTGCCAAAAAATATTGATTTCATCTAAAATTGCTAATGTATCACTTAAAAAAACTTTATCCGCAACATTTTTCAAGACAGATTTATAATTATTCTGAAGTTCATTTATTTCATATAGAAGCAAATCAGTCATTTGTCACCTCCGTTTTAAAATAATTGGGTAAACCATACTCATCTTCCAGTACTTTCATAATTTTATCCATTATTTTCTCACAGTCACACCAAATATCTTTAAGCTTTTGCTCATTTTCGATATCCGGAACACAGTGATATTGATGAGATGGCGAATTGCATTTTAGTAATGAGCTTTCTCTAATAGCACCCCATAATCCATGTTCAAATGCGGAGTCATAATCATAATACAATCCATACAATTCTTTTTCATCAACCTTTTGTGCCTTGATTCTAATAGCATCATTGTTAAAGTAAGATGTATCCATATCAATAAATTCTTCATCTTTGTATTCATTTACTAATAAATCCATGTAATCATACATCACATGACTATCAGATAAATCTTTCCCTGATTCTCTATGCTTTTCAACTATTAGTTTATATTGACCTATTCCATAATATTGATACTCTGTCCAAATGTCTTTGTGGGAAGACTCATTCTTTAAAAGGTATTTTAACATTATATAATTCTCAATCAAAACCCTGACAACACTCCTGCCCACTATCGTCTGGTACAAATTATGTTCCACAACTTCTAGAAGACGTTTGTAAGAGTATGTGGCTATTCCTAATATTACTAACATCCTGTTGTCCAGCGGTCTAGTGGAAGTAAACAATTCTGTATAGTATTGTAGAAACTCCTTAATTTTTGAAATATACATTTCAGCCCCATTATGTTCAGGTTTAATATCAATTTTAAACAATTCACAGTCACTCAACCTGCTTACTCCTTCCCAAAATATATTTAAATAATCATTATTAATATCATTCGGCAAACCTACCTCAATTGCTCTTATCATAGGACGTATCATCCTCATTGTTTCATTACTATGAGTCAGGGTAGGGTATTGCATTAGTAATTCCAGATTTTCTTTTGATGTATGTAACTGTCCAACCAATAGCAAATAGTAAACAACAAGAAAACGTAAATCAGTAGCAAATTCTGTTTGATGATAACTCAATTTGGAAATAACTTCATTAATGCTTTCGATTCTTTCTTCCAATGATATTTGTGTAAAAAAATGTGTGGCAAAACAACGAGCATCAGTATATGTAAATATAGCAGTAAGAGGTGCTACAGCCTCATTGTCAATTATTTCAGAAAACTGGATGAATAGTTTTTTCTGCTCATCATCTGGAAGGTTTAAAATGCTTGAAAATTTAGGAAGTTCGATTAATGATTTATATTCACTAACCTTTCTAAGTAATAGATTACATTTAACTAATCCATCCTCTCTTCCATAATATTTTAGTATTAAGGCTAACCAAAGGTATTCCGGCAATCGTAATTGAAACCAAGGATTATCTTTCATATTACCAGCAAGCACTTTATTAATTGGAGTAATAAACTTACCTCTGTTAAAGTCGTGGTCTGACAGACTGCTGTGATTTATCATAAAGTATCACTATCCTATAAACATTTTTTAATCATAACAATTTTATTTTGAGTTTAACAATATCAACTCTCCACAATGCCTAAATACTTATAAATCGTCGGATAGGACAAATCACAAAGCCTTGAAAACTCCTTTTTATTTATTTCACCCTTTTTATATTTCGGATAATGCTTATAAAAGATGCTCGGAATATCCTCGGCTGTTGTAGGCGGTCTGCCTATGGTTTTGCCTTTGGCTTTTGCATTCTCCATACCGCTTTTGACTCTCTGGCTGATGATATTGCGTTCCAGCTCGCTGAATACACCCATCATTTTCAGCATACCTTCGGTCATTGGGTCAAGCTCCTTACTGCAATCTACAACGAAAGTTCCAAGCACTAATTTTATATGCTTATTTTTAGCAAGCTCAATAATATCACAAAGCTGTTTTGTACTTCGGGTAATTCTGCTGACTTCTGTTGCAAGAATGGTATCACCCGACTGTACAATATCAAGCAGTTTCTTCAGCTCTGCCCTGTCGGCTTTCATACCGCTTTCGTATTCAAGATATATTGTGGTATCGGTTGCCCCTTGCTGTTTCAGCTCTCTGACTTGTCTGTTAATGTCCTGCATTTTTTCATTGGTGGAACATCTTGCATATCCGTAAATCATCGTAAACACCTCACAAAATATGATGTTGTATATATTATAAGATATAAAAGAAAAGAAGTCAACTGTTTCTTTTATAAAAACAGCCGTAATTTTTTACGATTACGGCTGTTTTTATGGTGTTTAAAATTATAAACGGAAAGAGATGCTTACTTTTATATAATTCTTGGATTATCAAAATCGGTATAACCAAAGTAGTTTTTAATAGCTGTTGTTTCTTCATTTTCACCAAAGCGAGATAGCATAAATTTGTGGTATTCCGTATTGTATGGATTTGTTTTCAGAATATCCAGAAATACATCAAGCAACTTATCCTGCGGAAAATTCGGATTTGACATATTCTGAAATATATTATTTGCCTGTTGCGTTGTTTCGTTTGTAAGCCACCAGATTGATTTTCCATTTTTATTTAATAAGTATACAAGCGATAAGAAAACACGCCAATAATCCGTGAATACACATTCAAACAAATAGTCGGGTTTAATACGACCGTATAATTCTGCCTGCTGTGCCTGATTGATGTTGGATACACTGTTTATGAGTCCTGCTTCTGCTCCGTCACGAACAATATTGAATGCTGTAGCTGTTGCAATTCCCTTGACTGCTCCCTTTAGACCAAAACCACCGCCGCTTAGATTTGGAATTAGGCTTGTCAGACTTGACATTCTTCTGCGGTTTGCTTGCAATGTCAATTCAATACTTTCGAGGGTTGTGGTATAGTCATTCATTCCAAGGTGGAAGTCAGCAAGGTGCTGCTGTTCAAATGAATCTTCCGTCACTGTCCATATTCCCTCAGAAATCAAAATGTTCATGGACTGCTTGATTAAAACGCTGAGATAGGATTGATATATGTTCGGATAAAAACCAAGAAATGTGGTGAGATTCTGAACTTTTCTGTCATATTCTATTCTTGCATTATCAGCACAAATAGAAGCAAGCTCGCGGAATTTCAGTCTGTATGAATTGAAAATATCCATACTTTCTGAAATTTCAAGTTCCTTTCCGCATAAAGGAAACTTTCTGATTGAGCCAACTACCTGCTCCCATTTATCCGGTGTAGTTTCCTTTGATTCATCTTGTTTACTGTTTTTCACTTCCTCTATATAGGAAATAACAGCTTTCGCAGTTTCTATATCCTGCGGATTTAAAGGCATAGATACAGGAGATGTACCATTATTGCCCAATATATCAATTTTTAAAGCAGATGTATTTTCTACAGTGTTTATCATCTGTAATGTCAAATCGGAGAAATAAACAATACTTCCGCTTGAACCGCCTTTCATAGAATTGCTCAGAATACTGCTATATCCGGATTTCAAATAATACAGAATTGCATAAGCCTCATATATCTCCAGCTTAGTGCCGTTGGGCGACTGCAAAATGTATTTATAATTTTGCTTCACTCCATTTGCAGAAGCGATTTGTTCATTTGCATATGTTACTGCACTGGCAAATCGTTCTTTCTGACTATATTCAAAAGCCAAAATGAGACATTTTCCGTTTGCTCTTGTTTGAGCTACACCATTTGAAATCGGTCTCGGTGGATTAACGATATTAATCTGTGTCAATTCAGCATAACAATATTCTGCACTTCCATAAATCAAAGAATTTTCGGTGAAAATAAATTTTTTTCCTAAACCGAGCGCGGGGGTAAACACTTCATACATAGTATGCGATGTATTATTTGAATTGCTATTAGACTGGTTTCCTGAAAGGTCACTAACTACTTGCTGTGCGCCGTTCACCGCCTTTTGAACAGTACTGTTCAGCTTGTTAAAAAATCCATTATTTGTCGATTGCGACTGGGGCACACCAGCACATACTTTAGCACCGCATTTACCGCAAAAAGCTGCACCGTCATTTAATTTACTTCCGCATTGCGTACAAAAAGCCATTGTAAATTTCTCCTTTCATTTTCTGTATTCTGCAATTTCAATCCAAGCCTCATTTTCCCATTCAATAGGAAAACTGTAACTGCTTTCGGAGATTGCTTCTCTGATACAATTCTGGAAAGCAATATATTCCTCATAAGTCCACTTACTCCAGGGCTTTGAGGTGCTTTCGCTGTACTTGCCTACAGCACCGTCCTTTTTCGGAACGCATTCCAGTTTCAGACAATGTTTCAGCTTTGGATTATCTGAGCCAACAGCCTGCATAATATAGCTATCCACAGGAATGTGCAGATAGTTTTTCAGAGCAGAGTCCTCTGCCGTCATCAAAACATATTTTAGCATCATGTTCAGCCACTTTTGTGCCTGTCCATATGTCAATTCGCTGATTTCCGAATACGTATTGATAATCTCTTCGCAGATTCTTTTATGCTCACAGTCAAAGGCATTCTGTTTTTCATCAGAACCCTTTACGGCATTCTCCAAAATGTCATATTCATGGACAAGCATTTCACAGATTTTTTGCTTTGCACCTTTTCTAGTGTCTTTATTCTCTGTGTTGAACTTTATCGTTCTGCACAAGTCCAGATAAGCTTTTTCTGCACATTTGATTAGAATATCGTTCATACTATCACCCTTTGTCATATTGAAGTACGCATACTTTAAAAATTCGAGTACCATAATTTTTACCTTTCGCTCTTGTCTTGTTTGATCGTTTACATAAACTTTTCAGGCTTTACGTTCAGAGCATAGCAAATTGCCCTCAGGTCTTCCGGGTACAGCGTTTGTTTTCCGTTCAGAATCGCATCAAAAGACTTAGCGGAAATTCCTGCTTTCTTTGCGACATTTGCTGCTTTTAAGTCATTGTTTGCCATGTATGTGCGAACTTTCTCATAAACTCTCATAAGACAGACTCCTTTCCAGAAATTCTGGATTTATTATCATTTTACCACAGATTATCTGTGAAGTCAAGCGGGGGTATACAGATTTTCTTGATTTCTTTGTTGACATAGCAGAATTCATGCGGTATAATCAAAGTAGAGGTGATTTGATGAAATACGAAATCGGTGCAAGAATCCGTAAATACCGGGAAATGAGTGGTTTCAGCCAAAAGGAACTGGCACAGAAAATCGGTGTCAGCAACAGCCGTGTTTCCAACTGGGAACAGGGAATCAACCGTCCCGATGCGGATATTCTTGCGGATATCTGCAAGGCATTGAATGTATCTCCCAGTGAGCTGCTTGATGTCAGATTATCACCGGAAGATTTAAGCGAACAAGAGCGAAAGGTAATTATGGCTTATCGCACCAAACCAGACCTCAGGAAAGCTGTAAATATTCTTTTGGGTATTGAATAATTGTTTTTTCAGCAAAGAAAAAAGCTTTCTGCATGAAAAAACGATACAGCTGTCCGCGGTTATTAACGGTTGAAAAGCCGAGCTGTTCCTTTTGCTGAATTATCGCTTGATTCTTATTGACTCTTTTGTGAAGTCTGACTGATTTAAGCCGCTTTTTGAAAAAAAACTTATATATTTATTGACGGCACGGGTAGGACTGTTCTTTTGCCTGATTTGTCGGTATGTTGTGCAGAAACTTTCTGTGTACTTTTATATATAGAAAAAGCCATTGACACTTCATTTATAGTGTCAATGGCTTTTTGTTACCTCAGCAAAGGGTGTGAGGGAAGAGGGAGATTTTTTATATATTGATAAAAAGTATCATTTTTATGTTATATATCATTTCTACCTGTACCCCCTCACACCCTGTCAAATACCGTTTTACACTCTGACTATGTTTTATTGGTCGCAACATAATCGGACAAAACAGGAGTTTGTGTTTTGTATTCACTATCATCAGCAAATGGCGGACAAAGAATAAAATTTCTGCCATGGACTGTTTTTCTTGCAAATGTTTTTCCTGTTCTTTTTTCAATGCGAGGAATGAGATTTTTTCCCACGCTCATACTGCTGATATGCAAAGATTTGAATCTGCTGTTTAGTTCATCGGCTATTTGTGCAGCGGTCATTCTATTAGTCCAAAGTGAGTAATCAGCAGATATATCAAAGACTGTTATAAACTCATCTTCGCCCTGTACAAGCGTTTCAAATTTTTCATTACTGCGATTCAATGTGTTTTGTTCTTCGTTTGTAAGCAGATAACCCATTGGATTTTGCTTATACTCGCTGTAAATTTGTCGCCATAGCTGTGTATACCATTCGGAATCAGATGAAAAAACCTTGTTCAAATCAATGCTTTGAACAGGAATTGTCCAGAAACGTCTATTGCCTGTTTCATCTGTCAGATACGCAGTAGGATTTACCGTACCGCAAAATGAGGTTTTCCGAAGTCTTTTCACTTCCTTGCGAGCATAAGGTTCTCTGTATCTGTCATATTGCTCAGTAATGAATGCTTTCAGTTCTGATTGTTTTTTACTTGTGGTACCTGTAATTTTGATAGGGAACAGAATTTCACAAAAATTTTACACGAAAAAACAACCGCAGACAGATTGATATAATTGAATAATGCCAAATCAAACGGCGTTTCTCGAAAAAATCGAGGAACGCCGTTTTTTTGTGTGGCATTCTTTTTTCTCCTTGTTTTGTTTTTTTGTTTTATGCTTGCTTTTCATATAAAAAGTGAAATCATCATCAAAATCAACTTTTACAGTGAAAACGTTCCTCGGTTTTTTCGAGGGACGTTTTTTCAGAAAGGAGTGGTAAGAATGGCAAGACTAACAAAGAAAATGGAGAAGGATTTCACAGTGGTTCATAACGAATTTATTCGAGATAAAAGCCTTGGGCTAACAGCAAGAGGTTTACTTTTGACCATGTTGTCCATGTCTGATTCTTTTAGTTTTTCCATTAAAGGCTTGGCAAGCATCGTTCCTGACGGTGAAACGAAAGTTTCCTCGGCTCTCAAAGAATTAGAAAGATGCGGATATTTACGCAGGCAAAGAATATTTGCTGATAATGGGAGATTTCTTGACGTGGAATATTCTATAAGCGATGAACCGATTTTTTTGGAGGATACACCAGAACAGGAAACACCATATCGGGAAAACCCAAATGTGGATGAAACACATGCGGAAAACCACGATGTATATAAAATATCAAAACTATCAAGTACCAAAGAATCAAATACTGATTTATTAACTATCAATCAATCTATCTCAAAGAATGAAGATAAAAAGGGATGGATTGATAAGATTGAATGGGAACAGACAAAACAATTGGTCGAAGAACAGATAGAAGCAGATATTATACTGCAAACGACTAACTCTAAAGGGCATTTAATATACAATGCTGAGCAAGTGAATGAACTCATTCATATGATTAGCTTTGTACGTTGTACAACACAAAAATCCATTCACATTAACGGTATGGATATGGATACAGAAATAGTTCGTTCTATGTATTCAAAACTCAATTCCGAACATATCATGTATGTTTTAGACTGCTTAAAGGCAAACTCCGCCAAAATCACAGCAAGGCAAAATTATTTACTGACAGCGTTATACAATGCTCCCATTTCAATGGAGGGTTTTTATGATAACCTTGTCCACCATGACATGTGTACCGGATAATTACTACGCTATCAACTGGATTTCCGGTTGAAAATAAAAAAATGGAGGAATCAAAAATGAGCATGACCATTATTCCAAAGGGAACAAACGACAAAATGTTAGTCAATTACGCAAACGTCATTTCCATATTCACAATGGAAAATACAACCGTGGTGGATACAGAAACAGATGAAGAAAAAATGGCGTATGCAATTGTCGCAGAAGTTGTTGACAATGAAGACGTTGTAATTCTTGGTGTTTACGACACTGGAATTCAAATGGAACAAGCCTTGGCAACGTTGATTAACTGGTTGTCTGGAAATTCAGATACAGGAAATTTGCTCCGGATGCCCGATTAAAAAGAGAGATGAAAAGAATGAGGGAAGTTGTAAAAACTGTTAAAACCGAAAAGCTTTTATTGACTGAGTTCAACCGTATTCTGTGCAAGGAAAACATTGTTTCGCTGCGAATTGAACAAAATCAAATGAAATCATATAGCGTTTTGGCTGAAATCAACAATGGTGAAATTGTGACAATTGCAGTGATAACTGATGTAAAAACCGCCAGAAAGTTTGCTTTAAAGCTTCGCTTATGGCTGCAAAGCACAGAAGACTGTCCGTTTCACACGCAGTATGAAATAAATCATATTATGCGTAGATAAGGAGGACATTCTATGGCTTCTGACATGGAACAAGGCTTAAAAAAGACACTTTCTCTTTCCAAACAAGCAACTGAACTTACATCAGACATAATGAAAGAGATGATGAAAACCTTTTTAAGCGGAAATGCAGAAAAGAAAGGTAAGATTTCTGTTCGCCAATTGAATAAACGTGCAACAGAACATGGTGGAAAGTTGGAATCTATTGAAGTGTCAGATAAAAATATCGGAGATTTTTTGTCTGTCGCAAAAAAATATGATATTGACTTTGCAATAAAACACGATTCAGCATCTGGCGAATTTCATGTGATGTTTGAATCTGGAAAGACAGATAATTTCAAGCGTGCTTTTACTGAATATGCAAATGAAAAACAGCAAGACATTGAGAAGCAGCCGACAGTAACAAGACAGCAGCTGCGTGAGAATGCACAGCGTATTCAAGAGCAAGAGCCGAAAAAGAAAGAAAAAGTTCGTGAAAAATCAAAGGACATGGCTCTTTAATGCCGACAAAGCCACTTGACTTTGACTTCGGAGAAAATAATGAATAGCAAAAAAGTAAAGAAAACGATATTGAGTTGGCTGCCATTTGTTATATTTGGATACGCAGGTGATTTGATTTCACTTGCATATCGAACAGCCGAAGGTAACGGAATCTCTGAAAAAATGATGCCATTTATGAATAACCTAGGCGTTGTTTTTGCACAGGTAATTCCGAGTTTCAATGTGATAGATTTGGGATTTGGCGTAGCAGTTGCACTCATAATGAAACTCATCATGTACATTAAGTCAAAAAACAAAAAGAAATTCCGTAATGGGGAGGAATACGGTAGTGCAAGATGGGGCAACGAACAAGATATAGAACCATATATGGACTTAAAAGATAAGTTTAATAATGTAATTCTAACGCAAACCGAGAGCCTGACAATGGGAAAACCCTCTCACCCGAAATACGCCAGAAATAAAAATATTCTGGTTATCGGTGGTTCTGGTTCAGGTAAAACAAGATTTTTTGTCAAACCAAACTTAATGCAGATGCATTCTAGCTATATCGTTACCGACCCGAAAGGAACAGTATTGATTGAATGCGGAAAAATGTTGAAGCGTGGTAGACCGATAGGAAAAGATAGCAATGGTAAGACAATCTATGAACCATATCACATAAAGGTTTTTAATACGATTGATTTCGCAAAATCAATGCACTATAACCCTTTTGCATATATTAGCGAAAAAAATCGTGAAAAGGATATTCTTAAATTTGTAGATGTCCTTATCAAAAACACAAGCGGAAATCAGCCGAATAGCGGTGAAGATTTCTGGGTTAAAGCAGAAAAACTTTTATATACTGCATATATTGCAATGATTTTTGCAACCTCTCCTCCGGATGAACGAAATTTTGAAACATTGATTGATATGATTAACATGTCTGAGTGCAGAGAAGATGATGAAACATTCAAAAATGCAATTGATAGACATTTTGAATTCGTTGAAATGTGGATAAACGGAACAATTCCGGAAGAAATTCCAGAGGAATATGAAGGATATGAGGGATTTAAAGAACTTGAACCCTCAGATGAAGTTGTTAGAATTGCTTCATTTGCAATCAAACAGTTTAAGTCATATAAGCTGGCAGCTGGTAAAACAGCAAAGTCTATTTTGATTTCTTGTTCAACACGGTTAGCACCGTTTGCAATAGATGAAGTATTAGAGATAACCAGATATGACGAATTAGGCTTAGACAAACTTGGTGATGAGCTGTCTGCTTTATTTGTCATTATCTCTGATACCGATGCTACATTTAACTTCTTAGTAGCAATTATGTATTCACAGCTTTTCAACTTGCTCTGTACTCGTGCAGATACGAATGACGGTGGCAAGCTGAAATACCATGTTCGCTGCTTACTCGATGAGTTTGCGAACATTGGAGAAATACCACAGTTTGAAAAGTTGATAGCTACTATCCGAAGTCGTGAAATATCTGCAAGTATCATTCTTCAGGCTAAATCGCAGCTAAAGGCGATTTACAAAGATAATGCTGACACGATTGAGGGTAACTGTGACACTACGCTGTTTCTCGGTGGCAAAGAGAAGTCAACATTGAAAGAAATTTCCGAGAGTTTGGGAAAAGAAACGATTGATTCGTATAACACTTCTCAAAATCGAGGACAAAGCGAGAGTTACGGAACTAACTATCAAAAGCTGGGAAAGGAGCTGAAGTCACAGGATGAACTAGCAGTCATGGACGGCGGTAAATGTATCTTACAACTTCGAGGAGTACGCCCATTCTTTTCGGATAAGTATGATATTACAAAGCACCCCAACTATAGATTTCTATTGGATGATAACCCCAATATGAAATTTGACATCGCCGATTACGTGGCAAAAAGAAGTAAACATAGGATGGAAACCCCGCCGGACAAGGTTGCCGTAGAATATGCTTGCTGAATAATGGGTTGTCTGGTAATTGCAATATAGAGATTATGTACATATGGTTCGTTTTTCGAGTTTTCGGTATCATAGACTGTACTTCCCCATACCATTCTTTATGTTGCAATTAGGTGTAAATTAAAAAATTATAATCTGAAAGAAGAGGAAAAAGAAAATGAAGAAAACATCTACAATGGCAGTTTCGGCTGCAAACGAAAAGCTTACTAAGACTTGTAAGATGACAAAGAAGACGGTGCTGACCATCTTTACCATGGCAATCATGTGCTGCATGTGCAGCATGACTGCTTTTGCATCCGGTGCATCCGGTGCAGTTGACAGTTCCTCATTCATTTCGACTGCTGGAACAGTTCTGCGTTCTGTTGTTATCCTGATTGGTGGCGGTGTTGGTGTCTGGGGCGTAGTTAACTTGCTGGAAGGCTACGGTAACGATAACGCTGGTGCAAAATCTCAGGGCATGAAGCAGCTGATGGCTGGTCTTGGTTTGATTCTGCTGGGCATTATCCTCGTTCCGGTACTTATCAGCATGATGCAGAATGCTGTTTAATCGTCTGTTACGGTAACAATCTCCTATATTTTTTACTACGGATGACTTGTGGACAGTTTGTCCGCAGGTCATTCCTATAGTATACAGAAAGGACGGTGAAGTAATGGGCGTTATACAAGACTTTGTGGATGGTCTGCAAACGTGGATTGAAAACTTGTTTAAAGACGGTATCAAATCTCAATTTTCCAGCATTGGTGATTTGATAAAAACATCCTTTGACCCCAACAACTCTGATACAGGCGTTTCCGGTTTGGTTTCAAACTTCTTGACCACGCATCCTGCAAATTTTACAGGTGCAAGCGGAAGCAGTGGAACAACAATATGGCAAACCATTGAAACGCTCTGTAATAATGCAGTAGTTCCCATAGCAGGTATCATTTTTGCCATTTTAATGATAAATGACCTCATACAAATGGTGCTTCGAGGGAATAACTTCAAGGACTTTGATGATTCAATATTCGTCAAATGGATTATAAAAACGCTATGTGGCACGATTTTAATATCGAATGTCTATTACATTGCTTCTGCCCTATTCGGGTTCGGCGTTTCGGCAACCTCAGCAGCAATGACAACTTTATTTAATACCAGTGTGACAGATGTGTCACTGAATAAGAATGCATTGGACGGTCTTAGCATAGGAGAATTGATTTCTACATGGCTTATCTCCATCATAGTGTACCTTGGTGTCATAATTATGATAGTGGCTATTGTTATCGTACTGGCTTCTAGAATAATCGAAGTTTTTATGTACTTAGGTATTTCTCCGATTCCAGTTGCAACATTGGTAGACGGCGGTGAATTTGGTTCTGTCGGCAAGAACTGGATTAAGCAATTGATAGCTCTTTCATTTCAGGGATTTTTCATTATTGTAGCGATTGGCATTTTTAAAACGTTATTTAACAATGCGATTTCTACAATAAATAGTGGCTCTGGAAGCGTTACTATGCAGATGGTATTTCTATTAGGTTATACTTGTGCGTTGGTATTTACAGTTCTTCGTACAGGAGCAATTTCTAAATCTGCGTTTAACGCACATTAATGGGAGGTATACAATGGGAGCAAAGTCTTCACATTTTGTCAAAGTACCAAAGGACTTAAATGATATAAAACAAAAATTCATGTTCGGCTTAACCAAAAGGCAGTGTGTATGCTTTGGAATAGGAATAGCTCTTGGGTTTCCTGTGTTTTTCCTGACACGAGGTGTACTTGGGCTTACTGGCGGAATTATTGCTATGGGTTGCATTGCAGCCCCTGCAATTGTATGCGGAATCTACAAGAAGAACGGACTGTTTTTTGATGCGATTTTTAAGAACATGATACGATATTTCAAAAAAAAGCACAAACGTATTTATCGTAGTACGGATGTCTTATCTTGTATCGAACTACAATTGGAATCAACTAGGCTGAAACGGATTTTGAAAAAAGCGAACGGAGGTAAATAGCTTGTTTGGAAAGAAAACTGATAAGAAAAAGAAAGTAAAAAACAGCACAAAAACCGCTGCAACTATCGCATCTCAAAAGCCAATCTCTCAGCTGACAAAAGAAGATAAAGATGTGATGCAGCAGCGTATCACAGAAATTCATAAATTCAACAAGGACAGTTCTACTGTGCAAAATTCGATTGCATACAATAGAATGTATGAAGACGGTGTTTGTCAGGTGACAGAGAACACTTTCTCAAAAACCATCCAGTTTTACGATGTAAGCTATCGTCTAGCAGAGTTTGAAGAACAGAACAATATTTTTTCAAAATACTGCGACCTTATCAATTTTTTTGATAACACAATCAAATTTCAGTTGACATTTGAAAATCAAAATCGCAGTCAAGATAAACTTGTCAGTGAAATCCAGATTGAAAAGCAGGACGATGATTTTAATGACATTCGAGAAGAATACTCTCAGATGATTGTTAGCAAACTTAAATCCGGAAATAATGGTCAATCTACAAGGAAATTTCTTACGTTTACGATTGAAGCACCATCTTATCGTGTAGCTAAAAGTAAGCTTATGAATATCCAGATAGAAGTCATTAAAATGTTCAAAAATATTGGTGTGGATGCCAAAGCTCTAAACGGAACAGAAAGACTAGAAACCTTGTATTATTCTTTGAATCCGTTTAAAAATAGTCCATTTATTTTTGACTGGAAAGAAATGCTTCGATATGGAATGGACACTAAAGATTTTATCGCTCCATCTTCATTCAAGTTCAACAAGATGAATTTTGAGATTGGAAGTGCCTACGGTGCGATTTCGACTATGGACATTCTTGCCGGAGAATTACCAGATACAATTCTGAATGATTTTTTGGAAATGCAGCATTTGTTCTGTGTGAATATCCATGTAACACCGCTTGACCAGATTGATGCGTTAAAATTCGTTAAACTTAAACTTTCAGACGTTGAAAAAATGAAGATTGACGAACAGAAAAAAGCTTCTCAGTCTGGTTATGACCCAAATATTCTTCCTCCGTCCATCAAGATGTATATCGAGGAATTGGAAACACTTCTGGATGACCTGAACAGTAAGAACGAAAGACTGTTTCATATCACAATTTTGATAAGGAATTATGCAAAAACAAAAAAAGAATTGAAGTTACAGTTGGAACTTCTAAAACGTTTGTGTCAAAAGAATAACTGCATGCTTCGCAGCAGCGATTATCTGCAAGAAGATTACTTAAATTGTTCTCTTCCGTTGGGATACAATGTGCTTCAAACGTCGAGAGCAATGCACACTACTGGTATTGCAGTCTTTGTACCATTTAACACACAAGAGCTGTTTCAGACAGATGGTACATATTACGGATTAAATACCGTATCCGGAAATATGATTATGGCAAATCGTTCTCACTTGAAAAATCCCAACGGTTTGATTCTGGGTACACCGGGTTCTGGTAAATCATTCTCTGTAAAGCGAGAGATTCTGGATAGCTTTTTGAAAACGACAGATGACATTATCATTTGTGACCCAGAAGGAGAATATTTCCCTTTGGTTCAGCATTTGCACGGACAGCTAGTGAAAATCTCCTCAAAGAGTGAAGATTATATCAATCCAATGGACATCAATTTAGACAGTGCTGATGATGATAATCCGATTGCAACAAAATCAAACTTTATTATTTCTCTTTGTGAAATCATTGTAGGTGGTAGATATGGCATTTCTGCCGAAGAACGCTCTATCATTGATGATTGTGTTCGTAAAATCTATACTAATTTCTTTGATAATAATCCTTCCAAAGAAACTATGCCTATTTTAAGTGATTTATACAAAGAGCTAAAGAGCCGTGGCGATATTGCATTGCGTATTTCTAACTCATTGATGATGTATGTAAACGGTTCTCAAAATTTGTTTAATCATCGCACAAACATCGACCTTAACAATCGAATTGTTTGTTTTGATATTAAGGAGCTTGGCAATCAGTTGAAGAAAGTTGGAATGCTGATTGTACAAGATACGGTATGGAATAGAGTAACACAAAACCGTGCAGAGCGAAAAGTTACCCGATACTACATTGACGAATTTCACTTACTGCTAAAAGAACAGCAGACAGCACAGTATTCCGCAGAAATCTGGAAAAGATTCCGTAAATGGGGCGGTGTTCCAACAGGAATCACGCAAAATGTCAAGGATTTGCTTTCTTCTAGTGAAGTAGAAAATATCTTTGACAACTCCGACTTCGTGTATATGCTGAATCAAGCTGCTGGTGACAGGGATATACTTTCTGAAAAGCTGCATATTTCTGCACAGCAAATGGAATGTGTTACAAATAGTGGACAAGGTGAAGGATTGATTAAGTATGGCGGTATCGTATTGCCATTTACAGATACATTCCCTACAAATACGACCATGTATCGTTTGATGACTACGAAACCGGAAGAACAGCAGCTCTCAAATTCGGATAATAATGAGGATGTTCATCAGCTTATGCAGAGAAAATACAGTAGTATGTCCGATGAACAGAAAAAAACGTTCCTGAGCAGTGTAGACAGTGGAAAAACAATAAATGGGTTTACTGCTGTAGATGTTCTCTTGTATCATTGTATTCTGGAAGAGGAAGCGGAAAATAACCACTCCTCTCAGTAATTGGAGGTGGCATAATTGGATTCAAAAGAGAATCGTTCCAAATTTCAAGATAAAAGTTTAAAAGCTCTTAGTGAACAGCAATCTGGATTGGAACAATTCAGTAAGAAAGAAGTTCAAGCAAAAGAAGCACATTCCAGAGAACAAGCACCTAGTGAAAAGTTGCAAACTAATTCTCAAATCAAGGAAGAGAAGCCTTTTGAACCTGTATTTACTCCTCCAAAGAAGAAACTTACTGAATCTACTGAATCAGAAAGCGAAATCATGCCGGAATCCCCTTCATCAGATGTGTCTGAATCTTCTCCAATGGAAAATCAATCAATTGAGCAGCATTCAGAATCACAAAAATTTGAGCCAGAAGATAGAAGCTTTCATCGTACCTATGATGAACCAGTAGATTCTACTAATTCTGTAAATGAACATTCCTATCATTCTACATCCAAACATGATACATCAGTCAGTACAGATACAACTGATTCAAAATATTTTCGACAAGAGCAGTCTGCATCATCGCTGAGAAATCATGATGAGAGTACAAGATTTGAGAGTAAACCTGTCACTGAGCAATCTGGTTTTCAAAATGCAAAGCACTTCTCTGAAACCAAAGTTACTCCTGCACATACTGAGCAATCACGAGCTGGGTACATGGGGCGTTATACGATGCCAAGAAGAAATCAAACCAGCTTTACTACTCGTCCAACCGTGGGGCAACAGCATAGTTCAAGCAGTAATACAAGGTCTACGTCTGCATCTTCTTTTTCAGCCAGAACTTCATCTAGCTATGATTCAAAAGCTGTTTCACGTCAAAGTACAAGAGATAAAAATAACGGTTATCGCAATCTATATTCACATTCTATTGCAGGAAAACTAGACAAGCAGCAACTGAAACTGCAAAGATATAGTGGCAAAGAGAAACAGCTACAATTGAATTTTACAAGACAAGAGAATCCAGAAGGACGATTACATACAACAGCAAGCATTACATGGGGCGATAAGAGCGAAAAGTACGAGAACAAGGGCATTATGCACCGTATTGCTAGTCAAAAGTATCGCTTTACTGGAGATGTTCCAAAGCTGCATAACATACACCCTGTTAGTTTTCAGGGTAAAACAGTAAAGGCAGCTGCTATTGCTGGTTCGGCTGTTCTAAAAGGTACACTTACAGCAGCAGTATCCCTAGAATCTGTTGGTATGAAATTATCAGAGAGTTACCGCAGAAAAGACCTTGAAAAACAAGAACATATTCTGGGTAAAGATAATCGGTATGAAAATAGTGGTGTTTTACACAGAAGTATAAATTTTGTACATCGCAAAGTGGGTAATGATGTTTCTGTAGGTGCATCATTAAGCCACTATCAGCCGGAATCTATTAAGGGAAAAACCGCAAAAGTAGCTGCGTTGACAGGTTACAAACTAGCGAAAGCTGCATTTTATGTTGGACTTTCCGCAGAAACAAAACTTACTGGTGGAAATGAGCAATTTCAGTTCCGAATGACACGTCAGCAAGGTGATGATGGGAAATTTCATACGAAAGTCAACATTGTTCGTGGTGAAAAGCAGTATAAGCTGAAAAACAAGGGTGTATTGCATCGCTTAGTAAATCAGCGGTATCGTTTCACTGGAGATGTTCCATCTTGGAATAAAAAAATCAATACTTCCTTAGATAAGTGGCAGCCTAAAACCATGAAGGGCATAACAGCTAAAAGTCTTGTGAAGATTGGAAAGGTTACTGTTCAAAAAACTGGAAGTGCAGTTGTAAAGACTGGATTGACCGCAGAATCTGGGATTCTTGCTCTTGGTGATGCTGCTAAAAATAAAGCATTGCTTGCAGCTAAGCAAAATGCATATAAATACCGCAATGAAGCACAAGATGATGTTCATAGAGGTGCTTTTGCAGCTTCAAAAATTGCTATTGATGCTGGATTGGGCTTGCGAAATCATTTCAAGGAAAAGAAGCAGCACAAACTACACAAAGCAAGATATCGTTTACAAAAGTATAGTGCAACTGAATTAAAATTGCAAAAGCAGCCTGTTTTGAAGCAAAACAAGCGTGATATAAAGGCGAAAAAAACTCTCCAAAAAATAAACAAGTTGTCCTATCAGCAAAAAATGAAAAAATTGAAAGGACAAGCTGTTATATACAAGGGTAGCAAAAGCAATGAAGCAATTCAACGTATCCAAAAGCGAAAAAAAATCCAATACAAAGAGCAAAAACAAAAGTATAAGCTTGAAGGAAAAGTTCTGAAAAATCATAGAAAGCAAGAAAAACTTGAATTGAAATTTTCAAAGAAAAAGCTGAAAAATCTCAAATCAATTTCAAGACTTTCTACACCAATGGCATTGATACTTCGACCAGAAAGATATACCATGCGACGTATTGGTGCTTCTGCGTATCAAAAAGCAATTAACGCTGATTCTACCAACGATTTTATTAAAGTCGTAGATGCTGGAAAAAAAGGACTTGTGGATAAAGCTGCTAAGCAACTAAAACCCTCTAAGCTGATTGATAAAAAGCAAAAAAAGAACAGCAAATTGCAAGAAAAGCGTACAAAGAAAAAAAGTAAGCTGAAAAAGCAAGAGAGTCGGTTAAAAAACAAGCAAAGGTCTAACACCACTAAAAAACAAGGAAAAAAAGCAAAGCAGTCCATAGGAAAAAAGCTGAAACAATTTGTAAAGAATGTTTATGAAAAAGAAGCCAAATGGTTTCTCGCTTCACTTCTATTTCCCCTTATGGTAATTGTTCTGACGATTACGCTGATTCTCACTATCTTTACTTCGATGTTTACGCAGAGTGGTTTTACCCTTGGTACGTATACAGCACAAGACCAGACGTTATCAGATGCAGAAGAATACTATACAAAATTGGCTTCTGACTTAAACAGAGAAGCGTGTAAATTGGCACAGTCAGAGCTTCCGTGGAATTGGCGAAATATCCTGCTTTCATTAAGCGGTGAAAGTCTCCTTAACATTAGAAATTTGAAAGATGACCCTACAGAATGGTATTGTGGACGAAGCTCCGAATTTGATTATGACCCAGTATGGGATTTTGACCCGTGGCAATTATGGAGTTTCCTTTGTGCTTATAATTACGATTTTTCCACTGATTCTAACGGAAGTAATGACATTAAGTTCTGGAAATTCAATGGCAAAATGGAAGACTTGCTTGATGAGATATTTGAAGAGGAGTACGAATTTGTATACCGTTATGATAATGGTTCTCGCTGGGAAGAACGCTGGGACTATGCCTTTGCTACATCAAGCGGTTCAAGATTTAGATGTATCCAAAACAACCTTGGATGGGATGATAAGCATAATGTAATAGGAACAATAGAAGTCGGTTCTGCAAGTGGAGATTTATCAAATTTTGTTCGTAAAAAGGTTGATTCCTCTACAGGAAGAGTGACTTATTTGATATGTTACAGTTTATCTAATCTTGAAATCCTTAATGCAAATGATGAGTATTCCGCAACAGGCTGGTATGTCATGGATGAGGGTGCAACTGTAGTTGCTCCTTGTGGGAACAGATATGACGGTATGTACGAATGGAATAACTATAAAGGCTGGGGTTACTATGATGTAACAGGTACGTGGCAAAATCGTGATGAAGGTTGGTTTAGTTGGTACATGCCCGGAACAGATGTTAAATTAAAAAACACACCAATTGCTAGTATTGCACCGACAGATGGTACAAAAATGGGATTTAATATGAGCCAAGAAGGTTTGTATACATTCTATCAAAAGTACGAATGGGTAACAGATTGCAGATTATATTGCAATATTAAGCAGAAAAAATCATTTGAGCAGATTCTTCTTGATAGATTGGGAAGTTTGAGCTATAGTGACCAGCGATTGCAATACTATAATCTCCTTGTTGGCAAGGATACCGATACAGAGCCACTATACGGAAATCACCAAACCTACAAGAACATCTTTAACGGTGAAACTTTCAAGTCTTATATGCATGATGGTAACATTCTAAACTGGTATGGCTATGATATGCAAGGATGGTTTGTTCAGCATTGTGAGATTGCTAAATATGAATATACTGACTATTCAGAAGGAGGTATTCCACCAACATATAAAGGTATTCATCGAGGAATAGATGTGTCTTATCCGTCAAATGCAGATATTTATTCTCCAATAGAGGGCTGTAAAATTGATTCCTACAATTCAAGTGAACATGTCGTCATTCTGTTGAAAAAAAGTCTGAATTATTGGTATGACGGAAAAGCAGGAAACGGTAAAAATCGAGATACAAAAATCTATATTACAAATGTCACTTTGAAGAGTGGGTACTCGGAAGGTAGTGTTTTAAAAGCAGGAGAAGCTTTTGCTACGACAACAGGTGATAGAAAGTGTATACGTGGTGTGGAACATGGTATAAGAGATACAATACAAAGTGGTTTGCCTTACGATTATGTTCATGTAGCTGCATATATTGACACAGATGGTTATGGGTGGAATTATGTTGACCCTATTCTATTATTCTATTAAAATCAGGAGGTTACTATGGTATCAAATGAAACCAGATTGGAAACGCTCAAAAAACAGATTGCCAAACGTGAAACTTTGATTAAAAGTGAAAGTGAGAAGCTGAAGAACGACAAAAAGAAGTTGGAACAGCTTGAAACGGCTGTCATGTCGGAATACATGACAAAGGAAGGCATTTCTTTTGATGAGAATTTCAAAAAGCAGCTGAGCTTAGCGAAAAAAATCATGGCAAGCAAAACAACAGAACAAGATATTGCAGATTTTTTTGCTTTATCAGAAGACGCTGTATCAGCTGAAACCAAGGAAAGCACAATGAAGACGGAGGGTAATCACCATGTTTAAATGGAAAAAAATCATAGGAACTTTGATGGCAGGAAGCATGATTCTGGGTGGTGCAATGTCTGTTACAGCATCCGCAGAGGATGGGCTGGGTTTTGAAGACAATGCAGCTAACCAGAATGTTCAGGAAGCTGTAGAGCCGGAAGTTGAACAGGAAACATTGCCAGTGGTACAGGATGATAATTCAGAACAAACGACAGAGCATACTGTAGACATTGCTAACTTTTTCCGAAACAAGACCAGTGAAACTACTACAACAGATGTTAGCGAAATTGACTACTACGGTGACGATTATTACGATACTGACGGAAATGCAACCCTTATCAAACAGGAAAAAATCATTTATGACAGCGAAGAAATGCAGTTTATTGCTGTAACGACTAAGGACGGCAGCGTGTTCTATGTGTTGATTAACTACTCAGCTGAGGGCAATGAGGATAATGTTTATTTCCTGAATAAGGTTGATGACTATGATTTATATGCATTACTTTATCAAGACGATGAAGACAGTCAGAATACTAATCCGGATTCCGCTGCTGCTGAAGCAGCAAGCAATGCCAACAAAGCAAATGGCAATAAAGGAAAGAATAATGTAAATGAAGCAACAACTACTACGGATTCAGTTGTACAGCAGACATCCTCTAAAAATCAGTCAAATGGTTCAAAAACGCTTATGATTACTGGTGTAGGTGTTGCTGTACTTGCAGCTGCTGGATTCATTTTCTATAAGATGAAAAATGGAAAGTCTAAAAAGAAATCAAATTCAGATGATTTTGATGGATTTGAAGATGATTTTGACGATATTACAACAGAGAGTGAGGACGAAGAATCGTGATATTGATTATTGGCGAAAAGCCCTCAGTAGCAAAAGCGATTTGTCCGGTAGTTGGAGCAAAGTCCAAAAAGGATGGATACATTGAGGGCAACGGCTATATTGTATCGTGGTTTGTCGGTCATATGGTTGGATTGCGTTTTCCAAATGAATATAAAGAGCATGAAGACTGGTCAGGAACATGGAGCTTTTCGCAGCTTCCTATGTTCCCTGAAAAGTGGGAGTTTGCTGTTCAAAAGAAAACCAAATCACAATTTGACATAGTAAAAGGCTTAATGCTCGATGACCGTGTAAACGAAATAATTTGTGCAACAGATGCCGACCGTGAAGGCGAATGTATTTTCCGATATGTTTATAACATTATCGGTTGTAAGAAAGCTGTAAAAAGACTGTGGGTTTCTTCTTTGGAAGAATCTGCGATTCAAAGTGGTCTACAGCATATGAAACCGATGAGTGCTTATGATTCGTTATATGCTGCTGGTTATTGCCGTGTAAGAGCCGATTGGCTAATAGGAATGAATCTTTCCAGATTGTTTACAGTACGCTTTTCCAATCAAAAAGCATTGAATATTGGTCGAGTGAAAACGCCTACTCTCTCCATGATTGTGGAACGTGACGATGCTGTCAAAAATTTTGTAAAGCAAAAGTATTTTACTGTTGACCTTGATTGCGGAAGCTTTACAGCTGCTTCAGAACGTGTAGATGATGAAAAACAAGCAGATACAATCATATCAAAGTGCTACGGTATGACTGCTGTTGTTTCTGATGTAAAGAAAGACTTAAAGACTGTTAATCCCCCGAAGCTCTTTGACCTTACTTCATTACAAAGAGAAGCCAACAAAAAGTATGGATACACAGCACAGCAAACGCTTACTTATCTGCAATCTCTGTATGAAAAAAAGCTTGCTACTTATCCCCGTACAGACAGTCAATATCTAACGGAAGATATGGAACAAAGTACATTAGAAGTGATTCAATGTATTGGTGAGGTTATGCCGTTCGGCGTTGTTGATATGCCCAACCTGTCCAGAAGTATCAATAACAAAAAAGTGACCGGACATCACGCTATTATTCCGACTTCTCGCATTAAATCAGAAAAAATTGATGATTTACCAACAGGAGAAAAAAATATTTTATCCCTGATTTCATTGAGATTGTTGTGTGCTGTATCTGAACCACACAAATATGAATCGGTAAAAATCATTGTTACATGTGAGGGCAATATATTCACAGCATCAGGACGAACAATTGTAGACATGGGTTGGAAATCTATTGATGCGAAAATAGAAAATTCTGATAAATCAGAACAAGGACAGGATGAATCACAACTTCCGGATATAGAAAAAGGAATGACATTTGAAAAAGTTCCGGCTAAGAAATCTGTACACTTTACCAGTCCACCAAAATCCTTTACAGAGGATACTTTGTTATCTGCTATGGAACATGCCAGTGCAGCGGATTTTGATGAGAACGCAGAGAAGAAAGGAATTGGTACACCAGCAACAAGAGCTGTCGTTATCGAAGAGTTAGTCGCCCACAAGTATGTGAAACGAGAGGGAAAAAAAGTTATTGCTACAGAAGATGGCAATAAATTGATTTCATTACTTCCGGACAAAATTAAATCTGCAAAGTTGACAGCGGATTGGGAATCTGATTTTCTTGAAATTGAACAAGGTAAGAAAAATGCCGATGATTTCATACTTGAAATTCAAAAATACATTTCTGAACTTTGTGATGAATATGGAAGCGTTGATGATAAGGTGAGTTTTGTTGACCGAAAAGAAAGTTCTGCTGGAGCGATTGGTGCGTGTCCAAAATGCGGAAAGGAAATCAAAAGCGGAAAATTTGGGTTCTATTGTACTGGAAAATGTGGTATGAATACTTCCGCAGTATTCGGAAAAAAGCTGACAGAATCACAGCTGACAAAACTATTATCCGGAAAATCCATTTCATTTACTTCAAATGGATATGAAACTACAGTCTATCCGGAAGTATCAGAACGAGAGTATAACGGAAAAACATATTATAGCTGGAAAAGCAGCGGAAAGAAAAAGGATGGTTAAAATGAAAAAGAAAGCAGTTGTTTTTTGGATTACCGCTGCATCTGTGGCAGCAATCAGTACAGTTCTTTACATTCGGAGTTTACTTGCAGATAAGGAAGAACTGCAAAAAGAGCTTAAAGACCACAATGATGACGATATGGACGAATATTTGTATGACAGCTTAAAGGATAACGACTATTTAGTATAAGAAAGGATGAAAAATATCATGGATATGGATTACGAAGAAAACATTGTAGCAGAAGGAACAGAAGAATTTGTTGTGGATGCAGATAAGCAGGCTAAATTTATGGAAAGTTCCAAAGAACGAATGAACAAGATATGCATCCAGCTGGCTTATCTTGAAAAAATCGCAACGAAGCGTTCCGTGGATTACACACCGGATAACATTGAAAAGATGTTTGCCTACATGGAAGAAAGACTTGCTTCCTGTAAAAAAGCATTTATGGCAAGATTTGAAGAACCCGAAAAGACTTCTGTTTTTGATTTCGACTTTTGATTGTTTTAGGAGTTATAGTGAAATTTACAGGGTTGACACGAAGAATCGAGATAGGTGGGAGATTGTCACTTCCAAAAGGTATTCGAGAGCATTTTCAAACAGAATACATTCAGATTTATGTTCAGAAAAATATGATTTATCTTTCCTGTAACGTAGAAGAAAGCAAGCTAACTAAAGATTCTCTTTTTCAAATCAAGAAAATTGATTCAGTTGGACGATTATATATCCCTTTGGAGATTCGTAGTTCACTTCATTTAATGGATTATGGTGACGAAGTCGAGATTTACATTGACAATGCAAATCAAATTGTTTTGAAAAAGAGGTGTTTAAGATGTGTGTTTTGTAGTAACAAACGTGCTGGAATGTTGTCATTTCAAGGAGCTGATGTTTGCCCAGAATGTGCCGAAAAACTGACAGACACCTATCAAAAGTATAAGAAAACACATTGCATTAAATAACATAGGAGTGATTGCTTTGAAATGGATTAAGTCCATTATCTTATCTATCCCATGCTTTCTCTTGCTTACTGGATGCTATGCTATTGACCTTTATCAAAAGCCAATGCCTATACAAAAAACAGAGTATGGAACAACGGCAGCCATAACAAGTACTGTGACAGAAGTGACAACAACGACAACAACAACTATCTTTGCACCAACTTATCCTGAGAAAGTTGTACAAGCTCCAGTAAGTTTGAAATATCCTGTTGATGTCAGAGTTCAAGCCGAAGATTGCAAGTTGTCTGAGTGGTTTCAGGTAGATACAGAATATTCGGGATACACTGGGAGTGGCTATGTTGTTGGTTTATCGGGCGATTTACAGAATACGATTTGTTTTACTGTGAATGTTCCGGCATCTCAACATTATGATGTTTCTGCAATTTTGGTAGCAGATAGCGATGCCGTATGCACATTACAGATAGATGATGAAATGTGTGGTACACTCGAAATCTCTGGGACAGGTCACTTTATTCAAGCAACTGTTAAAAGCGTATACTTAGAAGCTGGTACAAAAAAGATTACCGTACAACAAATAAGCGGTGATGCTGCTATAGATTGTATCCTTTTGCAAAATTCAAATGACTTGAAAATAGCAGATGTATCAAATACTTTGTGTGATGTTGATGCAACAGAGGAAACACAAAAACTAATGCGTTTTCTTCAAGAGCAATACGGAGAACACATCATTTCTGGTCAATATGTTTCAAGTGAGGAAAATACGGAACTTACAGAAATCTATAAAATCACTGGACAACTCCCTGTTATTCGATTTTCTGACTTATTTGATGAATCTGGAAATGATACGGCTGCTGCATCATTAAAATGGAGCAATCAAGGCGGTATTGTAGGTTTGATTTGGAACTGGAAAGCTCCGACAGGTAAATCTTCCATATACAGTGAAGAAACAGATTTTTCTTTATGGGATGCTATCACAAACTTAGACATTGCTACATGCAGTTTTTCTGAAATTCAGCAAATGAAAAAAGATGGATTGATAACAGAAGATTGTGAAGCTCTTATTAGAGATATTGATAAAGCAGCAAAAGCATTAAAAAAGCTACAAAGTCAAAATGTGCCTGTTCTTTGGCGACCTTTACAAGAAGCAAGTAATGGTTGGTATTGGTGGGGTTCGGCTGGTAGTGATGCTTATCAATGGCTTTGGAATCTGTTATATACACGTCTTACCGAATATCATAAATTGCATAACCTTATATGGATTTGGAACGGTCAAAGTGAATCATATACTGTTCCTGAAACACAATACGACATTGCATCCGCAGATATATACCTCGATGCAACAGAAAAATATAGCAGTCGTTATGAACAGTTCTATGGGTTACAGAAGATTGCAGCGAATAAAATAGTTGCTCTTAGCGAATGCAGTACCATTCCTGATTTAACTGATTCTCTTCGTGATAATGCCATGTGGTCTTTCTTTGGGTTATGGTATGGCGAATATCTAATGGATGATACCACCGGATACACAACACGCAAACAAATGATTGAAGCCTATAATTCCAATGTTGTGCTTACTTTATCTAAATATCTTGCTTGGTATGCACCTCTTTCAAACTAACCTTTAATAAATATGCAAACGCCACAGATGAAAACCATGTACTTTCCAACTGTGGCGTTTATTCAAAAATAAAGCTAAAACGTGTGGACAGACTGTCCATGAACAAGAAAGGAATAACTATGAATGAATCAATTGAAATAGCAGCAAAACTCTTAAAGTTGCCAGTTGATAACTTATCAGATTTTTCGCAGGATGCATTGAATGCAATGGAAGCCATTGTTTTAATGTATGACATCCAAAATGAGAAGAACGAAGGTGTTATACAAGATGCTCTGCGAGAGTTGGAACAGATTTGGCGTTCTGAAACCTTGAATATAACAATGAAAGATGTTTCAAATGTAATCGGGTTTGATTATTCTTATGAAACGCTTTGCTCTCTTGATGAAGAAACAAAATCTCATTTGATGTATGCTTGTTTAAACGATAAGAGCGATGTTTATGGGATGTTTGAGATTGCAAGAAAAGGAATGATTCGTAAAGAACTAAAAAATGTTGCTAAATTACTGAATATTTCTCCAGAAACCTTGTATGAGTATCCAGAAGAAATACAGGAAAATCTATATGGCATTTATCTTTATCATTATGGCGAGTTTGATGAAAATAATGCTGCTGAAAATCCTGAGCTGATGGATAGATTAAAGGCGGTGCTTTCATTGTGATGGAACATGGAGTACCCTTATCCGAAATTCCGGATAAGCAATTTTTAAACATTCAAGTGAATAATCCTGATTTCGTTTTAAGAGGATTAGAACAATGTTCAATTGCCTATCACGCTAAAATCAATGACCATAAAATGTTGATTGCATTCAGTGAAAAAGATAGGGATAGAGTAACCGACATTATTGAAAGGAGCAATCGTCTTTCTGTAAATGCTGAATTTCATGAAAGAGTTGAGCAACTACGTTCCGGTGAAAATCAATCTGAAGCAGTTCAAGCTTTACTCCCCGAAATAGCAGCTGTATTGCATGTTTCTGTGTCTTCATTAGAAAGAAAACCGCCTGATTTACAATTCGGTCTTGCATTAACATATACATCTCTCTGTTTTTCCGATGATTTGACGATAAAACAGGCTTTGCAAGAAGAAATCCAACTAAATCATGAAGCAAATACAGAAATAAAGGAGTTGCTAGAGAAAAGAACTAACGATATTCAACCTCTGAACAAAACAGAAAAACTTCGTCAGCAGCAAGAAGATGACCAGAAGAAAAAAGAAGTATATGTTTCCAGAGATGTTCTGAAACGAAATGCCCAAAGAGTACAAGCAGAAAAATCGGATGAATACGTTCAAAGGTCTGAAAAGGAATACACAGAACATCTTGAACGGACAAAGAAACCATATTAACGATAGGGAGAAATGAAACTATGCCAGTAATGGAAAAAGAAAAATCCGCCTTGACAGCGGAAGAAAATCAAATTCTGAGTATGTCTGAAAAAATCCAGCAGAACCTGAAACAAGATGAATCATTTGCAAATGAACTTGATTTGTTTCTGGGTTCTGATAAAAAATCAGATTTTTTACATATTGGCGATACATCAAATGCCCTTGCACTGTCTGGAGCGAATCAAGATTTACAAGTCGTTATTGCCCCAAGAACAATCGTAAAATGTATGTCAGAAGCAGATGAACACTACCATGGACACGGACTGGATGCGGATACTATGAAGCAGCTTCCAGCAGAGCTGAGAAATCCAGTAATGATACTAAAGGGTAACAAAGAGAATAGTTTAGTCGCTATTACCCAGTTGCAAGATAAAGAAAATCGTCCCATTATGGTAGCTGTATCTCTTTCAGAAAAGAAAGGATTCCATGAGGTAAACCGGATAGCAAGTGCATACGGACGAAACAATATGGGAAATTATCTGGATAAACAGCTGAATCAGGGAAACCTTATTGCAGCGAATCAGGAACGTGCCGAAGAACTACTTAACACAATGGGACTACAATTGCCAGATGAAAAAACATTTATCAGCTTTGATGACAGCATTGCCTATACAATGCAGGGTGTGCGAAATGAAATAGAAAGAGCTGATGAGATGCTTCATTCTGCCGGGCTACAATCGCCCCTAGAGAACACATCCATCAGCTCTAAATCTAATAATAGTATAACACATTCAGAGGGTAATGTCAAGACTTCTGATGAAAAAAGACAAGCACCAGTTCAAAAAGAATCGTTATTGCCAATTTTAAACTCTATTCATCAAAGTCACGAGGAAAGGATTGAATCATTAAGTGACAGGATTGATTCACGGCAAGGAAAAATAGAGAAAAACGAAGCACGCATTGAAAAATTATCAGCAAAGGCAGAGCGTTTACAAGCAACAAATGAAATGCTAAAAGGGCTATCTGGCGGTGTGCTTTCTTCTGTTGTAAATTTGATGATAGACCGTAACCAGAGAAAAATAGATAAAATTCAAAATGTTTCTATTCCTAAGCATGAAGCAAAGATAGAGAAGCACAACGATAGGATTGCTACATTAGAACATAAAATTGCTGTTTCTCAAGCTAAAGCGGATAAATTGCAGGGATTGAGTGGGGTGATAAAAAGTTTTGCAGTTTTAAATCCAGAAAAACGCAGACAAGAATACGCACAGAGCATGGATTTGCTGCATGATGCTTCTCGACGTTCCCTATCATTTAAGATAGAAAAATGTGATACGCAGATAGCAAGATTAAGCCAACGATATGAAAAAGCTGAAAATACGACTGAACAATTAAGTATACAAGGAAAAATACAAGCCATTCAGGACAGACGAGAAGAACTTTCGGCTCGTATCGAAAAGATTGAACGCTTGCCAATCAATTTTTCTGAACAATCTTCTGAAAGTATTGACGGTGCAATGCAGCAAACTGGCGTAACGATAGAAAGCACAGCAAATAATATGACGTTATCTCGACTTGCAGAAGAAGTTGCCGTAGATGGTACTGAATATCTTCGTACAACAGAGATGTCAATGGAACAAAATTATAATCAAATTGACGGTGTAATCAATAATCTTCCCTCAGAACAGGAACATTTTTATGATGAACAAATGGAAGAAACACAACAAGATAACATAGAAAAAAGCCATACGGAAGAAGTGCTTGAAGATGAAAAGACTTCCGAAAAAAGTTTTTTGCTTGCCTTAGCAGATGAAGAAAAAGCAGAAATACATAAGGATGGTTCTTTTGTTATTCGTCCTGATTATTATCATCAAATTTCTCCTGAAAATCTTCACATGGAAACGTATCCGGCAGAACAAGCAATGACGATATTAGAAAGCCTTGCAGCCATGGGCATAGCATTCTCGGCAATTTCCGTACAGGATAATAGCGTTGTAACAATTGCATTAGACAAGCATGACGACATTGCATTACAGGAATTTGCTGCAATTGCAGCGAAAAACATTCAAGAAAAAGTGGACGAGTTCCTATCACCTGAAAAAAGCCCTACAAAAGGAGAAAGGGAAAAAGATAAGCCAAAAGAAGAAGTCCATACTTCTAAAATCAACCCAGAGTATTACGCTTCGATTCCTAAATCTGAACGTGTAACAACCGTTGTTTCACCCGATAGTGCAAAAAAAATAATGCAGACGTTAGACAATCAAGATGTTTCATATTCCGCAGTAGAACGAGGAAAAACAGCTGTAGCAATTACAGTAGCAAAATCAGATGTTCAAAACTTAACATCTGCTCGTGCAGAAGCACAAAAATTGCAGACAAAAGAATTTATCAATCCGGAATTTTATCAGCAGCTCCCAAAAGAAGATAGATATACACAACGTATGACTGCTGATGAAGCACGTCAAGCCGTGTCCGAATTGCAAAAAGAAGGAGTTTCTCATTCCGCTGTGATTGACGGAAATAAGTCGGCAGTTACGATTCACAAAAAAGATAAAGGGGCTGTGTTCTTTTCAAGAAAGCAGCTGCATCAGCAACATGAAAAAGCCCAAAAGCAAGAACAGCAACAAACACAACATCGAAGCACCAAACGAGGAAAAGAGGAATTATAATGATACAAATTTATAGTGATATGTATTTGGTAGACACTGATGTTCCCTCTTTGACCGAAAAGGCTACCTCTATCAGCAATTCAAAGCCACTAGTATTAAAAGGAAATTTGCTTATTGATTACATAAATGGTATCGCAATGTTTGACTGTAAAGACTGCAAACTTTTTATTGATTGCATTAGCATTACGGAGTATGAAGATGAAATTGTTATCTTTGAAGCATATGCCAGTTATGAATTTACAAGCATTGCTCCATTTTAAAAAATGAATAAGTAAGGAGGTTTACGGCATGGAACAGCAAGATATTATAATGGAACGAAATGCTGAAAGGAAAGAAAGATTGCTTGACATTGCTGAAAGAATCGGGTATGATACAGCCATTTCCCGATTACAACAAAAGTTATCTGAAAATCAGGCAGCATTGACAAAACAAAATGTCCCTCTTGATAGCTCTAACTTTCGCAGAATGCAAATTGAAATTGCTTTTAAACAAGAGGTCATACAAGCATTGAAAGTCCGTTCAGAGCATCAAAAACACCAACCGTCACATTTATCCAAAAGAGTATCTCAGGAGGAAATAGACGCTGCCAAACGTGTGAATCTGCCCGATTTCTTAATGAGCCAAGGCGTTGATTTAAAACGAGTTGGAAAAGAATATATCATGTCAGAACACGATAGCGTTCATATCAAAGATAATGTGCAAGGTGAAATGGCAAAATGGTATCAATTCAGTGAAGAGCGTGGCGGAGATAGTATTTCATTTGTTCGTCAGTTCCTCGGAAAAGATTTCTATGATGCAGTAAAAATGTTGAATGGCAATCAGACACCAGAGCTTTCATATGATGCAGATACAATTACACAAAACAGAACACAAAGAACTGAACTTCAAAAACCAGAAGAAATACACCTCAACGTTGACACGGAACAAAAACGTGTACTTGCATATCTTTCTCAAACAAGAGGATTAAATTATGAAATGGTACATGGTCTTATTCAAGACGGAAAAATACAGCAGGAATCAAAAACTGGAAATGCTGTTTTTCTAATTCAAGATGAATTCGGTAAAACTGTTGGTGCAGAAAAAGTAGGAACGCTATCCGATAAAAAATACAAAGGAATTGCTGTTGGTTCTGCTTCTGGATATGGCTTTGAAGTAACAAAGGGAAATGGTGAAAATGCTCTTTTCTTTGAAAGTTCCATTGATATGCTGTCTTATATGCAACTGCACCAGAATGAACTTGATAATCATCGCTTAATTAGTATGATGGGTGTGAAGCCTAATATTGTCGAAGCGACAATGGAAAGGTATCATATCTCTCCTGAAAGAGTGTTCTTGTGTTCAGATAATGATGAAGCCGGAAACAATTTTGCAGAGCGATTACAGAAAAAGTATCCTGAAATGCATCGCTTGACCGCTGATTCAAAGTATAAAGACTGGAACGACCAACTGCGTGACATTCCCAAGACAATAGAATCTCCTGCTAAAAAGCAAGAACTTCTGACATACGGAAACCACTTTTGGAATGATGCTACGAACAATAAAGATAAGACTATTTTTCAAATGCGAGAATCTGATTTCTTGCAGCATAGAGAAACACTTGATAATGCAGGTATGAATTACTATGCTTTTGCAAGAAATGGTGCTGTAGTAGTAGCAATCAACGATAGAGAAGAAGATAAATTTCGTGAATTGCTCGGTAATGATTATGCAGCAACACTTACAATGCGTAAATCGCAAAAAGAATACACTCCACCAAATCACCAAATTATCGGCAATGCAGAATATCGGTATATTCCGCAGAAAAGTTATGTTGCAGCTCCAACTCAAACTGCATTAAAGATTGCAGAATTACTTGAACAGGAAAACATAAAGTTCTCTGCAAAAATCGGAAGAATATCATCAACTATTACAGTTAGTGAAGCTGATAGAAAACGAGTGTCAGAGCTAAAAGAAAAGATATTGGAGATGCGGAAAGCACAAATCCCTAAAGATAGGCAACAAGGAAAAGAAGTAAGCAGCAATCAGTCTATTCAAGAACCATCTAAACCTGATTTTAAGGATTGCTATTACTTAACTGCACCACTCCAGCCACAAGAGTATCAAGAAATCAAACCACTACTTGAAAGTGCGGATAAGATTCCCTATTCTTGTTTACTGCGTGACGAAAAACTAGTGTTTGTAGTAGAAAAAAGTTCTGCTAAGGATTTTATGCAAGAACTTTCTTTTGCAAGAAATCAGAACCAGATAGAAAAAGATTTAAAAAGTCGTGGGATTTCTAATGAACAATTATCAGAATTGAAAAGTAGCATACAAGATTCTGCTCGTTCCGGACAAACCAGCTTAATTGCAACTTATATTGATGCTGCTTACACTCCTGCACAATTGCAACAACTTAACCAGCATATTTCAGCGTATATTTCAGATAATTCTGATACGTCATTTCTTAGACTAATAGAATGTAAAAGTCAGTTGGATAAAGATGTAACACTTTCTGAAATTACAGCTGGACATGACTATAATGAAGAACAAAAGGCAGCCATAGTCCATGCCTTTGACATTGGAGTTCCGCAAGCTGCAATAGAACAATTGATAGATGAAACAGTTTCCGCAAATGATATACTTATTTTTTCTGATATGTATCGTCAAGCTGTAACCACAAATGATTCCTTAGAACAAGTAACAACATTTTTGTCAGAAAAAAAGCAAGCTGCATCATTGGATTCTGATTCTAAATCAATTGAATCAGAAGAGAAAGAAGCTTCTGATTCAGAACAAAACATTACAGATATAGGCAGTCAAAACATTCAGATGTCATTTTCAGATATAGAGGTTGAACCCGAAAATGAGAGCAGTGTTTCCATAACAGATTCTACAAAAGTTGAGGAACTGATTGAATCAGTTGAAGAAGAAAATTCGGGAGCAACATCAGAATCGGCTGAAGAACTACAAAATGAGAAAGAAGAAAACGATTCTGTTGTCGATGCAGAATCGCAACCTTATGAATTAAAAATCGGTGATAAATTTCAGAACTTGCGTACAGGTGATATATGTGAGGTTGTTTCTTTGGCAGGAGCTTTACCTTGGTATGAAGATGACTGTACAGTAAAAAGAGAATCTGGGGCGTTTGTAGTTACAGAAAATCTCCCTAAAAGCAAGTTGCTAGATACTGATTTGTATAAATACATTGACAGTCCGGAACAGCTTTCAGAAATTGAAGAAGTAGGTACTGTTGAACAGGTAGTCATGCCAGCGTTTTCTGATGAGAAAATTTTAGAGAATCCAACCTTAATGGAAGAAAACGCTGAATCATTTTCAGATACTATGCCAGAATCGTTTGAAGAATTACCCTCAAAAATTGAGCAAACTGAATCACCAACACTGCAAGATGAAGATTCTAACAAAGAAAAAGAACAACCGCAGACAACAGAAGAAGCTTTTGCAGAATCCGGTATCACAGAAGAAAATCCTTCTATTGTTAATCCAGAAGTAGATAGCGAATTGCAATCACAACAAATTGAAAAGTTGGTTCAAGACAAGGATTCCAAAGACATATCACAGGAATTTGAAATGGAAGCAAAGCCGAAAGAACCACAGAAAGAACAAGTTGAGAAAACTTCAAACTTTACCATTACAGATGATAATCTGGGCGAAGGTGGTGCAAAAACTAAATTTAAGGCAAATCTCGCAGCAATTGAAACCTTAAAAACGCTTGAAACAGAGAATCGTCCGGCAACAGAAGAAGAAAAAGAAGTTCTTTCAAAATATGTTGGATGGGGCGGTATGCCTCAAGCATTTGACAGTGGAAATGAAAAATGGTCAAAAGAATATGCAGCATTACGAGAAACCCTTACTGATAGTGAATACACTTCTGCTAAAGCTTCCGTATTGGATTCTTTCTACACACCGCCTATCGTAATTGATAGCATTTATGATGCAGCTAAGAGTTTTGGATTTGAAGGTGGAAATCTCTTAGAACCGTCTTGTGGAGTGGGTAATTTTATCGGCAGAATGCCCACAGACTTGCAAAAAGAAACACAGATATATGGTGTTGAACTAGATAGCATTTCAGGGAGAATCGCAAAAAAGCTTTATCCTGATGCAGATATTCAAATAAAGGGATTTGAAAAAACAGACTTTCAAACCGGAAGTTTTGACATGGCAGTAGGCAATGTTCCTTTCGGTGATTTAGGTTTTTTTGACAAAGAATATGGCACAAAACAGCTGCACGACTATTTCTTCGCAAGAACATTAGACAAAGTAAAAGAGGGCGGTATTGTTGCATTTGTTACATCCACTGGGACACTAGATAAAGCAAACGAAGACTTTAGAAAACAGTTGTCAGAAAAAGCAGATTTGATTGGTGCTATTCGTATGCCGTCAGGGACATTCTCTAAAAACGCTGGTACAGATGTTACATCGGATATTATCTTTCTGCAAAAGCGTTCTGAACCGCCTGTAATTGAACCGGAGTGGGTGCATATTGGCGAAACAGATGCAGGACTTCCAATCAATCAATACTTCTCAGAACATCCTGATATGGTCTTAGGCGAGATGGTAGAAGGTAATAAGATGTATGGGCATGGAACAATGTGTATGCCTATTGAAGGAGCAGATTTAAAAGAACAACTGCAAGAAGCTGTATCAAAGTTATCTGCCACAATATCTGATGTAAAGGCAAATGATGTTTATCCGAAAATAGATGGATTGCAGGTCGCTCCGCCAGAAGAATTGCGTAATTTCAGTTTGTTTGAGCAGAATCATAAGATTTATTTCAAGACAACAGATAGATGCTGTGTTCCTAAATGCAATCATAGCAATAAGGAAATTCAGGCAGCAAGAGCGTTTATTTCACTTCGTGATACGACACGAGAGCTTTTAGTTGCACAGGAACAAAATCAATCGGATGATGTAATTCGTTCTCTTCAAGAGCAATTAAACGCACAATATGATAGCTTTTCTAAAAAACATGGTCTTTTGCATAGCAGAGCTAACAAGTCCATGTTTGGCGAAGATGTATCCTATCCGTTGGTTGCATCTTTAGAGAAAAGCTATGATTTGAGTAAAGGAACTGCCGAAAAATCCGACTTGTTTACGAAGAGAACAATAAAACCGCCAAAGGCAGTTGAACATGTTGATACAGCAATGGAAGCTCTGACTATTTCTCTTTCCGAAAAAGCCAAAGTAGATATTGGATATATGCAAATGCTGACCGGAGAAACAAAAGATGAACTACTTCAAGAGCTACAAAGCGAGATATATCTTGTGCCAAATTTAAGCGGTGAGGAAATTTATCAAACTGCTGCGGAATATTTATCAGGAAATATCTATGAGAAATTAGAAGCAGCAGAAAAAGCAGCTGCATTAGATAGCAGATTTGAAAAAAATATTCAAGTACTTAAAGAATCCAAACCACCTATGCTAAAAGCAGAAGACCTTGACATTCAAATTGGTGCATCTTGGATTGACCCGAAAATTTATCGTCAATTTATGTATGAAACATTTGGTACGTCAGAAGAAAAGCAAGTGGATTTTCAGCAAAGGATAATGGATGATTGTAAAAAGCAGCTAGAAGATGCTCCATTCTACAAAAAATATATGCTGCAAAAGCAATATAAAAATGCAGAATCCAGCATGAAAAGTGCAATTAAGGTAACGCATTCTGAAAGGTCTGGAGAATGGTCAATCACCCCCAAACCGACACGTTATGGAAATTTATCAGTACATGAACAAGAGTATAGTACAAAGCATAAAAGTGCTTATCAAATCATGGAAGACCTACTGAATTTGAGAGAACCTAAATGCTATAAAGTCGTAGTTGAAACGCTGCCATTTGGCGAAACGAAAGAAAAAAGAGTAATTGATGATAAAGCAACAAAAGCAGCACACCTAAAAGCAGATAAAATAAGAGAAGCATTTAAAGAATGGATTTTTCAAGACCCTGAACGCCGAAATGAATTAGTAGAACAGTATAATCAAATGTTTAACTGCATCAAACCACGGGAATTTGATGGAAGCAATCTTACATTTCCTACAATGAATGCAGATATTTCTCTTAGACCACATCAAAAAGATGCAGTTGCACATGCACTATTTGGCGGTAATACACTGTTTGCACATTGCGTAGGTGCTGGAAAAACTTTTGAAATGATTGCAACAGCTATGGAATCAAAAAGATTGGGATTGTGCAGCAAGCCTATGATTTGTGTTCCAAAACAGCTGACTGAACAAATCGGTGAAGACTTTCGCTTATTGTATCCGGGTGCAAATATCCTTGTAGCTACTGCAAAAGATTTTCAGGAATCCAATCGAAAACAACTATTTGCGAAAATTGCAACTAGCGACTTGGATGCTGTAATTATCAGTCATCAGCAACTTGGCAGAATCCCGATTTCACAAGAACGACAAATTGCATTGTTGGAACAGCAGATACAGGACATTGTAACAGGTATTAAGGAACTAAAAGAAGCTGATGGCGGTTCAGTAGAGATAAAAGCCCTAGAACGTAGCAGAAAATCTCTGAAAAAGAGATTGGACAAGCTATTAGATACTCCGAAAGATGATACTGTAACTTTTGAAGAAATGGGTATTGACAAGCTTATCGTAGACGAAGCCCATGAGTTCAAAAATCTCTTTACAGCAACAAAATTACAGGGCGTATCCGGCATTTCTACATCGTCTTCTCAAAAGGCTATGGATTTGTTCCTAAAATGCCAGTATCTCGATGAAAAAACAGGTGGTAAAGGTATTGTTATGGCAACTGGTACTCCATTAAGCAACTCTATGACAGAGCTGCATGTAATGATGCGATATTTGGAACATGACTTTTTAAAAGGCAAGGGACTTGATAACTTTGACAATTGGATAAGTGTGTTCGGCAAACAGCAAACAGATTGGCAACTGAACACAACAGGAAGTGATGTAAAGCAAAAAGTACACATGAGCTATACGGGAATACCAGAGTTAATGGCAATGTTTAAGCAAATTGCTGATATTCGCACAGCCGATATGCTGAATTTGGATGTTCCAGAATGTGAAATGCACGTTGTTCAGGTAGAGCCGACTGAAGAACAAAAGGATATGCTTGGTGAACTATCTGACCGTGCAGATGCTTTGCAAAATCGTACTGTTACAGACCCACGCATAGATAATCCTTTGAAAATAACTGGTGATGGCAGAAAATTAGCATTAGACCCACGTTTGATTGACCCAACATTAGAAGATAATCCAGCCACAAAACTGAATCAATGCGTAGAAAACGTATATCAGATTTATGAAGAAACCGCACAGGATAAGCTTACACAGATTATATTCTGTGATTTGGGTGTGCCGTCCGGCAGCAGTCCCAAAACAACTGCAAATGAAGAAAAGTCAGCAGCAGATATGGATTCATTAGAAGAAGCTTGTGATTTCTGTGTATATGATGACATTCGGAACAAACTTATCGAAAAAGGAGTACAACCTGATGAAATTGCATATATACATAGTGCTAAAACTGAGAAAGACAAGGAAGAATTATTTTCAAAAGTTCGCTCTGGAGAAGTTAGAGTATTACTTGGTTCAACATCTAAAATGGGTACTGGCGTAAATGTACAGCAAAAATTGATTGCAGTACATGACTTGGATATTCCTTGGCGACCAGCTGACATGGAACAACGGCGTGGAAGACTGGTTCGTCAAGGCAATGAAAATAAGCATGTACATCAATATCGCTACGTTACAAAGGGTACATTTGATGCGTATTCTTATCAGCTTTTGGAAAGCAAACAAAATTTTATTTCGCAGATTATGACATCGGACACCATGTCCAGAAGTGCGGAAGATGTTGACCAACAGGCATTGAATTACAGCGAAATAAAAGCTCTTTGTATTGGTGATGAACGATTAAAGCAACGTGCTGATATGGAAAACGAAGTATCAAATATGAGAATACAAAAACGTGAGCATGACAGCAGAATCTATGATATGCAAGACCTTGTAGCAGCATATCCACAATCAAAAAGCGATTTAGAACACACGATGGAATCTTTAAAAACTGATAAAGAGCATGTCAGAAGCTTGCCTATTGATGCAAAGACCAATCGTCCTGCATTTGCAATTACAATAGCTGGTACAAAGTACACTGACCGGAAGGATGCAGCAGATGCCTTACGAAACGCTGTGTTTTCCATGGTAAAAGAACGTGGTACACCAACCGAAATCGGTGAATTTATGGGATTTCCACTATCTATTACAATAAAGGACTTTGGAAATTTTGGAATACAAGAAAACGGAAGCGTTGCAGCTATTTCCGCATCTCTTAGTGGAGCAGCAAAGTACACTTGTGATTTTGTTGATTCCTATGATACTAATCTTCGCCGACTGGAATCTAGTGTAGCAAAAATAGACCAACGTATCCAACATACGGAGAATGAATTAAATTCTCTTGAAATTGATTTTAGCAATGCACAGAAGATTCTTAGTGAACCATTTGAACTTCTGAGTAAGGACGGCAGGACACTTGGAGAAATGGAAACTGCATTAAAGGAACTTACCGCAGAACTTGCTGCATCAGCTGCACAGGCGAAAAAAGAAGCCCCCGACAAGCCAAAAACCTGTTATTTTGAACGTGCCAGAATGCGAAAAGCTGCAATTTCAGCTAAACAGGAGCAAGGCTCTGAGCCAAAACAAAAAAAGAAAGAGCAAAGTTTAGATTGAAATAAAAAGCTCTTGACGATTACAGAAAAATAAAGTATAACATAAAAAGTTGTTCTGATTTTTTTCTTTTGCAAAGAAAAAATATAGAAAAGCCCTTGACATTTCAGATGAAATCGGATATAATAATAGTGAGGAAAGTTATCCGTAGCTTTTCTTAGTGTAGCTGACACTTGAGGGACACATTAGAGATGGATTGTATCTATTGTCTGATGGCGTGTATCCGAAACTCTGAAGTTCACTGCTACTTGAAAGTATAGTATGCACCGTGCAAAGAGAATTACTCCTTGCATGAAAGTTGGTCGACCAGAGCGACTATAAAAATCAGCTGTTTTGAAAGTTAAAGCCAACAGGTAAAACTGTTGGCTTTTTTCATGTGTTTTATGATAAAAGAAGTACAAGGAGGGATAAATAGATTATATGACATCTCAATTGCGAAGATATTCTAGTGTTGCAGAAGCACTAAAACGTGCTGAGGAGCAAAAACTTCTTTATGAGAGAAATTTAGTTGGAAAAAGTTTTTTGTATGTATTTATAGATAAGCATAACACAATTACATATCGTGAAGTAAAATTTGAAAGAAAGAATTTTCTTCATTTAACTGGTCTTGATTATAAGAATACTCAATCATTAAAACGTTCTGGGGTAACAGGGGTTTCAACAGATGCAGAAGAATTTTACAATAGATTAGGAAGTGATGCGGAGTTAATTAACGATGTATCATTTATTCAAGGACAGAATGAAAGCGAAACTAAGAAGTATCTAAAATATACCCAACGTAAACTGAACAATCTATCTCAATTGACATCAGTTGCTGCAAAAGCAGAGTATATAGGAAAATACAACGGAAATCAAAAATTCGATATTATAATAAATCGAAATATGAGTGCAATTGCCCTTATTCCTGATAAAAACCATAGATATATACCCGTTTCTTCCCTCTATGGAAAAGCAAAAGATGTTGCAAATGATATATATCCTATTCTAGCAATTTTCGAGAGAAAAAATGAATTTGAACCATTTCGATTGAACTTCTTAAATTCGCACATAAAGATAGGAAATAGGTTATTTTCAGATGAATTTATGCGGCTGTCAGGAAAACTGATTTTTTCTAATGATAAAGCTAAATTTAATAGTCAATGTCTAGGAGAATTTCTTCTATCCTACGAATATTCTGTAAAAAAGTATATTTCAGAAGAATTAGCTCCAGTTATGCAGTTAAGAAGTGTTGCATTTGATAGTGAAGAGTATATGGAAAGTTATATGCAGTCTTTCGATTCGTTCCTTAACACTTTAGATGATGAAATCAAACTCAATGCTGCTATAGAAATACTGGAAGAACAATCATGTTCAGAAGAAGCAGCTCAAATAATCGGTATTATAAAAGACGAACTAAAAGAAATTTCCAAAAAGCAATCGGAACAAACTGCGTCCTCTTCAGTGAAAATTGTAACATTCAGCAATGATTTTCACAACGGAACATTTTCAAATTTTTCTGGAACAGCAACATTGTCTGCTTCCGAAACATTTTCTCCACCACCAATAGAAGATTTTTTTGCAGAGATAAGACAGGCAGTTTCAAAAGCAATTCAAAAGATGAAAAGCACCGTTATTCCGAATGAAACAACGCCTTTAACATTTTCTAAATCGGAAATATCTGATAAATCTTCTGAAAGAGAACTTGTAACAATATCTGCTGGTTCTACTCAAAAGGACAAGCCACAAACACAACCATACATACCTGTTTCGCAGCTTCGAAAAAATGCACTTGCCCAGAAAAAACGGGAACAACAGAAACCGCACCAAATAAAGAAGAAAAAAGACCAGCAAAGTCTAGATTAAGAATTTGCTCTTTGAATATAGAAAAAAGCGATAAACTGTTTTACGCAGTCTATCGCTTTTTTATTTAATACAATAGAATCTTAGTAGAAAAAGCCAAGAGCTGTATCGCCTAACCAATCACCGATACTTTCAAACAAGTCTGCTGCTGCACTGCTTAAATAGAACATCAAACTGAATGCCATAGAAATTAGCCACAAAACGCCTATTAAAACGCCCCCCTGCAAACCTGTAAGAGAACCATTTTGAATGCTCTTAACAAGTACAACAGTCCCTCCAATAGCAATCAGCACAAAGATACTTCCGAGTATGTATTGCAAAGCAACCAAGACCTCAGAAATAAAGTTTAGAATAAATGCAAGTAGGTATAGGATACCTTTTAATATAAAAGCGATTATTAGAAAAACTATTTTGAACGGCAATAAAAGTATCGACATATTGTTGCTCCCTTACACAAAAATTATACTATCTAAAATCAGTTCTCTTGCTTGCTCCTGAAAGGCATTGTACAGTTGAGTGCGTTTCATAAAATCATCATTCTTTACTGCAAGCAGGTATTCCTTATCACTCGCCAACCACTTTTCAATCTGGTCAAACTCCGCATCCTTTGCTCTCGTTTCTAATTTCAGCAAATACGAATATATCTCGCCTTGATTGACAAGTTCCTGAAGCTTATCAGGATTCCGCTCCAGCATATATGGAATATAACGCCGAATATAAACGCTAACAAAGCTGTTCTGTGTGGATGCTCCTGTGCTAGAATCTGTATCTGTAACAATGAGATTCTCTGTATCAAATTCGCATAAAGGCTGTTTGTACTTCTTTTCTTTTTCATCGTAGAACCTTTTTTCACTTTTTAGTATCATGCTCATTCCCTTTCTTATTATTTTTCTTGTGCATTACAACAAAAATTATTATTATTATAACTGCTGCAAGAAGCGTACCACAAAGCAAACCTCTTTTTGCAGATGACTTTACAGTTGTTTGTTCAGCTTCTGTGACTTCATCCGTACCAGCTTCGGTTGCTGGTTGTTGTGTGGTTTTTCCAAGAACTCTATGTACAGAATTTCCGGTGTTATTGCTGCGATTGTTATTTTGTTTATGCTGTTGTGAAGTTGATGAATCTTTACTTTCTTCCTCAGAATTAGAATCGGACTGATTCGCTTCTTCTTTGGCTTCTTGTTCCTTTTCCCACTCTACTGTGTTAAACGGCATAAAACTGTCTACTACGTTTCCATTTTCATCAGCCATATTCCATTTGCCGTTGACAAAATTAAAATGGTACAGAATGTTTCCGTCTAAATCTGTAATATAGTAATTCCCATTATCATCATCTTCAAACGCCCAATTAGAAACAAGGTCTTTATAGTATTCTCGATACGCATATATAGCGTACGGAACATCGTCCTTATACTCATCAAAATTTTCATCAAGCCATGATTCAATCAAATGATGTTCATATGATGCTTCAGGAAATTGTGTGCCGTCTTCTGGTGTACCAAACCACCATTCTTCCCAAATCAAGTCGGCAATGTAATCCTTATTGACTTGTTCATCCGCATAAACACCAATCGGCATTGTAGCCATTCCTGCTGCAATGCCAAGAACCATACCCATTGAAATGACTGCTTTTTTCATAACTTGTCCTCCATTATTTTATCATAAAATGCTTTATAAGTCAATTACACATTTTACTCCTAGAAGCAATAACAAATGTACTGGGTAAAATGCGTAAAAAAACCACTTGTGAAATGCTTTTTTACTGCCTGATTCTCCATGATAGAATAGCTTTAACATTGGAAAAACAAAAAATACTCCGATTGCCCAAATGCCTGTCCATGCTGGAGAACTTTTTATAACAAGATACGAGTATAAAATAGCAGTCGCTAGATATAATCCGTATCCGATTGCTTTCTTGTTTCTTTCTAAAGCCAAAAATGATATGCACCATAAGGGAACGAATATCATCCAGTCGGCAAGAAAGGAAAAAAACAATATAAGAACTATGCCAAAAATCTTATATCCAGAATTGATTTTTGAATCAAGCAGCCATACAATCATCAATCCTAGGAAAAGTGTAAAAATCACACTGAAATGGAAAGTGGCTTTGCCGTATTCAAAATATGAATACGGCAGCCATGAAATCAGCGAAAATATAAATAAACGAAGAGCATATTTCTTTTTGTTTTTTGTATGAAAATATCCTTCTACAATGAAAAAAGCCATTGTAGGAGCTGTCAATCGACCTATCATCCGCATTATAACTGTTATAGCAGAATCATTAGAAAGGAAGGCAGCTGCAATGTGGTCAATAACCATTGCTACAATTACAAGATATTTCAGTTGATTTCTATTTAACGACAATTGCTGTTCCTCTCTTACGAAACGGACACCAATCAGGAGAAATTTCTCTTTTTACAATGCCAATAAATCCGGTCAATTTTGCTTCTAAATCATGACACTTAAAATATCCCTGTATGTACTTCTGGTCAGGGTGTCCACAATAATAAAATTTTTGACCACTTTTATTAGATTTACGACATTCGCAGTGCAAGCATTTTTTACATGAATGCATCTTAACAAGTCCCCCTATATTCTTCCTATGATAATAAGCCAATCCTTTTTATCCTTAGAATACAATCCAAAGACTTTAGGCGTTTTTACATACTTATATTTGATTCTGGCAAAGAAAGCGATTGCATTAGTCATTGCTTCTAATGCTTCAAACTTATAATTTAGCTGTCTTTTTAGATAACACCTGTACTCATACTCTTCCGGTGAATCACTTAGATTATCAAGATAGCATTGATACAAATGTATCTGCTTTACGGTTTTCATAAGGTCTTTTCCAAAGCTACTTCCTAGTAGTTTTGATTTGTTCATTTAGATAACACCTTCTTGTACCAGCTCTTGTATTCGTCTTCCATAAAACCACAGCGAATGATATTGTATATTGCCAGATAGCGGTTATGCTGAATTGTAACAGCACTTTCATCAGCATTATCATTGAGCATTCTGACATATATTACATGCTCTTTTGCTGCTGCTTGAAAAACCAATAACTTCATTTGATTCATCATGCTTGCTCCTTATCAAAATCAGGAAAAGTTGCAATAACTTTGCTCTTATCCGTATCATCGTCCTGATTCATAAAGTACATTTCCAATGCCTTTTCAATAATTTCTGATACTTCCTCGCTTGTTGCCTTTTTACTAAAGTATCTCGAATAAGAAGCCTGACTGATTTTCACAGATTTTGGTTTTGGTTGTTGTGGTTCATCAGTTTTTCCAGACAGAATCTGTTCTACTTCTTTATCGGATAAGCTTCCATCACTTGCATTTTTCCGTAGTTCTTCTGCTTTCTTAATGCTGATTTTGTACTGTTCTGCAAGTAATGCAACCGTTTCCTGTGTGTCATCTGACAGATAAGACAACTGAACTCCGGCAAGAAAAGCGATATTCTCGTTGTCGATTTGCTCTTTTAGTTCATCAATCAAGCGATTTATGCGTATCAATCTTGATACCGTTTTTCCACTTAATCCATATTCAGAACCGACCTTATCTCTGGTCGTTTGAGATGGGGTTTCTGTCAATTCAGATTCAAGATTTGGGTTTTCAAGTAGTTTCAATTCACGGATAATGTCGTTTCTTTTTCCTTGAGAAAACATTGCTTCGTGACGTTGTGCTACAACCGCTGCTTGTTCACTGATTCTAAGGTTGTCAAAACCACGTTGCATGATGTTTGATTCTATTACATACATCTCAGCTTCATCGGCTGTCAATCCCTGTTTTACAATAGCCGGAACAGTTGCAAGCCCTGCTGCTTTAGAGGCATTCCAACGGTTATGACCAATTAAAATTTCGTACTTTCCACCGCTTAAAGGTTGTACAATTAAAGGTGTAAGCACTCCGTTTTTGCGGATACTTTCCACCATGTCTTCCAGTCTTTCTCCATCATAAAGAGCAAACATATGATTATGATATGGTGTAAGCAAATCGCATGCAATTTGCTGCACCATGTTCGCTGATGGTGCTGTATTCAGCATCATTCCTAAGTCAAAAGCTGCTGCCATTTCTGTATCTCCTATTCTGGACAGGCTGTCCCAAAGTTACTAAATAAGTATAGCGTTCATTTAGCATTTCCAGTTTGTTACGCACCTCTTTCTCTGTAACATTTTCGCACATTTGCGGAAAATAATGGCGTATTCCCTTTGTACAATAGTTTATACTTTGACCAAAAACGTAGTACCGATTGTATAACCACCAAAGTTGTTCTGAATCTTCCTGCATTGGAATCCATTCTTTCAAAACAGTTACTGTAACATCATACAATACAGAATGTTCTTTCCAACACTGGTTACGCCAATAAAGACGCATTCTTATCAAATCACTCATGATGCCATCTCCTATCATTAAAACGATACATCTGGGTCGTCTAACAAATCTTCAAAAGCAGCAAAATCTTCATCACTAGCTTTTTCTTTCAATTCTGACTTTCCAGAGGGTAAAAAATGAATTTCTCGGACATGGATTTGGTCACAGTAATGCTTCTTTTCATCAAGCTCATAGTTTGCATTTTCAATTCGCCCGATGATTTCTAATGCATCGCCTTTATTCAACCATTTTTCAAGGATTTCTGCAACTTTTCCCCATGCGACACATGTAAAAAAGTCAGTTGTTGCTGTTCCATCAGATTTCTTGTGACGGTCTACAGCAATTCTGAATCTACAAAAAATCTTTCCATTTGCGGTTTCTTTTAGTTCGGGCGTTACCGCTAAACGTCCAGTTAAAATGATAATGTTCATGCTATTCCTCTCTTTTTTTGAATGGATTCTTTGCAATAACAACTGTCTGATTTTTCCCACGAATTTTTCGGATTTCGCATTCCACGGATGGCTGCTTCCCAGCCGTATACTTCCGTATTTTCGATTTTTATCATGCCAATCCCTCCATAAATGCCGCCATAACCGCCTTTGCCACTGCATCCGCTGTTTCATCAAATTGAATCAAACACCGCTTAAACAATTCGGTCTTGAAAGATGCCATTGTGCGTTCATCCATTGCACCTTTTTCCCGCAGTTCCAAAAGTTGCTCGTTCGTAAGCATTGACCATAGCAGTTCTAATGTTTCATCGCTCATTTTCAATTACTCCTTTTCATGTTCTCGCTTTATCGCTACTAAAGCTGTGTCAATTATTGCAACATCGTGACAAAAAGCATTATCTACTTTGTAGCCAGCCACAATAAACATCTATCAATAGCAAACCTACAATGAGTAGGCAGGTTTCTGCAATGCGAACGGCTCTTGGAAAATGAAATATCCCTTTTCCGCTACGACCAAAAACATAGCATACCCAATCTGCAAGTAACGTGCCGACAAGTAGAGAAATTGTAAACTGTAACACCATAACCCCTTTTTACCTTTAACCTTTTCTTCTCTGTGCTTTGGCTGATAACATTGGGGTGATTGTTCTGGACAATGCATTTGCAAAGTCACGTTCCCAACCATTTATCATACCTCTTCGGCTGTAATCAGCAAACTGTAAAGCATGAAAAATGCGGTCAGAGTTGTAACCAACACCATTTTTGCTGGGGGAAAGTTCTGCACTTACCCCCAACGATACAATAGAAATGTACGCTCCGTTTATATGTCTGCCAAACAAGCAAAGAAAGGAAAAACCATTCATTTCTACGGAGATTTCTTGTACCGTTGCTAGATGGTGGTGCGTAACGGTAAGTTTACCGTTGAACATCATGCTGCAACACCTCCTCTGCAAGAGCTGAATATTCCATTCCAAGCTTGCTTGTGGCTGGAATCATACACCCTACCTCTACGGCTTTAGCAGCTTCCACAGAGCGATGTATGTATGTCTTGAAAAGGATACTACCATACTTATTCATCAAGTTCTGATATGCTGCTCTGCTTACTGTTGTATAGTCCATCATAGTCGGAAGTATTCCAGAAAGCTGTATTGTCGGGTTGATAGTTGCCTGAATCTGCTTAAACAATTGAATCAAACTATCAAGCCCATCCATACTAAACTTTTGCGTCTGTACCGGAATCAGCATTTCATCAGCTGCGGTCATTGCATTGATAAGCAATACTCCCAAAGAAGGCAAACAATCAATTAAAATGTAATCATAGTCATCTGAGATTTCGGACAAAATGCGTTTTAAAATACTCTCTCTCGCAAGGGCGTTAATCATCAACATCTCGGCATTTGCTAAATTGATGTCGGCAGGAATGTAATCCAACTCGTACATATCATGTTTGCGAATTGCCATTCTCACAGCAGCAATGTGAATCATGGACTTTGTAGAAACTTCCGAAATCAGTTCCGTCATGGTAGGCTTATTATCCTTTTGATACCCCAGATATTCACTCAGATTTGCCTGTGGGTCAAGGTCTACTAACAACACTTTCTTTCCTCTTCTGGAAAGAGCAGCAGCTAGATTAAACGTTGTTGTAGTTTTTCCTACGCCACCCTTTTGGTTACTGATTGTAATGATTTTTCCCATTTTCTTTTCCTCCTGTTATTTCATTTTGAGTTTTCAAGTTCTTGTACTCTCCGCATTAGATTGATATAATCCGCTGCGGATTGTCTGCGTTCATTTTCGAGTTCCTGAATCTGCCTTTGAGCTTGCCGGAGCTGTCGTTTCAGTTCCTGTTCCATGGAAGGAACTTCTCGAATTTGGGAACGTTGTTCCTTAATACGATTAGCTTCGGTTTTGCACTGGGCAACATATTCAGCTTCACTTAAACGTTGTTCTTCTCGTGATACCGCATTTTCAGCTCGTTTTTTCACTTGCTGTTTTTTCTTGCTGTTTTTTTTCTGCTCTTTGCGAACATCTATACGGCATTCATCGCAGTACTTTACGCTAATAAAACGATACCAACTATCGTAATCCGTATCAGCAATTTCGATACCACAAATATCACAGTATTTACGCATTCTATCCCTCCTCTTGCGTTTTGTCTACCACGTTTTGTCCACTTCCCCGAACCCCTCTCGTCAACCCCTTCCCCACGGTTTTGTCCCTCGATTTGTCTACCGTTCTGTCTACCGTTTTGTCCTTACTGTTTTACGATTTCAGCAAATTCAAGGCTTTTTCTTCGGATTTGCTGAGAGAGCGTTTTGTCCTCTACCTGTAAAGCCTGTAAAATGCTCTCTTGAGATAAGGTGGTTGATTGACCATATTCTCTGCAAACATTGACTTCCACGTTTCGACCATTCTGAATGTCTTCAATCTGTGCAAGCGTTTCTGCTTGCTTCAACCGCAACTCAGTTAGTTCACCAAGGATGACCTCGGCTTCTTCCGGTATTGAATCTGCATCACCGGATTGAGAAGATTGCAGCTTAGAACGTTGCCGTTGTTCCAACATCTCTTGTCTGATTCTATTCTGTCGTCTTCTCAAATAAATGTATGCTGTCGGAATACCAACAGCTAGAAGAATCAAAAGATTTTGAGTATTTTCACTCATGACTTCATCTCCTTTGTTTTATTCATTCTGAGAAATACTCATGTCTTTCTGAACAGAAGAAAATATATCACAATATGCTTGAGCTTCTTCCAACGTATCAAACCAGATACGCCGTATGTCTTTCTCCCCATTAGAAAGAATTGTATTCAACGGCTTTTGCTTTGCATCACAAGTGTCTGTAACTGTGGGAGTTGTATAATTACTAACACAGTTTGTCACAGCATAAAACTTCATACTTCGCCACCTCTTTCGTTTCTATTTGCTTGTGGGTTATCGGGGATTGTGACCGTTTACCCATCCGCATTACCAGCAATAAAATTTCCTTGCTGTCACTCTGCTTGCGACCACCATATAATCTAATGTTACATTCCATTGCAAATTTGCTTTCTTTTTGGCTCGAATTCTTTTTGATTCTTCTACAATTATATCATGAACTAACGCTATTGTCAAGATATAATCCTTGCATTTTACAGTTTGTTAAATATAAAGTTCGATGTTTACAAATGATTCACTTTTATGAGTTTGACAAAGCATAGGGGATATGATACAATAAAATAAAGTCAAACTCTACAAGAAAGGAAACTAAAATGCCAACGATGATATGCCAGAAATGTGGCAAGGAATGCGAACGCACTTCTAACGTTCAAAAATATTGTCCGGAATGCCGCAAAAAAAAGCAAGTAGAGCGTAATGCAACTTATCAGCAAAAGCGTGAAAATACTCCGGATTTAGTTGTGGCTGTTGGCAGCCAAGCAATCTGTCCGAACTGTAAAAAATCGTTTTTGAAAAAATCGGGAAATCAAATTTTTTGCGAAGATTGTTCTGCGGAACATTTCCAACAGCAGAAGAAGCAAAAAAGGACTGAGATGTCAGACGTAGAACGTTCTGAGGTGTATCGCAAAACAACGGAAAATAACAACAACATTTATGATAGATTCTCACTTTATGTCCCTAAAGGCAAAAAAGCTTATCTACAGGAAATCTCTAAAAGTATGGGAATAAGTTTAAACACCTTTATCAATCAAGCCATAGAGCAATATGAGCAATTGATTCTATCGCAAAAAGAAGAAAATGAATAAAATCAGATACCGATACAAAGCACAAGCAAACCGCCTGTGCTTTTTTCTTTTTTCTGCCAGCATCATTCCAAATCACCCTTCTTCCTTTTTTGTTCCTGACTAACATCCTGCGTTTTCAGATAATCATCTATCGCTTGACGTGCATAATCAATATCCTTCAATTCTGAATTTACTGCTTTATATTCGGAATTGGATTTGTCACGTTGCTGTATCATTTCATTTCTCTTTTTGATGAGATTTTCTTCGCTCGGAACTTTTCCATCTGGATAAGCAGCTTTTAGTTTTGTTCCAGCTTCACGATATTTTTCTAATTCATTTGAGAATTTTTCTGCAAAACCTTTCTTCTTTCTATCAGGCAAATTCTTCATTTGCTGCATGATAGGTCTATACTTTTGGAACACTCGCAAGGCTTCGATAGTTTCTGATATAGAAGCAATGTCTTTTTGTAAATGATTCAATTCTTCGACTAATTTAGCTCGATGCATTGAAGCAGAAATTGCAGCCGGCTTAACTTCTTTTGTACTTTCAATCTGATATTGCGTTAATATGTCTATTACACGAGATGCTTCTTGCATATTCCGTATATCTGCCCATTGTTCCAGTCCCTTTGCTTCTTGAAATAGTTCTGCACTTGTATCAATAATTTTGGTGCGTGGTCGATAGGCAAGTGATAACTCTTTATGTCGTAAGTAGTTTTCAATTCTTTTCTTTATTTGAGAAGTTTCATAATACCAACCAAGCGTTTTTGCTCTTGCAAATTTTTGCTGTTCTGGCATACGAAACTTCAAATCTATTTTCCGATTTGGATTGTAGTCAACTTCGATGTTATTAGCTCTGCATTTGTCAAGAAAATCTTCAAAACTATCACTTCGCATTATTAGGCAATCCAATTCGTAGCGAAGTTTAGATTTCCATGAAAGACCTTGTTTCTCTTGTGACCATTCATACCATCTTTGCTTTTTTCCTAACTCAGGATTTTCTACAACAGAAAGTTGATGTTCTCGGCAAAGCATATCGCTTGTATCTCTGATTTTTTGGTAAAGCAAGTTTTGCTTTCCTCGGTCTGCAAGATAATTCAACGTTCTCCCATTTTCAAGATTTACATTGTTTACTATGATGTGATTATGGATATGCTGCTTATCCGTATGTGTTGCAATCACAAACTGATACTCATTTCCAAAAAGCTTTTGACACAGCTCTAAACCAATTTGCATTGCTTCTTCTGGTGTAGTTTCACCGGGTGCAAAATTTTGATGAATGTGTCTTGCAAGGATTATGCCACGTCCTGTTCCTTTCTCATTTCTAACGGCATCAAACATTTCTGCTGCAATAACAGGGTCGTTAGAACAAGCAAAATTTTGAACCAATGTACCGTCTTCTGTTTTTTCAGGATTGACAATATACTCTAATGCTTGAGCTTGCGTAACGTAAATTGAATGGACTGAAGTTGTTGCCATGCAGCATCTACCTCTCTTTTAACCTCTTGTATCTTTGCGGAATGTGTACATGATTCTTCGGATAACTTGTCCACACTCTGAGCTATGCTTTTTAAGAGGAGATTTAGATTTTTTAATTCTTCCTCACTGTTCTGAACTATCATATCATTGATGACAATCTGTCGGAAAAATTCGCTGATAGAGGAACAGCTTGATTGAATATATCGTGCTTCTATCATAGAGCTTTCAGCTTTATTTGCTCTAAAGCGATATAGGATTTCTCTCTTATCATCTTTCATATGGTCATGCCCCTTCACTTAATCTGCGACAGTTTGATAATCAAACTGCATAACTGTTGGTTGATTTCATCCACTCCATTTTTCAAATCTTTAATGTCGTCTTGATACAGTTGTTTGCTGTAATGATAGCGAACTGTTATTTGATTTATGTTGTTTGCAACGCTACTAATAGCACGGCGTATTGCTCGCCATTCCTCTTCGGGATACACAATTATATTTCCGTTAAGAGCCATACGGCGAAGATAAGAACTCATACTTTTGCATTTTGTCTGATTGTATTTTTGATTGAACTCGGCATATTCTTTTTCGTTCAGTCGAAAAGTTATCCGGTACATCTTATTATTTTCCATTGCAATTTCCTTTCAAAGCTCATTTTCATTCACAAAAATGAAATAATGTTTTTTTGCAAAAAAACGCTTTTCTTTGTTGTATCAAGACTTGTAAGGATTTCTTTTGCCGAAGGCAAATTTGGGGTCTTAGGGGTTTTACCCCTAACAAGCATAGTCTGGTATTAGCCAGACGATGACATTTGTCCGACAAATGTCGATGCTTGCTATTTTAGAAAACCGCCTTTGCGGTTTGTCGAAATATTCGCCATGCTCCTGCATGGCTCACTTTTCATGCAAAGCATGAAATTCGTAGATTACATATGCCGTAAAAAATACCCCTCTACTTATAAGATAGAAAAAAGGCATTTCCACGTGCTTTTTGCTCCATTGTTTACAAATTATTTACATCTATCAATGTGATATAATATAGTAAGGATAAGAATCGCTCGAATGTACAAAAAGCTTTCAATCACATCAGCACATGGCGTAAAAAAGAAAGACTTATGTCAGATAAAAAGCGTTGCAATTCCGGCTGCTTGAATCTCAGAATGATAGGAGGGAGAGAACAGATTTTTATTCTGATGTCGTCAGTCATTGCTGCTGTTATCCGATATTGAAAGACAAGAACCGTTACTGTATTGCTTTTCCTCTGTGGATGTCTTATGTGAGATTGTCAGGAGGGAAATATGCTGGCAGAAAGAAAAAAGACAGCCCTATATGCAAGACTGTCTAAAGATGATTTAGAGGACGCTGTTAGCAACAGTATCATCCACCAGAAATTTATGCTTGAGAAATATGCCGAAGAACACGGTTACTACAATACGCAGTTTTATGCAGATGACGGATATACTGGAGTGAACTTTGTTGAGGTAAGATAACGATACCTTTTTTGCAGAGGGTGTTATCTTACCTCTTTTTGATGTATGTTAGATAGCATAACTCTTTACGTCGGCTCCTATCTGTCTGAAATAGGAGATACTTTCGGTAGGCTTGTCACCTGTATCAACTCTGCCGACAAAGCTATAAAAGATTTCGATTTTGCGGGTGTTCGTTTCCTTATCCAGTTCGTGAATAAGAATACGGTCAATAAATTCATGGACGTTTTCGTAGGTCAGTTCTTCAATCGCTGTGTATCTGCGTACCAGTGCGACAAACCTTTTTACGTCCGCGCTGCGCTCGGTGGCGTTGTCGATTTCCTGTGACAGCTCCGCAATCCTCCGGGTCAGCGTCTTTTTTTCTTCATCATAGCCGGAAGTCAGAAAAGCAAATTGTTCATCTGAAAGTTTCCCTAAAGCGTTGTCCTCGTAGAGCTTGCGGAATAAGATGTTCAGCTCGTTAATACGGTTCTGCGCCTTGTCAAGCTCTTTCCGCTGCTGTGTCAGCGTCTTTTGTACTGCCTTTGCGCTGCACTCGTTGGCTGTTTCGATAAACTCCTGTTCATGCTCTTTCACATAAGACGTTACTCGCTGCAAGTCTGCAAGGACAAGTTCTTTCAATACGCTTTTGCGGATATAATGCGTAGTGCAGAGCATATCATTTCTTGCCCGGTTGCGGTAGTTGCCGCAAGTGTAGGCGTGTTTCCGTTCAAGCGTCCCGGCTCCGCGTACTGCATACATTTTGTAGCCGCAGTCCCCGCAAAAGAGCAGCCCGGAAAACAGGTCAATTTCATCAACCTTTGTCGGGCGTTGCCGGGTGGCAATCCGCTTCTGTGCAAGTTCAAAGGTTTCTTCATCAATCAAAGGTTCGTGAGTGTTGGGGAAGAAATACCTTTTTTCCTCCGGGTTCTTTTTCGTCTTTTTCGACTTATAAGATACCTTGTAGGTTTTCCCGGTTATGGTATGCCCTAAATATTCTTTCCTTGTCAGAATGTCGTACAGCGTCTTATCCGGCCAGTTGTACCATGCGTTGAGCTGTGGGCGGGGGTGGCGTTTGCTCCCTGTCCTGCGGTAGCGCAGTTCCCCGACGGTCAGTATTTCATTGTCCCGCAGCCAGTTCTGGATTTCACACATACGGTCGCCCCGTACATACATTGCAAAAATCTGTTTTACGACGTGCGCCGTTTCCGGGTCGGGTATCAGATGATTGCGGTTATCCGGGTCGATAAGGTAGCCGTAAGGAGCTTCGCCGTTGACGCGCTCGCCTTTCTGCGCCTTTGCCTGTTTGACAGCCCGGATTTTCTTTGAGGTGTCGCGGGCGTAAAACTCGTTGAACCAGTTCCGCAGAGGGGTAAACTCGTTATCTTCCCTTGCTGTGTCTACACCGTCGTTAATGGCAATGTAGCGCACTTCATATTCGGGAAAGACAATCTCTATCAGCTCCCCGGTTTTCAGATAATTACGTCCCAGACGGGAAAGGTCTTTTGTTATGACGGTCGCCACGTTCCCGGCTTCAACCTCATGCAGCATGGCTTGAAGCCCCTCACGCTCAAAGCTCACGCCGGAAAATCCGTCGTCTACGAAAAAGCGCGTGTTGAAAAAGTGGTGTTCGTCAGCATACTTTTGTAAAATCAGTTTTTGGTTCTGTATGCTCTCGCTTTCCCCGGCTTGCATATCTTCCTGGCTCAATCTGCAATATAAAGCGGTAATCTTGTCTGTCTGTAACATTTTGTCCTCCTTTCCGACGACAGACAAGCATGGTATTTGTACTGTCTATATTATACCACATACCGCTGCCTGTGTCATGTATAAAATGTGAAGAAACGCCCTATTTCCGGGCGTTTGCGGGGTTCAGTTCCATGTCTTTGCGAATGAGTTTTTTTATCTTTTTATCCAGTGTGTCCGTTGCGCGTTCACTTGCGGACGAACATACAAGGTAAGTAACTTTTCCTATTTTATGCTCCGTTGTGGTAACGGGCGTTTGGTTTTGCGTCAAAGAAAATCCCCCTTTCTTTCGCAAACATATAATATAGTCTATGAATAGCAGCAAGTCCACTATTCAATAAAACAAAGGCTTTAATCGGACGGTTATTAGCATAACCTCATGGGAATTTCACCCCGGCATGGTTCTCATGCCGCCCTACCCATTGCCTGCGACGCTCTTAACGCTCGGACTGTGGCTGTAAGGAAGTATCATTGTATATTCTGCGTGTCGTCGCCCGCAAGCCGCTACACTTGCTTTCCGGCGCGGTGTTGGTCGCTCGGCTGTCCGGGCGGGGATAACCTCACCCGGATAGCGTCATGGCGCACCCGCCGTATGGCTCGGCGCAAAAGGAACGTATCCGATTTGCCCTATGCTGCGCCGCCGTTATCTTGCGCCGCTTTCTTTGTCAAGGTTCAGAATGGCTTTGCTGCCGCGTCAGCAGCGGAACGGAAAAGGGGGAGAGAGAAAGCGTCCCGCCGCCGCTGCGGTTTATTCCTCTGCCTTAAAGGTGAGGACAGCCATCATCAGTTTTGCTTGCAGCCGTTCCCGAATGTCGTGGTCTACGCCAAAATAGACGTTCCCGCGCTCGTCGTACAGCTTCCGCATGGAGAGGCGGGCTATGTAGCCGCTGAAATGCTGCAAGACAATCTTCATGGCGTCCGGGTCGCCCTTTGTCGCTGCCACAATGACAGGATAAGGAACAAGGGCATTTTCCGGGTAGCCGGGTTCGTTACCATTCGTCCCATTCATCAGCATTTTCCTCCAGATATTTTCTTAATTTCTCAAAAGAGCTTGTCCGCCTGTACTGTATCGTGCTTCTCGACGTGTTGAACAGCTCCGCAATCTCGGTATCGTTCATTCCCTCGAAGTAATACAGCAATATGGCTTTGCGCTTTTCTTCCGGCAAAGTACGGATTGCTTCAAGAAGCAGCTTTGGCGTGATTTTCTTCCCGGCTTTCTCAAAGACGGTTTCGGCGGCTTCACGTTTGAAATATTCATCAAACGTATGAAGCTGCCGCGCTTCGTCTAAGGTCATGTCGGAAAAGGTCACTTCCTTTGCCTTGTGTCTGCGAAGTTCTCTATGGGTGTCGCAAGCTTCATTGTGCAATACCGTATTACAAAACTTCTGAAAAGCACACTGTTTGTAAAACTCCCTGCTATTAGGTTCCACATTCTCACCTCCTTTCTCGTTGGAAAGTTGGTGGTGCTTCCCCCCTTTTCGCGGGGCAATACGGCGTTTTTCAAAAACGCCGAAGATTTTTTGAAATTTCTTCAAAAATTTTTTGAACGTACAAAATGCGCCCGTCCGAAAAGCCCGGACGGGCGCATAGGCATTGTAAGCAGTATCCAGATGATTAGACAGTTCATATATATAAGCGTAGTTTCCCCCGGTGGTGGGCGGGCTTTTTTTGATAAGTCAATAACTGTCGGATTTTGTCGATATGCTTTTTGCTTCATGGCGGCTACCTCCTTTAGCCGCCGATTTCAACAGTGATACCGCGTCATTTCATTAGAAGATAAAAAGAAACGGCGGCTTTGATTTTTCAAAGCTGCTGCGGAAATCAAAGAACGACAAGCAACAGTTCTGATTTTGCTCCAATATGGTTATTAGGGGCACAAATTAAAATCAAAAAAGAGCCGATAACAGCAGTATTTCAAACTGCATATTATCGGCTCTGCGTCTGTGCGTCTGGCTCTTTTAATTAAATTATTTCTGTTGTTTTTTGGCTTTATTATATGTATTAGCTAACTGTCCACAAGCTGCTTTAATCTCTCTACCATGAGAAACTCTCATGGTAACTTCAAGTCCTGTTTGCTCTAATTGATGTTTGAACGCAACCATTTCTTGTTTTTGTGGTGCTCTAATTTTTGAATTACTCGTCGGGTTGTATTGCAGCACGTTAATCATAACATTTTTGCCCTTAAACCATTTTGCAAGTTGCCTTATATCTGAGGAACGGTCATTTATACCTGGTAAAAGCAAATACGCAAATACCACTTTTCGATTATGCCTTTGAGAATAGGACAATGCTTGCTTAACAACATCTTCAATAGCGTACATGTGCATATGAGGAATGATACAGTTTCTCGCAGCCTGTGTTGCTGCATGTAAAGATATTGTCAACTGAATTTTTAGATGTTCTTCGCGCAATTTTTTTAATTGATTAACTGGACCAACTGTTGATACGGTAATGCCGTCGGTTGGAAAGTTAAGTCCATTTCTATCTCGAAGAATATGGATTGCTGCAATCAAGTTGTCGTAATTGAATAAAGGTTCTCCCATTCCCATAAAAACGATACGATTTACTTTTTGACGTATCAATACAACCTGCTGCACAATTTCAGACGGTGTTAGATTACGAACAAAACCATTGCGTCCGGACTCACAAAAAATACAGCCAACAGAACAACCAACTTGCGTACTTACGCAAACAGTCCCACCATCTCGCCGTTTAATAAAAACCGTTTCAATATACCTGTTATCTTTCAATTCATAAACATACTTTTCAGTATCGCTACTTTTATAGACTTTTTTTGTTGATATTGATAGATTTTCTTTGTGAAATGGCTGTTTATACAATTCCGTATATAAGGCTCTTGCTTTATCCTCTCCAATTACTTCCGACATTTCTTTGTAAGTAAATCCGTATGGGTCATTCAATATTTCCGTAGGTGTACTTTTAGGTAAGTGTTTCATTTAAATATCCTTCCTTTTCAAAATTAAAAAGTTTGTTTTTCAGAGTTTTTGATTTCAATGCTTATCGAATACGCATGCTATGTAACATAAACATTCCCCCCCTTTTATATAATATTATATACAAAAGCAGCTTGTTGTCAACATATATATATGAATTATTTTGGCTAACTGATAGAACTACGTAGACATATCCAAGAAGAAAGGGGAACAGTAAAATGTAATAGGGTGAATAACTATGGCAAAAAGACCAGTACCACGATACGACTTTAAGGCTTTTGGGGCAGCGATAAAGGCAGCGCGTGAGGGATGCAAGGAGAGCCGCAAGAAAGTAGGCGACGAAATGTTTATCTCGCCGCGCTACCTTGCGAACATTGAGAACAAGGGGCAGCACCCAAGTTTACAGATATTCTTTGAGCTGATACAGCGTTACCATATATCCGTAGACCAATTCCTTTTAGAAACGCCGCCGGAGAAGAACACGCAGCGGCGGCAGCTTGACGCGCTTCTTGACGGTATGAGCGATACAGGCATACGGATTGTAACCGCAACGGCAAAGGAGATTTCCGAAGTCGAAAAAGAGGGCGAATAGGAATGTCCGACTTAAAACTGAACAGGATTTAGAAAGCGTTGTAATCTTTTTTGAGGTTGCAGCGTTTTTCTTTTGCGTAAGTTTGGCAAAATCGCTTTTTCTCCGTAGTAGGTGATAAGAGCCTAAAGGATAAAAACATTCGTAGCAAGCATAGGAAGCGGGTACCCACTTCCGTATTTTCCCCTCCCGCGCTGCGGCGCGTCGGTTGAAAATTGCTTGTTGGGAAGTGTCCCAAACCCTCGGAACGGAAAGGAAAGGAGCGAATACATGAACGGACGCAAAAGAACGGTGCAAATCAAATTCAGAGTGACGGAAGCGGAACGGGATTTAATACTGGAAAAAATGAAGCTCGTACCCACCCGGAACATGGCGGCATATCTGCGGAAGATTGCCATTGACGGGTATATCATTCAGATAGACCATGCCGATATAAAGGCAATGACCGCAGAGATACAGAAAATCGGTGTCAACGTCAACCAGATAGCACGCCGCGTAAACGCGACGGGGAACGCATACCAAGAGGACATAGAGGAAATAAAGGGGGTGCTTGCGGAGATATGGCGGTTACAAAGATTAAGCCTATTAAAAGCACTCTAAGCAAAGCCCTTGACTATATCGAAAACCCGGACAAGACGGACGGAAAAATGCTTGTGTCCTCTTTCGGCTGCTCCTATGAAACGGCAGATATTGAATTTGAATATACCTTGTCCCAAGCACTCCAAAAGGGGAACAATTTAGCCTTTCATCTGATACAGTCCTTTGAGCCGGGGGAAGTCGATTATCAGAAAGCCCATGAAATCGGAAAGCAGCTTGCCGACGCGGTAACAAAGGGGCAGCATGAATATGTACTCACGACGCACATTGACAAAGGACACGTCCACAATCACATTATTTTCTGCGCCGTAAATTTCGTAGACCACCGCAAATATAATTCCAACAAAAGGAGCTATTACGGCATACGGAACATGAGCGACAAGCTGTGTCGGGAAAATGGCTTGTCCGTCGTCGTTCCCGGCAAGGGCAGCAAGGGAAAGAGCTATGCGGAGTACCAGGCAGAAAAGACGGGTACAAGTTGGAAAGGCAAGCTAAAGATTGCCGTTGACGCGCTTATCCCCCAAGTTTCCAGTTTTGAGGAATTGTTGCAGCGGTTACAGGCGGCGGGCTATGAGATAAAGCCGGGGAAATATGTGTCATGCCGCGCCCCCGGACAGGAACGCTTCACCCGTCTTAAAACCCTCGGCGCGGATTATACAGAGGAAGCCATAAGGGAACGGATAGCGGGCAGACGGGCAAAGGCGGCGAAAGCCCCCAGAGAGCAGCGCGGCGTTTCGCTGCTTATCGACATTGAGAACAGTATCAAGGCGGCGCAGAGTAAGGGCTATGAACAGTGGGCGAAAATCCACAATCTGAAACAGGCAGCAAAGACCATGAATTTCTTGACGGAACATAAGATTGAACAGTACGCGGATTTAGTCAGCCGGATTGAAGAAATGGCAGCGGAAAGCGGACAGGCGGCAGACGCATTGAAGGACGCGGAAAAGCGGCTTGCGGACATGGCGGTGCTTATCAAGAATGTTTCCACCTACCAAAAGACAAAGCCCGTCTATGACGCATACCGCAAGGCAAGGAACAGGGAGAAGTACCGCGCCGGACAGGAACAGGCGATTATCCTACATGAAGCCGCCGCAAGGTCGCTGAAAGCGGCGGGCATTGCAAAGCTCCCGAACCTTGCCGCGCTGCAATCGGAATATGAAGCCCTCCAAGCGCAGAAAGAAGCCCTTTATGCCGACTATGGGAAGCTGAAAAAGAAAGTCCGGGAATACGATATTATCAAGCAGAACATTGACAGCATTTTACAGGCAGACAGGCAGCCGGAACGGGAAAAGGGAACAGAGCGCGGATAAGGATAGCAAAATCCCCGCCGCTGTGCTATGATAGGGCTATCAAAAAGCAGAGGAGCGTTGAGCATGGAAAACCAGAAAATGCCGGAATATGAAACCATACGCGCCGCCGTTGCCGGGGAAAAATGGGCGGTGGAGAAAGTCGTGGAGTGCTACAAGGACGAAATCGACAGGCTATCGACGGTAGCGGTCAGACAGCCGGACGGAAGCACGAAACAGGAAATCAACGAAGATATGCGCCAGTCCATCACAAAGAAGCTGATAGAAGCCCTCCCGCAGTTCCCGCTTGAAGAAATGGAAAAGGGAAATGTCAGATAGGCAAAAAAAGAACAGGGCGCGGAAGCCAGTATATGACTTCCGCGCCCTGTCTTTTTATGGGTGCTGTTTTCGTGAATGTTACGCAGTAGAACGCCATTTTTGGGGGTAAAGGTATAAAGTATCGCCTATCCGATTTTCACGCCCGGAAAGCCCTGTAAATCAAGGGATTTTCCGCGCCTACTGCGTAACAGGGGCGCGTCTTTTCCTCATGCGCTCGGCGGCTTGTCTGCGGGTGATACGTTTCCGGCAGACGGGGCAGTATTTGACACTGTTAGAGGTTGACGCAAAGAACGCGCCGCACTCGGTACATTTCTTCTTATCCCCTGTCTGGTAAAGCTCCGCATAAAGCAGCCTGTCGGCGGGAAGCACCGCAACCCGGAACCACTTGCAGAGAAGCGAATAGGAAATGAGCTGCGGACATACGCACTCGTCCCCGTCGTCCAGTAAGATACAGTTCCCGTTATCATAATTGCAGCACGTCCGGCGCACAAGGGCGTTGACTTTCCGGCTCTGGGGCGGCGTCAGCCGCTTAACCCCGTTCATACTTCATCAGCGGCGTAAATGGGAAGCTCTGCAAATTCCGCTTCGGTCAAAGCGTCCACTTTGGAAAGGGTGCGCTTTGCAAGCTCCCGCATATCCGCGTCCATGTAGGGCAGCGCGGCGTTGACATTCTCAATCAAAGCCCGCTTGCCGCCCTCGTTGTAAATGCTCAAAAGGTTTGTTTCTTCAACAGTCAGTCTAATCATGCTCATACCTCCATATCGTGATTTTTTGTTTTTGCCGCCGCCTTTTTCGGGGCGGTCTTTGCCTTGTCTGCTTTAAGCTGCGCCCGGATAGAGGGGCGGGGCTTCCTTATCTCCCTGTCCCGGTTCTCCCCCTTGTCAATCAGCGCATACGTCCCATGTCTGCCCTCGATTTTGGAAAAGGAAAGGGTCTTGTAGGGCAGCATGGAGAAAAGGCGGTCAGTGTCCTTTGTGGCTGCAAGCCGCATGAACGCCGGGGAAAGCTCTGCCATGAAATGGGTCTTGTTCGGGCTGTTCGGCTCGTAATGCCGCTTCATTTCTCGCACAATGCGCCGCGCTTCCGTTTCAATCAGCCCGTCCCGCAAAGCGGCAATATGCGCCTTGAAATCCCCCGGCGAAAGCTGCTCCCGGCTGCGCCGTTCTTCCTGTAAGAGCGATTGCAGCGCGTCCGGGTCGTTGGGTACGGCTTCAAAGCGTTCAAATTTCCCAAGCTGCGGGTCTGGGGTTCCGTCAAAATATCTCCCGGCTTCCTGTACCCTTTCCCCATGCTCATAAATCAGCTTCACCGTATCGGCGGGCAGCTCCTTTTCCTTGACGCGCTCATAATGTTTAGAGTAGTCCAGTTCGTACAGATTGCCCTTGATTTTCCCGCGCTCCTTTCCCGTCAGCTCGATTGCATAGGCAAGAACGCGGTCGCTTGTCTGCTCCATGTAGAAACGCCATGTGTTGTGGGGCGCGGTGTCTTTGAGGAAAACGTCGCGCTCCCGGAAACAGTGCGTCCCGGACGGGCGGCAGAACCACAAAAGTGTTTTGTCCTCCCTGTGGGGGCTTGCCGCCGCCTTTGCGATAATCTCTTTGTCAATGTCTAAGTCGCTCTGGTAAAAGCCTGTGTTCTGCTTCATAATCGCTTCAAGGGAAGCAAACAAATCCATGTTTTCAAATTTGCTCTGTTCCGGCATGGGTCAGCTCCTTTCCAAGTCCTGTGACTTCTGCTTTGCGTTTTTCTTCTGTGCCTTTTCCTTGTCGGCTCTAAGCTGCGCCCGGATAGAGGGTTTCTTTTCCGGCTTCGCTCCCTTGCCGCGCTCCTTGTCGGCTTTGACAGCGTTAGCCAGGTCAACAAGGGAAATCTGCTCGCCCGCCTTTACCTTTGCTTCCAGTTCGTCAACGGTGGGGGTGTTGTTGATGATACCGTCAATCATGTTCCCGTTCTGCTCTGTGGTCTGCTCGGCGGTTTTCAAGGGATTGTCCCGCTGCGCCTGTTCTGCGGCAACGGCAAACGCCCGCGTCCCATTCCCCATAATCAGATACTTTCCGTCGTCCGACTGGTGGTGAAAGCCATATCCGGCGGCTTCTATCTGCTCCCGGCTCATGGCGGTCACATGGAAAGTCCCCCTCGGTGTCTTGACAGTTTCGCCCGTTTCCAAGTCGTCCGGGGTAAGCTGCTTTTGCTCCTGTAAAAACTCCGGCACTTCCCGAAAACCTACACTGTCAACGAAATGCGCCGCGTCCTGTCCGTCCTGATGAAGCACTACCACGTCGGAAACGGAAAGGCTGTGTCCCTTAAAATCTTTGGGGTGGTCGATATTGAAACAGGTGTAAATATCTTCAAGGGAAGTTTCCGGCGCAAGGGGCGCGGAATAGACAAGCTCATAGTTCGCCCTGTCAACCACATTTCCCGCCGCCTGCAGGCGGTCGTATGGCTCAAAGCGGAAATCCCTTGTTTCGTCCCCGCCCTTTATCTGGTAAATGGAAAAGGTGTCTTTGTCCTGTCCGGCGGTCTGCGCCGTTTCCTGTGCCTTTGCGTAAAGCTGCTTCACGTCGCCCTCGGTCAGCTCGCCGCTTTTGAGCTGCCCCATAAGCTCGCGGCATTTCTCCGGCGTTCCCGTATAAAGCACGTCGCCCATTTTCGCCCGCCCGTTCTCCTGTGTCACATAGGCTTGCAAGAGGTAGCTGTTTTCCCGGCTGTCGCTGTAAAGGTTCCGGCGCACTCTGTAAATCGTTTCCGGGGTAAAGGCTTCTTTCGGGGCTGCGCCCGCTTTTTCCTGTGCGCCGGATTTTCCCGGTGCGGCTGCTTCCGGCTCCGGCTTCTCCGGCGCGGCTTCCTGTCCCTCTCTGGTGGGCTGCTCCTGTCCGGCGGTCTGCTCCTTGTCCTGTGCCTTTTGCAGCTCCGCTAAGTTCTCGTCTATGGAATTGATAATCTCGGCGGCTGCGCTGCGTATCGTTTCAAGGGAGCTTTTCAGCTCGGACAGCTCCCGCCCGCTGCTCCACCCGGCGACATAGCCGAAAGAGTAGTCCGACGTGTCAAGCCCGTAATGTTGGCAGACAGTATAGGCGACGCTTTCCGCTTCGACTTCGCGGGTGCGGCGGTCAACGTGGGGCTGCTGCTCGTCCTTTGGCGCGTTGAGGTCAATGTCGTGCAGCTTCGCATGGGCGATTTCGTGAATAGCGGTCTTTAAGGTCTGTAATTCGCTCATGCCCTCGTTGATAGCAATGCGCTTGTCCTCCAAGTGGTAGTAGCCATGAGAGCCGCCCTCGATATTCTCAAAGGCGATAGGAACGGGGGAAGTCTTTTCAAGGGCTGCGAAAAAATCCTTGTAGCGGTCAACGTCGCCTGTCAGCTCGTCAACCGCAATGTCCGGCAGCTCCTTTCCCTCGGTCTGGGAAACGTCAAAGACGGATACCACCTTGTAGGCGGGTATGGTGACTTCCTTTTCCTCGGTGACGGGCTTCCCGTCCTTGCCGATAACGGGCTTCTGCGTGTGCGGGTCGATTTTCTGCATTTCCTGTTTGATTTTATAGGGTGACGGAGCAATGATTTTAATTCCCTTTTGCCCTTTCATCACGTTTCGTTCAAAGTTGTTCTTCCAAGCGGAAAAGCCCGCCACAAGGGAAGCGTCCGGCTTCTGCATGGCGATAAGGACGGTGTTTCGGAAGCTGTAATTATGGAATTTTGACATGACTTTCAGATATTCCCGGTAACGCTCGCTGTCAAAGAGTTCCGCAATACCCTGTTCCAGACGGTCGGTAATCTCTTTGAGCTTTTCGGCGGGCTTCTCGCTCGTCAGCACGATAGGGATAACCGGGCGCGGCTCCTGTGGCTGCTCTGCGGTCTGCGCCGTTCTCTGCCCCGGCGCGGCTGCGTCCATTTCTACCTTTGACGGGTCGGGTCTTTCCGGCTGCGGGGGCTGCGGCGTTACCCGGTATTCCTCCGGCACGTCGCGCCCGTCGTACCATTCTGTAAAGGTGTTGCGGTTGTTGTAGATATAGCCCTTTTCGGTAAACATACCGTCGTCGTTAATGGAAGCGTCCCGCCCGTATTCCTCATACATGAAATACTTTTTCGCTTCTTCGGGAAGTTCCGGTTCTTCCAGTTCATCAACCAGATAACGCCCGTATTCTTCTTCATTGTGGACGGACGGATAAATCCAGTAGCAGTCAAGGTTCTGTGCAAGGTTGATAATGTCCTGTAAGCTGTCGGCATGGTCGCCGTATTCAATGGCTGCAATGAATTTCTCCCGGTCGTCGTCAAACTGCATTTCCAAGAGCTTCCCTAAATAGTTCAGCTCGTCGGGGTGGGAATACTCGCTTAAATGCTCCGTCAAGCCGGGGATAGTGGATTGAAATTCTGTGAAATGCCATTCCTCATAGTGCTTGAAGTCAATCCCGATACGGTCAAAGACTTCTTTCAGATGTTCGGCAGTCGTGGGGAATGTCACCCATTCGCCCGCGGGTCTGCCCTCGGTGTACTTCCCAAGATTGGAAAGATAGCCGCTTAAAATCGGTTCTGCCATTTGTTCGCTCCTTTCTTTTTCAATCATGCGGTGCATAAGCTCAAAATCCTCAATGCTCATGCTCCCGTCAAATACATAGGGGTTAAAATCCTCCCCGTCCCGGTAGGGCTTTTCGGAAAAGGGAAGCCCCGCTTCATGGGCGGCTGCCCTCGCTTCCTCGATAACCTCCGGGGGAAGCCTGTCGTCATGCGCTCCGATAAAACCGTCAATGTCGTTCATGCTGTTTTCGTAGTGGTAACGCACTCCGGCGGTCAGCTCGTCAAGGCTCATGTCCTCGCCTAAATGCCCGCAATAGTAGCCGTTTAAGATAACGGCGGCGGGGTCAATGCTTTTTATTTCCTCTAACCGGCTCCTGTCCTCCGGGTAGAGCGTATCGTCCATATCAAGATGAAAATATTCCGCGTTCCATGAACGCCCCTGTTTCCAGAACGCCACCCATGCGATACCGTCCCTAAGCTCGTCTTGATAGTCCTTTACGGTGTCCCGTAAACTTGCCATAGTGAAAAACCTCCTTTCTCTGCGGCAGCGTCATAAGCTGCATTTTTTGGCTGCATGGTCTACTACGGGTACGCCCGCATTTCTGCCAAATATTTTTGAAAATTTTTAGAGGGTGAAGCCCTCCGCAAAAGAGGGTTTGGGAAACTTCCCAACAAGCAAAATCCCCGTCCGGCGCGTCAGCGTCGCAACGGGGATTTACGGAAGTGGGTACCCGCTTCCTATGCTTGCTATTCAAGTTTTTAGTTCTTCTGTACTTCGATACGGTAGTTGACGTATTTTCCGCCAGTGTCAGCCAGAACGATAGTTCCGTCGTAGGTCTTGCCTGTTTTCGGGGAGTAGAGCTTCTTTACATTTGCCTTGCCGGATTTAAGGAGCGCGGCGGCAATCTTCGCGGAAAAAGCGGTCTTGCGTTCCTCGAAAAAGCGGTCGTTCTTCCACATGACAAAGGCACATTCTTTGTTGCTGCAATAATAGTTTTTCTTCCCCTCATGGACGGGGGAACCGCAACGGGGGCATTTGCCGACAGAGGGCTTTTCCTCCCGGAACAAATCCTTTTTCCCGTCAAGTGCTGCGGCGTGTGTCCGCACAAGCTCCCGCGCCATAGCTTCAATGCCGGACAGAAATTCGCCGGGGTCTGCGGCTCCCTTTGCTATCTGCGTCAGATTGTTTTCCCATTCTGCGGTAAGCTGCGGGGAAGTGAGCATATCCGGCAAGATTGATACAAGGGCGGCTCCATTCTGCGTGGGGATAAGCTGCTTGCCTTTGCGCTCTGCAAAGCCGCCCTTTACCAGTTTTTCAATGACGGCGGCGCGGGTGGCGGGAGTGCCAAGCCCCCGGCGTTCCGCGTCCGGGTCGGTGTCCCCGTTCCCGGCGCGTTCCATAGCCGACAAAAGGCTTGCTTCGCTGTGGGGCTTCGGCGGCGTTGTGATATGCTCCGTTACTTTTGCGGCGGGGTTAGGAAAGCCCTGTCCCTCGGAAAGCTCCGGCAGCGTCACGTCTGCATTTTCCCCGTCCTCCGCTTCGGGCTTATCTTTCAGCGTCGCCCGGTATCTGCGTTCCATCTCTTTCCAACCGTCAGAAATAACAGTCTTTCCCCGCACCGTAAACTCCGTATCGGCGCATGAGAAAACCGCCGTAACCGCTTCAAAGATATGCGGCTCGGCGGTGGCAAGGAGCAGACGCGCCCCCGCAAGGGTGAGGATATTTCTCTCGCTTTCCGGCAGCGCGTCCGGGTCAGCCTTTGCAAGCTCCATAGTGGGAATGATTGCGTGGTGGTCTGATACTTTTTTACTGTCTGTTACCTTTGCAACCTCCGGCGTGAAGTCCGCGCCCGCCATAAAGGGGAGCTTTTCGCAAAGCAGCGCGATAATGCCCGCTGCGGTGCCGCCCATGTCGTCAGTAAGAAAGCTGCTGTCCGTCCTCGGATAGGTAAGCAGTCTTTTTTCATAAAGGGCTTGTGCAAGGTCAAGGGTCTGTTTCGCGGTGTAGCCGAAAATGCGGTTCGCTTCCCGCTGCAAAGAGGTAAGGTCAAAGAGCTTCGGCGGGGCTGCGGTTTTCTTCTCTCTGGTAAGGGAAACGCATACCGCCGTTTCTGTTTCGCAAGCCCCTTTCAGCGCGTCGGCTTCTGCCTTGTCTGAAATCCTTTCGCTTGCCGCTTCCGCGCCGGATAAATCAAGGCGAACATGATAATATTTTTCTTTCTGGAAATGGGAGATAGCCGCGTCCCGGTCGGTGAGCATTTTTAAGGTCGGGGTCTGGACGCGCCCCACGTTCAAGGTCTTTCCATACAGGCAGGAGAAAAGCCGGGTGGCGTTAATGCCGATAAGCCAGTCAGCCTTTGCGCGGCAGAGGGCAGACGCAAAGAGCGCGTCGTAGTCCCGCCCGTCTTTGAGGGAAGCAAAGCCCGCCTTAATCGCCCCGTCCTCCATTGAGGAAATCCACAAGCGGCGCATGGGCTTCTTGCAGCCCGCCGCTTCGTAGACAAAGCGGAAAATCAATTCTCCCTCGCGCCCCGCGTCGCAGGCGTTCACCACTTCGGAAACGTCGGCGCGGTGCATAAGCTCTTTTAAGGTCTTGAATTGCTTCCCCTTGTCCGGGTCAACGGCGTACTGCCATTCCTCCGGCAGAATGGGTAAGCTGTCAAAACTCCATTTTTTATATTGCTCCCCGTAGGCGGCAGCTTCCGCAAGCTGTACCAAATGCCCGACGCACCATGAAATGAGGTAGCCGACGCCCTCGATATATCCGTCTTTCTTTTCCTTAACGCCAAGCGCGGCGGCGATAGTCTGCGCCACGCTCGGCTTTTCTGCAATCACAAGTCTAAGTGCCATGAAAAAATCCTCCTTTCAGCGTTCCGGCGCGGTGTGCTTCTTCTCCTGTGCCTGTTTCAGACAATAGCCGATACAGGGGGATTGCGCCTTATAAGGGCAGCGCACACACGCCGGGGATTTTGGAACGGGCGGCGCACTGTCACGCCGCCCGGTGGGTCTTTGTACCATCATTTTTTCCAAAGGATTTTCGGTGAAAAGCCTCATGCTTCCTCGTCCTCCTGTTCTTCATCAGAAAGCCCGTCCCCCTCGTCCTCGTCGTAATCGTCAAAATCGAAATCTTCAAGGTCGGTGTCGCCCTTGACGTTCTGCTTTGGCTTCATAAACTTAAAATAATAGAACGCGCCCCCGCCGCCAAGAAGTGCCACGACAAGGAAAAGCACAAGCCCGCCTGTATTGCCTTTCTCTTTGGGCTGCTCTGTTGGTTTCTCGGTTTCCGGCTCCGCTTCCTTGCCACTGCAAGCGGTCATGTTGTCCTTGCAGACAGGGCAGCTCACATTTACCTTTCCGGCTTCGCATTTATCGGTGCAACTGCAAACGGCGGGCGGGGCTGCTTCGGTGCTTCCGTCCTCCATAAGTGCTAAGAGGTCGGCTTCGTCCACTTGATTAAGGAAATGTACGGTGTCCTCGCCCTCGTCGTCCCGGTCAATGAGGATATAAAAGTAATTGCCGTTTTTGGTCGTTACGGTGATAAGCTGCTTGTTGCCGCCGAAATCGTCTACAAGGGTCGCGTTCCCGTCCGGGGTAAGGGGTTCTTCCTTTTGGGGTTCCTCGTAGACAACGCCGCTGTCGTTGGTGTCGTCCTCTCCCTCCGGGGTCTGTGCAAAAGCGGTGACGGAAAAGCCGCCCATAAGTACAAGGGCGGCGCAAAGTGCGGTCAAGGTTCTAAGGATTTTCTTATTCATTCTCGGTGTCCTCCATTTCTTCGGTGTCATGGTCTGCGGGTTCTGCGGGGTAGCCCGGCGCGGCTTCCATGCCCGGAATACCGCCCCCGGAAAGCATAGCGGAAAGCTCATGCGGGGAAAGGCGCATGGAGCGCACAAGCTGTACGATTTGCAGGTTTTCCGCTTCGGTTTTCTGCGCTTCAAGCCCCCTTAATTTGTTCTGGTACTCGGTGATTTTCTCGCGGGTCTTTGCAATCTCCCTGTCGATACGTTCAATTTTGTTCATAGCCATAAATAAATTTCTCCTTTCTTTGCTCAAAAATATGTTAATTCCAGTTCATCAGCCCATAGCCTTTGATACAGGAGTAATTGACGGGGTAGCTCTTTATCTTGCAGGCGTCGCCGGAATTGCCCTCGACGGTATAGACGCGCTCCCCGTCCGTTCCGATAACAAGCCCCACATGGTCTGCGCTCCCGTCCCCGTCCCAGTCGAAAAAGATAGCGTCGCCGGGGGCGATATTCTCATAGCCCCTCGCGCCCCATTGCCCGCGTGACTGGAACCAGGGTACGCCCTGTGACTGGCACCCGGCAAAGCGCGGCTCGCTCTTTCCGGCTTGATTGTAGCACCATGAAACGAAACAGGCGCACCATTCCACGCGGCTGTTAAATCCGTACCAGCTCCAAAAGGGTCGCCCGCCCACGTTGCCGACTTGCCGCTTTGCAAGGTCTACAACGGCGGTGTTGCCGGGGCGTGTGCCGTTTACAAGCTGTACGCCGCTTAAATCCTCGGACGCGCCCATATCGGGGGAGCCGCCGCCGAAAATCAGCGGTTTGTTTCCGCTTGTTTCCAGATAGACGCGGTACATTTCAAGCTGCTGTGGCGTTAGAAGTTCCTCCGCAATCTCGGAAATGGGCTTGTTCGTCAGCTTCACATTAAGGATATGGTACTCGTAGGGTACTTCCTCGGTGGTCGTTTCCCCTGTTTCCGGGTCGGTGCTTGTTTCTGTGCGGTAGCGGATTTCCGTTTCTTCCGTCAGCGTCAAGGTGTACTGCATGGCAAAGACGCGGTTTAGTTCTGCCTGTGCGCTCTGCGGGGTGTAGGTCTGTAAAAGGGCGGTGAGGTAGGACGCTAACTCATGGGGGTTATGCCCGATACTGTCAAGGTCATAGCGGTATTCGTCATAGCCGGGGTGGGTGCTTTCGATATTGTCAATCTGCTGCTGAAGCTCGTTTTCCTTTGCGGCGTAATTGTTCTCCGTCGCCACAAGGTCGCTGTCCTCCGACGTGTAGGAAGTCCCAAGTATGCCGTTCATCAAGCCGGAGAACATGGAACCGCAAGAGGAAAGCCCCGCCGATACCATGATGAATAAGAGCAGCGCGGCAACGGCGATACATACGCCCGCCGGGTGCCGCCCTACAAAAGCGATTGCCCGTTTGGTTTCCTCGGCGGTTTTCTTTGCCGCTTTCCTTGTATTCTCCGCTGCCTTTTTTGCTGTGGCTGCGCCCCCTTTTTTCGCTGCCTTTGCATACTGCCGCTTGATTTGCTGCTTCTGCATGAAGCGGGAAAGGGGATTGCTCGCAATCTGCGGATTGTCATGTAAGGCTTTGTGGTACTGGAAATCCACATTTGCCTTGAACGCCGCTTTCTCTGCCTTTGCCGCCGCCCGGTAGGGTTTCAGCTTGTGGCTGCGGTAGCCCTCCTTGACTTTCCTCGCCCCGTACTTTGCGCCGCGCTCTGCCAGTTCTTCGGATTTGTGCGCCCCCTCAACGCCGGAATTGTCCTTTTCAACGGAATGTATCTTGTTGTGGACGAAAATACCCGCTTCCTGTGCGGGGCGGGATAGCGGGTTATTGTGGGGCTTATTCTTTCCTATGGGCTTTTCCCGTTCCTCAAAGCGTAGGCGGGTCTTGCCTTTCCCGGTAGCTTCGTCAAAGGTGCGCTCCCGTACAAGTTTCTTTTCTTTGGGGATAGCCGCCTTTGCCGCGTCCAGACGGTCGGCTGCTTTGTCCGATTTTCGGATATACTTTTCAAGCTCCGGCGTTGCCCGTTCCTCGTCGGTAAACTGCAAGCGGGAAGATTTTTCTTTTGCTGTGGCTTCTGCCTGTGCTTTCCTCGCCGCCTTTTTGCTCGCCTTTCTGGTACGCGCCCCGTCGATACGCTCCAAGACGCGCTCGGCTGCGGCGGTGTCCTGTTCCCGTTCTGCCCCCGGCGCATGGGGAAGTGGCGGCGTGTCGGTTAAGGGCGGGGAAGTTGCGCCGCCCGGTAGGGGCTGCGCTGCCTGTTCCGGCGGCTGCGGTGCTTCGGTCTTTGCAAAGTCCGCGTCCCTTATCCGCTTGCTGATACGTTTCTTTTTCCCGGTGGCGGCGTTTACCTCGACAGCCCCCTCGCGGGTCATTTTCTGCGTGACTTTCTCACGCGCTCGATACTGTTTTATTTTTCTGTCCCTCCAATCCGCGCCCTTGCAAGGGCGCAATACTCGGCGTTTATCTCAATGCCTATATAATGCCTGTCAAGCTGCCTTGCGGCTGCCCCCGTCGTGCCGCTGCCGAAAAAGGGGTCAAGCACAACGCCGCCTTTCGGACAGCCCGCCTTGATACAGGTTTCGGCAAGTTTTGGCGGGAACGCGGCGAAATGCCCGCCCTTGTAGGGAACGGTATTGATAAGCCACACGTCCCGCCTGTTCCGCATGGTCGGCATGAGGGCTTCGTCGTAGTAGCTGCCGCTTCGCGCCCGGTTAAGCCCCTGTACTTTCCCCTGTCCGGGTATTTCGTCCGCATATTTCTGTCCCGCGCTGCGCCCGGTGCGGTACCGCGCCGCCGTTGTGGGGGCTAACGGCTCGGCTATGGCGGCTGCGTCATAGAAATATTTCTTTGACTTCGTAAGCAGAAAGATATGTTCATAGCAGCGGGTAGGGCGGTCTTTCACGCTCTCCGGCATGGGGTTTTCTTTCTGCCAGATAATGTCGCTCCGTAAATACCACCCGTCAGCGCGTAGGGCAAAGGCTAAAAGCCAAGGGATACCGATTAAGTCCTTTTGTTTGCAGCCGGAAACGCGGTTGTTTCTTGCAATCTGCTGTCCGTTTCTGCCTTTCGGGTTCTTCGGGTCTGCATGGTAGCCTTTATTTCCTGTGCCGCAGTAAGTGTCCGCGATATTCAGCCAGAGCGTACCGTCAGAACGCAGTACCCGGCGCAGCTCGCGGAAAACCTCGGTCAGCCTGTCAATGTACTGCTCCGGCGTGTCCTCCCGCCCAATCTGCATATCAAGCCCATAATCTCTAAGCGCATAGTAGGGCGGGCTTGTGACGCAACAGTGTACGCTTTCCTCTGGAAGCTCCCGCAAGGCATAGAGCGCGTCGCGGTTGATGATGGTGTCAGTTTTCAGCCCGTTCATGCTTCGCCTACTTCCTCCGGCTTCGTCGTCATTACCCGGTAAAGCTCGGTGTCTTTCGGGAAGCGGTCTACAAAGGGCAGCACCACGTTCCCGTAGAAGATAAGCCCCTCGCCCGCTTCGGTGTGGGTGACATATTTCATCTGCTGCGGGGAGATGTTGAGCTGCTTTGCAAGGATAGCCCGGTCGCCCGCCGCCTGATTGAGCATGAGGACAAAATCAGAGTTTTCAAAGATATTCTCCACTTCGCGGGAAGCAAGCAAATCCTTGACATTCTGCGTAATGGCTGTGGGTATGCCGCCCCATTTTCTGAAACGCTTCCAGATTTCAACGGAATAGGCGGCGGTCTGTTCCTCTTTCAAGAGAAGATGAAATTCGTCCATAAAATACCGGGTGGATTTCCTTTCTGCCCGGTTGACGGTGACGCGGTTCCATACCTGGTCCTGCACAATGAGCATACCTAACTTTTTGAGCTGCTTCCCAAGCTGCTTGATGTCAAAGCAGACAAGGCGGTTGTTCAGCTCCACGTTGGTACGGTGGTTGAATACGTTAAGGCTCCCGGAAACGTAAAGCTCCAATGCCGCCGCGATACGCGCCGCTTCCGGCTCCGGCTGCTTCAAAAGCTCGTCGTAGAGGTCGCCCAAGATAGGCATTTTCTCCGGGTCGGGGTCTGCAAGGAAAGGGCGGTACACGTTCCTAACAGCGCGGTCAATGACGGTCTTATCGACAGGCTGCAAGCCCTCCTTACCGCCTATGACAAGCTCGCAGAGGGAGAGGATAAAGTCGGATTTCAGCGCAAGGGGGCTGTCGTCCTCGGAATAGTTGAGGTTAATATCCATAGGGTTCACATACTGGGGCTTCCCGTCAATGCCCTTGCCCGTAGGCGATAACCGTATCACTTGCCCGTCAAGCCGCTGCACAAGGGAAAAATACTCTGCTTCCGGGTCGCAGATAATAATGTCGTCGTCTGTAATGAGGAAAGCGTTTGTCATTTCCCGTTTGGCGGCAAAGGATTTCCCGCTTCCCGGCGTACCCAAGATTAAGCCGTTGGGGTTCTTTAGCTGCTTGCGGTCGCAGAGTATCATGTTGTTAGACAGGGCGTTCAAGCCGTAGTACAAAGCCGCGCCCGTCTGGAAAAGCTCCTGTGTGATAAAGGGGATAAAGATAGCGGTGCTTGACGTGGTAAGCCCTCTTTGAATGGGGATAAGGTTCTCCCCAAGCGGTACAGAGGACATAAGCCCCGCTTCCTGTTGGTAGTCAAGGCGGGTTAAGGCGCAGTTGTTCTTCTGTGCTATGCCCGCCGCCGCGAATACGTCATTTTCCAGTTTCCGCTTCGTGTCCGCCATGTTCACCACAAGGAACGTCAAGAGGAACATTCTTTCATTCCGGCTCTGCAAGTCCTGTAAGAGGTTCTTCGCTTCGCTGCCGAACGTGGCAAGGTCGGACGGGATTATATCCATGTCATAGCCGCTGCGTACCGCTTTTTTCTGTTCCTCGATTTTCATTTTGTCAAGGTCGGTGATTTTCCGCTTGATTGTCTTTATGGCTTCGGTCTGGTCGATACTGTGGATATGCAGATTGACGATAACGCCCGTTTCCAAGTCCAGAATATCCGATAAGATACGGTCGTTTAACTCCGGGGCAAGGATTTCAAGGAATGAAACCGCGCCGATTTTGCGCCCCATGCGGAAATAACGCCCCTCGCCAAAACGGAAAGAGGACGGGGCGATAAAGTCCTTTGTGGAAAGCCCGGACGGGGCAAGCCAAGAAAAATCAAAGGAAAACTGCCCGCCCTCCGGGTGGAAAATGCCATGCAGCATTTTAAGGCGTTCATAGCCTGTCATGGGGCGGGCAGCTACGCCCAAGAGCTTAAAGTTGTTCAGCACGTCCGTTTCGATACGGGCAAGGCGGGATTTCGCCGCGCCCAGACTGTCGGCTTCAATGGCAAAGGTGATATACTTCGCCTTGACAAGCCCGTTGTTGCCCTTTGCAAGCTGGTTTTTCAGCATATCCCGGTATTCTGTGCGGATAGAATTGAAAGCGTCCTCCTGTGCCGGGATATTGACCGCCTTTTCCGCTTCGCCCCGCTGCGTCCCCTGATTGATGAAAGAAAGCTGCACCGAAACGGAAGCGTCAAAGTAGTTTAGGAAGTCGCACCAGTTCTCAAAAATGGCGGTCTTGTCGTCTGCCTGTGCAAGCTGATAGTTAATATCTTCAAAGGCGACGGTCTTTGAGTATTTGCGCTGCGTAACCTTGCAGATACCGTCCGGGTACATCTGGATATAGGGGATTGTCTGCTGCGCGGTGTGCGCTTTCCCGTCGCCCTTTGCCTGTCTGATGATTTCCGCAATCTGCTTTTTCTCGGCGCGGGTGAGCTTGCGGGGCGGGTTAGGCTTTGCGCTTCCCGCCGCGCTGTTTCTTCGTGTTTCCTTTTGCAATCGCTGATACCTCCTTTTCAAGTTTTCTCTGCCGTTCTAAGACGGAATAAAAGTTGTCTGTCCTGTATGGTCGTTCTTTGGGGGCTATGAATTTTGTCTGAATGATGTTCTTCACCACCACTTCAAGGGGCTGTCCATGCTTCTCATACATGGCAAAGAGGAAACAGGGCAGCATGACGGCAATCATAGCCATAGACGCAAGGCTGGTGCCTGTGCTGTCTTTGAGCAGAAAGAAAAGCGGCAAGCCGAACAGGAGAGCCGCCGCAAAACATACAATCTGCCGTTTGGTAAGGTTGAACGCTACTTTTGTCTTGACTTTGGATAAGTCTTTGGGTACGGGTACATACGCCAAGTGAAAACCTCCTTTCTCTGGGTTTGGTGTTGCTGTAATTTTCCATAAGGGTAATCAAGGCAAAGGTCAATCTATGCCCTTTGCCCGCCCGTATTATATGGGGGTTATCCGCGTCAAGGTCGGGTCGTATTTTCGCCGCTTCGCTCTGAAAATCTCCACCCTGCCCTTGACACGCCGCTAATGCGCGGAAAAAATCGACTTCGCCAGTGCGCCGGATTTGAACAGGGAGAAACAGAGGATAACGGTATAGGCTGCAAGGGAAAAAATCGCGCTGTGCAGGTTGTCCGCTAAGACCATTTCGCCTACCAAAACCGCATAAATGCCGACGCATATCATAATGAGGAAGCCTTGAA
>ERZ773170.120-NODE-120-length-88607-cov-10.994433_pt1 | contig 88607 bp, 114 predicted proteins | sample MGYA00581002_ERZ773170 | MGnify/ENA primary metagenome ERZ773170 (study PRJEB29015, sample SAMEA2737811) | human gut metagenome | biome: human gut; feature: human-associated habitat; material: faeces | place: China | collected 2012 ... | reverse complement strand
TGTGGATGGTATAGCCAAAGTAGCTGTTCAGGGTATCCACATCGCCGCGGTCCCACAAACCACACATATCAGGTTAAATTTTCATAACGCAGATCGTACTATTACCGGTCTAAATCTCAAACTTTTTATAATGTATTCGTAGGTTTAGTGCTCAATTATTGATAGGCTTATTATACCACAATTCGCAAATTTTGCAACATGTTTCTATTCTAGAATAGAAAAAATAAAAGTCCATGTAATAATTGCGTCAAGCATTATCTGTGGGTTCCTCAATGTATAAGGGAATATCACCCAACGCAATATTACATGGACCTAAGTTTACTTCTTTTCGCTGTTCAAAGCTTTGTTATACTGCACGGTACTAATCCCCAGAATTACCCCAAGGAAAGTATCGATCGCAGTAATCGTACCCACAATCTGTTCGCCGTAAGGCAGCCCCCACACCTGCGCAATCGCAAAATACAGGGTAGCCAAAGCCGGCAGTAGATACTGAGCAACCCACTTCAGAACATCATAGATTTTGTTATTCATCATTCTTCATCACTCCTTTCAAGCATGCGGATAGTCGTGCATAGGCAATTGTTCAACCTGTTTCATTGCTTTCTCACCTGTACCATTTCCTTTGTTTGCCGCATATGGTAGATAAAGATAATCATGCAGATTTTCGTATTCATCTCGCGTAATATAGCCGCGTTTTGTATATTCATCTGCCAAGTTTACAATCCTGTCATGCGCCAATCCCATCAACAGCTTTGTTTTTGCATCGTTTTTGTCGCGGCGTGACTGTAAATAAGTCCAAAAGCCACTTGATGCCAATACACTGCACACAATGGTTGCCACCATCTGTACCCACGGTTCCATACTTTTTACCTCCCCTTACGCTATTCGATCCAGCTCGTAAGGTATGGACATCCAGGCATTCGCGCCCATTATGGAATAAGCGGTTCTAAATATCACCCATCCATAATCAGCGATTAAATTACAAACCCATTCCTCGGCTTCGATCCAATATTCAGGCCGTACCATTCGGTGAATATCACCCAACAGCCCATAAGAATATAAAGCAGCATGGCCCAACTCGTGGATAAGAACGGTCATAAACTTCTCCCCTTTTAAGCGGCCAGAAATATAAATCACCAAATCAGTTGGGTCTGTTGTCGCCAGGGTAAGTTTTCCAGTTCTATCCACAAGTTGGGTGCTGCCTGGGTTTACGATTATTATTCGCCATAAATATCCATTCATGGTAAACGTCTTCATAAACCGTTTAGACCACCCTGTATCAGGTAGTCATTTCTCCAATCAGGGCTTGCAGGTCGGCTTTCATCTGCTTACGCAGTTCCGGTTCAGCATTCCCCCAAATTTCTCGCATGGTAGCAACACTATTTGCAATGTGTTCACGCGCGTGTTTTGTCATGTCTTCCTTATCAGTAGCACTGTTGGAATCATGATAGTGCCGTTTCGATTCTTTCCATTCCCGGTAAGGTTTACCATAACGGTCAATATCCCCATACCGCTCATCATCAAATCGATTTACATTGGGCGTATAACCCATACGGTATTTTCGTGGGTCAAATTCGCCAGATTTCATATCATTCCACCAAGCCGGCATGTTATTATCGGTATTCCAATCGTACATGCTTGGCTCAGATACGTATCCGTAGCGGTCATTGCGCTCTTTCATGGCTTTCACTACAGTTTCATAATAACAAGCCTTCGCGATATAATAATCATGTTGAGCAAGGTCCTTGATCATGTCAACAACCTTACCTGCTTCATCTACATCCGAACTTGGCAAACCAGATGAAATGTGAGGAGCCAATTCGGTGATCAGATTTTCCCGCATTCTGCAAGTATCCTCGCAGCCATATTCTTTTTCACTCATTTCTGCTCCTCCTTTCAGCAAGTTCTCCGCACAACAAATAGCGGATTTGCACTGATGATGACATCTTCAGTACCAGTATTCACAACGCTTACCCGGTCATAATCGCAGCATCCGTTATACATCGGATAACTGATACTTACCTCGCCAACCGCATTCGCGGTAGCAGGCGTATATGTCATTGCTGTGCTTGGTACTACTTCACCGTTCAGGGCCAAGGCCAAGGTCACAGCAGTTCCGGCAGTTGCTCCGGTCACATTCGCTTTAAAATAAATGTCATAATTCGAACGCCGACACATTTTTACAGACCCAGTTCCCAACCGGTGGCATTCGCTGCATCCAGTTTTGCTTACATTATTAAACAAAACCGAATTACCAGTCGTAACCGTCTGTTCAGCGGTGTTGGTTAATCGCATCATATCGTTTTCCTCCCTTCAAGGAATTATCAAAAATAGGTGGGAGAGCACCTTTCAGCACCCTCCCACGTTCCATTTTGATTTACAACGCTCAACCATTGCAGCAAGTAGGCTGCTGGCAAGGCAGATTACCGGTGCTTCGGAAGGGATTGTCAACGATATAAGCCGGATTAGCGGAGGGACGTAGCTGAGAAATCAGATACTGATTCTGTGCCTGCTGACTTGCCGCAAGGGTGCACTGATTCAACTGTGTACGCAGCTGGGCAATAATCTCATCCTTATCCGCCATCCGGTTTGCAACCATTTCGTCGTGCAATGCTCGATAATTGTTGTTATCATTCTGCATAATTGCCTGTGTCTGGTTGTTGATCGCAGTCGTAATCGCGCAGGTGTCGGTTGCCATGTTATACATGATCTGTGCCTGCCCCTGCTTATTCTGGCAGCAGCAATCTGCAAGCTGGGTCTGCAAAGCATTTGCATTCTGCATAGCTGCAATATTATTCGCATTGATCGCCTGCTGCAAACCAAAGTTGCCCTGCATCATGTTCATCTGGATACCATTAAAACCGGTCTGCATACCGTTGTTCACAGCATAAAAACCGTCACACAGACCGTTCGAAATACCGTCCAGTTTAGAAATTACTGCCTGGGTGTCAAATCCACGCTGAATGTCTGCCTGAGTAGCGGTTGCTTCACGACCGTTATTTCCATAACCGCCGTAACCATAGCCGCCAAAACCGCCATACATCGCCATCAGCAGAATCAGAATCCACCAACCGTTATTAAAGCCGTTGCTGTCATCATTCTGGCGATTGGTAATTGCCGCAATATCAGCCAGACTCGGACCCATAGTCATACCACCATTAAACATAAAACGTTCCTCCTTCATCAAAATTGATGTGTAAAAAAATAAATTTCAAACAGCAAAACTTCCAAAGTCATCCCCGCGCGCAAAGGGATTTCCCCATCCATTCAGCCATTTGTTGCAAAAAAATAAGACCTGTCCTATCCGGCGTCACATCATACCGGTGGTTACAGGTCTCTTTTAACATCCTTTTAAAATCTTACCCGGAAATATGGAAAAACTGTTTCGCCATTCGCATTCCCTCTTCTTTACTAATTCCGTAACTTTTCAGGATATTGTTTGCCATTTCTTCCCCACGTTCCGCATTAGCTGTCTGAATCAGAGTGGTGCACTGCTGAATCATCGGGTTATTCGGAAGATTTCGATTCTGACTCATAAAATTCATAGCAAACTGTTTTGCATCAAACATACTAAAGTTCCTCCTTTATTTGATTTTGATTTTATTTATTGGGTTCTGTCGGTTCTTCTTTCGGCAGTTCCTTTTTCTGGTAATTATTTTTGTACGGTTTTCGATAAGGTTTTTCAATCATTCGCTCAATCTTATCGAGCTGTTTTTTCAAATCCTGAATTGTCAGGTTTTCTTCAGCTTTTTCTGTAATCACATTGGTTTCTTCCGGTACAAATTTACAAGTGCAAATCATACCGTTTGAATTCCACCATTTTGCCCAAACACATTTCCAGTCAGCCTGTGGGAACAAACTCACATTTCCATCCATCGGGATATCTTGTGGTGTAATGGCGTTTTCGTTCATCACCATTTTTCCAGGAATCACTGGAACATTCATCTGACCCCCGAATGGATTCTGGTATCGGTTCATCTGCGGATTCATAACGTGTCACTCTCCTTTACCTAGTTCCGCTCGCCTCGATGTAATATTCATCTTTTACGTTACTAATTGTAACAGAATCATAACTTACACCATCAATTGTAGTCTTTCCAACCACATTGCTTGTAACATCTATTCCACTTGAACCTCCTCGTTTAACGGTAATGCTAACTGAGGTGTATCCTTTGTCTGGTTTATACGCTTGAACGAATGTATCGCCATCCCAAGCGTAGTTAGCATGCACGCTGTCGTCAACACACCCTGTTGTCTGTTTCGTTGAACAACTACTGTACGTTAATTTCATCCAGTGCCACATAGCACCAGTACCGGTAATCGCAACATTTCCCCGTTACTTTGCTGATTGTCACCTTATTACCCCTCTCCGCACCATAATTTCTGTGTACCAAATTCCAAGAGTATTTCCGTCGGAATCATACAAAATCGGCTGGACCAGCGCCATTCCACTTTTAGCGCTAATGTCTTTGATTAACCGGATCGTAACAGTATTGCCACTAATTTCATAAGCTGAACTGCCATCCGGCAACTGCGAATAAACGCCGCTTGTTTTGTCTGCTTTTTCATAAGCAATCCGTAAACTAACACCTGACGGAATTTCATAACTCAATCCATCGGCGTATAATCGGTAACAAATCGCCCGCGAATTAGCATCTCCCTGCATGCAAGCCCAGGTAGGTGGAACTTCCAGCCGTACAAGATCAACATTAAACGTTTTCGTAACAACCATTTAACCACCCCACTTTCCAACACCAATAATTGCTTCTGTAATTGTCTTTTCCGGCTCACCAACACCAATTTCGGTGTAGTACCGCCCAATCGGATTATATACAGTTTTTGTTACTCGCACCTTCTGGTCAGTACCGGTATAAATACTCTTCGCTCTTACCCGGTCCCCAAGACGCAATGTTTTCGCTTCTTCACTATCTGGGTCTAGCACAACAGTAAAATTGATCGTGTTTTCTACCGCATCTTTTTGCAGCGGTGTCATTACTTTTCGTGCATAAGCATAAAGTTTATCTCCGTCAGGCTTAGAATCAAAAGCATCGGAAGCATCAATAATCATTGGTTTCGAGTAATCGTATTTCGTGTTGATAACCGCTTCATCCGTATGGTCAGCGTATACTTTTTTGTCATACCCGCTGGTAGAGCTGTCTATCCAGGTACCAACTGTGTCACTGGTTCCAAGCCAATACCCATCTTTCCAATCACCGGTCAACGGGATTTCTTCACCAGTTGTTCCATTGCCTTTATATAGTTTTACGCTGTCGGTGTTCACCTGATCTGTATTCGTGCTGATTGCAACGTTCAGATTTTTGGTTGGTGTAAATGTCAAAACCTGATACCCATAACCAATCGTATAAATTCGTTCACCCGTTGCCCATTCCGCACCGCTGTCCAAATCAAGCTGCACCAAAACACTATCCTGTGCATCCCAGCCACCGGTAATCACAGTATATTGCTGCCCGGCAATCAACTGCGGTGTTCCGATCCATTTACCGCTATGATGGTATTTGTACCCATACCAATAAGCAAAACCACCGGTAAAATAATCGCTTAATTTTGCTGTATCTTTTACGTCCACAGCATTGCGTCTGTCATCAAATACAAAATCCGTATCGCTGCCCATTTGCCGGTAAACAAGCAATTTCTCATTGTCCCAGTCAAATTCGAGTCCGTCATACAAATCCATCAATCCCGTATCGGTATCATACAAGATATTGTATAGGGATTTTGTGAATGTATGCAAAAACTCCTTGCTATCCTGGTAATTGCTTAAATCACTCATTACTTCATAGCTCAAAGCATTTCGCCTGGTTCCTGGTAACGTGCTGGCGGCAATGTTAATCAGCGCCTGTGTCAAGCCGTAAGTTGAACCTTGCAGCCGCTCTACGCCGGTCCCTTCAATCGCCAGGGATTCTTTGTCGTAACCAATATGGGTGCATCTTACCGAAACAAGCTCCCCTTCGGCTTTTGATTTTTCTGCAATCCGGAATTTTTGCAGCGTTCCGCCATAATATGGCTCCGCAACAATAATCGACCGGAATTTCAATTCGTCAAATAGCTCTCCATTATAAGGGTAATCAAACGTCAACTCGTAAGTTCCGCCACGCTTATCCTTATAATTCAACTCTCTCGTTACTCGCACATTAATGGCATCGCTCAATACACCGTTTGCATTATTGGCTACAAATTCCTTATCGGTATCTCCGTCCAGGTAAATTTTAAGCATCATAGCCGCCACCACCTCGGTATTACTTCCATTTTGCTAATACCCAACTGCTCAGTTCCATCTTTTTCAAATCGGAAAGTATTCTCACCCTTTCCAAAAAACGGAAATGTTGTAGCAGTTGTTCTCGTGTTCAGCCACTGTTTTTCACCATACAGCCACTGGTACATTGTTTCTTTTTCGCAGTCAATCTCAACCCAATCGTTGGCAATATCTCGCAACGTAATGTCAAAATCGCTCTGGAGGTTATTCGCCGTCCATTTCAAAATCGCATTACCGCCGCCGGTCGAATAAAGTCGGATAATTGGCTTTGCTGGGTATGGCGTCGGATTATAAAAACGATATTCAATCGCTTCGTTATCCCTTACGTCATAGCTAATCGTCTTTTCGCCAATTTTCAGATATCGTTCCGGCTTACAGTCAAATGTCAACGTTGCCCTTGCACCATGGTCTAAAATATTCATGATATCCCCGGACTCATTAAACATTGCCATTCGGTAATGCTCCGGATCATAGCTGTCTTCCAGCCGGCAATATCCAGTCCCTGCATGGCAGAAATCGGAAATCCGGTCTGCGAGTTCCCAAAATCTATATTTTTTATCGGCAACAGCCACGTCATAATTTCGCTCAACGTTCCCGTAAGAATTATAAGCGTACGTAACAATATCTCCATTACGTCCGGTAACGTGCGTTTTGCCATAATCTCTTTGGGGCATACTGGTATCTGGGAAATGCTCCACAACAATCCCATAATCGGCGCTGCTCACACCGTTAAAAACAATCACTCCCATTGTGGAGCACTCCTTTCATTTATCCTCTGCTGGTATCTCGTCCAATCTGCCGCACAATCTTGCTTACCGCCTTATTGGCAACAGCTTCCGGGTCCGGATTGGTAATGTCAAACTTGTTGTTCATTGTAACCGGCGGGTTATCGCGCAGTGCCTTCAACTCATTCGCTACCTTTTCCAATCCATTTTGATTTTCATTAGCCTTCTTGGCATCCATGCTGGCAGCCGCAGAACTTACATAAGCATAAGCGGTGTCAAGCCGCAAACCCGTGTTCATTCCGGTCGTCATACCGTTCAGCTGTGCAACACCATTTTTTACAGCATCCAAGTCCACAATTGGGCGGATAATCGGCGTCAGGTCAATTCCGTCAAACATCCCTCGGATTCCATAAATACTATTTTGTGCAGCATTTACGGTTTCACTTGCGGTTCGTTTGGCAGCTTCTTTTGCCACTCGCCCATACTTCAGCATGCCTTCTGCCAGTCCTTTATCGGTTTGCATACCAATCCACGCAAATTTTTTACTGGGGCTGTGTACATCAAGGGTATCACAAGCCGCACGGTATGCTTCCAAAGCAATGTTACTTGCTGCCGTAATAGCATCCATCTTGGCATCTTTCATACCTTTAACAAATCCAGCAATCGCATAGCTGCCAGCATTTGCAAAATCGTCATACCGATTACTCATAGCAGTAATCATCTCATCGCAAACACTACTGATATATTTGCCAAAGTCTTCTTTACGGCTATTCAAATATTCAATGGCCGCATCCAACATCCCTTCAAAAGCCTGAATTACAACCGTCTGGTCTGTACCAATTTGTGTTGCCATATCTCCAATAATGTTGGTAATCGTCTGCTGTGCAGTCAATATAACATTAGGTGCTTTATTTGTAATCCCAAGCATCAGCCTGTCAATCATCGTTTCGCCGGTCTTTTGCATGTTGGAATAAAGCAGCTCCAGGTTGTTGTACATGCTGTCATCAACGCTGAACAAATCTTGCATAGCTTGGCCCATGGTCCAAAGCTTACCTGGGTCTTTCCCCTCTAGCAAATCTACAACATCAACAATGCCCTTTAGACCATTTGTCGCATTCATCAATTTTTCCGGCTCAATAACAGATATGCTGTCATAATACTTTTTAAAATTTTCACCGAAGGTCTTTAAATTTGTTGCAAAACTGTCCGTATCGTCAAACGATTTGATACCGTTAGCGAGATCCGTCAAATCAGCTCCTAACCCTTCGGGAATAGAAACACCGTTCCATTGTTTAACGCACTCTGCCAGTCCACCAAAAGATTCATTAAGTGTTTCTATTGACCAAGCGCCCAAAAAAGAAAAGCTAAAAGAATTTATTCCATTACTCAAATTTCCTAATTGCTCGCCAATATCACTCGGAACATTAACACCAGACCATTTTTGAACCGAATCCGCTAAAACGCCGATACTCTCCGCCACAGTATTAATAGCCGATGAGCCAAGACCGCTAAAAGTAAAGCTATTCACACCACTTGCAAATGAGGTCAATTTTGTTCCCATATTGTCAGGAACGGTAACATCTTCCCATTTTTTTATGGAATCAGCAAGAACCCCAACGCTAGATGCCATGACGTTAATAGCACTCGCGCCGAGACCGCTAAACATAAAACTATTAACACCATTTGCTAAAGAACCTAGTTTAGTTCCGATTTCTTGCGGCACGCTAACATCTTTCCATTTTTTTACAGAATCGGCCAATTCACCAATTCCAGGGGCAACAACGCCAATAGCTTCTCCGCCCATACCGGAAAACATAAATGAATTAACGCCATTAGCCAAGGAACCTAGTTTAAGATTCATTCCGTCTGGTAAAGTTACATTTTCCCATTTTTTTACGGAATCGGCAAGCTCTCCCAACGGAACCGCCATTTTTTGAATAGCAGACGCACCAAAAATCGAAAACGTATTTGCTAATGCTCCAAGCGAAACTTCACTCAGCGCACCACCCATACTGTCTAATCCCCGGCTTATTTCGTCCCAAGACATAGTCCCGAATTTGTAGAATGCATCTGCTAGATCATTTAGGCCCTGGATTGCTAATAGTAACGATCCGCTTCCAAGCAATCCAGCGAAATTAGCGAGATATCCAAGCGCTCCGCTAATTCCTCCGACTTCCAAAAGTGCTCCACCCATACCAACGAGACCACGTTTAATTTCGTCCCATTGCATGTTACTAAATTTATCCAAAGCATTAGCTAAAATGTTGCAGCTTTCGGCTAAGGCTAACATTGATAAGCTTGTACGAAACGAAATTTTCGTTCCGTTTAAGACTTTCAACGCTGCGCATAATTCAATTAACCCTCCGCCGATACCGATCAATCCCTTCCCGATATCATTAATAGAAAGTTCTCCGATATTCCCCATAGCTTTAGCTAAAATATTGATTGCTTCCGCAACAAGCAGTAAGGATACACCGGCCTTAATCAAACCCTTTGATCCAGTTTTATTTAACGATTTTGACATTGAATCGAGAGTAATCGTAAGCATTCCCAGCATCAAGCCAATGGCGGTTAAAGATTTTAATATATCCGGAAATCTCAAATTAGACATGCTATTCATTGCTGCTGCCAAAATACCAATAGCCACAGCAATAGCAAACAAAGATGTAACTCTAATTCCACTCGTAAAAGATTGCAATGCATTATGCAAAGAATCAAATAAATTCGTGATTTTATCGATGATATTGGCTTTTTCTTCTTCGAGACCGGTTTTACTGAAAATTTTCGATACAAACTCCTGAATACCCGATGCTGCGCCATATAATTCTTTTCCAGTTAAAACCCCAAGTATGGCAGTAATAACGCCGAGTACACCTTTTAAAGAAATATTTTCAGTAAACCATGAAAAAACTGTTTTCAATCCTTTCCAAACATTATCAATAACAGTTCCTATTGCAGAGCCAACGCCAGAAAAAATTGCTCCGAAGTTTCCAGCGCTATCGCCAAGTTTATTTAATACATTCAATATTCCGGAAAGTCCGTTTTTTATAATCCCATTTACCAAAAAGTCAGTACCCTTACCAATCACCGCATTCAGTTTAGTATTGGTATTCAGCCATTCTCGCAACCCAACAATATAATCCCCAATGTTACTGGTGTAATCCAAAATATTCAGATTCATATCACCAATCAAAGTGTTCAAAACTTTAAGCCCGCTTTTTGTTAATTTGGTTACCGCATCCTTTACAATACCCAAAATACTAAATAGTCCTTTTAGGGTCCGCTTCAATTTATCAGCATTGTCGTCGCTTAAAACCAGCTTTTCACTCAATTTCTCAATTCGCTGCAAAAACTTATAAACTTGGTTAGCGGTAACTGGTGGGAATACATCATCCCAACTTCCCTTTACAATGTCCATCTGCTGCTTTACCATCTGCAATGCATTAGCAACACTCTGGATCATCAGTTCCCGTCCACTCGGTCTGTCAAGTCCATCAATCGATGCCGTATTAGCGGCAAAAACTTCTTCCAAAAAGTTATTTCGGTCTTCCGCTCCACCAGCAAAAATATCATAAAGATCGTTTGCTAAATCGGTCCACATATTCTTGGCTTCTTCATAATTACCAAAAATAATTTCAAACGTATTGGCCCATCCGGTGCTCACCGCATCCTTCACGGAATTAATCGCATCCGTAAACGTCTTTGCTTCCTGTGCTGCCTTAAAAGCTCGCTCACCAAGGTTCATGGTTTCGCCATTTACCTGTTCCATTGCCTGCGCACAGGTCAATCCCTTTTCGGTTGCAACAGTATAAACTTGATCAGCATATTCACCGTATTTATTTAACGTTTTCAGCAGTACGTCACTTGTAAACCAGGCTTCAGACAAAGTGGAAGCGAAATTCTCAACCGTAACAGCGGTACCATTTGCTGTTTTGCCCTGTGCATTCAATTCGCCAAGAGCTTTTGCGGTCTCAATCGCCGTTTCCTTAAATTCCTTGGTGGCCATGTTAGCATTTTCAACGCTCTTCCAGTCCATCAATTTAACAGCGCCAACACCGATCGCCTGACTCAGGTTATACATGGCACGACTTGCTTCGTTTACACCTTGTCCGCTAATGGCCGCCCAGTTGGCAATACCCTCCATTGCAGTAACACTGGTATCCAGGTCAATGCCCATAGAGGTAAATTTACCGATATTAGCAATCATATCGGTAAAGTTATAGCTGGTCTCATCCGTAAACCAATTTAACTTTGCCAGCTTCTCACTAACGGAATCAATACTTTCCCCTGTAGCATTTACAATAGTCTGAACTGAGGTTGTCTTTTGTTCATATTTCCCAAACCCTTGCCCAATCTGGTCCAAGCTCAAAGATTTTACCAGGTTTTCGCCGGTTGTAATCGCCTGGTTGGTAATTCGCTGCAAAGCAGTAATACCCATAATTTCCAGGGCTGTAAATTTCTGCTGTACAACCTCAATTCCGCTGGCAACACCATCCAGGCTAAAATTTTTACCAGCATCACTCAAAGCGGTCAAGTTTTTTGCACTTTCTCGCAAATCCAGGCTTTTGTCCAGTTTATCCAGTGTTTCAATACTTTGCTTTGCTCCGCGTTCAAACTGACCATTGTCAAATTGCATTTCTACAATTCGCTGATCGATACTTGTGCTCATTCCTTCACCACCTCTTGCCATGCCTCATCCGCCATTTTTTCAAACACCGGCCGCAGCGCAGGGTTAATATAATCAATTCCTTGCACATATCCGCCATTTCTTGTTCCATGCCCGTATTGCAGTAGTAAGGCGACACTAACTCCATGGTTCAAGTTTGTATTGTTAAATCCGATCGTATAGCCGGTTTGGGTCTGTTCAATTTCATATTCCCAACTTCCAGCTGTTTTTCCGGTGTCTTTTGGCGTTGCTGCACTCAGGGCATCCACACCCCGTTGTCCATATTTCTTCAAAACGTCCCGGTAATTCCGGCGCACAATTCGTTCCAAAAAGTTTCTTGTCTTTTTCAAATCCCCTCTATGCCGTATTACCACCATTTTGATTTTCCTCACTGATATTCCGCTTTATATAGTCCCGTACTCACAAGCCCCAATTCATTTGCCAAATCATAAAATTTCATCGCATCGCCGCTACTGACCGGTCCAATCGTCAATAGCTGCATTGTTCGGTTTGCTGTAGGCGCGCTTTCTCGTTTCACGCTTACATAACTCCCTAACCGGTTCTTTGGTACCTTGCTGGTAAAATCGTCGTCCAGCCAATTCAACGGATGCACTCTCTGGAATTTGTACCGCACTTCAAAATGCAAATGCGGCCCGTAGCAATTCCCCGTCTGCCCGCTGTAACCAATCAGGTCTCCCTCTTTTACTTTCTGGCCTTTCATTACCACAATTTTGCTCAAATGAGCGTACAAAGTTTCCAAGCTTCCGCCTTTATAAGCATCATGGCTGAGTTTTACCATATTGCCATAACTATTGGTATTACCTTGGGTTACTTTGCCATTCCAGTGGTAACAAATGCTAACCATCCCATCCTCGGCAGCATAAACAGGGGTTCCAACCGGTGTGTCGCCAAAATCAATAGCCCGGTGTAAAATTCCACTGTTATACCACCAGCCAGCGCTGATTACATGCTTTTTCAGCGGCCAACTCAACAACACATCACCATTACTCAATCTCATTTTTTCCACTCCTTTTCTAAAGGGGAATCAACCCTTTGTATGCAGCATTGCTTTTCTCTTCTCGTTCAGTTCCCGGTTCTGCCTCAAAATTTCATTCTGGCTCATTTTCTTCTTCGGCGCGTTCTCCAGGTTACAAGTCTTAATCAGCGCGATTAACCGGTTCAAATGCCAATATTCGGCTTCCCAGTTAATGTTCAGCGCGGTCATGTAATAATAAAGCAGCTCGCTTGTGATCCGTTTCTGCTGGATTTTTCCTTTATGTCGGTCGTTTTTAAAAACGCTTGCAGTCATCGGGTCATCAATATATAAATTAATCCGACGCAGTTCATCCATTGGTAAAGCGCCGATAATCATTACATCATCGGGTTCTACTTGGCACATGCATCGGATATAATCCAGCGTTTCTTCAATTGATTTTTCTTTTCCATCAAAAAACGGTTTCTTCCATTTTGATTCCCACTTAGAAAGGGAGACAAGGTTATGCTCCAAAATCAACTCCGTTTCCGGAACATCAACAAACGTTTCGCCATTCCATGCCCCTTCAATTTTTGGAATCTTTACTTTAAGCATTCCTTGTCCACCTCTTTTAATTAACTCTGCGCAGGCAGTACAATCGTGTTATTTTCGCCCTTCTTGGCATTGCGTTCCTCAGTGCGCTTCGTAACATCGGCCAACACATCATTAATAAACCCAGCCGAATAATTGGCGTCGGTCATAAAACGCAGCATCAATTCGTTATAAGCTTCAGTCTGCATAAACGCTTCACTCAACTCCTTACTCTTAATAAAACGTCTGCCGTCAGGGCTCTTCTCACCATAACTTTTTGCAATCAACTCATGGAAGCACACCATAATCTGCTTGTTATCATTGCTCTTCACAATTCGTTCAAGCATTTCTTTCAAGCCACCATCCACTCCATACTGGAGTGCGGTCAGTTCCGCTTCATTCAGATTAAAAAAGAAATCCTCAGTTCTGGTCACATTGTTATAGTCCGTATAAGTAATTGTCTCTTTACGCATGTGTTTATTCTCCTTTCAAAAAACTCCATTTTGATTTTTTATCAGCCGCCGGAAGTCATCAAAGTCTTCACTTCATCCGGCAGGGGCAGTCGGGCAGCCGCGGTGCTGGAACCATACAAAATTGTTTCCAGAGCGGTAAGTTTAACCTTATCCGCAGTCCGGCTATCAATGGTAATCAGGCTGGTCGGCTTAAAGCCCGCAACACTAACCGGGTTCGTGGTGTACTCCCAGCTAAACTGCACAGCATCGGGGTTATCGTTCTGGGTATCATAGCTGCGCTCGCTGGGGCTTGCCGTAGCGCCATATACCAGGTGCAGCTTGTAGCCATCATCACTCTCAGTGCTGGTGTCGTTACCGATCTCGGTACGGTAGCAAAGGCCAAAGGTCTTGCGTTCCTGCTGGGCAACGTGTACACCCTTTACCAGTTCACCGTTACCGTCACACTGGTTCCATTCGTCCGGATAGGTATAAGCCTCGATCGTGCCGCCAATTTCCTCGGTACTGCGCAGAGAAGCATATTTAATGTTATCCGCATAAATTGCATTCTCCTCAGCGCCACTGGGGGTTTCGGTCACATTGGTCAAACCATTCCAGACAACACCATTGTCGTATTTACCTTCATTGCTAAGAACATAGAGCACGCCCTTGCTTACACCACTTTCGTAAAAGTGCTCACCGGTCTTATCCCATTCCAAAGCTTGAGTCGCCATATTCTATTCCTCCTCTAATAATAAATTGTAAAAACATCATGGTGCAGTGTATCTGCCACATAATGCCGTTCATAGCTGCAATAAGGCAGCATCAACATTTTTGCAATAACCTCACCACAATCCGGATTCTTGCTGATATAAGTCACTTGATATCGCTGTTTAAATCGGTATGTCTTGTTATCAGCAAACAACTGGTTTCCGTTATCCCGGCTGTACACAAAGCATGGATATTTCATCACAGTATTGGTCGGTGGCTGAAAATACGCCCTGCAAGTTGGGCCGGAATATGGGCATGCCAAAAATGTTGCCAACTGTTTTTGCAAATCAATTTGCGTTCCCATCTTGGTATAGCCCCCCAATCGTCAGCTCAAGCCGCGGGTAATTCAGCTCAACATCACTGATTTGCCATTTACTGCCATTAAATTCCACATACCTCATATCTGCAAAATTCTCAAAAGCAAAGGCATCCGCTACAATGCTCAAACTGTTCTGGATTGTAATGCTGTAATTCACTTCATTTGGCGTGTCGAGCCTGCGTTTTCTCCGCACCCAATCACCGTAATATTGCCGCACAGTGATCTTTTCTTCCCAAACCCCCGGCGCAGTTTCCTCCATCACCTGGTAACCAATTTCACCAAAAAACTTGCGCATTTCCCTGGCTCCTCACTTCCATTTTGATTTTTGGTTAATTAAGACTAACCAAAAGGCAAACTTATTCAGTAGTAACGCTCTCCTTAGTCTCAAATACGATTGCGGACTTCGGAACGGTAAGTGCACCACTGCAACGGGTCTCAATCAGATACTTGTACTGGTTGTAGTCGATATCGAAATCATCAAACATGTTCACGCTACCGCCCTTGTCTGCACCAACGCTGTAGTCTGCCAGATTGACCATAATCCCGTAAAGGGTATAGGTATCGGTGGTCTTGCCGGCGGTAGTGCTGCGGGTCAAACCTTCCATCTGGGGCACAGTAATAATACTGCTCACACGCATAGCGGTTGCCAGGTCGTTTACGTTAGTATAAATCCGGCGACCATTCTTATCTTTCAGCAGCAACATTTCAGCAAGCACATCATCGGTCGTAAACAGAACCGGGTTGCCGCTTCCTTTGTACTCCTTACGGGCACGGATGGCATCATCCATCATGTTCTCAGCAGTAGCAGCAGCAGTTGCGCCTTTGGTAATTTCGCGCTTGATGGTAAACAGAGCATCATCGGTCCAAATCGGGCGGATATGCTGCTCCTGAATCTTGTCATCGCTGCTGGGGTCACGGCCGTCACCAATCAGGATACCGCGTGCCAGTTCCTCGTCCAGCTTACCACGCATCTCGTTCTTGATCCACGCAACAACACCGAAATCGGTAATGTCCAGAACATCGTCACGGTCCAGTTTCTGCTTCTTGTAAACGGTCTGGGGATCAGTGGTACGTTTTGCCAGGGTGATAACCTCTTCTACCTTCTTCTTACCCTTGGTATAGCCTCGTGCACGTGCTTCATCCGCAGTAATGTCAGCAAAGCTGGTCTTTACGCGGCTAAACGGCAAGTGCTTAACACCGTTCATAACCTTGCCAACCCAGGTCTGGTCGCGGTCAATAAATTTGGGCGGGTTGTTCAGTTCCTTGTAGTCCGGGAACAACTCGCCAATGTTGTCAATCCCATAATTTGCCTTGTGGCTCAAAAAGTCCTCGCAAGCTTCTTTCAAGGTCAGTCGGCCCTTCTTGGCAGTGTCAAAAATGGTTTCAATGTCGCTGTGGGTCAATACATCTTCATGCTGGGCACTGCCCTTGTCAAAAATATTTTCTTTCATATTGCTATCCTCCTCATCATTGTGTTTCGCTTCATCATTGTGTTTCGCTTCATCGTTATTTTTTGCAGCATCTACTGCTACCGCAATCGCAGCATAGGCAACCTTCTTCTGGCGGTCCGTCATGCTGTCAAACACATCCTGCACGGTTTCCTCATCTTCAGGTTTCTTTGCTTCTTCTGCGGGTTTTTCTTCACTAGGTTTTTCCTCTGCCGGCTTTGTGTCATCATGCTCCAAGCTTTCGCAAAAAGCAGTATTTTCATCAGCACAGTAAATAAAAGCCGCATCTTCGCTCTCTTCGCCATGTAGCAATTCCGGTTCAATGCCTGCTTTTGGGTTTGCACCGGTCAATACCAGGCTCACTTCCCGAATCATACCGTGCTGCACATTACCAAAACGCCGGTCACCTTTGTACTGCAATCTATTTGCGTAAATACTAAAAGAGGTAATATCCTGGTTTTTTACCAACTCTTTAGCAGTCCTACCATTCTTGGTATCATTAAATTTGCAGTAGGTATACATGCCTTCCGGCCTTGCTTCCAATAGTGCATGGCCCAACACATCTGCTGGGTCATCATGGTTGTGGTTCCAAATCAGGGGAACCGTCGCACCATCCTGGTCAGCAAAAGCGCCCTGCATAATCGTTCGGCCATCGCCACACAACACACCGTACTGTGTCGCCCAACCATGACAATCATAATTTTCTTTTGCCATTTTGATTTTTACTCCTCTCCCTTATCTTCAGTTGGTACAGGTTGTCGATTGCTCAAATCTTGCTTTGCCTCCGCAATATTACTATTTCGCAGTTCATCCGCCTTAGGATCATCAGAAGGTTTCATGCCAATCGTCTGGCGAATTTCGTTGGATGTCATGATCTCATTACGGGTAAATTTATCGGCAATTTCAGCAATGTCGTTCACCGGTACCAACTTAAACGGATCGCGGAAATATAGCAGCGTCTGGCGCTGACTTCTGGCAGTCTTGCTCAAAAATTTCCGCTTCATCTCATCGGTAATAGCAGCCATAATCGGTTCAACGGTCCTGCTGTAATAATTCAGCATCGTCTTATCATCAGCAGTTCCATCCAAAATTCCTTGGGTAATGCCAAGCTGGGCAAAGGCCAAATTGGTCAAATACTCAATCTGCTTCAACAAATTATTGTCAAGGCTCCGGTTCAACTGGATTACCTTTTCTGTGCCATCTGCATAGGCAACGCCATATTTACTGTTTGCCAACTGGTTTTCAAGCTCTTCTCGCCGTGCATTTGCTTGCCGCTTACGGGTCTCACTCTTCACGACATATGGCAGTTGAATAATCAAATCGAGCTTGCCGGAACTTGCCTCTTCGTCCACAGCATCCAGCAAATACAACTTTCTAATCAATCTCTGCATTGTGCTGTTTGGCGCATTCATAACGGCATAAAACGGATTTTCAATAATGGCAACCGTCTTTTTCGGTACCACCAATTCTTCCCGTTTCCCGGTTGTTTCGTTATAAACTTCAACCCGAACATCCGTCGGGTACCATTCCAGAATCCTTCCGGTTCGCATATTCGTAATGTCGTAACCAGCTGTAGAATCAGGGTTCAATGTGGTTTCCACCGGAACAATCGCCACACAACCCTCATCCAACATGCTCATCACAATATCCTGCTTAAAGGCACGTCCAGTCTGGTCAATGTTGGCGTTTAGATTCAAACATTCATTCAACCCGCTCTCAATCTTCTCCTTGTATCGGTCATTTTTGTCTAACCGCACATGGTAAATGTCAATTGCAGCGCAGTCTGCACCAATTCTGTTATAAATGGAATTGACAATCGTTCGCTCATTTCCGCTAATAATCCTGTGCCGGTCTGGCCTGATACTGTATCCCGGTCCACTCTTCCAATAATTTACCGGGGGATCTCGGTTCATAAATGCATTCCAAGCGTGTTTTAACCGGTCCCCAAATCGCATCTCTTCCTCCAAACCCCCACCTCCCTTCAAAACACAAAAAAAAAATACCCAACTCAAAGCATTACGCTCCAAACTGGGTGATCCATTTTGATTTTTATTTTACTTCTGGTTTTTCTGGTTCTTTACCAATTTCTTTGCAAAAATCCAGGTAATCATCTACGCAGGAATGAAATTCTTTCGTGATTCCTTCTACAGTATCTGATTGCCATGTTACCAAATCCTTGATGGCGGCAATTTCTCCGTAAAATACTGCGTCTAACACCGATAGTTTCGGAATAGTTTTGTACCCCTTATATTCAAGTGGTTCCGTACTAAGTCGCAAAAATTCATCAATTTCGATTCCATTGACTGTGCAACATCCGGTACCATTATGACATTCGATGCCTAATTCATTACAAATCTCTAATGCCACGTCTGATGCTGATGATTTTTCGTTCATAAGAACCTCCAATATTGGTTAGATAAAGCCCCATTTAGTTAATTAAATCAAAATTATAGTTTTTAATTGCATCGGTGTCTGACACTATCATATTGAGAAAAATATCTTTTTTAGCAGTTACTTCAATATAAGAATCTCGTTCTGTAACTGCGATTAAATTATTGGAGCTAGTATCGACAGAGGCATCGTTAATTATGATTTTAGCTGCTTCGCCAGAATCCAAATCTTTTATGGTCGTTACAGATTTTTTGTTTTTTAGCAGATTGATAATAAACCCGTTAATTTGTACTCGCCCACAATAATAGTGCGATACTTTCAGTCTCACATAATTGTTGAAATTGGTGATTACCATATTATACACGGAATCTGGGATATTGTGCGCAAATGCAGTTAGAATGGTGTTAGCGTTTAATGCAAACGTTCTGGATTCAATAATTTGTGTCGGAGAGCCACTAATATTATCACGGCTGTCAACTCCTACTTTAAGTCCACAAGAATCCTTGTTGCACCTGACCGTAACTTTAACAATGTAATAATCAAATTCTGTCGCATAAGTATTAGCTGTGCCAAAGTGCAGTACATTATTCTTCGTTAGTTTATTGTTTGTTAGGTTGATAAGAGCGGTTCCGTCCTGATAAATGATTGGGACATTTGTTCCGTCACTGGTGCCCCATGGCAAACTATAAATTTGTGCCCATTTTATGTTTCTCTTATCTATTTCATACCAGTATCCCTTTTTATATCCAAACAGATTGCACGCAATAATTCGTATTAAACCATTAAATTCTTCTGCCACATCGGTGTTGACATATATAGCGCCATTTGGGAGTTTGAAAGGTAAAGATTCAACATCAATAATATTCGGGTCTTGATATTGTAAGTTGGGATAAGTTCCATCGTGAGGAAAGTGCATACACTTATATATATAGTCGTCATCTTGCTGTACGTTAAAGGTATTAGATAGTTGTTCGGCAGGCAACCAGTCTGTAAACGTAATTGAGCCGATTCCTCCAATCTTTTTAGAAAATAATCCTTTCGCAGTATTCGTATCCATACTAATATTTTTGTTGAGTAAAAAAGCGTCAGCAGATGTATTCATTTGAGTTTTTTCAAATACACTTTTAATCGTCTTAGGCATTGAGAATAGTTTGGTAAGCGCAACAAGGTGATCAAATTCGCTATCACTAATAATAATACAGCTGACAGATGTTATATCATAATCCGTTATTATTGCACTATCGCGTCTACCGACAGAAACAACAAGCCCAGTCACATTTTTCGGAATTTCAAATGGATTTGAAGTGGCTTTTAGATAAAACCAATTATCGGTGCCGTATGTTATTGCAAGTGAATATGCGTAGGTTTCAAAATCTGATATTTTGATATAACTCGCGTTTTTAACGCTTACAGCAATCGGTGTTGAAATTGCATATTTATTATCAGCATTAAACGCCAACCTATTAGATTTGACGGTGTAGGAACCACGAATCCAATTAAATAAATTAGTAACGCCATCCATGTGTGCTTTTTGTTCGGAAATTTTTGTTAAATCTTCCTTTAGCTTACTAATCCCGCTGGTATTATCTTCTACTTTCTTAGTCAGTTCATTATAATCTTCCGGAATAGTTTCAAGCAGATTATTTACGTGGTCGGTCAAATCAGCTTTCAGCTGTGCAACAATATCATATACTTTCTCATCGGTCGGCGTATCAACAAGCAATCCTTCCAGGCTCCGTGCTTCACCTATTGTAGTGTCAAACGCCTGCTGCACTTCACCTGTCGAAGAATCGGTTATGATCATGCGCACAACAAACCGAACGGTGCCCTTGTATTTTGTTACCAAGTAGCCAACCAACCACTCAAAAGTCAAAGTATCGTCCGTCACCGTTGGGTTCTTAACGGTGTAATAACTCAAATCACCGTTAGCATTCGCAAAATTAATTCGGATTTCAAATTTACTCAGGTCAATTCCTTTATAATACCGAACCATTTTGAATTTCACGCTGTTTACATCTTTATCCCCTTCAACGCCCAGAACCACACCAAGCTGAGGGATACTGATTACGCGCAGGTTCTCATCAATAATATACTGGATTTCCTCTTCATTAGTATCAAGCGTATCCATCTTGGCCAATACTTCGTCAACATTCATATCAGATCACCTGCTCAATCAGCACTTTATTTGTTACAATCCGTTCGCCCTTTTCATCCGCTCCAACAAGCTGTACCTTAAAACTCTTCTTATTTTCGACGCTTTCTGGTACTTTACAAAGGTTTTGCTTTACTGCTACTGCATCATTGTTGAATACCGCAACCATTTTCTTCCCAATCCAATCATGATCTGCAATCTTAAAATTACAAACCAAATAATTTTTACTTCCAGCCACGATCTTTTCCGCTTCATTCGTTCTTCGCAGCACTTGCCCATTCACTTCAAATTCCAAGATCCGCATAAAGATCCGGCCCTCCCATCATTCAAATGATTCCTTGTTTAATTTATATGCAACAAAAGCGTCCATCAATGCCGCAACAGCATCAATTTTTGCTTCATATCGCTTTTTTAGTAACTTACGGTTACCATTCGTATCTTCAATCGTAATGCAGTTACCCATCGTAAACGTCATCATTTCTTCATCAAATAATAACATTCTTTCTTCAGCCAACTTTTTAAGCTCTCCCAATGGTACGCTTTCTGTTCTTGCACCCTGAATAACTTTCTCTATACCGAACGGACCATTTTCAGTCGCCCAACGTTCCATAAATTCTTTGGCATTGTACTGGTCATAACCAACACATACTACGTCATATTCCATACTTTCAATGTGCCGGTCCAAATCTTCGTACACAAGGCTCAAATCCAAAATTGCCCCATCCATTACAATAAGGCTGCCTTCATCCAAAAATTCTTGGTATTTATTTCGCATGGCCAAGGGCAACTTATCCAATGTTAAGCTCGAAATATAATTTCTCGTCTTAACACCAAATCGTTCTCCGCCCAATGGAAACAAAAATGTAAAAGCACAAAAGTCATTTCCCTGGCTCAAGTCAACCCCAAGACTGGAACTCATACCAGTAAAATCTTGCTTTCCGTGCGGCAGCGTTTCTTCATAGGTAAAGAAGTAAGTATACCCTTCCATTGGCAATCCAAAACGCTTTGCCAAAATATCATTTCTGGCACTCGGATTCTTTTCTGCGCGTTCCACATCCAGCTGATAAGTTTCATAGGTTACAGTTTTTCCAAGATTCGGATTTGCTTTTAACCACATTTCTGGCCGGGCGACTTCATCTACGCTATCAAGCTTATACCACCAAATTCCAACATGGGGGTTGATGTACTCTCCTTTCAGGATTTTCATCAATTCCATTTTGATCGTATCGCCACTGCCGTTTCGCACTGTACCTTCACTAGACGTTGCTACAATCAAATAATCAGGGTTCTTACTTGCACCCTGCTCAATTGCGCCAATTACATCTTCTCGAATATCGCCGCTTAGCCATTCGTCAACCGTGGCAATCTTACAGCGCAATCCCTGCAATTTGTTAATGCTCATCGGCCGCACTTCCAAAAGGCTTCCGGTCAACATATTTTCAATACCTTTTTTCGTACTTACCAATTTAGGTCGGTTTGCACGGTTACCCGTTGTATTCTGCAAATTGCCGGCGGTTAAAAACTTAAACAGAGGTCCTCTACTTCGTGTAATTGCCGTTCGCAGCGGGCTCATGATTTCATCAGCCTGTCGCATAGTTGGCGCTGTTGTAATCTGGTGCGTTGTGCTCATATCAATGTTCTCATAATAGCTTTGTATAAAACTATCAAACAAACTCTTAGCAGCGCCACGCCCAACAATTAAATACAGCTTATTTACTAAGCGCTTCTTTAACCGTTTTAACTCGAAGTGACCTTCCCCGTATTCATCGGGTACAAATACCTGTCTGTCAACAAAGTAATACCAACCAAAGATATGTTCGCCCCAAAGCTTAAAACTATCCAATAGTGTTACATCGGAACCATCAGTTAAAGTAAGTTCTCCTTCACAGTATTTAATCCAGCCTTCAACAGCATCTTCATCATAATAAATACCCGGATTTGCAATCAAATCATCGATCAGGTTCATTTCCATGCTGATCTCTTTGCAAACCGGTATTTCGCCTCTCATTACAGCCTCACGGAACCGGCCGTAATATTTCGGCACAGCCGTATTCGATAATGCCATAATGTATCTTCTCCATCTTCTTAAGCAAAATCGGCCAAACTATAAAATAAAATGACCATTCGCCAAAAATAAAATCTTTTAATTAGTTTTACTTTCCAAAAGTTTCTGAACCTTATCAATGCTTGTATATAAATTTGAGGCGGTGTTAATCAAATCACTTGCTTTTTTACCCCATTTGATTGTACTATCAATAATTTGTTCACCTTTGTTTACCTGCTTCGGAATAAGGTCTTTTACCTGTTTTTCCATCAAAAGCCGTTTATAAGCGTCACTGAATTCCTTGTCGTCAAACAGATCTTTATACTTATACAATTCTTTCGCATTGTGCCCCTGCATTACCTGTTTTTTCTTAGCATCAATCTCTTCTCGTGTAGCATATCTAGTATGCCCTTCTTCTCCACGCCGTCGTACTTTTCCGGCGCTGGTCCAGGTTCCATCTCTATTCTGATATCGCCGTTGCCCCCATTTCATTCCGGGGATACCCCAATGCCACATCTCGCAATTATAATTCGGCATTTTGATTATTCACCTCCTTAGTCTTTTGGGTCAACACTAACATTAATCCGCCATTCGAGTTCACTCAACAATCTGTTTGCTGAATCAATCAAAGCCGAACTCTGCGGCGGGTCAAACAGCATTTTTACTTTTAGTGTCACCCAGCTTTTTACAAAATTAAGTCTTGGGTCATCGCCCATAAAATCAGTCCATGTCTGGGTATTATCGGTAACTTCAAACCCTTCATCTGGTCCAACACCCAGCTGGTGCAAAATACTAAATGCTGTATTTGTATGCGTAATAATGTCTACATCAAATACGGTATAATCTTGGTCAATGCCAATCATCTTTTTTACGCTATTCAAGATAGATTCCAATTCTCTCACCTCTTCCATGGGCAGGTATCATTTACGCTGCGCTCTAGTACCGGTTTTTGCAGTAAATCTTGATTCCCATAGGTAATCGCGTTATGGGTATTGTGGCTTACTGTAATTAGATACTCAGGATTTAACAAAAAATCGCTTTTTCCCAAAATGTCTTCTTTTGTCAGCGGATTCATATGGTGCACAATCGGTCGCTTTGGAATTTCGTATCCAGCAACTCCCATATCGCAGCATTTGTCGCGCCATATTACCCGGTCCCGCAGTTCTCGCCATTCTCTAGTTTTATAAAAAACTTGGTTTAAATATCGATCCCATCCAAATGTTTCATCGCCAACAATTCCATCAAGCCGCAAATATTCAAACCGCTCCTCAAAACTTTTAATTTTGCAAAGTTCAGTATAACTTCTAATCTTCATCGTCATGGTACCCAGCATAAACCTTAAATACGTTGATTGCGTTTCGTACCATTTCGTCGGTCTGGGTTGCGCTTTCAATATTTTTAGTTTTTGCTTCCGCTAATTTCTGCTGTGTTTTCAGCATTTCAAGTTCAAGCTTTGCCTGAGCAGTTCCAAGCTTCAAATAATGCGTAATTACCTGGCTACTGGCCGTATGGTTCATCAGCTGCTCTTCAGCACAATCCATGGCTAATGCAATCAGCTGTTTTTCTCGTGCTTCCGGGCTTCTTGCTCTTCGCATCACCGGTTTCTCTCCAGTAGATGCACGTCTTGCCATACTTTACCACTCCTTTCTAAATTTAGTGAGAGAGTTTTTGCGGGGAATAAGGGTACTTCTCGAAAGGAGAATAAAAAGAGAAGTGTAGCCGTACCTTATTTTGTTACCCTTATTCCCTCCAAATACCCCCTCACAGCGCCGTAAATATCATCGGATTCAGTGTATTTCACATAAACAACCAAAATCCGGTTTATGCTGAGGAATCAACTTCCCCAAAAATCACCCTCCGGAGATTTTTCAAAGGTCGGCGCGATGAAGGGAGGGGGTGATATTTTTTAGACCCCCCTATATCCTTTACGAACTAACATCAGACGAAACCAATTCATTTTTCTTATTTTTATCTGACACTTTTACATAAATTCCCATGAAATCTGTATTTAAGATTTCATTGATTGCTGTTTCAATGTTTTTTTCGATTTCTTCATCACTCAGCTCATCATCATTTGTACTCAAGCCAAGTGCATCAAGCGTTCTTGCAAGCAAACCACAAGAATTGTAGCCCTTCTGAATATCAAACATGAACCAAGGAACGAATTGCTCGAACGGGTCATAAGGATTATCATAAGTCGTTAAACTATAACGAATTAGAGAAGACTTTTCTTCTTTCATTTCAAGAATTCACTCCTTTCATTTCAAATATTTACTTACCGTAGATGCCGAGATATTAAGACTTTCTGCAATTTCAGTTGTTGAATAACCAGATGCAGCACGAGCTTTAATCAAGTTAATCTTTGCCTGACTTAATTCGGTGCTTTGTCTTGGTGTTGCACGAGCACGAAGTTCATCGATGTCCATGTTATCAATGATTTTTCTTAAAACGTTCTCACTAATAGCACCCGCCTGAATTGCTTCCCATTCGCGATCGGTCATCTTGATGGGGGTACGTTTGGCCCCAACTTCATTCCTAGCTCGCACTAATGCCTGCTGGGATACCTTCTTTAGCATTTTTCGATTACTCCTATCGGACAAGGACGGGTCTTCTGCTACCTTAGCCTTAACCTCATTATTAGCAAGGATCTGTGCCCGACGTTCTTTAGGACGATTAGCTTCTGACACTGCAAGTTTAGCCATAAGAGTGTCCACCTCATCCTTATAAGCTGCCTTAGCTGATGCCTTATATTCAATCTTACCTGCATTCAGCATATCTTTTCGTGCTCGATTTGCAAGCGATTTCATATGATTTGCATAATCAGCATAAGCCTGCTCCTGCTTGGTATTCATATCCGATACCAGAGTATACGCATCTTTGGCCTCGGCCATCTTAGTAGAAGGCTGAGTTCTCATCTTAACCTTACCAGTCTCTACCCATTCGCCAGTGGTCTTATCTTTCTTTTTCTCATTATAGTAGAGATCTTTTGCTACAGTCCAATACTGTTCGCCAGTTTCTGGATCAATCTTGGCTGAACCCTGACGCTTGGGAACGCTGACTTCACTCTTCGCAAGGCTAAGCAAAGTAGAAGCACCTTCATGATATCGGCCATTTTCATCAATAGTACCTTGATATTTACGTTTTAGGGCAGCAATACCGTTCTCTTCTTCACTGCGCTTGTAATCAAGATGATGTTTCTCAGCATCAATAACAACCATTGAATGTCTAACAGCACGAGCCAATTCGTCGTCTGTAGCGCCTTTCAACGTCATATCAGTAATCAAGTTTGAAATAACGCCCATCTGTTTCTGGGTATCTTTCATCACTTTCATACCTTCACGTTCAGGGTATGCCATCTTAGGATCAAACCCAGAACCATCAGGATTCTTAAGACCTTTCAGCGGTTCTTTAGACAAAATTTTAATCTTTCCGCCTGTAGGAATAACCATAACGGTATCGCCGTCAAAGTCTGCGCCAGACAAACGTTCTGCAACTTTAGAACTAATACCAACAGCATCCAAAGGATTTGTGCCAAGAACTCGTTTACCTTCAGGATTTTTATTATTTACTTTCAGAATAGGAATCTCGAAGATTCCACCATGAGGATACCGTACAAGAGCAACACTTTCGCCATCTTTATAGTTCGGAGCATAAATCTCATTCTCCCCGATACTTGTAAGAGGCAAAATAACCTGATAACGCTGCCTCGGTAACGCTGCTGCTTTCAAAGTAACCGCGTCTTTATCACAACCATCAGCAAACTTTTTTAAAAGAACTTTCTTAATGGTTGGATTAGTAAGTGCGTTAATTTCAGCCAGCTCTTCATCAGCATCAGCTTTTGCCAAATTAAGCTGCTTATGAATCAACTGTATACTTTGTTTTCCTAAAAACTGGGAGGGTAGCTTTTTTGCCCACTCCCCCCAATCGCCTTCATCGGCACGTTTATTAACAAGCGAAAGCGACTGTTTTTTACCGGTAACACTATCAATATAATCGCCTTTGGAATCATCGTAAAAAGACTGACCGCCATGTTCTTTAATCAAAGAACCGAATGGATTATCCCGATCAATCTCGCCATCAGGTTTGGTTTTTACCGGTTTCAAAACTTCACGCCAGCTTTTATTAGAAGACTTATTGGTGTTAAAAATAACATCAACCCCATCCGGCATATCATCCGAATAAACGGCCATGCCTTTCAAATACCGGTCTCCACCGACCATAATACGAACCTGAGCATAATTAGATTCACCAAGATTCAAATCCTTTACGCCGCGACGAAGCTCAATCACACCATCTTTTTCAATACCGCCTTCTTCAGCATACCGAATCTTCAAACGTTTCGGGTCCATACTGGACGGATACTCGAAAGGCTTATGAAATGTCTCACCGTCATCATACGAAACCGCATAATCTGAGACGGCTCCAATTTTAGAAACGTCATAGATATCGCTTTTTTCAGTGCCAGGCTTGCACAAAAGCTTCAATGTAGTTTTCTGATTTGGATTTGTAACCTGATTTAGTCGTCTTTTTTCAGTTAAATATCCATCAACTTCCAACTGATATAAGGCTTCATCCAGTTTATTTCTTGAAACACCCAATTCCCGTTCAACGCCAGGCCCAACATCCACAATACCTTTTTCATCCACAATTTCTTTCAGCTTTTTCGCCGTTGTAACAGCAGCTCTAGTCCTTGCTTCCGAATTTTCATTGAGTAAACTTCGAATCGTAGATTCATTCAAACCACCCATTGCTTTGCCAATATCAGCATTACTCAGACCATCTTCTTTTAGACTCCGAGCACGGTCGATCTGCCAAATTCGAGATTGATTTTTTGCATAAGCAATCTGAGGTCTCAGTTTTGTCGTAGTAGTGCCCATTGCTTCAGCAATCTCAACTTCAGAAAGTCCCTGATTCTGATATTCGTAATACCGGCTCAAAATTGTACCAGTTCTTTGATACGGGTTTTCGCCACTGCCCCATGGATATCTACCGGAATGTCTCGGCGTGCCATAATGGGCTAATTCTTCAATTTCCTCTAAGGATGGTTTAACGCGATATTGCATAATTAAGCCTCCGATTTTTTAATTTCTTCTACCAGATTGACGCCAGCAACAATTTTATCCATAACGGGGCGAATATCATCCAACGTTGGATTGATTGCAATTACATCCTCAGACTGATAAATCCGCAACTCAAAATCAAGTTTATTCAAATCCAGTTTCATTCGCTTGATGTCGTTTTCATACTCCAAACAAAAAAGAGCAGCGTAAATCAATAGCTGCTCCATATGGGCCGGTGTCGTCCCTGTTTTTAAATCATGAATTCTAACTCGATTCTGATAAAATGAAATTGCATCTGTTGTGCCAAAACAAGTCGGGGCGTAATACAAAACTTGTTCTGGAGACATTCGATAACTGATCGCGTCGTTCACATAATTCCGAAAATTCCCGAACAGGTCGTCAACGTTAAATACCCCTCTAGGTACTCCGTGAGATAGCAAATGATAAGTAAGCAGTTTTGAATCTGACTTTGACAACTTCATATGATTCTCAATTAATCCTGCTGCCAATTCGTGCAGATACGTCCCAACCGCTTGGGTATAACTGCTTTTATATTTGGCAATCATTTGGTCATCCGTATAATTCAACCAATGATATTTGCTTGCGCCCAAAAAGGCATGTTCACCGACTAACTTGGAATGATCGTGCCAAATCATCTAAAACCTCCATCATGTTTTCAGGGTAAACAAATCTTCCAACAGACATTTTGTCTGCCTGCAAAATATAAAAGTCCTGATTTGGTTGATGACTCGCTTTTTCACTCTGCTTAATCTCTAGTACCGCCCAACGATCTTTATACAAAACCGTTAAATCTGGAAATCCCTGAATATAATTGGGATCATTCTTCAAAACAATCGCTCCAGGAAACCGTTTCTTAATTTCCCGTATAAGTTTTGCTTGAAACGCCGATTCCTTCATGTTGAGCATTCTCCTTTATGCAAAAAGCAAGAGAATATGCCCAATAGCAAAAGTCGCCATTGTATTTACTCTCTTCATAAAAGAGCATGAAATTTTCGCGTGCTTTTATTTTCTACCAAATCAGGATATAAAAATAAGCCCATGTACATTTCTGTACACAGGCTTAAAAACCATTTGTTTAATTTTAAAGATTACTCCCAGTCTTCATCATCACGATATGTACTACCATACTCATCGTTGAAATCGTCTTCATAGGTTGCTTCCACGCTAGGATAACCGTAACCCTCATCGGCTTCTTCGTCCGTAATGGAATACTTGCAAATCGGGCATTCATAGTATCCCTCCGGTTTATGGTCACAAAGTGTATGGCAATCCGGACAATACTGAAGTCCTGTAGGAAGATGATCCTTTGTATTGCATCTTTTAATCTCAACAACACCGTCAGGACCATCAAAGACATCAACTTTGTGATTTCCGCCATCCGTGTAGCCACCGACACGCTTAACCGATTTCTTCTTGCCAAAATTAAACAATCCCATTAATTGAAGCCTCCTTTATTTTTTAGTGATTATACTATACCACATCACCCGGGAGGCCGCAAGAAGGAAAATTTGCTATTACATAAAAATCCGCCTCACGATCTTATTTGCCACCATTTCAATCAAAGTCTAATCGGTCATACCCCTGATAGAAGAAATACGAAACCGGAACGTGCAGCGCGTTTGCAATTTTAGCTACTGTAACTATACTTGGCATTTGTGTTCCGGTCAAATATCTTGATATCATACATGGCGTAATCCCGGCTTCTTCAGCCAAACCTTTTCCATCTTGAGAATCTTCTTGAATTGCCGCTTTTAACTGAAACATAAACCATTTTTTAATTTGTTCGTCAGTCATGTGCTCTGGATCAGCAGGTGCACGCCTAATCGCTCCGGTGTATTGATTAAAGATATAAACAATACCATCCGAAATAAAAGCATAGTCCGTTCCCGAATTTATGCTCAATCGTTTGTAGTCCGTGAGCTTTGCAAATTTTTGAGGATAGAATAATTCGAGATTCCGTAAAAAGTTCGAGTCCCAATATTCATCATGTTCTTTCATAAAAATTAGCTCTCCTTTAAAAAATTCAAAAAAAAAAAAACGATTTTATATTAATATATACCAATATTATCTAAGTAGATAATTTCGCGCATATTTAATAAAAACGGCAAATTTTTTATTATTTCTGAATTTTTAGCCATTTTTGACCGATTTTTGCCCAAAATTAGCCATTTTCATTAAAAATCAGATGATTTTCTTACCGCCAAGTCTTTCCGCTCTTTTTGTCAGTGAGCACAATTCTTTCTTCAATTTTGAATTCTGCGAGCTCGCAAATATAAAAAATTGTTCCCAAAAGCTTCTTAAATCGGATTTCATCATCTTTTTCCATGTTATTAAAAGCCTCAAAAGGAGTCAAATCTGTATACCCGAGACTATTTTTTCTAGGATTTTCATTTGTTTTCCAAGCACTTTTCTCAGAATCAAAGGTTGATTTTTTCATTTTCTCCTCCTTTATTCGTAAAAATTTTAGAGTAAATTCGCCTTAAAAGAGTGATTTCTGGGTATAAAAGAAGCCCTCCAACCGTCAAAATTGCAGGGCAGCCAATAAAAATAAAGGCTAAAAGTTTCAAAATATAGATACAATTTTCATCAAATACGATCATTTTCGAGTTCTTCAAAGTCCTTTCTATATGCAATTTTAGGGTGAAAATGTAAACAGGATAGCTTTAAATCCAACCAATATCGAGACTTGAGTGCCTCTTCAACCGTAACCCGTGCAATATCATCACTTTCGATTACAGCCTTTTTAAGAATATTTTGAAACCTTTTCGTGCTTTCTTTATACTGGCATTCCGGATAATAAAAGCATTCAAGGCAATCATCTTCTCTGTAAAATGCCATTAAATATCTCCTTCTTTTCGGTGCAAACTTTTATCAGCTTCAAATCCATCAGGATACCGATTTTTGAGTTTATCGATATTCATCTGACAAATATCATCAAGCTCCCAACCGTGGGCGGTACAATATTCTGCAATAAACCACATCAAATCACCAAGTTCTTTCTTCGCGTGTTCTTCATTAAATTCATGCCCCTGATAAGTTTTCTGATAAATCCCATGAAGCTCACCAATCTCGGAGACCATACCATGCAGCGCGTGTTTTCCCTGCTCTTTCCAAGTTAGATCATGATTCATAGTACGGTAAGCAAGGTTTTGATATTCAACAATTTCCATAATTTAATCCTCCAGAATAGTAACGCAGTCATGTGTAATTTCCGGCGCATAGCGGTACCTAGCAACGCTCAACTTAACGTTCGAATACTTTACCAACGAACGTATTTGACGCTCTCCTAGTGGCTGATAGAGCATGTAGCGGACACCTTTACGTCCATCTTTCGTAACAATATCATCCGCTTCAAAAATGCCATCAGGAATGATTTTTAAGAGCTTCGTGAATGTTAGTTTCATCGATTTATTTCTCCACTCTCGGGTAAAAATACTTGTTTCTAACAGCCGTAATTCGGAATTCATAATAAGATGTGATAATATTAGCGTTATGCACTAGCTCATCAAGAGAAATTTCATCGCCCAAATACTCGCCGATGTAATAATCCACTTCTTCTTTCATATGCTCGTTCAAAATGTCAACGATTAATTGACAGGTTTGTTCCGTATTAGCCATTTTCTATCTCCTCGTATGTTTCCGTAAAGATATTGGGTTTGCAAGAATAATACTCTCCACGAACACCTTGAATAATGTAGTCGCCAACTTCTGCGTACATATCCCCTTCTAGTGTTTCGATAAGTAATTTTGTAATGCCAAAATTATTTTTATATAAAGTAAGAGGTTGCCCTTTAACAAATTCGGCAATTTCATCAAAATTATATCCAGTCCATTTTACTGCACGGATAACGATTGGTCTTTTTACATATTGTTTAATCATTTGATTCTCCTTTCCAAATAAGAGGCTGCCCATTTTCATCAACCATCACAGTAAGACCCCCGCTATAACCGCCGGTGTGCCAAAAATACATTGCATTGGTTTCTGAGTCTACATAAATTGTATTTGGATACTCAGCGTAGACTTTACGAAATCGTCCGTTATTTTCATATTCAGCATTAGAGTTTCCGCCAGAGCACCCTGAAAGACTAATTGCTAAGGCTAACATAATTGCTAGTTTCTTCATTATTTATTCTCCTTTATAATAAGTTCAGAATACGGCAGTTTCTTAATTCAATTGCAAAAAGTATTTCATAAGATATTTCATTTACTCCTTCTCGTCTATGCATGCAATACCAAATCGCGTGTCTACCCTTCCATGAAAATTGCAAACTGGGCAAAAATATTCTTCGAGTTCGTCATCATAAGTCATAAACGCACTGCACTTAGGACAAGAAATATAAAGTCTTTCGCTCGGATTCAGTTCATGGTATATCTTTTTGACGATAGTCTCTACATACTCAAGCTTATCGACAATCGCTTGCGCATTAAGAATAAAATCATCCAGTTTCATGTCATTTTCGAAATATTCGTCTGCAAGATCGCTAATTTCTTTGTTCTTACGATTTTCAAAAAAATAAAGCATCGTATGAAGCGTTTCCTCAGTGAATTTCCGTTCATTCATATTTAGAAGCATTTCCTCAATGAATTTCTGCTCGTTCATAATTAGACTCCTTATCCTCAAATATCATTTGTCAATATGAATCAAAACGTCCAGGTTCGTTTCAAAAAAAAAAAAAATAAAAGCCCTAGTATATTTCAACCAGGGCTTTAATCTCATTTAGTAATATCGTATCCTCTTCTAGCGTAAATATTAACAAGTTTCATTACATGCTTCTTATTAAATTCTTCTGCTTGTTCATCGCTTCTCAAACCTAAAGCGTGCAAAGCATTATGAATATCAATTAAATTCGCATAATAATGAGTTGCCATAATAAGTACCATCTTTTCTAGTGACATGATAATCACTCCTTTCATTATAGGATCTGTTTTTTTTTCGCGAATATATTTTTAGAATGTTTCTCATTAGCCACGCAAACAAAAAAATAAAAGAGAAAAGTGCGAGTTCTACTGCATTGTTGTAATAATGTACAATTCCCCTTACACACCGGGCAAAGGTCATCACCAACACATGATTCTCTTTTCTCTCATAATACGATATGTATTTTTCGCGAATATATGTTTTTGAAATGTTTCCCGTTAGTCACGCTTGAAATATAAAAAAGAAATAGAATAAGTTTTCGTCCGTAGCCAGAGCTGTGCCCAACGCTTCACACAGTAGTTTGCCTCTATCATTCACGTAAACGCAATGACGACATAGACGACCACGCCTCTTGTTTCGTTTAACTACCTAATTCGGGCACCCGTTACCCGAAAAGACTGACATACTGGTTTTTGTATGCTATTTCTATTCTATTTCATTATATGATATGTAATTCTCGCGTGACCCCTAGCGATAACTAGGTTCTCGTCCGGCTTCGATAATACATGCAACCAACAGAGATCTTACTGATGAAGTCATAATCAATCACTTTCTTTGATGTGATTTTTCTATCGGGTATATCACTAACTACAGATGCATTTTCAACCGCTTTGAGAATATCAAGGTAGTCCTGCTTATAGGCGCATACTTGTCGATGAGCGCAACGAGTACATAAGGTTTCTTTTACTTCTTCAGACATCTGCTTTTTCCTCCTTTCCAGTAATTAACTCAGAATTAGACAAAAAGAAAAAGTAAAAGGCCAATTTTGTGACCTCTTACTTCATTGTTTTATTAAGCTTTTATTCCTCCATGCTTGTTTATAAGCTCTTCGACAATTTCGATAGGCACATAACCATAAACGGTTTTCGTGTAATCCGAATCAACCTCGGCATACTCGTTAATGAGTTCATCTTCCGTACTCGGAAAACCAAGCTCAACGCTTTCATAGTCCTGTATCCCATCAAGTCTCGGTTTACAGTAATGAAAGGCGCTGGCTTGTATCGAAATGGAATATCCATCATTACAGTACAATCTCGGTCGATTCTCTTGGATTCCATAGGTGTGTGTCCTTACCGGCTTCTTCAGCCAATCTCTAATAGTCATGTTAAATTAACTCCTTTCATTAAAGGATCTGTTTATATCGCGGTTGTGTCTTGCTCAGTTTTTGGTAAGAATTTAGGTAGACATTTCTTACAAATGTTTTCTTTAAAATATCTATCGACAAAACCTCCATGCCAAACGTCTGATCTTCTATAAGGTTCCATCCAAATATAACGTTTGCATTCGGAACACATATGTGGAAAAAGAGCGAACCGATTACAGGAAAATATCATTTCTCTTTACCCGTGATCAGCTCAGCATAAGGCAGACTTTCAATCCAGTCGCAGAACCTATTCCATTCATCAAGTTTATGTCCTTTACGAGACTTGTAAATATTCGCCAACACCTCGTAATTCAGCATTACAGTACGTCGCTGGTTGTATGAACTCGGCAGGAGCTGGATGAGCTGCCACCAGCAGTTCTTTTTGGCGGCGGTAAGCGATTCGTCCGTTAATCCGTCCCCTTTCGGAGCCGCTCTCCACGCCGCTTCGTCGATTTTTGAGAACTCCAAATACTTCTTCCGCCAGTAATTCAACACATCAATCTTCAGTTTCAAAAGATCGAGAGAAGAAAAGTGATACTCGGTAGGAGCATAGCATGTAAGTACCCGGTTTGTGTTCAGATGTTCACAACTGAAATCCTCAAGCGTGAATTCTTTGTCTGCAATCTTATGCATCGTACTGCAAGAGTTTGCAACAGTGCCCACCTTGTACGTGTCAAACTCCTTCCACCAGTACAGCGGTGCCGTAATATCACAGTACACAGCAATCATCCGCATGAACTTACGATGGTCTGTACCCGCATTACGGAGACGAGTCATGAGGCTAAGGTCGTTCGGGCCTAAGTACAAACCGCTTTCTTTATCGCATTTATCAATCGGGTTTCCGCAGAATTCATTACACCAACAGGGCCCTTTAGTGCAACTATCGCTCTTCCTCCACGAGTTCATCGGATTCCGCATGCCTCTAATAGTAGCTTCCCAGCCCATAATTTCGGTATTTTCAATTTTAATCATTGCTTTTCTCCTTAAGTTCTTCTAAAATAGCATTCTTTTTATTGTCGCTGTAAATCGTCATCTATTCTTATCTTTTTCGTCCTGGAATCCACATTTCGGACATTTGCATCCAGGATAAGCGCTTGGACTCCGTATTTCTTTATCACAGATAGGACAAATATAAGAATCGGCATTATCAATCCAATGTTTAGATTTTCGTTTATCCCAGTCTTTCTGCATCATTCTAAGGATATGATTTTCCTCATCATTAAATTTGATTTTGGAAGGGTCTACTCTTTCAACGCCGTCAGAAAATTCTACAATCGCAAAAACACGAGAATATTGTCCACCGGGATGAGAACCAACAGTAAGACCAGGCGCGAGTGCATCTCCATACTGTTCCCAGCAATGAAAATATCCAAGTTTACCGTCTACTTCACAGCATCGAAGTTCCGGTTTAATGACAATATCACTCATTTTCAATATTTTACTCCTTTTTATTCTCGATTTTCATAATCGAACCGTCGGGCATAATACAGGTTCTATCGAAATTTGTCTTATTATAAGCCTGCTCTTTAAGACTGTGCAGTTCGATTTCCAGCGACCCGATTAGTTCTACGACATAAAAGCCATCGTTGGTAGCTTTAATATTTTGTTTCCCAATACCATCGTCTTCAATGATCAATTCAAAGCGTCTCATTACCGTTCCTCCAGAATTCTAATAGCTCTATGGAAATTCTTCTTACGAGTCTTTTTACTGCCATGCTTAGCTAAATGAACCACTCGTTTATTCGGACAAATATCAAGGACTGAATCTTTAAACCCAAGAATGGTCATTATAACATCTTTTGAAACTTTAACAAATGTAGTGAAAGTTGCTTCAAGACCTGTTGACAGTTTGGTATAGTCATACTGGTCATACTCTTCTTTTACTTCTGGATTCTCCTCAAAAGTCTGAATCTTAAAATCTTCGAAGTTCATTCCTTTTCCTCCCAATTGACAGGTTTGTGAGAATATAAATTAGTAGGCTCACTCAAACACTCGTGACAAGGATCTTTTTCTCCTTTACTTAGTTGTCAGAACTATACGAGTTGTATCGGTGAAATATGTGACACCATCGATTACAACTTGGATTTGATCTCCGTCGTCATAATCCTTCCAAGATGAAACCTTACCTTCAACACATTTGCCGTTAGGAAGTTCCACATAGGCATAAGTGTATTTGTATGTAGTGTCGATGATTTGCTTGTTGCATCCGGTCATGATAAATGTCATACCAATTACAAGAATGATAACCGTGAGTTTTTTCATAACTCATTTCTCCTTAAAATTAACAGGTTTTTGCGACTGAATATTACCGCCTTCATTCAGGCAATCATTGCAAGGGTCTTCGCTCTCCTTTCGTTTGTGGTATTTGCATTTGGGACAATATTTTTCAAAGTCGACAATTTTATATGGGTATTCCATAAACATCACCCTTCCTCAGATACTGCTTCATCAAAATTAAAGTGTTCGTTCATACATTTGGCCCGCCAGTATTCAGCCATTTTTCGCTGATGGTTAAGTTCATCGCCTCGTTCCAGGGCCTTTGTTTCCCAATACTGGGCATCTCTTGCTTTAATCTCCAGGGCTTTATGTAGCTTATCATTTTCAAGAATCTTATTTCCGGCATTTAGCCCAATGGTCGTCATTGCTGCCGTAAAACCGATAATAAAACCCGTTAATACTTCAATCATTATTTTCCTCTTTTCTTTTATAGAAACTACAAATATTATCATCCGAGATATAGATATCAAGCATGCAGTAAATTGACTTTTTAAAACTGCATTTTCCAAAATTGATCAAATCAGGATAATCCCGTAAGGGATTAAAGTATTCACAATCTTTGCATGAAGCTTTCATAATTCCTCCTCATAAAAAATAAAGACCCTATGTTTTTATAGAGCCTTTATTAGCTTTAAAAGATTTTAACTCCTGAAACAGCACAATAATTTTTGAAATCTACGTAATGTGCATAGTCGTCATGTTTAAGCGTGTACTCTAAATCTCGTTTTAAGTTTTTCCGATTATCAACAGCATAAACATGCTCAACATCCGGGAATCGTCCCCTCAATGTAATCGCAGTATTTATGATATTTTTAATCGAGATATCTTCCTCATTCAAGAAATACCAGCACAAGATTTTATAATTCTTATGCACACCAGCAAATCCATACAAATAAACCTGTTTCATATAAGGTCACTCCTTTCACTATAGGATATGACTATTTCGCGTAGGAGCGATAATCTGTCATTTCGTTAAAATCTTTCTTTTCTTTAAGGCATTTCGCAATCCTAATATCAATCGGGGAACGACTCTTTAGATGATAATAGAATAAATCTTTATAGGAGGTATTCATTCGATCTATCCTCCCCCGTGCCTGCTCTGTAATTTTGTAACTATAATTCTGACTAAAAAATATTATCGTGTCAGTTTTTGTGCAGTTCCAACCCTCGCAAGATGCATATTGGACTAGATACACCCATTTATCACCACTGGGGATTGATTCATGCTTATGACCGTTATACTGAGCAATTACTTTATCCCCATAATCAAGACCTAAAAGTCCGTTTAATTCAGGGTCAAAATTGTAAAATATAATCGCTCTATCGTGTTTTTTTAAGATTTCAAGCAGTGCATCGAATCGCGATTGGTCACAGTTCACAAGTCTTCTTGTAATATAATAGAGTTCGGCCACATTAACGATAGGAGCGTCCGTGTAAGGATTCCATCGATTTTTCCAAATAGTTTTGTACTTGTTTTTATCGTAGTCACAATAAATATCAACATGATGGCTAACGGTATTTCGTTCAAAATCCATCGGCACCAAAATACTTCGTCGGTATCGATTTAATATTTCAGTATTAACATAATGGTCAATTTTCGGAAATTGTACTCTTCCATCATAAACGATATGCCTATTGGAAAAATCGGTTTTGTTTCTATAAAATCCATTCGCGATGAATACCGGAATATAATCACTATAACTATCTCCCGGTGTTGCGCTAAGAACAATCCATTTGTTTTTTCTGGCAATTTTCAGGAATGATTTTACCCAAGCCCCGTATCCAGTAATGTGATTTTCATCAAAAATAAAGAAAGCACCGTAGATATTTTGATACTTTTTAATGTTGTTCCAACTATCGATTACTACTACATTAGAATATAAATTCGTTTCAGAATCTGTCGAAAGAAGGAAAGGCGCTAATTCTTTTTCCCATTCTAGCGTATTTCGTTTGTGCGCCGTTGTTATAATATAAAGATTTTTAATTCCAATATCGTCCATCGGCATATAGTCAGTTTCTCCGGTTAGACTGGAAATATCACCGCCATTTTGCAGGTAGTAGTAACTTAATGCCGTAATGCTTTTGCCAGAACCAACGCCACCGCAAAGGATGCAGCCATTCTTCATTTTTGATAGAGCTTTTAGTTGATAATCTCGAAGCCGTATCATTTTGGCACCTTCCCGGTAATAAATTTATGCGTATTCACAACAGCAACATATCCTTCGTCAGGAAGCGTTGCTTTCGGGCCATACCAAATCCAAAGAATTCCAAAAGATTCAGCAAATCCATCTTCCTTTTTGAATTTATCTAAGTATTCAGCTTCATAATAAGAGCGGATATTCTCAAACACCGATTTAGATACTTCAACCGCTTTGCAATCAAAAAGAGTATTTTCAGCATAAACGTTCTCGCCAAACCCCAATTGTTTAGCCAAAAATTCATAGAATGCTGTGATACCGCAAAAACATTCATCGGATTCCATTTTTACTTTCACTTTATATTTTGGGTTTTCAAATGTAAATTTAGACATTAATTATCATCTCCAATCAGAAATAGAGCCAATACGAACAAGGCCACAAAAAGTAATATAAACATTTTGGGAACGAATTTAATAACAAAAACGAATAGTGCCGTCATCACCGGTACAGCAATACAAATAATAAGTAGTGCTGTAAGAATTAAATAACCCAAGAATTTCTTCATACAGGTTTCTCCTTCAGTAATTCATCTGCTTTATGGAATATAACCCTCATGCGCCATACATCGTTAAAGAACATTGGCATAAACCAATAATTATCCAGTTTATCTCCCGTTTTTATCGGATCAGTAAGGCTATTTCCGATTTTTATGTAACCGGCAGCTCCAATGATTGAAAGCTGAATATATGCCATAAGTCCAGCAATCATATCAATATCCTGACCAACGACAAGAGTGTGATTCTGCCAGATAATGTGCTCGTTTTTTAGTTCATCCGCAATATTCCAGCATTTGGCAATTAATAATGCACCCGATCCACAGCATTCATCGCAAACGCCAACATAGCCTTTTTCATCAATAATCTTCTTAACGTCTCCTCCAGTTAGCATTGCCATTAGCTGACAGACAGAGTAAGGTGTAAAGACTTGGCCTTTGGTGTTATCTCCAAAATCCATCGACATAAAAAGCTCTCCAAGCACATCCTGCCGTGGATTTTTCGTGATTTCGAGCCATAAAAGAGCCAAAAGGTCTGCAAATTTATTGACATCTTCTTTTTTATATGTTTTAATTCTGTCTATATACATCTTTTCTCGTTCTGCATAATGAATTCCATCAACACGATTAGATAACGAGCAAGCCGAAAGTACAATAAAGTCCTCCCAGACTTGAAAACGATGTTTATAAGGTGCCATCGAATTAAAAGTTTTTTTAAATTCTGCTTTATAGTCTTTTATTGGTTCCTTTTGTTCGGAGTTCTGATTAGTTTCTTCCTTTTTAACCGGATTTGTACGAACCGGCTTCTTATTTTCACGTTTTTCCGGCACTTCCCATTTCGCAGCAGATGCTAAAACGTCCTTTAACGTGAATTTTTTCATTGCTTTCTCCTTTACTAAAAGGGCTGCTGCCGTAACAACAGGCAAATCCAGGCCATTTACCGGGGTTAATCCCCCAGCACCCTTAATGTCAGACGATTATGGTAGAGTATTTAGAACGGCAGTTTCGAAAGCTCAGTGCCCTGATCGTCAGATTCATAGTCGGCATATTTCTGAGAGAATCGATTTTCTGCCAGAACGATGTATGCTTCTTTAATACGGGCCGAATAGCACATCTTTTCATCAGGCTGGCCCTCGTGCATCAGAGTAGGACGGCCAAGGATTTCAAGGTCAGCGCTAATAATGTCGGCCGTATCGAGCATTGCGAGGGATTCTGCATTCAGTTTCCGTTTCTTATTGCTTACAATTACCCAAATATCAGGCATACTATCGTCATATACCTTAATTTTGAGCTTCAGAGTATAGTATTCCGGCTCAGTAACATCCGGATTACGACTCATAACCGGTTTAACCAGCCAGCCTTCGCTAATCAGCTGTTCGGCAAGGTCAAAATCGTCAATGCGAATTGTACAGAAACGGCTACCCTGGGCATTAAAGCGGCTCGCACGGCCGCCAAAGTTACGCCAACCACCAGGAAGAATGGTGGTGTTTTCAATGCTGATATGGCCCCAAGGCATTTTCTTTTCGTTCATCATAATAAATATCTCCTTTAAATTAATAAATTACATGAAACAGACTAAGTGGCATTCCTTTTCCAGATAAATCTTTTACACCAACACTGAACATAAACGGATACATCATCGGAGCAATTCGATTGGTATAATCATTTTCTTCAATAGGACTTTTACCATAAGTCAGTTGATAGTAACGGTTTACTTTGTTCCATTTTTCATTTTCATTTGTAATAAGATCTTTAAGCTCTCCGGTATAATGAACTCCAGTTGCTTTTCGCAAATTCTTGGTTTCAAGAATAAAGAGCTTTTCAAGTTCTCGTTTTACGGTGGGATCACGAATTTTGTACAAAAGGGTTGTTGCGTCAAAAATTTGTTTGGCAGTCATCGCTATTCTCCTTTATAAAAAATAAAAGACCCAGTTTTCACTGAGCCTTTTTCGTTATAGAATCTGATAATTACGCGATAATATCGCTGTCGCAGTTACCGTCAACGCACATAAAGCAATTCGCGTCGCCGTATTTATCAATAGCTTCAATGGCGTCATCAACCAGCTTTTGATAGTAACGTTTGTCAATACAGTCTTCTTTTTTGAATGCTCGTACCATTTCTGATTCAAGCCATCGGTAACCAGTTGTTCCGGTAACAGCATAATTTTTGCCGTTTTGAACGCGGTACAAAATACCACCGCCACATCCTTCTTTAATTGGACAAAATTGTCCAACTCGTCCTACAAATTTAAGATTGTGGCCTTTTGCAATATTGTCAAGAAGCTCTTTGGGAATTTCTTTTCCAGCTTTTTTAATTTTTGCAGCTTCTTTTTCAAGATTTGCAACTTCTGGATACCCTTCGTTCATATCGAGGAAAATATCACCTGCTGTTACATTTTTGGTCTCGCACAAATCCTTAAATTCGATTGGCTCCTTGCTAAATAGTGTCTTAAATACATAGGGCACTGCGAATTGTGTTCCCGTTGCTGTCCATTTGTTATCTTTGGTATAAGCGACATATACGGCGTCATTTACAAGGCACATCTTTTTGTATTCAGATTCCACTTCAAAGTCATAGCCATATTTCTTACCAAACTCGATAATAAGCGCTTCCGTTTCAGGACTTGGATTATCAATTTTAATCGAGTCTGTTTTAATATGAACCACGTGAACGCCTTTTTGTTCAAGCTGGTGTTTAAGTTCTGTCATGAACAACGCACCACGTTTTGCAACAATATTATCCACATTTCGTTCATCCCGGAACAAATTCGTAAAGTGCGCTGCGGTAAGACCATAAACCGAGTTAATTACGATTTTCAGTGCACCTGCCAAGTTCTCTAGTTCATCATCAGAAGCATCGGCATACTCTGCGAAGGCTCCGCCAAATAGCGTTTGAAGAGCTGCTTTATCCCGGTGCTTGATTGCAATACGGGCATCAACCAGCTCTTTAAATCGTGCTGTATACCGGTCGCCAAAGAGATTTAAGGCAATAATACTATGCGGATGCATTGAGGCAACGTCAAATGTCTTCAAATTGTACCAGATACCATAATCGGCATAGACCTTACCTCCTTCCCCCAAAATATCACCGCGATAGGTTGATTTACCATTCACGAATTCGTATCCTGGAAAATGGTTCCATTCGTGATAAACCCCAACGCTGTCCCCCATTTTATAGCTCATACCTGTTGCAAAATTGGTGTAAACAAACTCCTTTTGAGGATTTTTATCTCCCTGGAAAATTAGTTTTCCGGTGAGCTGATTATTGGTGTCGTTGGGAGTACCATTTGAAATTTTAGCCAAGGAGCAGCGAGCATGGAAGTCATCCTGAATCTTTTCATAATTAAATAGTGCTTCAGTTGCAAGTACGTCATTATCACAGTATTCAGCGACTTTAGGCCACAAATCTTCTGGCACAGGTTGGTCCCATGGAAGCCCAAGTTCCTGATGGTGAATTCCAAGAGCAATCTCCCACTTTTTCAGACTTTGCTTTTTCTTTGCAAAGTCATAAATGTCAGTATAGCTCAAATTGTACGCTTCACCAAATTTGGCATTTGGGCTTTTATCCACGATGATCTTCCGTGAAAGTTCATAAATTTGTTCCGGCGTATAGCCAATCATACAAGCATAGATCATATGATTATCGTAATCTCGGTTATTGAACCCAACCAAACGATAATGAGTAATCATTTGCTCAATTTCTGCTGGTTTTGGGTTAATCATTCGAATAACCTTCTTTCCTTCACCAGCTACCTTGTAATTCACAAGGAAAAGATTCGGAAATACCTCAACATCATAAAATGCAATCGGAGCTTCTTCCCAAGGTACGGTTTCGGCGGGTTCTTCCGATTTAAAATGCATTTCATTTACCAGCGCAATACAAGCATTCGCCTGATGCGTAGAGGATAAAGCAAATGCCTGAATGTCAGGTCGTAAATCGGTCACATCATAGTGCACCCCCTGAGCGTACGCCTTATCAAGAATGTGCTTAATGTGTTGAATCGAGGGCGTTGTATTCGGATGAATTTCTTTTGCAAGATTTCGCTTGATTGTCGTTCTGATACCTTTTTCGGTTGTAACGACATTCATATCCAGCATCTTGTCGTCTCCTTTCAATGGAAGTCCCGATGAAATAGTTGCAATCGGTAAGTCATTGCATTTAGTCAGCATTCGACGCAGACTTGCATTCCCGGTGTAGACTTTAACCTCAATATTATCGTCATAAATTCTGGAAAGTTTTGTGGGGTCACCAGAATAAATGTAGTGTAAATGAATTCCTTTTCCGGACTTAGATGTTTCAGCATAAGTTTTCGGCCATTTGCTTGCTGCTACCAAATTCTTTTCAAAACTCTTAAATCCAGATTCATCTTTAAGGTCAAAGTCAATTACAATATGATGTGCATCGGGCAATTTAACATAATGTAGCCTATGTGGGTCGAGGTCACGAAGTTTTGTCGTAACATTCGTCCATTTACTCATTGGCTTGTCATCTGGGGTTGCATATTGCGCAGGGCAGTCCGCTAAAATATCATCCAGAATCGAATGCTGTTCGGTTAATTCAATCCAGTTTTTTTCGACAGGGAGTTCTTTTTCTGCTTTCCTCCCCCCGTCCTTAACAATGGTAACATTAAACTTATTTCCATCAAAATTATAGTAATAGCCTTGTGTCATGCTACCATCCTCGTTTTGATGTCGTTCTTCATAATCTTTAAAATAATTTTTAAGTTCTTCTTTGAATTGTCGTTTTGGATATGGATAACCGACTCGCGCCTCATCGCAATATCGATTGTACATTTCCCATGCCGTTTTTAAGGTCGTACAATTTTCGCGATTAAAGACATAAAACGAATCTTCGACAAAATTAAAAAAGTCGTTGGATGCTCCCATCATATTAATCGGAACATAATCATCATAATATTCTGGATCTTCCAAATAGATTTGTTTACAGTGCCAGGCAATCGCTCCAAGTTCAAAGTCCATCTTTTTGACAGCTTCATTGTATTTCCGTACCGGAACCTTGTTGCCAGTTGGTGTAACATCAATCAATCTTCGGATAATACCCGATTTTGCATCACTGATTCGTACTGGCTTATTGGTGCCCATAAACAAAAAAGACCGGAATCGATTTGAATATGCGGATTTAAACTTCTCGTTTACAGTCATCAATTCGTGTGAAACAAGAGAATTTAGTCTTGTATTATCCTCAATTCGGCTCAAATCTCCATCGTGCTGAATAGCAACCAATGGATTTTGTTTAAAAGACTCCAGCGCAAACGCATTGTTAGGATTTCCCAGCGCTTTTGCATCGAATACTGAGTAATAGCCATCGAACAATTTTTGAATCAGATTTAGTACCGTTGATTTACCAGAACCTGGAGGACCATATAGTACCTCAAATTTCTGGATATTTTTCGAATCTCCAGTAACAATTGCTCCAATCGCCCATTCAAGTTTTTTGCGTTCCTCTGGAGAATACAAAACACTCATTAGGCTTTCATATGCAGAAATATCACCTTCTTCAATCGGGTAGTTTAATTTCTTTGTAGCATAATCGGATTTTTTAATCTCCTCGTTAGCAAATATCACCCGTTCGTCAAGCATCTGGTAGTTATCCCGGCATTGTCGCTGGCAGTATTTATGCCACGCATCGATGCTGCCGGTTCTTGCATTCCACATCCACTTGACGGCGATTTTGTCTTCTGGATGTCGTTTTTCTACTTTATCGTATTCATTCTGAAGTTCAGCATCCACCATATTAATAACATCTTCTTCGTCCGCAGACCATAGGCCACGTTCCTCAACCCAGACAGCATAAAAATCGCTGCCTCGAATCATAAGATCTTTGGAACGTTTGATTACAAATATTGGATATACTTCCCACTCGCCTTTTTTGATCTGCTGAGACGTAACTCTCAGAAAATCAAGCATTACATTATTTTTCCTCCTCATGATGCATGCTACACTGACAAGACCGTTCCTCTAATTCCTGAATTTTATTCTGGAGTCGAATCTTATCGAGTTCATTCCCCATGATATAAACCGCAATAGCAAAGCCCATAAAACCGGTCAGAGTGCCATTACGCCGTACCGCTTTCGCCAGCTGATGGGTAAAATCATCGTTTGCTCGCAAAGCACGAGAAATGGCATGAAAACTTTTTGCAGCTTGGCGATTAAACATATCCTGATAGAAGTTCATAATAAGTTCTCCTTTAACCAATTTCGTTTAGGTACCAACACATCTGGTACCAAATTTCTACCGTTCGCATATCTTTTGGCGGATTTCGTACAAAAAATAGACCACCTTTCCCTTTTGGGGAATAACGATGGTCCATCCAACGCATTAGAGTTGTATCAACAAATGCTTCATCATAATTGTCGTTAATCATTCCGCCAAGACCCAAAGTATCGATCATGTTCCAAAACCAAAGACCAGTCCGATTTCCGATATCAGTATTGCACATAATGGTTTCTTCACATCGCAGACTTAGAGCAATCATCATTTCGAGCACCGAGCAATCTCGGCAGTCAAGAGCATTTGCAATCTCAGCCTGCGTATAGCCAAGTGCGCTGCCGTATCGATACCGCAAATCGCAACCATCCTCTGAACGGTTCGCGTCCATTGGAATATCCCAACGGAATGCTATTTCATCCAAATGCCGTAATAGTCTGGAATAACTATCATTTTTTGTAACTTTTTGCACAAGCCAATGATAATACCCATCCCGAATATCTTCTACAGTCATTCTTCCTCCCCTTTAAGGGCGACCACTGTTTCTAGCATAGCTGTCCGAGTAATTTTCTTCATCCAACAGAATTTCGTAATCCGTTTTCAGTCTATCGTTTCGGACAAATACGGAATCATCTTCATACTCCCCAAAATGTCCAAGGGATTCAAAACCAATACTTTGCCGAATCTCAGTGTCGTCCATCATTTCATTATTTTCGTCAGCCACAATTTTGTCTGCGTAGAACGTAAGCGTAATCTTGTCGTACTCCTCGATTTCTCCAAATTCTTCAGGAGTAATAATATAAGGTTCATCACGAGAAGGAACCGACATCGATGAATAATCGGCGTAGCCGTGTTTTTCAATTTCAGATTGAATGCTAGAGGTCTCGACCAAAGGCTTATCCTCGCGAGGTTTTTCTACCGCCTCTTTTTTACGGAATACCCGTTTCGGTTTTACGCCGGCTTCTTCCATGGCAGTATCGTACTCTTTTTTAGCTTCGTCGATTGCTTCATTGGCAATTTTAGTATATTTTTTCTGGCTCAGATACCATCCAATACCACCACCAATTACCGTTCCAACCAATGCACCAATCAAGATTCCAAGTTTATTCATCATTTTCATCCTCTCGTATCGTTATGACGGTTGCTGCTAATCCTGCAAATAATGCAGAAGTGCTCAACAGCAATCCACCAACAATATGCCGTTTGCGTTTAGAGTCAAGAATGTAGTCAAGCATTGCAACGATGTTGTCCAGCCCGTCCATGTTTTACGTCCTTTCCGCCGGTCAATATAGCCACGCCACCAAAAAAGCAGAGACCAGCCATACCTGCAAATGCGTAAGAAACGGTTTCCAAAATCTTAGCCATAATTCTTCCTCCTCCCAGCAAATATCACCCGTTAAATCATGTCAATAATCGGGCCATCAACATTAAAGTCAAGCAGAATAGAACGTTCGGCACCATTCACAAAGTCGCGATTTGCCTTGCGATAACCGTTATAAATACCGAAATCAATAAAGCTATCGCCGTTCGACTTCTTCGGGTCATAAATCCAGCCTACAATCTGACCTTCACGAGTGCGGTCAATACCCAGGCAATCGTAAACATCGTTCAGGAACAAATAACCCTGAGCTTTCAATTTATTATTGCAGTAATTCTGCTGATTGGTCAGGAACAACAAGTTGTAATCGGCAGATTTTTCCCAGTTTGGGTTGTATTCGTCAAAGAATTTGGCATACGGAGACCAATTATTGTCAAAGGTTTCCACCAATTTCTTTTCCGTTACCTTCTCACCCTTGTCATTTGTAGTTTTTTCCTCAATTTCTTCAAGCTTTAGGCCATATTTAAATTTCTTATCGGCAACCTCACCGAGTTCTTTCACAACGTTGGCGCGATAGTTCTTAAACTCATCACTTACTGCGCAATAAGCACCAACAAGAGCAATGTGGCGCTTACGCAGGATATTGTGACCAACACAAATCAGCGCAATAGAAGCAGCACCAACTGCAATACTCGGGCCATAAAGCTTACCGAGTTTTACAGCAGTTTGACCAATCAGAATTGCTTTATCCTTCTGAGCATCCTCTTCGCTGTAACGGTCAGCGTAAGTCGGATCAAGAGCAGTGGACTTAATCATGTCCATTTTATCGTTTGCGTCGGTAATGATTTCTTCAACTTTCAGAGTTGCTTTGCATGCCATAACAGCAGCGCCAATGCCACAGCCAATACCGACAATAACCATAATTTCAGGGGATGCTTTTTTAACTTTCAGGCCGGTAACTTTAGCGGTGCGCATTACGTTTTCAAAAATATTAGCGATTTTCATTTGTGTCATACTCCTTTACAAAGATGTCTTTTTTATCGTTCAAACTCAGCAGATGATTCAAATACCAAATGGCTTTCTTGATGTCTTCCTCGCCATTTTTGTGTTTTGCCCTGGCAATATACTTCAGCGCATTCCCTATATCAAACGCCGCTACGCCACTGTATTCCTTCGACACCGCAGCAATAATGTCGATTGCTTCTATCCCATTAAGCTGATAATGGTCGGGATGATTTACATGTTCCAAAATATCACCTTCACTTCAATGCCTTACATCTCGGCAAATCGAGAATCCATCCATCACGATCGCGAACAGCTCTAGCGCCGGAAATATCAGTCCAGCCAAAATCGTTATCCGTTTCTCGAATCAGATCTTCTCGACCACACATATCATACAAATCAAGTACCGTAACCCAGCCAAATTCTTCAATACTGACTTCCATGCTTTCCAAAACATTATCAGCATCCATTTTTGTTGGCAGTACGATGTCATCAATCTGGTATCCGCGACGAATTCGTGCTACAGGCGGGGTTCTGGTATTAGAGTTATCATTTCTGTCGTAATAGGAAGAATACGAGGTATAAGATACTCTCGCGTTACTACTCCGTCTTGGTTTTGCGTTAGGACCCCAGATTAAAGCCCTGCCAGCATCATCAAGAAAATCAATCACACCGGAGAAGCTTTCATCCAGCATTTTCTTTGCTGCCGGAATAAAAATATTAGTGAAAATGTACTCTTCAATATCTTTTTTATTTTCCAATGCAAACAAAGATTTAATCTGCTGACCAAGAGTTTTCTTTCTGGCCGTTGCGCTACCAGTAATGACTTTCTCCATTCGTGGTTTTTGCTTTGTGGTTCCGGTTTTCTCTTTATGACTATTGCCGGGAAGATTGTTATAATCCATATAGTACCTCAAAGTTTCTTAATTGTTCCGGGCAATCGGATAACTGTATTTGGCGGAAGTCCCATTTTCTTTTTCCATCGATAAGTTAGATTACTTCTCGCCTTCTTCTCACTAATTGCCCAGGTTGTTGCTTTATAATGGCGATCAATCAGTTCATCAAATTGCAGCACCGGCCCTTCATATAAATATTCGTTCATAAACATCCTCTATTCGATTTTAATTAAAAGAATTATCGTCTTGCGCTGGGTTCTTGAAAAGAACGCTCATAATAAGATCCGTAATATGGACGCTTTCTAGTGGTATCATCATTCAAACTTTCAGAGACATATTCAAGAATTATTTTTTTCGTACGTTGCTTAATCTCATAATTGATTGCATCTTTAACAGCATCGCTTTTCGTTGCAATTTTTACGAGTCCAATTCCACCAACAATAATTCCAACGGCTACACCGGCAGTAAAAGCTCCAAAAGATTTCATAATCATTCTCCTTTAAATGAATTTTTTCAGATTTCTAGTAGCCAGGTCCATTCTTTCTATACTTTCAATTTGCCATTCCAAAGAATTCTTCCAATTTAAACGCCTTAAACGCACCTGCTCGCATCCCGATCAATGAAGATTGGAATGAACCCCAATAGAAAATATCCTTTGTAATAATATTTCGTCCAGGTTTTCCTGTTGAATCTTGTCCAAGTTCTTTTGATTATCATAAATCTGCCTCCTCGGATAAAATAAAAAAAAGGAAACCCTATGTTTCCATAGAATTTCCTTTTGAGTATTCCAATTATTCTTCAGGTTCTTCCTCCTCAGATTCATCAAGTTCTTCAGAATCAATCGTCTTCTTTTCTTCAGTTTCGGTTTTCTTAGCTTTCAAATTTTTCCAAACCTCCTTGCCCTTGTTAAAGACAAATCGTCCAACGGTAATACCGCCGACAATCGCCAAACCAAGTACAACGAGACCAGATTTATCATCGTTCTTTTCTTCCGTAACCGGAGCAGTCTCTTCAACGATTTCCTCGTTCATAATCTTGTTTTCATCCATAGTAATAATCTCCTTTTATAAAAATATTTTTGGATTTTTACTCCATTAAAGGAGTTGAATATTTCGCGTATCGTTAAAAGTTATCGTAGTTGTAATCAGGACCGTTTGCGTAACTGACTACAAGGCACGGCTCATCATTAAGGTCTTTTGCAATGCCGGTAGAAATATCAACCTTCATCAACCCACCAAAATTAAAGGACCACCCAAGGTCTTCGCCAATAGGCAGTTCCTCCAGACCCAATTCAGTGCAGAATGTGTTAAAACTGGCCTGGCCTTCGGTATTAAGGATGGAATTCACTTCGTTTTCGGCTTTTTTAATTGCGTTGACAGAAGACCGAAAATATCTACCACTCACAACTTCATAGCACAGCGTATTGCCACCGGTTGTTGAGATAATCTCTTGTTTTGAAGGCGGATTATTCTCAATTTTCTTAGCTGCTACCGTGTCTTTAATTTTTTCAAATTGCTTTGATGTTGTCAGTTCTTCCGCTGTTTCTTTAAATTCCTTTAGGTTTGCTTCAGATAATGCATAGGCAGCAACCAATGCGGCATGCCGATGAATACTCATGCTATTTGCACCAATCAGGCAAATGGTAGAAAGTGTCGCTGTAATAAATGCTGGTGCATAAACTTTTAAACCGGATTTTATGACTTCAATCTTTTCCGGTTCTCCTGTTTCATATAAAGATTTTCGGACCAATTCGTATTTGGGCGTTGCTTTATAAACTAGATATCCGCTTGTCCAGAATCCGCAAATGCCAGCAACCGTCAGGATTGTCGGCATATTTTTCTCCACTTTTTTAGAAAGATTTTTGAGCATTGTTTTGCAATTCATATCGTTCTCCTTTAAAAAGAAAAAGAGAAAGGGCTTGTTCAGCCCTCGCTCTGTTTATTGAGTTCGTTAAACTTTTTTTCAACCAAATCGTTTACTCGTTCTTCCTCCTCCTTTTCATCGATAAATGCCTGCGCTGCTTCCAGCAACAAACCGCCGATAGTTAGGACTCCACCAAGAATTTTCAATGTACCAAGTTTCATTAAAGTCACTCCTTTCGTTTAAGGACGTGTTTATTTCGCGTTAAGATTTTTATATTTTTTCACACAATATTCTGATGCAAACCAATCTTCGTTAAAAGGCTCAAATCCGTGCTTTTTCTTAAAATATCTACAAATTGAATTCCATTTCATATTCTGATTTGCGAGAATCTTAATAAAATTCGTACTCATACCGTGGTTCATTTCTTTTGCGATATGAATTGCCTCACGGTCCAAATCCTCTGCCAAATTTTGTCCGATTTCATTCAGCGCTTCCGGTTTATCGTTATAACGGCAAGCGTCTATCACAGCACTCATATATTTGGCATAATATTCTTTTGATGTCATACTTAATAATCCCACTCCATTTTCGGTCTCGGTGTCACTTTATAGTCCATCACGAGAATTGGCCGCCCATTATCATCCAGCTGACCAGAAAAACTCAAATCAAGCAGATGGTCAACGGTCCAACCAATCGAATCCCCCATTTTTACCATATTCAGCCCAAGCTGAGAGTAAAATTCGTTCTGGCTTGCAAATCCATCGCCGGAAACAATACACTGATTGATGTCATTCTGAATCCGGCGAATTGTTTCACGGTCTGATTTGAATTTTTGCCCGCTCAAGCAGTCATAGCACCAAATGTCACCGTCTCCGGCCATGATTACATCGTTTTGGCGCACGGGATTTTCCTTCGCTACTTTCATTGCACTCTGGTCAACGACCTTCTGTTCATCATCACCAAGAATGTTTTCGGTTGCTTCTCGATAACGCTTAAATGCACTCTCGCTCAAAGCATATGCGCTTGCAATTCCAGCCAGGCGTTTTGCGCTAATTCGGTTCGATGCTACAATGCAGGCAACAGATGCTGCGGTCATAGTAGCCGTTGGAATATAGAGCTTCCACGTTTCTTTTACAACGTCAAATTTTGTCTCAGGTTCTTTTTCTCTCACAATCTCGCAAGCTTTAATCGTAGCTTTTCCACACATAATAACACTGCCGATTGCACCTGCTGCCCCACAAATTGTCAAAATCATAGGGGCATTTTTTACGATAGCTTTTTCAGCAATTTTACTAGCAGCTTTGATAGAAGCCATATTGAATTTCATGATAATATTCTCCTTTTTATAAAAAGTAAGACTCTATGTTTCCATAGAGTCTTAAAATAAACCTTAGTTTTCTTTAGATTCGTCTTCTACTTCCTCAAGACTTGCGCAGTTGTTCGGGTCATAAATGATGGTTTCTTCGTCCTCGTCAACCGCTTTATGTCGATTCAGCAGTGCACCGGCGCAAACACCAGCAATCAATGCTCCAATCACGATAAAACCAGTTTTACCAAAAGACTTCTTTTTCACTTCATCTTTCTCCTCGCAATCTTCTTCAATTTTCTTGATTTCTTCAGTAGCCATAACATAATCTCCTTTCAAATTGTTAAGGTTTCCATTATATAGCTTGATTATTTCGCGTAAAAAGAAAAGACCCTGCGAACAGCAAAGTCTAATCTTTTCTAACTGGTTTCTTAGAAAATCCGCCACAAGTATAACCTCCTATAATTAGTTTCATCATAAGCTGTGAAATTTTCGCGTGTTTTGTTGTCAGATATCTTTTCGATCAAATACCGTTTCCCATCGTTCCTTTCTCATCGGTTTCATTCTAAGTGCCCACATAAGCTGCCGAACATTTACCGTTGGATATAAGCCGCTTTGTTCTATTCCACTCATTTGATTGAAATACTTTTTGAATCCGGGCTGAATATAGATCTCATCAATAAGCCATGGATCAATTTCAGTCCAATACGTGGTTTTCGTTTCAGGGTTAAACCTCTGCTGAATCACCGCTAAACCGTAATCTTTTATTTTATAAAGGGTACATTTTGAGTATAATGGATGATTACAGGCATAGGTCTTTGCAAACATTGCTTTCCAAAAGTCTGGTTTCTCGTAATAATATCTCATAGTAAATAAAAAGCCCCCTGAACATTTCGCTCAGAGGGCATAGCGTGAAGTGTTTAGTTGCTTGCGTTCGGTTCCTGAAGCTTCTTAATCGTTTTCGGAAACGATACTGTCGGAGGAATTTACAGGCACATCTTCTTTATCCCAATTTTTAGAATTTGTATCAGAATTGATAGATGCTACACGAATAGCCATTTGGTAATCATAATAATATATAGTTAATTCCGAATTGTTGCTATCAAATGCTGTAAAGGCTTGATCAGTTTTAGTATAGTCATTTTGAAATCCTGCATTCCAACATTCTTTTACATATGTTCTATAATCCGATTTTGTCACTTTTCCAATATAGCACCAAAATTCATCACTAGTATCATATCCCACAATTCCCCACGTGCTCTTGGGAGTAGGCAATGTTGCTGCAATTCCGATATCAGGCCATTCAAAGTCTTCATAATCATCTGGATACTCAATCGTGCTGAAGTCAACCGCTTCTTCCTCTTCCGACGAACTATCCGCTTCTTCAGAAATTGCGCTAGAGGCAGTGTCACTGGTGGTATCTTTTTTCTCTTCTTTTACCGTAGAACATCCAGCCAACGCAATACAAATAGCCAGAGATGCACTAATCCATGCTAGTTTTTTCATTTTCGTACTCCTTTCACCTCAGGGAACTCCTTATCGTTTAGTATACACCGTCAAAAAGAAAAGCTCAAGACCCTATGTTTCCATAAAGTCTTAAGCTTTGAATTATTTCTTAAATCCGATTTTCCTAATGACATTTTTCACGAAACTCGACGTGATACAATTCGTCTTTTCGAAATTCAAACCCGTAAAGAATGTAGCAAGGACAACCGCAGTATCCACAGCATACATACCAATGCGCAAACGACGATCTTTCACTCGGGCTTCAGCTTCCTCTGCGTTAGCATAAGCTTGATTTTCTTTCTCAGCTTTCGCACAAGCAGCATCGCTTTGGGCCTTTGTGTCTTCGATTCGCACGCGGTACAGTTTGCAGACATTATCTACAGCTTCCGTACGAGCATTCCCGTCCAGATCATTTGTTCGATTAATCTCACTCATAATCAGGTCGTTAAGTTTCATTTCCAAAGTATCCATAAGAAATACCTCCTTAATAGTATTCATTTAAGGGCTTGATTATTTCGCGTCACCATAATTTTGTACTTTAACTGTAAGAAAAACGTTTTCACCATCCTGCAAATTATCCATAGGGCCTAATGATTCGAGCCAGACGGTCGTATCGCCATCCCGTACGTCAATTCTGAGATAGCCCGCAATTTTTGTTTTCACTTTGCCATAGTACCAGCCGCCAACAAACCCGATTAGAAAAAATAGTACCAAACAAATACAAATTGCACCGTACATTAGTATTCTCCTTTTATTTGTGTTTTTCAGAAAATCCATCCGGGGAATTTTTCAGATATCAATATACACCTCCATTTCGTCACCTGCGTCCTGAAAATAAAAAAGAAAGACCCTATGTTTCCATAGAGTCCGTCTCTTTCATACAAGCTTTTTCAGATAAGTCGTCAATCCGTCAAATCTTTTGGTTTCAACGTTTAGTAACCAAGCAGCAACTTTGTCTTTTACCAAATGCTGGTTAAATGCAAACATAATCAGCTTTTGTGTAATCAGAGAACTGTAAATTGCGTACTTAATCATAAATACCTCAATTTTTCTTTCAAAAGTATTTAACATAATTTAATCTCCTTTCAAATTCAGCTTATAGCTTTCATTTAAGCGGATGATTATTTCGCGTAAAAAATAAAAGACCCTATGTTTCCATAGAGTCCTCGTTTTGTATGATTAGATATTGATGTCAAGCACGAATGATTTCGCATCGCAGTCATACTTATTGGGAATGCCCAAATTTACAAATCTGTCTCCTTTCTCATAGCTCCAGAAATGACCATACAACTCTGCAACCGAGAGCGGTTCATCTAATATAATTCCAGTATCATCTAGAATTTCACATAAAGAGATGTGTCCTCTCGCCAACAAAATAGTGGTAAAATACTGTTGCTTTGCGCGAAGGTACTCATAATTGTACTTTGCGCAAGGTTCCCAGTTCATACTGCGTTCATCAAATACTGCTTTCATTCAGTATCACCTCCATTATATCCAATGTTATTTTCGCGCATTACTCAAAAGCCAGAAAAACTTTCGGTAACTCTCGTAGTAATAGTCTTTAGAACAAGGAATATCATATTTGGTCCGCAGCGTAGAATAAGACACTTCCTCCGTAACCGCTTTAAAGATATAATCCGATAATTCGGGATCGGCTTCTTTACAAAGAGATTTAACCAGACTCATCCTCTCAAAGTAATACATCTTCGCTTCGGTCAATCGTTCAGTCGCATCACTAATCGCCGTGCTCTTTACCCCTGTCAAATTCATGCGTGAACTTTTCTGGTATCCGTCAATCGACCGGTATTCGGTCAGCCACTCAGAGTATTGCAAACAAAAATGCTTTAACTCGTAATACCGGTGCCTCGAAATCCAATACCGATTTTTCCTGCTCAAATTTGATCGGATGCTTGTGCCCATAGTAGTTACCTCCAAAATCTAAATTAAGATAGTAACTCTATTCTAGAATAAACCTTCTGCGATTTTTAGTGATTTCTGGGTTTATACTTCATATTTTCCAAAGGACTATGGGAAGCATACATTTCCATCAAATCATCTTCATTAATGTCCAAATAGGCTTTTTCGGTAATCACAACACTACTGTGACCTAAAATCCGGCTGAGGGTATAAATATCACCGCCACTTTTCAAAAATCGTTTTGCAAAATTATTCCGGAACATATGCGGATGAACGTTCTTGAGTCCAACCCGTGCTGCGTATTTTCTTATATTAGCTTCTAAATTATTAACTTGCAAAGCCTTTCCTTGATTCGTGCAAAACAGATAATCACTTTCGCGGTATCGGTCCTTATAGGTAATCCATCTCTTAATTGTCTTTTCCATTTGCGCCGAAAAGAATACGTATCGATCTTTCTTGCCTTTTGTATTTTCGGCTGGAAGCAAAATCGCATTTTTTCTAAAGTCAATGTCTTCCATTTTGATTAGTAAGCATTCCCCGCACCGCATACCCGTATCAATTAAAAGTTGAATGATAACCCAATCCCGGTATTCAAAGAACTTGTCTCGCTGTAGGCAGTCCAGCAGCATTTTAAAGTCTTCATCGTCGATAAATTCAACTTCTTTTCTTTTTGTCTTAATAAAGTCGCTTCGCTTGATTGGGTTTTTTCGCAAAAATTCTTCTTCTATACACCAATTAAAGAACGCATTCATATTTCGTAAATAATTGTTAATGCAACAAGCAGAAATCGGTTTACCTAAATCTTTTCTATTCTCCGGATAATTGGGTTGCGTTTGATTTTTGACCGTGCAAATCGTGTATTTTCCTCTTCGCACAAGACTGTCCAGATAATTACTTATATCCACATGTCGAATGTCTTCTGTGTTCTTTATTCCGATTGTTTCCAAATACATTCCAAACATTCGTAGGGTTTGATCGTAACTATGCAAGGTCCTTTGCGCCAGTCCTTTACGGTCACAATAACCCATATAAGTCTCGACATCACGCGAATACATAATAAAAAAAACCTCCTATATTTACTGAGCACCAAGACCCAATAAATATAAAAGGTTTGTAGGCTTAGACTTGGATTGTTCATAGGTTCGTTTTTGCAAAACCAGGCTAATTTACATCAAATAAATCTATAAACATTTTTATTTATAGCGTTAGTACGATGTTTATGCCCCATAAAAATTTTATCGCTGATCATTGCGATGAACTCGCTGTTCGTGGGTTTTCCTCTCAGGTTGTGGATGGTATAGCCAAAGTAGCTGTTCAGGGTATCCACATCGCCGCGGTCCCAGGCGACTTCAATAGCGTGGCGGATGGCGCGCTCCACGCGGGAAGCCGTGGTGGCGTTGCGCTTGGCGATTTCCGGGTAAAGGCGCTTGGTTACAGCGTTGATATAGTCATGGTCGCTCACGGCCAGCAGAATGGCGTCGCGCAGGAACTGATAGCCCTTGATGTGCGCCGGTACGCCGACCTGATGCAGAATTTCTGTCACCGTCAGCTCATCACAATCCTGCGATACCGGCTGCGGGCGGCTGGTGGAACCGGCGGCTTTCAGTACGCGGCTGACCAGAACGTTTTCATCAAACGGCTTAACGAAAAAGAACGAGAAACCGTTATCCAGCAAATCCTGCTCCACTTCCTCACTCTGGAATGCACCGGTCACAAAGAACGTTGTGTGGCCGCCGCGGGTATCCTGGGTTTCATAGCGCTGTTTGACCGTGATGGCGTCCAGATCCGGCATAAACGCATCCAGCAGAACGGCCTGCGGGTGCTCTTCCAGCAGGGATTTGAGCGCCTGCGAACCGTTTTTCTCGCATACAGTCACATCAATTCCCTTGGCTTCCAGTGCCTGGCGGCAAAGCTGCGTGGTCTGCGCGCCGGTATCGGTCATCAAAAACTTGATCTTATCCATCCAAAAATTCCTCCCCTTGCATGTTCAGCCCAGCGGACGGCGGTTTTTGCGGCGCCCGGAGCTGTTATTCGGATCTGCGGCTGCCTGCCGCTCTCTACATTGAGAATTTTACCATATTTTACCATGTCATGCAAGCAGAATCGTACTTTCTTTTCTCTCAAAAATCCCCGCCTATTCGTAATTATCGACAGCTTCCGGATCATTTCGTGTCCTCTCCCCTGCCCTTGCTGCGATGTTGTTCGGTTTTCTTTTTGCTTTTCTTTTCCGGTTTTACCATTTTCGTAAAAAACGTGCGATGCGCACTTTTTCCCAGGAAATTACCTTCCCTGCACGGCATCGGCACGTTTCAGCATGGTTGCAGCAAAGATGCCATAGCCGCGGGTTGGGTCGTTGACCAGCACATGGGTCACCGCGCCGACCAGGCGGCCGTCCTGTACAATGGGGCTACCACTCATGCCCTGCACAATGCCGCCCGTTGCCCGCAAAAGTTCCGGGTCAGTAATGCGTAGCAGCAGGTTGCGGTTGGGGTCCGAAGCTGTCATGTTGACCCGCTCAATGCGGACGGCAAAGCGCTGTGCCGTCTGGTCGGATATCGTGGTCACGATCTCTGCTTCGCCGGGGTACACTTCCTGAAGATTGGCAACGGGGATGTTTTCCCCTGCCTGCGCGGAATTTGTCAAAACGCCATACACACCGGTCGAAGTATTGGCTTTGATGTCGCCAAAGGGCTGCTGACCGCCAAATTCGCCCCGCAGCTCCCCCGGGCTGCCCGCACTGCCGCGGCGGCAGCCGGTAATAGTAACGGAAACGGCTTCCCCGGTCAGCAACGTTAAATCCGTGCCGGTATCACTGTCCGAAACCGCGTGCCCCAGCCCGGCAAACGTCCCGTGTTCGGTATCCGCAAAGGTCAAAGTGCCAATGCCCGCCGAAGAATCCCGCACCCAGATGCCCGCCCGCGGGGCATCGGTGCCGCGCTCTCTGACCGGGGTAAGGGTACAGGTCATCTGGTTTTGCCCGCGCAGGTAGCGTAGTTCCACGCTGCCGCCCGCCGCGGCGGCAATGGCGTCGGTCAGTTCCTCATTGGTGCGCACCGGGATGCCGTTTGCCTGGGTGATCAGGTCGCCCAGGCGCAGGCCCGCTTCTTTGGCCGGGTTCTCGCTGCCATGGACGGTATAGATATCGCTGAACGCAACGACCAGCGCCCCATCCGTGAACATCTTGACCCCAAAGGGGGTGCCGCCCAGCTGGACGGTTCGCCGCTGCTGCTGCACCGTGCGCACGGTTTTGACCGGCAGGCCCAGCAGGGTCAGGGTTACATTCGCGCTTTTATCCGCAGCCGTTACACCCGCGGGGGCAGCGCTGCCCGCAGGAACGGCGGGGGCGGCTTGCAGGAACGGCATGCTTTCTACCGCCAGCGGCTGCCCCTGCTCCAGCACAAAGGTATCCGGCAGTTCTGCCCGCAGGGCAAACAGCAGCCCCGCCGCCAGAGCGCCGCCAGCCGCCAGCAGGGCCGCCACACGGCGCAGATATCGTAAGCCATTGGTTGGCATGGTTTCATCCCCTTCCCTACACAGTATGTGCAAAAAAGCGGGCCGCAGCGCAGCCAAAAGCTGGCAAATACCGCTGCATTTGCGCGCTTTTTTGCGCGCTTTTGGGTTTGGATGGTAGAATTTTTTTCGCCTGTGTGCTATAATATTTGATAAGCATGATATGAGTTTTTATCTATTTGCTGCATGGAAAAGGAGAAAAGGGATGTCCCGTACCAACAAAACCAAGGAATTGCTGGCGCAGAGCCTGACGGAACTGATGGTTACCACCCCGCTGGAAAAAATTTCGGTAAACGATATTGTGGAGCATGCCGGGGTTGGGCGCAACACCTTTTATTACCATTTTGAGGATAAATTCGACCTGGTGAACTGGTATTTCCAAAGTGGTGCAACGCAGTTTTTGGTAACGCGTGGCCATTACGCCAGCTGGTCCACCCTGCTGACGGATCTGGAAGAATACCTTTTGCAGAACAAGACCTTTTATGTAAACGCGCTGGCTTACACCGGGCAGAACTGTTTGCAGGAATATGTGTTCCATTACTTAAGCGAGATGTTTGGCCAGCGGCTACTCTCGCTGGTGCCCAGCGCAACCGAGCGCGACTGCCAGTTTACCGGCAACTTTTTATCGGGCGCCATGATGGGCCTTTTGCTGCCCTGGGTACGCAATGGCATGCCGCCGCTGAACCAAGCTGACCTGGACCACGGCCTGCGCACGCTGTGCAGCTGCAATCTGGCGGTTCTGCTGGGCTATGGCATTGACCCCAGCGCTTTGGTATTATAAGCAGCGCTTCCAGGGTACATTCAGTCCCTTATTTTCCATAAACAATAAACGAAAACCGGCAGCTTTCCCCTTTATTTCAGCGGGAAAGCTGCCGGTTTTATTTATTCTACAGTTCAGTCAAAATTCAGCGGGAAAGTTTTCCCCTCCGGGATGCACTGGCCCAGTTCCGTTTTGGGGGTGATCATGCGGTTCAGGTATTTTACATCATGTTCCCAATCCAGCAGCAGGACGGGAACCGCAACGCTGCCAATGCGGCTGTGGACGATTTGGCGGTACATAGCATCCGCGGTTTGCTGATCCATATCCGGCTTGCGGGTATAAACGCAGAACAGGCCATACTGGGCCAGCACATCCAGCCAGTCGGTATTCACGGCCTGGGCGGCATCTGCCCGCCCCATTTCCACCAAAAAGCCATAGAACATCTGTTTGCTGCGCATGGCGTTGGCTGCGCGGCAGGCTTCGGTGGTAATTTCCGGCTCATGCAGGCACAGCAGTGTGATCACGTTATTGCACCCGGCAACGCGTTCTATGGTTGCTTCATTAAATTTCTGGGCATCAAACAGAACAAAGAACACGCTGTGGGTATGGCTTTGCAGCATGGCGACCGTTTTCGGGGTAAGGTCCTCGTCCGCATACAGCACCCAGGCATAGCTGGAACCGGCCTCTGCCTGAATAATGGCATCGTCCAGCTCCGGGGCGCTGCAAAAGCCCACATTCAGCCAGGAACGGGTCTCCCCGTTCTGCTTGCGGTTGTTGGAAGCACAGCTGATGATGGCATCAAACCCAAGGTTGATGCCTGCGGTGCAGATGGCATCCTCGTTGACCTGTGCCACAAGGTTGTTGATCAATTTATAATACAGGCTGTCGGTGCGCTGCAAGACGGTCTGCGCATGGTCAAAAAAGCGCTTTAAGTCCGGACGCTGCGCCAAAAGGGCGCACATATCCACATAGTTACGCAGCTGGCGGAATCCATCGCGCCGCACATCGCGCACTGCGCGGTGGGCCAGCGTCATGGCAAAGCTGCGGGAGCTTTCCAAATCAGGTTTCATGGTATCCCTCTTTCGCAGCCGCGGAGCAGTGCGGCCGTTACAGTGTATGCAGGCAGCGGTACAGCGCTGCCCCTGGGGCATTCCCCTAGGGTGTATCTGAAAAGCCGAAAATGCAGTCTATTTCTACAAACACAGCGGGATTTTGCGCTAAAAAACCTTAACCCCTGCTTGTGTTTGCGAAATATCCGTCATTTTCTTTGGGCAATACCGCACAATTCCCGCCTAACGGCTCAAGCACCGCTCCGGCGGCTGCGGCACGGCATCTGCGTTGCCAAAATGCTCGATAATGTCGGGTTGCGGTACCCGCATCGTGCTTCGGGGGCAAAAGCCCCTCGCACTCTGCGACCGCTGCCCCTGCTTCGGTTCGCTGTTTCCGCCACTGGCGGCGCTCACCTTTGCAGCATCCAGTATTATCTGCGCTTTTGGCTTAGCAGCTGCCGTACCTCGCTCGCCGTATCGGCACTTAGAATTATGCGGTGTTGCCCTATCTGTTGTTCTTTGCCGTTTGGTGCATGTTGGGGTGCAAACGTCCACATTCTGCCGGAGAAAACCTATTGTTTGCCGCAAGCACTGCAAGCAATCTGTAGGGGCCGTTGCTCATCATCGGCCCGCATAGCAGAGTGGCGCGGAACACGAAGCATGCGCACAATGTGCGCCCCTACGGTGGGGGATGCGCCACAAATATCTGCCACCTGTTACAACAAACTCTGTAGGGAACGGTCTTGACCGTTCCGAAACCTTGTGGTGGATGCCATAAGCAAATCCGTGAGCGCCCCTACCTACTGGGTAAACACAGGAGCCAGCTCTATCAGCACAATGGTGCCAGCAGCCGCAGCAAGGCGGATACCATCAGGCCCGGCGCGCTGGTGCGGCACTCTTTCAGTTCCACCAGGTGGGACTGTTTTTCCAGCTGCATCATAAATTCGCCCACATCGGCCAGGGCGGCACAGCCATACAGCAGGGCGGCACATTCAAAATGCAGGTACAGGCTGCGGTAGTCCAGATTGATGGACCCCACCACGGCGATCCTGCCATCCACCAGCCAGGTTTTTGCGTGCAGAAAGCCCGGCGTGAAGGTGTAGATCTTGACCCCGGAGCGGATCAGCGGCTCAAAGTAGCTGCAGGTCAGCTGGTAAACCATCTTTTTATCCGGGATGCCGGGGGTATAAATGCGCACATCCACGCCGCGCTTTGCGGCCAGGCGCAGTGACGTCATGGTGGCGTTATCCAAGATCAGGTACGGCGTGGTGATCCACAGCGTTTCCTGCGCCTGGGTGATCAGGTCCAGGTAGACATTTTTGGAAACAGTCTCATCGTCCACCGGGCTGTCGCTGTAGGGCTGCACAAGGCCGATCGTCGGCTCTTCCGCCGGGAATGGCTGCTCCTCGCGGTAAGCATCCAGACCGGGATCGTCGGGGCGCTGGCTGGCCCACAGCTCCAGAAAGATCGTGGCAAAGCTCCACGCCGCGGGGCCCTGCAGCCGCACGCCGGTATCGCACCAATAGCCAAAGCGCTCTTTTTGGTTAATGTACTCATCCGCCAGGTTAAAACCGCCGGTAAAGGCGGTTTTTCCATCCACCACCACAATCTTTCGGTGGTCGCGGCTGTTCATCACCAAGTTCAGCAACGGCACAAACGGGTTAAACGGCACTGCCTGGATCCCTTCCACCTGCAGGGTCTTCCAGTATTGGGCGGGCAGGCCAGTGGCACAGCCCACATCGTCATAAATCATCCGCACATCCACGCCCTGAGCCGCTTTACGACGCAGCACATCATGTACGGCATCCCACATTTTGCCCTTGGAGATAATAAAGAACTCCAAAAGGATCGATTCCTGTGCTGATTCAAGCGCTTCCAGCAGATCGGGAAAGACCGCTTCTCCCGAAGCGTAAAACTTGACGTTGGTGCCGGAATACACCGGATAAGCGGCAAAATCCCGCAGGTAAGCTGCGGTGCGCCCCGCGCGGGGGTTGGCCTGTTCCAGCATGGCCTGTGCCGCAGGGTCCGTGCGGCGCAGTGGGCGGATGCGGTCATAGGCCCAATCCAGCTTTTTGCGCAGGCGGAATGCCGGGCGCTTATCGCCCCACAGCAGGTAGAGCAAACCGCCCTGCACCGGCATGATCATGAAAAGAACCATCCAGCTGATCTTGAACTCCGGCGCGGTGGAATCCTGCCGGATAAGCACCGCGCACATGATAACGCTCAAGGCTATCATCAGCGGGTTCAGCCAGTGCGCATAGCTGGAAAGGCTTGTGAACAAAGACCAGAACCATGCCGCCTGGATCAAAATCAGCACCCCGGTAATTACAATGCGGCTGAACAGCTTACTGCACAGCTTTTTTATCATTCGGCCAAGCTCCTGCATGGCCCCACCTCCCTTTTATCTTTTGGTTTATCTTCTATATCATACGAGATAACACTTTAACGATACCACGCCCCATTCCTGATTTCAAGCCTTTTCCTTCCCGTTTTGGGCAGAATGAAAAAGATGTGCTATTTTCTTTATGTTTTGTTTTGCATTTCAATTTCATCGTCAAGTTGTAAATTTTATCTGTATTTAGCACTCTCGTGCTAAGACTGCTAAAAATTCACATACAGTTCACATTTTATTCATAACTATAGTGTACTGTAATACTCGTCAACAGAAAACGACACCGCTCCCAAGGGTGTCGGAGCTGCTGAGCCAATACTGATAAAAAACTTTATAGATATGTTTAAGGAGATATGACTTATGGCTATGCTGATAGACCGCCGCTACAATCCGTTCCGCGATTTTGAGGATATTGATCGTTCTTTCTTTGGCGATAACAGCCTTGCAGAGTTCAAGACGGACATTCGTGACATCGGCGACGCCTATGTGATGGAGTGCGACCTGCCCGGTTTCCGCAAAGAAGATATCGCCCTGAATCTGCACGATAAAGTGCTGACCATCAAGGCTGAGCGCCACAGCGATTTTGAGAACGCCGAGAAAAAGGGCAGCTACCTGCGCTGCGAGCGCAGCTTTGGCAACTATACTCGCAGCTTTGATGTGACCGGCGTGGATACCACCAAAGTGCGTGCCGCTTACAACAACGGTGTGCTAGCTATCACCCTGCCCAAGTATGTAAAGCCGCAGCCCACCGCCCAGACGATTTCCATTGACTGATAAATCCAGCCATCCATTTCGCAAGATTGCCTTTTTCTTTTTGTCCTGTATATATTTCGTCTCCTTCCCATCCTCCTATCCCCGCCACTCGCCAGCAGGCTGTGGGATAAGGCCCCCGGAATGATGCGTAGTGGGGCCCGACAAAGTTGGGGCTGGCCGCAGCACTCGGTGTTCCGGGCACTTTATCTCACAGCCTGCGTCCGGGTTCCTTTCCCTACCTTACTTATTTTTTTATTATCTTCCCGCTATAAAAACGAAAACCGCCTGTACTATTGAGCATCCGCTCGCCCGGTACAGGCAGTTTTTATTTTTTTAATTGTTTTGCTGGCCACGTTACGCCGGCAGCTTGCTGTTCAGGAACTGCACCCCAACGCCAAGCAGGTTCGGCCCCAGGTGTACGGCCAGGGTGGCGTCAATTTTGCCGTGCAGCACACGGTGGGCGTTGGGCAGCGCGCGGGTCAGAGCTGCTTCCAGCGCTGCGCCCTCTTCCGGCACATTGCCATCGCACACGACCAGGTTATACTCCTCGCCGGGGTGTTTGGCTGCCAGCTCCGTTGCCAGCTCAATCAGCCGCTGCTGCACACCGCGGCGGCCGCGCACCTTGGCGGCGGTGGAGATCATGCCGTCCTTGCGGTCAAAGGTCAAAATCGGTTTGATCTGCAAAAGTCCCCCCGCCAGCGCTGTGGCGCGGCCAATGCGGCCGCCGCGCTGTAGGTACTCCAGCGTATCCAGCGAAAAATACACCACCGTGTCATCGATCAGCCGCTTGGTCAGTTCGCACAGCGGGTCAAACGCCACACCGCGCACCGCATAGCGCGCCACCTGAACCGCCAGTGCACCCAGACCGATGCTGGCGCTTTTGCTGTCGAACACTTTCACGGTCAGCTCCGGGTGTTCCTCGGCGGCAAGACGCATCAGGTTGTTGGCGCTGGAAAGGCACTCTGCGATCATCAGCACGATCACATGGGTGTAGCCCTGGCGGGCGATCGCGCTGTACACATCCTCAATATCCTGCGGGCGGGGCAGGCTGGTTTTGAAATTCTCGTTTTTCTGGCGGGCATAGATCGTTTCTACCGTAATATCAATGTTATCGCGGTAGCTCTCGGTCCCGCTTGTCACCACCAGCGGCACACAGAAAATGGGGTATTCTTTCAGATATTCCTGCGGCAGATCGCAGCAGGTATCGGTAATAATGGCGATCTTATTGGCTGCTTCCATTCTATTCTCCTCGATCAAAACACAAAGCCGGGCAGCGCAGCGCATTGACGGGCTGCGTTTACTTCTTTTGTATTAAAAGATATTATACCCCTGTTTTTTTGCCGCGTCAAACAGATATGCTGTTCAAACGGCAGCAAAGCGTGTATAATAAAAGGCATATTGCCCCCGCAAAATTGTTGCTGATAAAAGGAGTATTGTACTATGTTGAATCCCGGAATCAAAGGCAGCGCCAGCGTTGCCGTAACCGCCGCCAATACCGCTGCCGCCATGGGCAGCGGTGAGCTGAATGTGTTCGCCACCCCCGCCCTTGCCGCATTGGTTGAAAAAGCCTGTTGGCAGAGCGTTGCCCCAGAGCTGGACCCCGGCTGCGGCACCGTTGGCACCAAGCTGGAACTGGCCCACAACGCCCCCACACCCGTTGGCATGATGGTGCGCTGCGAAAGTGAACTGACCGCCGTGGACGGCCGCAAGCTGACCTTCAGCGCCGTAATGTATGACGACGCCGGCGAAGTTGGCCGCGCCACCCACGAGCGCTTTATCATCCAGAACGAAAAGTTCCAGAAGAAAGCCGACGCCAAAAAGGCCGCCGAATAATCATTCCGGCAATTCAAAGCACTCATTTCCAACAGCCCCACCCGCATTTTACGGGTGGGGCTGTTGCTTTGCGCAGGGGCTTGTCCGCAATGCTTTTTTGCCGTCGAAGTCCGCTTGTTTTTCCGCCTTTACCGGGCGTTTTGGGGCTTCTGCGCACAGCGGCAAAAAGTGCGGGTGCCCTCCGATACAATAATAACACCATGCACACAGCATGGTTGAGGGAGGGATCACCATGCAAAACACACCAGCCACATCATCCACCGCGCCGCGCATTCGGCAGGCTGTGCGCACCGCCAACGCCAAAACGGCACCGCCCGCCTTGCCCCGCGCCCCGCTTTTGCACGGGCTGAACCGCGCCGTGTTATGGCAGCTTGCCGCCTGCGGTACCGGGCTGCTTCTCAGTGCCGGGCAGGTTTACGGCGGGGCCGCGCCCTTTGGCCTTGGCCTGCTGCTGGGCTGCGGCAATACATATGCCCCCGCCGCCGCGCTGGGCTGCCTGGCCGGGCTGCTATTGTTCCAGCCGCTGGATACCGCCTTGAAGCTGGCGGGGGCCTGCATCGGGGCGCTGACCGCCCGCATTGTGGGCCGCCAGCTGGGCCAGACCGGCTTTTTGCCCGGCGCGGCCTGCGGGGTGGGCGTTCTGCTGTTGGAACAGGGGCTTGTCACCCTGGTGGGCGGCGCAAGCCCGGCGGATACGGCCAGCCTGCTGTGCTCCGCCGCGCTGGCCGTGCTGGTGGGGCTGGGCATCCACAAGCTCCACATCGGCACCCCGCGCGGGGCCTGCCTGTGGGCCGCCATGGCCGCCGCCTGTTTGCAGCGCGTTGCCCTGCCGGGGTTTGCACCGGGGCTGGCGGGGGCGGCGTTCTGCATTTTGTGCTGTGCCTGCGCGGGCAACCTGGAGCACACCGCCGTACTGGCTCTTGTGCTTGCCATGGCCCTGACCGCTTCCGCCCCGGCGCTCTGTTTTGCCGCGCTGGCCGTGGCTGCGGGCGGGCTTGGGACAGCGGTCTTTTGCCCCGGCGAGCGCCGCAGCGGGGCCGCCGTATTTGCTGCCGGGTGTGCGCTGGGGGCGCTGGCCGCCCCCAACCTGACTGGCGTACTCACCCTCGGTCTTGCCGCCGGGGCCGGGCTACTGGGCTTTCTGCTCTGCCCGGAGCAGGCTCTGCGGGCGGTGTTTCCACCGCCTGCCCCACCGGTCGGCACCCAAAGCCTGACCAGCGCGGCACGCAAACTTTCCGGCGTGGCAGATACCTTATCCGACATTGCCGAAACAGTGAACGCTGTATGCAGCTGCCAGATGCCGCCCCGCGGCGAAAGCTATGACTATGTGGTAGAGTTCTGCGCCCAGCACCTGTGTCAGAACTGCGCCCGCCGCAATACCTGTTGGGTTCAGGGGTATTCCACCGCCATGGATGGGCTGTACGCTCTGCGCGGCGCGCTGGAACACAACGGCCGCGTGGAGCTGGAGGACCTGCCGGGGCAGCTTTCCACCTGCGTCCACCCGGCGGACCTATGTGCCACCGTCAGCCACGGTTACCGGCTATGGTGCAGCCGCCGCCAGACCCGCGCCCGCGCCGAATTGCTGCGCACCGCCCTGACCGAGCAGTACAGCGCCATGGCCACAGCTTTAGCCCAAATGGCCGCCCGCCTGGGCCGGGCTGGCCTGCCGGACCCCCGGCGCGAAGCCCGCACCACCCAGTTGTTTGCTTCTCTTGGGCTGGAACCACTGGAATGTACCGTCCTGACTGATTTGGCCGGGCGGGTTACCGCCGCCGTTACTCTGCCCCGGACCAGCTTTACCCCCGGCGAGTGCCGCGCCCTGGCTGAGGAAATGGGCCGCATCTGCCGCCGGGACTTTGATCCACCGGAAGTAACCAACTGCCGCACCGTGACCATGCTGCATTTTGGCGAACGCCCGCTCTACCGCGCCGTGTTCGGCCTGGCCAGCCGCCCTGCCCCGCCGGAAACCGTGAGCGGGGATGCCTGCCGTCAATTCTGCGACAGTGCAGGCCGCGCCCAGATGCTGCTGTGTGACGGTATGGGCACCGGCAAGCCCGCCGCCGTGGACGGCCAGATGGCCGCCAAACTGACGGCCCAGCTGCTGCAGGCCGGGTTTGCCGCCGAAAGCGCTGCCCGACTGGTCAACGTGGCACTGGGCCTGAAAAACGCAGGGCAGGAAAGCGGTGCAACGCTGGACCTACTGACGCTGGACCTGTACACCGGGCGGGCCGGACTGTTCAAAGCGGGGGCGGCCCCCAGCTTTTTATGCCGGGCAGGCGTTGTGCGCACGCTGGATGGTGCCAGCCTGCCCATGGGGGTGCTGCCCACTGTAACGGGCCGTTCCACCGCCTTAACGCTGGATGTGGGCGACACCGTGATGATGGTCAGCGACGGTGCTTTGTGCGATGGCTCCGCCTGGCTGTGTGACCAGCTGACCCTGAGCACCCGGCTGGGCCAAAGCCCGCAGCAGACCGCCGAAGCCGTTGCCGCCAGCGCTGTGCGCCGCAGTGGGGCGCGCCAGGATGATATCACCGTGGCCATTGTGCGGCTGGAACGGCAGAAAAGCTGACAGCAAACCTGCATCATTCCAAACAGCGCAGAAATTGTGCGGTACCCCTTGGAACGGATTTCTATTCCTGCTATGGCAAAATCACGGCGGCGGCAGCGCCCTGCCATTGCACGCACCAACGCACCAATTTTGCGCCGTGCCTGCTCGCTCATTATTCGTTCACAAATATTTTCAAAAATATTCAAAAAAACTGTTTATTTTAGGCAAAAAGTGTGGTAAAGTAAAAACATGCCAAATGTGGAGCATACCACATCACAATAAATACATATGCCGGGTGGGGAGAGCTTATCCCGGCGCGAAAAGAGGTTTGTAAGACAATGGAATACGCCAGTAAGGACATTCGCAACATTCTTGTGGCCGGCCACGCAGGCTGCGGCAAAACGACTTTGACCGAAGCCCTGCTGTATTTGAGCGGTGCAACTGAGCGCATGGGCCGTGTTGAGGACGGCACCACCGCCAGCGATTTTGACCCCGAAGAAGCACGCCGCAAAGCATCGCTGAATTCCAGCGTGATTCCCGTGGAAAGTAACGGCACCAAGTTCAACCTGATTGATGTTCCCGGCCTGTTTGATTTTGAAACCGGCGCTGCCGAGGGCATCACCGCTGCGGAAAGTGTCCTGATCTGTGTTTCTGGCCGTTCCGGCGTTACCGTCGGCGCAGAAAAGGCCTATAAACTGGCACTGAAAAACAACAAGGCCCGCATGGTGTTTGTGACCAAATCTGACCTTGAAAATTCTGACTACTTCAAGATTCTGGAACAGCTGAAAATCAAGTTCGGCCCTTCTATCTGCCCCTGCGTTGTGCCTGCCCGCCTGGACGATGGCACCGTGGCTTACATCAACCTGTTCAGCCAGAAGGCATTCAAGTACGAAAGCGGCAAACAGGTGCAGATCGACCTGCCCGATATCGGCCACCGCTTTGAGGGCCTGATCCAGGCTATGTATGAAGCCATTGCCGAAACGGACGAGACCCTCATGGAAAAGTTCTTTGAGGGCAAGCCGTTCACCACCGAAGAGATCGTTACCGGCATGGCCGCAGGCGTGCGCATCGGCCAGATCACCCCCGTGTTCTGCGGCAGTGCCGTCAACCTGCAGGCATTGGATATGCTGCTGTACAACATGAAGGAGTTGCTGCCCAGCGCCGCAACCGCCGCTGTTGTTGGCGAAAACGCTGACAGTGAGCCGGTTGAAATCACCGTGGACGACACCGCCCCCACCTGCGCTTATGTGTTCAAGACCGTTGCCGACCCGTTTGTGGGCAAGCTGAGCTTTATCAAGGTCCTGTCCGGCAAGCTGAGCGCAACCAGCAACGTCATCAATGCCCGCACCGGCCAGCCGGAGCGCCTGGGCAAAACATTGACCGTATGCGGCAAAAAACAGACCGACACCCCCGCCATTGTGGCCGGTGATATTGGCGCAGTTGCCAAACTGGCCACCGCCAAGACCGGCGATACCCTATGCGATCCTGCCCGTGTTGTCACCCTGCCCGCCCCCAGCTATCCCGTTGCCTGCTACCGCATGGCTGTCAGGGTTGCCAAAAAGGGCGATGAGGGCAAGGTTTCCGGCGCGCTGGCCCGCCTGATCGAAGAAGATCCGGCCATTTCCTTTACCGTTGACCCCGAAACCAAGCAGCAGATCATCAGCGGCCTGGGCACCCAGCACCTGGAAGTTGCCGTTGCCAAGCTGAAGAACAAGTTTGGCGTTGAGATCACGCTGGAAGTTCCGCGCGTACCCTACCGCGAATCCATCCGCAAGAGCTGCAAGGCCCAGGGCCGCCACAAGAAGCAGACCGGCGGCCACGGCCAGTTTGGCGATGTGTGGATCCAGTTCGAGCCCATTCCGGGTGAGGACGTTGAGTTTGCCGAAAACGTGTTCGGCGGCAGCGTGCCGAAGAACTTCTTCCCCGCTGTGGAAAAGGGTGTGCGTCAGGCAGCCCAGCACGGCGTTCTGGCCGGGTACCCCATGGTTGGCCTGAAAGCCACCCTGCTGGACGGCAGCTATCACCCGGTAGACTCCAGCGAAATGGCGTTCATCATGGCCGCCAAGCTGAGCTACAAGGCCGCCATCCCCGAAGCCGGCCCCGTTCTGCTGGAGCCCATCGGCACCCTGAAAGCCCATGTACCCGCCGACAACACCGGCGATATCATGGGCGAAGTAACCAAGCGCCGCGGCCGCGTGCTGGGCATGAACCCGGACGAGGACGGCGAGCAGGTTGTGGAAGCCGAAGTGCCCATGAGTGAAATGCAGGACTTTACCACCTTCCTGCGTCAGCTGACCCAGGGCCGCGGCTGGTTCACCTTTGATTTTGTCCGTTACGAAACCCTGCCCCAGATGCTGGAAGCCAAAGTCATCGAGCAGGCCAAAGCCCTTGGGAACTTTGCGGAAGAAGAAGCCTGATTATAGCAAAAAAGAACCGGTGCAACTGCACCGGTTCTTTTTTGCTAATTTCTCATTTCTAATTCCTAATTACCTTCAGCTCCTACTTTCTGCCTTTTACCTGCCTTCCATCCATTCGCATATTGCCTCATAATACGCCTTTGCGGCCTGTTTAGCGCCGCTGGGGGTGGCAAGGCGGGCAGCATCCTGGGGGTTGGTCAAAAAGCACTGTTCTACCAGCACCGCCGGGCAGTCGGCGTCCGCCAAAAGGCGGAAGGTCGGTTCATTGCGCGGGGTCTCGTCGCTGGATTCATACACCATGCGGTTATCGTATGTATCAAAATAAATGTACCGCACACCGTCCTGCCCGCGCAGGGGCTGGCCGGTCTGGGTGATCTTCTGGGCGGTCAGGCGGGCCAGGGCCACGCTCTCGTCATGGTATTGCTGCCCCGGCGGAATGGCGTAACATTCAAAGCCGCTGGCCGTGCCGCTCGGATCGGAATTGCCGTGGATAGAAAACAGCAGCACTGCACCCGCGTCATTCGCGCGCTGGGCGCGTTCCGCCGGTTCCACGCGCGGCATATCGCTGTTCTGGCTTTCTTCCTCGGTAATGGTCAGCACCGGGGCATAGCGGCCATCCTGCTCCAGCAGGTTTACCAGCTCGTTGGCCACCTGCCAGGTCATCTCGTACTCCCACAGGCCGTTGCCCTCGCTGCCGGGGTCAGTGCCGCCGTGGCCGGGGTCGATTGCGATTACCGGCAGGTTCTTGTTCTGCACGGTGGTAAAAATCTTCTCTGTCAGCGTGCTGCCCTCTGCCGCAGCGCTCATCACCCCCGCGTGGGGCAAAATCACCCCCACAGTAACGGCCACCAGCGCAAACGCGAAGAGGAACATCCCTGTGCGCGCGTGCCGCTTCCAGCCGCGCCGCACCGGACGGCGGGCAGGCTGCTTTTTTCTGTAAACTGCCATCTTTTCTTCCTTACAACTCTATGGCGCCCCCGCATCCGCCTGGCGGTTTGTGTGCTGCCCTGCCGGATGCGGTTCTGCCTTATCTTTAATCTGCCCCTGCCTGTGATGCAGGGGAAATGTTCTCGTTCCTGGTTTCACTCAATAAAACGATGCAGCTCTGCGTTTTGTTACAACTTTTGTGCGGAAATTTTTTCCTATTGACTCTGGAGATTCATTCCTCGCCGACTGCCAGTTCGCTCAGGTTCTGCACGCTGCCTTCGATATAATCAGAATAGGCATAACTCTCCCCCGCGTCCGTTTCGCTGGCTTCCAGCGCGGGGGCGGGCAGGTTCAGGTCCTGCGGGTCACAGTCCAGCCCAAAGCGCACCCGCAGCAGCGGCGCCATAATCTCTGGGTCCCACACAATCGCGCCGACGCTGTTCGTCTGCACCGCGTAAGCACTGGGGATGGTAAACACCACCTGTTCTGCCTGCAGGCTCTCCGTGCTGGCGGCAAGTTGCATCAGGGTATCCATATCCAAATTGGTCTGCATATAGGGCATAATAACCGGCACCAGCTTGGCGGCATCCACCAGGGTACAGCTTTGGGCATACCGCAGCAATCCGGCAAACACGCTGCGCAGCACGCGCTGGCGATCCATATCACCATACGCATAACTGCGGCGTTCCCGCACCAGGAACTCCACCGAGCTGCGGTCCAACAGGTACCTGCCTTTGGGCAGGTAGGAACCGCCGTTCTCTATTTCCTGCGGAATATCCACTTCTACCCCGCCGATGTACTCCACAATATCGCCCAGGCCGTTCAAGTCCATGCCAAGGTAGCCATCCACCGGCAGGCCGGTCATGGCGGTGATTTCATCGCAAAGTCCCTGCAGACCGCCTGTCTCCCTGGCTACGGCGTTGATACGCCCCGTTGTGCTGCCCTGGCCGGTGGGGTTTGCGGCGTTTTCTTCCCCCTCGCCTGCTTCCGCCTGGCCGGTGCTCCACCCCACATACAGGCTGGGCGGAACCTGCAGCACCTCCAGCTTGTTCCGGTCACAGTCCCACTGCAGATACAGGATCATATCCGTCAGGCCGATCTCTTCTTCGCCGTCCTCCGCCGAACGGTCATACCCGGCCACCACCAGGCTGATGGTACCTGTATAAGGCTCCGCCGGGTCGGGCTGGCCGGTCAGCAGCTGGCCGATGGGGTTTACACCCGCTGCAGCCGCCGATGTTTTATGCCTGGTATACCATCTTTCCGCCAGCCAAACGGCCGCCAGCACTGCCAACAATATCAGGACCACCGCAACTATTTTGCGATATTTTGCGCTTTCCTGTTTATATCTTGTCATCCTGCACACCAGCCTTTCCAAATCTACCATCGTTATCTGTATCATATCCTGTACTGGTATCAAAGTTGTAGCAAAAGATGACCAAAACGTACATAAATTGCAATTTTTATACACGATAAAACGTTATTTTTCTTTTTTTGTCAAAAACGCCGGAAAATTTCATTTTTTCGATTGCCAAATATTGACATCAGTGGAAATTAAAGGTATACTGTGTATACAAAAAGCGTTGGTGTCGCTTTTTCCGGGTGATGTACTACATATGAAAGAGGTTAGCCTATGAAATCTACTGGAATCATCCGCAGTGTTGACAGCTTAGGCCGTTTTGTTCTGCCCAAGGAACTGCGAGATTCGTTTGGTATCACCACTGATACTCCCCTTGAAATCTTTACCGATGGTGATACCATCCTGCTGCGCAAGTACCGCGCAGACGGCTGCTGTGACCTGTGTGGTGAAGTAACCGGGGATAGCATTCTTTTCCGCGGCAAGCGCATCTGTGCAGCCTGCCGCAAGGAGCTTGCCAAACTGTAAGCTCTGCCGCACCGTTCACCCTTATACAAACACTGCCTGTCCCAATCCCTTGGGGCAGGCAGAATTTTTGTTATTTTGCAGCGGCATCCGGTTCAGGCATTGTGCTTGCGGATGACTTCCTCACTGTTCTTGATCAGATTCATCAGGCTGGTGGCGTGGCGCGGGTAATCCCTGGCCAGGGTCTCGGTGTTCATCTCAAAGGCAGCGGGGTCGGGGCATGCGCCGTTCTCCCCTGCCATGGTGGCCGAAAGCTCACCTTCCTGCAAGAACATGGCTGCATCGGCGTCACGCTCCCAGCGGGCGGGCGTTACGCGGAACATGCTGGCCACATTGCCCGGCGCAGCCTGGTACAGGCGGCGGAACATGCGGTAGACGGCCAGCATCAGATAATTGCTGACGGAGGTAACCACCCGCTTATCCCTGCACTGATCCAACCGGTCAAACAAAATGTCCAGCGAATTTTCAATCAGTTTTTTATACATGGTGGGCAGCACGCTGCCGCGGTAAATGCTGCCGGAGGTTGCGCCGCCGGCATCGGGCAGTTCTTCCACCTTGATGGTCTGGCCGCTGCGCTCTGCACTGCGCCCCAAAAGGTAGTCACAGGAAACATTATAGTAATCCGCAATCTGCACCACAAATTCAAGGCCGCATTCCCGGATGCCTTTCTCATAATGGGAAAGCTGCGCCTGGCTGATGCCAAGCTCCTGCGCCGCCTGTTTTTGGGTAATGCCCCGCTCTTTGCGCAGCAGGGTAATGATGCGGTTAAATTCCATTGCCATCTTGTTGCCATCCTTCACACTTTACCAGAACGCAGCGCGCAAAGGCCGCACAGGGTTTGCACTGCATCGCCAGGGCGCAGGGGCCGGACATTCCGCCGGTTCCTGCAGCACCTTAGGGGCCGGCACGCCCCCGCCGTTCTGTTTTCCGCCTTGCGGGTTTGCACCGCTGCCTGCCGCCTTACACCCTGCCGGGCTTGCGGCAGATAAAGACCCCAAAATGCGCAGAAATCCCCAAAGCACACCGGAATGTAGCTTAAGGGTTCGCTGCGCCGCGTTGGGCCGGGTAGGCATCCTATTGGCAGGAACCGCGCTTTTGTGCGCCGCTTTTGGCTGCGGCACAAATGCGGGCTCTACTGCATTCTACATGGTGTAAATTATATCTGCCCAAAAACGATTTGTAAACATCAAATTCGCCAATTTTTTGTCAATTTTTTCGGTATTTCCTTCAAAGCGGGCCAAACAAACTAGATATTGACATTTTGCGTGTTTTCCTGTACAAATATTGTGTGTCTCTTTTCACCCGTTCTTATTTTGTAACCATTTTGTAATCTTTTTTTTTGCAACATATATCCGTCAGGAGGTTTTGTTTTTGAAATATTATAAACTGCATCTGATCCGCCACGGCCTGACCCAGGGCAACCTGGATGGCCGCTATATCGGCAGCGGCACAGACCTGCCCTTGTGCGCGGAGGGCCGCGCCCAGCTGGAGGAGCTGAAAGCCAAGTTCCAGTATCCGGATGTTCCGCTTGTGTTCTGCTCCCCCATGCTGCGCGCCCAGCAAACAGCGGAAGTGCTGTTCCCCAACGCCAAGCTCACGATTTTGCAGGACCTGCGGGAGATGAACTTTGGCAAGTTTGAAAACCGCCCCATCACTGAGCTGGTCAAGGACCCGGAGTTTGCCCAGTGGATGGACCCCACCAGCCGCACCAACCCCGATGGTGCCGAGGACCGCAAAGCCTTCTACGACCGCACCAACGTGATGCTGATGAAGCTGTTTGAATACCAGCTGCGCACCCATACCGAGGAAGCTGCCTGCATCACCCACGGCGGCGTGATCATGAACATGATGGCCAACCACGTTTTGCCGCAGCACAAGCCGGAGGAATGGATGACCGACCCCGGCTGTGGCTACAGCCTGCGCCTGGACGCCGAAATGTGGATGCGCGACCATATTGCCGAAGCTTTTGACATTGTGCCCTATGGCTACCTGGACGGTGCGGAAGAGTAATCCCGTCAACACCGCCAATATCAACCAAATGCCGCCCCTGTTTTGGCAGGGACGGCATTTTATTTTTGGGGCATCACCGCACAATTCCCGCCTAACGGCTCAAGCACCGCTCCGGCGGCTGCGGCACGGCATCTGCGTTGCCAAAATGCTCGATAATGTCGGGTTGCGGTACCCGCATCGTGCTTCGGGGGCAAAAGCCCCTCGCACTCTGCGACCGCTGCCCCTGCTTCGGTTCGCTGTTTCCGCCACTGGCGGCGCTCACCTTTGCAGCATCCAGTATTATCTGCGCTTTTGGCTTAGCATCTGCCGTACCTCGCTCGCCGTATCGGCACTTAGAATTATGCGGTATTGCCTTGGGTTTTCTGTTGTGGGTCAGCCTGCGTTTTCCCCGTTGGCTGAATCCGGTTCGCTCTGGGGTTCCTCGGCGCTATCGGCGGCGGGCTCGGTGTTCCCGTCGGGTTCCTCCGCGGGCTGCAAAGCGGCAAGCTCGGCAGCGGCGGCGTCATAGGCCGCCTGGGCCTCCGCCACACGCTGGCTGGCGGCATCATCATCGGCGCTGTCTGCCGTTCCGGCTGCATCCTGCTGGGCCTGCAGGGCGTCATTCAGGGCAGTCTGGGCCTGGTTCAGCTTGTCCTGGGCATCCGCAAGGGCCTGAGCGTGCTGCTGTGCCTGTTCAGCAGCCTCAGCGGCTTCATCCGGCACAGCACTGTCCAGCAGGGCCGGTTTTTCCGGCAATGCCTGCTCGTTACCGTCCCCGTCCAGCAGGCGCAGAGCCTGGCCATAGTAGCCGCCCCAGATGGCAAGAAAGCTCTTGCCGGGATTCACATCCAGCGTTTTACCACTGGCATCGGTCAGCTGCAGCGGCGCTGTGGCATCGCCCTTGGTCCACTGGATGGTCTCCCATCCGCCTTTTGTCAGGTAGATGCCGGTGCCTCCGGTCAGGTCATACTGGCGGGTCACGCCGTCATCCTTTACACCAGAGGAAGCATACAGCACAAACACATTGGTGAACGCTGCCTGCTCGTTATTGCCCGCATCCATCATGGGGCTGCCATCGGCATTGTTTTTCAGGTACAGGCCCACTTCCGGCGAATAAACCAGTTCTTCGGTATCCTTGTTGGAAAAGGTGATATACAGGCTTTTGGCATTCTGCTGCTCCGGGTCCTTGCGCTGGACAAAGTGGAACAGCGGCATGTTGGCACCGGCGGTATCAGTGTTATAGGTTGCCAGGCCGGTGTTGATCAGATCTTTTGTGGTGTACCAGCAGTTTTCCTCCCGGTAGCCGCTGTTGGCGCGGTCCTCGTCAAAGGCAAAACCTGCGGTGCCCGCATGGTAGCCGTCCAGATCCTGGTATTGCAGCACGTTCAGCAGGTTGGAAGCATACACGCTTTTGTTAATGTGTACCGGAACGGCATTCAGCGGCAGCACTAGCTGCAGCGGCAGATCCCGCCCTGGGGCCACCGGGCCGGCTTTTTCCACGCTGTCCACACTGGCAAACACCGCGGTCAACCCGGCAGTCTTGCCCTCGGTCACGCCCTCAATCAGCACATCCGCAGCGGCAATGCCCCACTGGGGGGTGCTGCCATCCCCGGTGCGGATGCTGACCGCCACCGGGCGCTGGTTGGTATAATCGCCCTGCTCCCCGGTCAGAGGGTTCATTTCGGGTTCCGGCGTTGGGGTGGGTGCTTCTGTCGGCTCTGCTGTGGGCTGCGCTGTGGCTACTGCGGCGCCTTCCGCCGGGGCGCAGCCTGCCAGCAGCACAGCCAGCGCCAGGGCTGCGGCACACAGGGGGTATTTTTTCTTGTTTGAACGCTCAGTCATACAGACTCCTGTTATAAAAAAGTACCCGCCCTGCGGGCGGGCACTTTAGACTGTCGAAAAAAATTCTAAAAGCCATTCCAAGCGGCAGACATGCGCCGACGCTTGGAACACCTTGCGAGCAAAAAAGGCATGAGAACATGCTTTTTTTGCGATAGGGTGGTTTCAAAGGAGAGGTACAGGAGCGTGGCGCTCCGGCGTCACGCTCAATCCGCCCAGGGGATATCCTCACCGCTGTCATCGCTGGCGGTGTCATCTGCGCTGCTCTGGTCGGCGGTATCCTGCTGCGGGGTGTTGTCCTGCTGGGGGGCAGACTCCACGCTCTGGCTGTCATTGCTGGTATTGGTGGTGGTGCTGCTCTGGGTGGTGCTCTGGGTATTGCTTTCGGTGTTGCCCACAGCCTGGTTGTTGCGCGCTGCGCTGACCAGGTCGGTGGTGGAAGTCCCCAGGCTTTCACCCGCCTTGGCGTCGGCATCAATGGAAGTGTTGGAAGCGCTTACCGTTGCGGCATCCAGGTCAAAGTCGGCCAGGTTGCCCACCTTCAGGTTGATGGCTTCGTCCACATCCACAATGGTCACATAGCTCTTGCCAATATTGATCTCGCAGGGGGTATCGCTGCACTGGCCGTTTTCATTCAGATAGTACAGGCGCAGGGCTTCCAGCGGGGTACCCTTCTGCCAGTAGATCTTTTCGCACTTGCCGCCATAGAAGTAATAGCCGATGCCGCCCCAGCTGTATTCTACATACTGCAGGTCCGTGGTTTCGTGGCCGGGGTAGGTGTGAATATCGGTGAACAGAACGATCACATTGGGGAATTGCAGCTGATAATCGTTGTACTCTTCGTCAATGGTATCACGCCAGTTGCCGGAGAAGTTCTGCTGCATCAGGTAGACGTTGTTGGTGTTATCGTACAGGAAACGGGTCTTGTAGGACTGGCTGTGGCTGATCTCCACATATTCGCCGTCCTTCACCACCGGACCGTCCTTGGTGGTCAGCTGGGAATCCTGGGACTGAGTCAGGTCGCGCACCGGGTTATCTTGGCGGTAATCCACAAAGTTAAAGAAAGTGGAATTGTAGGTGCGGTTCATATCCACATTGTTGTTGGTGATATACTTTTCAATGTTTTCGCCGCTGGTGTACATCGTGTGTTCCAGTGCCAGGCCGTTGCCATAGCTCAGGCCGCGCCAGTTCACACGGTTGTAATCACGGTAGCCGGAAGCACCATCATTGTTGTTCAGCAGGCCGTAATCATAATCCAGGGCGTACTGCTGCATGACAACAGACTGGCCTTCGTGGATATACAGGGCCTGCCAGGGCAGGATCAGCTGGAAGAACTGGTCACGGCCGGAACGGATGGGGCCAATCTCATCAATATCGTGGTAATCATTGAACACCGGCATAAAGCGGGTGATGCCGCCTTCCACCTTGATTTCAAACAGCATCTGCGCCTTGGAAAGGCCACGCTGCGGGCGGGCGTCCACAAGGTTGTTCACCATAAGGGCGGTAATGCGCTGGCCCTCGGGATAATTTTCGCCTTTAGCCTCGCCGGTCAGCACGTTGGCTTCATACGGGGGCAGGGTCGGGGTGGGTTCCGGGGTAGCCTCGGCCTCGCTGCTGGCGGCGTTGGATTCCGGCGTAATGGGCGAGATTTGATCATCGGTTTTGCCGCAGGCAACCAGGATCGCACAAGCTGCCATAACGGCCAGAGTGCAAAGGATATTACGTTTCATCGGCTGGGTCCTCTTTTCTGCTCATACAGCTGGATGGATAAAATCCTGCCCGGTCCAAAGCTCCGGGCAACGTATAGATTTATTGTACTTGTTTTGTAATGATTTGTAAAGATTAAAACCAGATTTTACATATCACCGCGGCATACCGCCCACACCCCACCCGCATTTTTTTGTTGCTCTTGGCCGCCAACACTGATATAATAAATAAGTATATTTCAAGCGCAGTGCTTGTTAAAACAAAGGAGATTCTACCGCCATGGGACTTTTTTTCTCTTCTGACCGCTTTACCCGTCCCGGACCGGGCGTGCGCCCGGACGCCCCGCGCAAAAAGGGTGTTGCCCGCCTGGCCGAAATTATGGGCCGCGATATGTGGAACTTTTTCCGCGCCGGTTTCCTGGCTTTCCTGGGCTGCCTGCCTTTTATTATCGGTATGTTTTTTGCCGTTGAAACGCACGCGCTGCTGTTCATGCTGCTGGCTGGTATCATCGGCGGCCTGATTGCAGGCCCGGAGCTGAGCGCCATGGCTGATACCGTGCTGCGCAGCCTGCGCGATGAACCTGGCTACTGGTGGGAAACCTACCGCCGCGTGTGGAAGCGCAACGCCAGGGAAAGCCTGGTTCCCGGCATGCTGACCGGCCTGGTGCTTTCGATGCAGATCTTTACCCTGTTCCACATGTCGGTCATCAGCGCCGGTATTGTTACCTGGGTACTGCTGATCCTAAGCTTTGTAGTAACGCTGGGCTTGGAAAGTTACATCTGGCCGCAGATTGCCCTGCTGGATCTGCCACTGTACGGCATTTTGAAAAACAGCCTGCTGCTGTTCTTAGGCTACCTGCCCCGCAGCCTGGGTGCCATCGCCATCAAAGCCGTGTATTGGGGCGCCATTTTGCTGTTTTTCCCGCTGACGACGATCATTCTGCCGTTCACCAACTTCTGGCTGCCGATGCTTCCTGCCCTGCTGTGCATCTACCAGCCGCTGAACAAGTGCTTTACCATTGAAAGCACCATCAACAAGATGCGCGAAGACGAACTGAACGCCGCCCTCGCCAAAGATAACGAGCCCCTGCCCGAAGACCCCACCGAGAAAGCCGAAGAATCCACCGAAGCTTCCTCCGACGACTCTTCCTCCGACGTCCAGTAATCCATTTACTAAACGATATAAAAAAGCGCACAGCGCCCGATCTATCAGCGCTGTGCGCTTTTTCCTTTCATTGCTAATTTCTAATTATTTAATGTAGTTTACCCCCATGATCGCCATCCCCAGCACAACCAGCACAACGCCGGTGGCGCGGTTCAGGGTGGCGGGGCTGGCCTTGTTGGCGAAGCGTGCGGCAATGCGCGCCCACAACAGCGTGGACCCCACACAGAACACCAGGCACCACAGGTCCGGCATACCGCCGATGGCAAAGTGGCTGACGGCACCGGTAAAGGCTGTAAAGGTCATAATGAATACGCTGGTACCCACAGCGGTTTTCAGCTCATACCCCAGCACACTGGTCAGGATCAACAGCATCATCATGCCGCCGCCTGCACCGATAAACCCGCAGATAAAGCCGATCATCACACCACAGATCACCGACTGTACAAACCGCTTTTTGGGGTCTACCGCTTCCATTGCGTTCTTGGTGGTCATAACCGGCTTTACAATAAACTTAACGCCGAGCAGGAATGTCATAAATACCGAGAAACTGCCCATCGTGCTGTTGGGCAACTGGCTGGCGATCCAGCTGCCCACCATGGTAAAGCACAAAACCGATACCATCATCACAACGCCGTTGCGGATGTCCAGATTTTTGTTTTTGCCATAGGTATAAGCGCTGACCGCGCTGGCCAACACATCGCTGGCCAGTGCAATGCCCACAGCCTCGTAAGCGGGCATATCCAAAAAGGTAATGAGCATCGGGCTGATGACCGCCGCCGCGCTCATGCCGGCAAAGCCGGTGCCAAGGCCCGCGCCGATGCCGGCAATAAAGCACACGATAAATTTAATCAACATTGTCATTGTTTTTATCCTCCAGATACTTTTCCACGTTTTTGCGGATGCGCTCCATGCTGCGCTGCATATGCTCCAGCTCTTCGGGGGTAAATCCATCCAACAGCGCCGCGCCAAACTGTTCCTGTGCGCTGCGCCCGGCCGCTATCATCGGCTGCGCGGGTTCACACAGGCGCAGGTGGGCGGTTTTGCGATTTTCCAACTGGTATTCCCGCCGCAGGCAGCCGCGGGCTTCCAGATTTTTGATTGCCGCCGACACCTGAGATTTTGCTAAAAAACGAACCTCCACAATATCGGTTGCCGTATCATAGCGGGTGTTGTTCGCTAAAAACAGCAAAATATCCAGCTCAATGCGCGTTAAGCCATATTTAGCGCACACCGGGCTGACAAATTCAGAATATAACGTTTTTACCGCGTTCTGTTGCTCCAGCGGGTTGACCAGCTGCATTTCGCATTCTCCTTTCTGTGTTTTGTTCATTTTTGAACTATTTTATCACAGCTTTCTCTTTTGTCAAGAGGGGCACCAGCTGCCAGGTTTTTACACTTGTCACTTTAGCCGCTATTTTTGTTCATTGCTCGCTTCTTTGTTTTTTCGTTATGGTCATGGGTTTTACTTTCCCTGTCAACGCCCTCTGCCTGAAAGCGCACAGCTTTTGGCCCACTGTTCTTTTGCACGCCAGTCACAATGTATTTGTGCGCTCCATCTTTAATGCCGCTACTGTGAACGGCCCTTATACACAATACTATCAATTATTTTTACTTTTTGTCTTACCTATTAAAATAAGAATGTCATAAATGATTAACCCATGATGGAATCTTTCCTTCACGGTGAAAAAAACTGCCTGTCATTTTTAGGGCAATACCGCATAATTCTAAGTGCCGATACGGCGAGCGAGGTGCGGCAGATGCTAAGCCAAAAGCGCAGATAATACTGGATGTCTTATCGAGCATTTTGGCAACGCAGATGCCGTGCCGCAGCCGCCGGAGCGGTGCTTAAGCCGTCAGGCGGGAATTGTGCGGTGTTGCCTTATGTCCATAAGTAGCTTTCATGTGTATTCAGATTGCTGAAAATGCGTAATACATTAGTAAAACGTCACAAAAATCGAATGCAAATTTTGTAGTGGGTTACGCGCTTAACCTTTGTAAATTTCACATTTATCATGTACCATATAATCATAATGCCACAGAAGAAGGAATGGAAATGACACAGAACAGGATTAGAATCGTAGATGTTGCAGATTTATGAAGTTTTTGCCAGGAAAGAACATTCGGATTCCAGAGGATATCCAGATTATCGGCTTTGATGATGCAAGTAAGGAAAGCAATCCTTCCCTCACAACGATTCATCAGGAAGCAAACTTAAGGCAATTGAATGTCTGGAGGCAATGCGCGATGGAACAGAATATAAGCCAGAAATCGTGTTGCCGGTTGATTTAATAAAAAGGGAAAGTACGAGGAAATTATAATGTCAAAGTTTTTGAAATCGTTGTGTAAAATAGCAATTCCTGTCACATTGCAAAGTATGCTGCAGTCATCATTTTCAATTGTTGACCAGATCATGATCGGGCAGTTAGGTGAAACAAATATATCGGCAGTTGGATTATGCGGTAATTTTTCACTGATTTTTTCAGTGATGATTGGTGCAGTAAGCACGGTTGCCGGGATATTAATTGCTCAGTTTATTGGTGCGGAAGAAAGCAAAGAGGCATGGTGCAGTTTTGATGTGAGCCTCATCTGCGGAATTATAATGTCAGTATTGTTCCTGCTTGCAGCTGGAGTTTTTCCGTCGCAGATTCTTGGACTGTATACGAAAGATATGAGTATTGTAAATACTGGTACGGTTTATTTTAGAATCGTAGCGCTTTCTTATATTCCAATGGCTGTCAGCAATATTTTATCCTCATGGCTGCGCTGTAAGGAATATGCCACGATACCATTTCTGGCAAGCTTTGGAGCAGTTATTGTAAACACAGGACTGAACTATCTGCTGATATTTGGAAAATTTGGATTTCCCTGTATGGCAATAAAGGGAGCTGCGATTGCCACACTTATTTCGCAGTTGTTTAATCTTGTATTTATTGTTATCGGATTTGTCTTATGTATCAAAAAAGATGGAGATAAACCGGTATTGTCTCTACATTTTAAAAAAATCACAATCAGGGATTATCTGATAATGATTATGCCGATTCTGATCAGTAAGTTTTTATGGAGTCTCGGGCAAAATGTAGAGTCTGCTGTTTATGGACATCTTGGCACATCAAACCTTGCAGCCTATACACTTACCAGTCCGATACAAGGGCTTATCGTAGGGGCACTTAGTGGATTGTCTGCGGCTGCCGGTGTGATGATCGGCAAAAGGCTTGGTAGGAAAGAATATAATGAGGCTTACGCAGAATCAAAGAAGATTATGTATGCAGGCTTATTTGGTGGAGTAGCAGTATCAGCTTTGCTCATTCTTTTGGCTGGAGCATATACCGGATTATATCGTGTTGATGACAGCGTAAAAGAGCTTGGAAAGACGCTGCTCATCGTATTTGCCCTGTATGCTCCGGTCAAGGTGGAAAATATGATCCTTGGCGGAGGCATTATAAGAAGTGGCGGCAACACAAAAACCATTATGATTATTGATATTATTGGCACATGGTGTATCGGAATTCCACTGTGTCTGCTTGCAGCATATGTATTCAAGTGGGGAATTGTTGGTGTGTATACATTGCTTACCACGGAGGAATTGTTCAGGCTTGCTGTATCGTTAATTATCTTTAAAAGGCGTAACTGGATCGTTAGTTTATGCTGATTTACTTCTTGCAGGACTTTTACGACGAGATTGCCGACCAGATCTTCAAACTCCGGGAACAGCGAGAAAAATGTACGGTCAATACTGCTGCCAGAGACGCACAGATTGCCCGCATCAACGAGCTGCAGGACTTTCATCAAACAGCCCCCTGCTCGCTTAGAGGCCTTCGGCGAGGCCCTGGTGAAACGATGGCTTGAGCGGATCATTGTCTGGGAGGACCACTTCACTGTGGAACTTAAGTCCGGGCTGAACATGGATATTGAAGGATAATCCCATAGATGCACGAAACCCTCTCGACCATGATGGCCGGGAGGTTTTTTTCTATATCCACAAACTGGAATGTTGTCAATCCACCCAAAATACTCGGTTATCTTTCCGTTTTGCAGCCTTAGGAATCTCACCATCAACATATCCAACGGCACAATGGCCTATTCCTTCCCACTCTCCGTCTACCCCAAGTTCTTTTAATAATTCCTGATATTCCGGAAGTTCAAACTCTTCCTTAGCTCTGTGAATAGCGGTTATAGAAAATATGACGGCTCCACCAGGCCCAGTATTCCTCCAGTGTGTCAAACGGATAAAATCCGCCGGAGTAGATATCTGTGATCCCATATTTCTGATGGAAGTCTGAAAAGTACCGCTCAAAACGCTCTCCGCTATAAGTAAGGCCTGCGGAGGTAGACAGCCCCGAACCAGCACCAATCAAAACAGCATCTGCCGTTTCCAGCGCCTGCTTCAGCTGCTCAATCTGCCCGGAGCAGCTTGCTGTAAATTCTTTCATCCTGTTCCTTGAAAACATTGAATATCACCTCGATTTTGCTTCCGGTTTCCGCCTTGTATTCCTGCACTGTCCGTACAGCGATCTCCGCCGCCTTGTCATTGGGGAACATGAACACACCTGTGGAAATACAGCAGAACGCAATACTGGGTACCTGATTTTCATCGGCCAAAGTCAGACAGGAACGGTAGCAGGATTCCAGCAATTTACAGTGCTGCCGGGTCAATTTCCCCTGCACGATGGGGCCAACCGTGTGGATCACATAATCACAGGGGAGATTATAGGCGGGCGTAATCTTGGCCTACCCGGTGGGTTCTTCAAATCCCTGCCGCTCCATGATCTCAGCGCACTTCAAACGGAGCTGCACCCCGGCATAGGTGTGGATGCAGTTATCAATACAGTTATGGCAAGGCTGGTAGCAGCCGGTCATGCCACTATTTGCCGCATTGACGATAGCCCCACAATCCAGCGTAGTAATGTCTCCACGCCAGAGATAGATTCCATTCTGAAGCGGGGACAGTTCAGACAGCCGGGTAATCTTCTTTGCTGCCAGTTCTCCTTGCAGATAGGCATCCTGCACTTCAAGAAATCTCTGGCTGATGGCTCCCGGATGACGAACATTCATCAGTGAGCGCAGTAGCACCTTCTGGCGGTCTGTATCTGCCGGGATTTCCTGGCGGCGGCAGGAAAGACGCTCCCGCAGCAATTTCTCAATTAAAAATCTTCTTCGTTCTTCCTGATTCATGGCGTTACCCCCGCTTCATAATGGCTCTGGCCGGACAGATTTCAAAGCAGTTGCCGCAATGCAGGCAATTTTTCTGCTGAATGACCGCAGGTTTCGCAGAAATATCGATACACTTTTGCGGACATTTGGAATAGCAGAGCTTGCAGCCGATACAGGCGTCTGTGATAAAATAACCCTCCTGCACTTTCTCTGCGCCGCCAAAAGTAAAGCTGGCACGCTCAATCGGCTTTTTGGACAGGTCAAACCATTCTCCGCTGCCTTCATAGATGACAAAGACAGTCAGTGCGCTTCTGGATGCCGCATCCGGGTAGATCTCGTTCATATAGGGATTCTTTTCAAACAGCCGGGGAAGCAGCTCGCTCTCCAGCTCCCGCACCTTTCCCCGAATAGAAAGCGCAGCACAGTGCATGGTGTCCTCGCCCTTCATGCCGGTCAATGCAAGGACTCCACGCTTTTTCAATCGGTCATAGAACCCTTTTCCCCTTGCTGTTAGAAAGTAAACGCCGCCTTCATCGGCATCCATCATATCAATGGCAGCCGTGACCGGCAATCCGGCATCATCCACTGTTGCTACAACCGTGGTATGAATTTCCTCGACAAGATAAGCCAGATAATCCTTGCTTTCCATTTTGAACCCCTCTTTCTTGAACTGCACCCTTCAGTGCCGGGCGCAGCCGCTTATAGACCAACATCGTAACAATACTGATTACAAGGCCCTTCAAAACATTAAAAGGAAACGCATTGTAAAGAACTACATCCAATTTGGTGTGGATGAACGGAATAAACTCTGCAAAAGAAGCGATCAGTTGTTCCATTGGCATAAACTGTTCAAATAGCGGCAGTAAGATAAAATAATTGCTGAGTACAGCAACAATGCCCATCACGATACTGCCTGCAATTCCGGCAATCCATGCTGTCTTTTTCGTCTTATGACACCCATAAATCAGTCCAGCGGTAAAAACAAAGGATGCGCCCATCAGAAAATTTGCCAGTTCCCCAATGCCGCCTGTAGAAGTTGAAAAAAGCTGCAAGGCGTTCTTTACAAGTTCAATCAGAACACCAGCCAACGGCCCAAAGGCAAAGGCCCCAATTAAAGCCGGAAAATCGGAAAAATCCATTCTGGCGAAAGGAGGCGACAGCGGAACCGGAAATTCCACAAAGGCCAGAATATAAGCGATTGCGGAAAGAAGCGCAGTCATCGTGATGGTACGGACAGAAATTTTGGAAGCGGTATGCATATTTCTCCTTGTGAGATATGATTTGGATTTAAGGCAAAACCCCGCAGATTGCTTATGGCATCTGCGGGGCAAGTCTTATCACATCTTCTTTCATCCGGACTATACCGTCGGCTGCGGGATTTCACCGCATCAGCGTTTCCGCTCGCAGGCTGTTACTGCCGGTCAGGGATTTCACCTTACTCCGAAGATTTTTATATGAGGGTTGTTCTTAGAACTCGTAAGGAGGATTGCCGGAGAAGTCGGCGATCACGCCATGAGGATCTTCCAGATAGAACACTTCAAAGGCCGGGTTGTCAGCGGTCTGATAATTTCCCTTGACAATGGGATTCTCCAGCGCAGCCTCTTTGATGGCCTTATCGTCCACAAAGACAGCCTTGCCACTCAGACGGATCCACTGATAGGTAGGGGAGGAAACGCTGATCTGGACATAGGGATTGGCCTGCAGCTCCTTGTAAACTTCCTTGAAGTTGCCGGTGTTGAACCACAGCTTGCCATCCTTCTCGAAGCTGAACATAAAGGGGCGGCACTTGGCCTTACCGTCAAGGCTAACGGTGGCGAGATACTGAACGGGGTTTTCCTGCAAAAACTGGGCGACTTTTTTCATGATAATTACCTCCAAAGCGTATTTTGTTTGGGAAAGGTTGCTTTTTCCTTTCGCTGGTATTATAATAACGCCGTAGAGCCAATTCGTAAAGTAAGCACAATATTGTGCCGTAGTTACCAAAAGGAAACTATTGGAGGATAATATGGAAGATATCAAAACAATCGAAGCAACCCCGGCAAAAGATTTACCTGCCTGCCCGGTGGAAACCACCCTCATGCTAATCGGTGACAAATGGAAAGTTCTGATTCTGCGAGACCTGATGCCCGGAACCAAGCGCTTTGGGGAACTGAAAAAATCCATCGGTCATGTGTCCCAGAAGGTGCTGACCGCACAGCTTCGGGATATGGAGGAAAGCGGGCTGTTAAGCCGCAAGGTCTATGCAGAGGTACCACCCCGTGTAGAGTACACACTAACCGATCTGGGCTACAGCTTGAAGCCTATTCTGGACGCCCTATGGAATTGGGGCGAAGAATACAAGGCCAAACAATAAAGAAGCCGAAGCAACACCATGAAAGAAGGGTTGCTTCGGTTTTTTATTTCTTGTACTTCGGGCTAAATCATCTGAAAATACTTCAATGCTTCTCGGATTGCTTTCTCTTTTTCCGGCGGACATTGGGGTTGCTTGGAATCTACCGATTTGGGCAGGTTATAGTTTTTGCCGACTTCCAGTCCACATTTTCTCTTAACTTGAGAAATATAAAGACTGGATACCTTTAACCCTGTATGCTCCAAAACATACTCCTTAATCTGTGGATAGGTAGCTCCATCCTGGAACTCCGACATATCCATATCCTCCAGCGAGAACTGCACCCGTATTTTCTTCGAGTCGACCTCACCCTTGGAAAGCAAGACAACCGTCTCATTTTGTGTATCATTGTCCAAACTTAGTGTAAACTCTTTTTCTATAATCGGCAACTTAAATTCTATAGATTTCAGCCACTGACCATTCTCTTTGCGTTCTTCGTAAATCTGCACATTATCCACTAACTGCGACAGGAACTCCCGTTTCTCAGCTTCGTTCATTTGAGCATACAATTTATCAAAGAACACGAGTGCCTTGTAAATGTTATCCCCTGTAATCTTATCTGCCAGCAGAGAGCGTTTCTTAGCCTTTGCAGATACCAGCAGTTCCTCTGCATCATCTATTTTATCATAAGTCTTGTACAAATGGTTCTCTAAATCTGTTTTTCTTCGCTGATAATGCTTATCCTCATAATCAAGAGAATCCATATCTGATAAAATAGTATCTTTATTATGATATAGCTTTCTTAATTGTATTTTATAATTTTCTATTTCCTGATCTAATGCACTAGTATCTACTTCCATATTTATTTTGTTGCGGATTAAATCCGAAAATTTAGGATTACTAACCAGTTTACTAATCACCTCTGCAACAGAAGCATCCAGCAGTTCTTCATGCACCTGTTTTTTGTAATCACACTTATGACCTCTAGTCATATTTCTGTGTTTGCAGCCATAATAATAAAAATCCTTATAGTTACTTCCATCCTTGCGTTTCTTAATAGACTTATTGCCATACATTCCTGCACCGCAGACAGGACATTTCAAAATTCCTGATAATAGATGAATCTTTTCTCTCTTGTCACGATTGACCTTTTCATACTTTTTAGCCTGTGCCGCCACCTTGACCTGCGCCTGCTCCCATACTTCTTCTGATACAAGAGCTTCGTGCAGACCATCTACTAACAGGTAATCGTCTTTCTTAACCTGCCTATACTCATTTCTTGTACCATGAACCTTTTCTGTCCGTCTTCTTCCATAAGAGATTTTACCACTATAAACCGGATTCTGTATAATCCTTCTGATAAGAGCAGCATCAAATAACGGATTTTTACCATTCTGTCTGGCTATCT